>Ga0364874_10308_pt1 | contig 16814 bp, 16 predicted proteins | sample ExccelAu500001D4_2_FD_206922 | JGI IMG/M metagenome (GOLD analysis project Ga0364874, IMG submission 206922) | Enriched cells from Trout Bog Lake Hypolimnion, Wisconsin, USA - BchlTB.Aug07.5000.01.D4 | ecosystem: Environmental > Aquatic > Freshwater > Lake > Hypolimnion/Profundal zone | place... | reverse complement strand
AGGATGTCCTGCGGCGCCTGGCTTTCCGGCGCCCCGCTTTTGGCGGTGGCAAAGGCGGGCATCGGCGTCGCGCCCGCAGTGCGGACCACGAGCGGCACGGCCGGCTGGGTGAGCGTGTGATATTGGCCGTCGTCGGGATTGAAGAACGAGAACGACAGCGCCGGCAGTTCATGCACGTCGGCGTTTTGCGGCGAGATGATTTGCTCAAATGTTTTGGTGCCCTGAAAACCAAACTGGTCGCCGGGTTCCACTTTGGTGGTGGGCGGATACGTCTTGAAATCACGCCAGGCATCCTGCGTTGGCAGCGTGACCATGTCGAGCGCGCCATGCCCGGAGATCTGTACGCGCACGGTGATGGGATCGCCGACCGTGACCGTCGTCGGGCCGGCGGTGGCGGACAGGGTGAAATTGCCGACCGCGCCGTTGAAGTTCGCGGGTTTGTTTGGTTCCGGCAAGGGCAGCGACTCGACCTTCACCGAGTCCGTGGTCAACGCCACTTGTTTCTGCTCGGTCTGGTTGAAAAACCGGCTGAAGAACGGATCACCGCCTTGATTCTGCGAAGGCAGGCCAACCACGACCCCCGCCGTGAACGGCCCCAGCGTGAGCGCTCCCGGCCGGATCGCGGTGAGCGGCAAGGCCAAGGGGATGACGGTATAGAGCCGGTTGCCGATTTGCACGCGGCGCCGGAGTCCTTGCTGCTCGGCCGTCTGGCCGGTGTTGAAGCCGTCCGTGGGCGAACTGCTGAGTTGGAAGTTGTTCACGCCCTGCACGTCATCACGCAGGTAAAGTTCAAGTTGACCGACCATCGGTTCGCCCACGTAAACCTTGTTCTTCGGCACGACCAGTTTCAAGAACGCCGGCTCGCGGCCATTCGCCACATCGGCGGGCGGCGGCGCGTTAACCTTGGTTACGACCAGCTTCAACGGGGAGGAAGCAAGCTGCTGTCCGCCGACATTCGCCCGCAGGCCCGGAATGGTGAACTCGCCTTCATGCTGCGCGGTCACAATATAATTGTAGGTAACACTGGAAGTGGTCTGGCCGTTGATAAAGCTGAAGGAACTCGACGGCCCGACATATTGGAATGCCAAACCGGCAATGCGCGGCAGACCGGGCGCGTCTTGCGGCTGGACGCCTTCAAACTTGAGCGAAAGCGTGGCCTGCTCGCCCAGCGTGATCGTGTCGCGATCCAACGACGCGGAGAACGAGGCCGCCCAGGCCGCGCTGTTGACCAGCGCGACGGCGACCAGCAGGAGCCATGTACTCGTACGAAACCGCATGATTTCAATTCGTCAATTCAGACAGACGAAAACCTGAAATGTTCACGAATTTTTTGGTTTCGCGAAAGCGCAAAATGCGCATGATTTCGGAACCGCGTACCGCCGCAACGGAGCGCCGGCTGGCTGCCGGCTTACGACGCACGCAAAGCAGAAACGATTCGCTGAGAGTCAGATCGTAAACCTGCGGGGTTGCGGAGGACCTAAGCCGGCTGCAAGCCGGCGCTCCGGCAGCGTCCAGTGCGCCCGCCCTCATACTTTGAGCAACTTGATCTGCGCGTCTTCCTGGGCGGCGGCTTCCCCGAGGGTCAGGGTGAGTTTGCGGCGGCGTTCAATGATGTGCTTGTCCAGCAAGGGATCGTAAGGCACCGGATAATTGCCGTCGTAGCAGGCCATGCAGAAGGCGGCCGCCGGCTGGCCGGTGGCCGCCACCATGCCGGCTTCGGAAAGGTACTGGAGCGAGTCGGCGTTGAGATATTTCCGAATTTCGTCCACGGTGTAGTTGGCCGCCATCAGCTTGCTGCGATCTGGAAAATCAATGCCATAGACGCACGGGTGCATGTGCGGCGGACAACTGACGGCCACGTGAACCTCCTTCGCCCCCGCCTCCTTCAGCGTGCTCACGCGCGAACGGCAGGTGGTCCCCCGCACGATGGAATCGTCCACGATGATGACACGTTTGCCCTTCACGAGCGATTCGATCAGGTTCAACTTCACGCGCACGTTGAAATCGCGGATGAGCTGGGTGGGCTGGAGGAAACTGCGCCCCACGTAATGGTTGCGGATGAACGCCATTTCGTAAGGAATGCCGGATTCCTCGGCATAGCCCATGGCCGCGCACACGCCGCTGTCCGGCACGGGGATGACCAGGTCGGCCTGCACCGCGTGTTCGCGGGCCAGTTGGCGGCCCATGGCCTTGCGGACCTCATAGACGCTCTGGCCGTTGATCACGCTGTCGGGCCGCGCGAAATAAACGTATTCAAAAATGCAAAACGCCCGCTTTTGGTGCGTGGGAAAAGCCTGGATGCTCGTCAGCCCTTTGGAATTGATGATGACGATTTCGCCGGGCGCGACGTCGCGGACAAATTGCGCGTGAATCAAGTCAAACGCCGTGGTCTCGCTGGACAGCACCCAACTGCCGTCGGCGATGCGGCCGATGGAAAGCGGACGAAAACCGTAGGGGTCGCGGGCGCCGATCAATTCCTTCTCGGTCATGATGACGAGGGAGTACGCCCCCTCAATGCGGCGGAGCGTTTGCATGACCGAGTTGGCCACCCCGCCCACTTCCGGCTGCGCGAGCATCATGATGATGATTTCGCTGTCCACCGTGGTCTGAAACACCAGGCCGCGCTTCTCCAATTCATCGCGCAAGAGGGCGGCATTGGTCAGGTTGCCGTTGTGGGCCACGGCGATCTGCCCGCGCATGCAATCCACGGTCAGCGGCTGGGCATTGCGCAATTGCGACGAACCGGTGGTGGAATACCGCGTGTGGCCGACGGCCATGTCCCCCACGAGATCGTGGAGGATTTTCGGGTCGTTGAAAATCTGCGGCACCAGGCCCATGCCATGGTGCTTGTAGAATTTTCCGTCGTGGCAGGTGACGATGCCCGCGCTTTCCTGGCCGCGATGCTGGAGCGCATACAGCCCGTAGTAGGCGAGTTCGGCGGCGTTCGGATGGCCGAAGATGCCGAAGACACCGCAATAGTGTTTGGGATAATTTTGAATTGGTTGTGGTTGCATCGCGCGCGGGGCTGAATTTAATCCGACCCGGGCGCCGCTGGCAAGTTGGAAGCGTCCACATTTTCCCGGGCCTCCGCCTCCAACAGGCGGGCCATACGGAAACATCCGGCCGCCACCACGACCGCCGCCCCCAGAATGAGGAGGGCCTGCGTGCCGGGTTGTTTCAGTGAATCATTGAAATCCTCGATGAGTTGTCCCTGCTTGCCATAAAGCTGGCCCATCTGCCGCTCCTCCGCCCGGCGGAATCCCACCATGGCGGGATCTCCCGAGTAATCCGGCGCGCGCGCTCCCAGCCAGTACACCGCGCCCGCGCCGGCCAGGCCAACCAATAGGCAGATGCCAGCGCCGATCCGCAACCGCCGCGCCCGCCGCCGGAGGGCGGTCGGCGGTTCCGGTTGGGGAACCTCGGGTTTCGTCATTTGGTACGATGAATTCGTATGCGGACAAAATAGCCCACCCCCAGCCCGGACGAAATCCAAATTCCCGTTAAAAGGCGAACTCCAAGCCTCATGCCGCCCTATATGCATGGCCAATGCCAGCAAAGTCTGAAGGATATAAGTGATGCGGGCTGATCCTTAAACGCGAACGCGGCTAGACGCCAACCAGCGGCGCACGCTGCAACAGCGCCCATTGCAGACTCAATTGCAGGGTCATCGTGCTGAAATTTTGGAAGTCCACCGGCTTGGCGATGAAGGATTCCGCCCCGAGCCGTTTGCACACGGCGATGGCGTTGTCGAATTTTGAGGCGGTCAGAACCACCACCGGAATGTGGCGGGTGCGGGTGTCAGCCTTGACCCGGCGCAACACTTCCAGCCCGTCAATCTTCGGCAGGTTGAGGTCCAGCAGGATGACCTGCGGATGATCATTGATGCGGCGGTAGGCGAATTCGCCGGTGCAAAAAAGAAAATCCAGCGCGGCCGCCCCATCGCGCACCACAAAAATCCGGTTGGTCAGGTGGGCGTTTTTCAAGGCGTGAATCACCAGCAGCGTATCGTTGTCGTTGTCCTCCACCAACAGGATGTCCACCATTTCATCGCGTCGCAACGAGGCAGCCCCCGACTTGCTGTCCAGCTCCGCAAAGAGGGTCAGCACGGAAATTCCCAGGGCTTCGGCCAGCTTTTCTATGCTTTTGAGGGAAAGGTTGCGCGAGCCGCGTTCGATGTCGGAAACGTAACTCCGGTGAAACCCGGCACGCCGGGCCAGTTCATCCTGCGGGAGCTTCAGCCGGGTTCGCCAGCTCTTGACCGACATTCCCAACCGCCTTTCAATAGCAATTTTGTCCATCCAGACCTCCGGTTCAACACATTGTCCACCTTTCTTCTGCTAACGTATGCTAGAGTCGGCAGATTTTCAACTTGATTCAATCCGTTGATTCAATCCATTGAATTCGCTGGCTGTCCACATGTTGGCGGAAATGGTTGGGTGGTGCCCCCGTCTTCCTTTACGGGCTTCAGCCATTCCCCGGACGCTTCGCCGCTTGCTTTGGCACGGTTGGCCGTGGTTAAATCAGGCCCATGAAAATCGAATCCCTCCACATCGGCCAGCGTGTGCGCCATCCTGAATATGGCAGCGGCACGGTCAAAGCCATCAGCGAAGCCATCGCCCAGATCCAGTTTGATGAGGGCACCCAGCGCGCGGTGGCGCCGGAACCGAGCGGCCTGTCCCCCTTGGAGGCGCAAGCTTCCCTGACGGGCCTGACCGTGCCGCTCAAACAGCTCATCGCCGAGACGCTGGAGGCGGCGGTCGCCAAACTGGGCCTCGAGAAGCCGGATGCGGTCGTGGATCAGCTCGGCGTGCGCTGGCATAACGGCCGGATGGTGTTGCATCCGGCCGACCCGGCATTGCAAACCAAAGAGGTGCCGCTGGAAGTGTTTTTCCACAAACTGGTCGGCGTGCGCAACCAGTTGCGCGTGCTGGAGCAAAAAATCAACGCGCATGCCGTGTTGACAGACGGTGACAAGGTGGAAATGCAGCAATATATTTCGCGTTGTTACGGCTCGCTGACCACGTTCAACCTGATGTTCAAGAATAAGGAGGACCAGTTCGTCTCCAAGGGGGAATGAACTGGGGAATTCAAGGCCGTTGTTTCAGCCGGGCAACATAGGCGCCATCCACGCCATCGGCAAAGGGCAGCAACTGGCGCTCCGTTTCGAGCTTGAAACCGGGGTGGCCGTCGAGAAATTGTTTCACCACCCCGGAATTTTCCTCCGGCTCCAGGCTGCATGTGCTATAGACCAGGAGGCCGCCGGGCGCCAGCCTGGCCGCCGCTTGGTCGAGCAAAGCCAGTTGCCCGGTCCGCAGACGCGCGATCTCCGCCGCTTGAATTCGCCAGCGCAAATCCACGCGCCGGCGCAGCACGCCGGTGTTGGAACAGGGTGCGTCCACCAGAATGCGGCTAAAGCGGGTGGCGGGCGGCGAGTTGAGGGTTGCGGGCAGGAGGGCTTCCACGCAGGTCACGCCGAGGCGGACGCAGTTGTCCCGCACCAGTTTCAGCCGGTTCGGGTCGAGGTCGCTGGCGACGATCCGACCCTGATTGCCCAGCAACTGCGCGAGGAAGGTGGTTTTGCCGCCGGGCGCGGCGCACAGGTCCAAAAGGGTTTCGCCCGGCTGCGCGTCCAGCAGCTTGGGCGCGAGCAGCGTGCTGGGATCCTGCACGTAAAACCAGCCGTCACGGAAGCTGCCGAGCCGGGCCAGCGGCGGATGGGATTTCAGTTCAAAGGCCAGATTCTCGCCGGTCCAGTCGCGCGTGAAAAAATCGTATTCAACATTTTCCTCGCGCCAGCGGGCCAGCAAATCGCCGGCGTCCTTCATTCGCGGCCCGGGCGTCCCGCCCGTGAGTTGCAACGACCTCGCCGGCTCGGTGACGGAGAAACTCACGGGCGGGACGCCCGGGCCGCTGAATTTCAGCGTATTGACTCGCGCATACGTTTTTGGCGGCGTATTATTCCACGCAAGCAGTTGGCGCGTCCGTTCGTCGCCGAAGTGTTGGCGCCATTTTTCCACCAGCCATTCGGGATGCGACCAGCCCAGCGCCGGCTGGGAGATTTTCATGTCGGCGAGGATTTTTTTGATCGCCTCGGTTTCGCGCACATAGCCGCGCAACACCGCGTTGATAAACCCGGCCTGCGCGCCATAGCCGGCCTGCTTGGCCAGCTCCACCGTCTCGTGGACGGCGGCATGCGGCGGGATGCGGTCGAGCCAGAAAATCTGGTAGAGGCCGAGGCGCAGCAGGTTTTTCAAGGCCGGCCGCTGCTGGCGGGCGGGGTCGGTCTTGCGGGCGATCAGGCAATCCAGCGTGGCCTGCCAGCGCACGACGCCGCAGACCAGCTCATGGCAAAGCCCGCGATCGGCGGGCGAAAGACGCGTGGCGGCCAGCGCCGTTTCCAGCAGAATTTCCGTAAATTCACCGCTGGTCAGGCGCTGCGCCAGAATGCGCGCCGCAATTTGTCTTGGATTTTTGTCGCTCAACTACTTTAATTAACGAATACCGTTCGCAGGAAGCGAGATAAAAAAATTATGAAAGAAGAATTTGAGAAATTGGCCGCCGCCGGAAAAATCGAAGGCCGGCATGTGACCGCCCTCACCCATCTGGCCGAGGCTGGCTGTTGCCTCCACAAAAGTTGGGGCTTTGGCCGCATCAAAACCGTGGACACGGTCTTTGCCCGGTTCACCATAGATTTCCACGGCAAACCGGGACATCCGATGGATTTGGCGTTTGCCGCCGAATCGCTCCGGCCGGTCTCCAAAGACCATATTCTGGCGCGGAAGGCCGTGGATCTCGACGCGGTTCGCCGCGAGGCGGCGCACCACATCGGCCTGATTAAAATCGTGCTGAACAGCTTTGATGGCAAGGCCACCGCGGAACAAATCCAACAGGTGCTGGTGCCGGACGTGATCACCGACGACTGGAAGAAGTGGTGGGAAGTCGCGCGGCGGGAAATGAAGAAAGACGGGCATTTCATTGTGCCGGCCAAGAAAACGGAGCCCGTGGTTTATCAGGCGCAGGAGACGTCGCTGCAGGACCGGCTGCTCCAGGATTTTCGCGCGGCCAAAGGCCTCAAGGCGCGCGTGGCGGTCGTGGCGGAAATTCTCAAGGCCATGGCGGATCTGAAAGACCGGACAGCGGTGGCGAACGAAGTGGTCGCCGCCCTCAATCCAGACATTACGTCGCACCAGCGGACCCAGCCAGCCGTGGCGTTGGAGGGGATTTTTGCGCGCGACGAGCTGCGCGAGGCCGCGGGTCTGCCCCCCGGCGCCGGCGACATTTCGGCCGCCCAGGTGTGGCTCCAGGAGGGCATTAAGCTCGGCCCGCTGCTGGAAACCATTCCGGCCGCCAAGCATCACCGCGCGCTGGAATCCTACAAGCAGGCCAATCCAGAGCGGTGGCAGGACGCGCTGCGCAGTTCGATCAATTATGTTTCCGCCAAGCTCGCCAAGGAAATTGCCAGCATTCTAAGCAGCAACGGCAAGCTGGATTTGCTCAAGGAAACGCTCGCGAAGCTCATCAACCAGCACACCGCCAACAGCGAATTGCTCCTGTGGTTTGGCAAGGAGCGCACCGAGGATTTCGTGGACATCCTTGGCCCGGAGGTTTTCCGCGCCATGCTCACCGCCATGGAACGCGACCAGTTCAACGAAAAACGCTCGAACCGCCTGCGCGATTTCATCCTCGACGACCAACAGTTGATTTCTGAACTCACGTCCACGGCGGATATCGAAGTCATCAAGGATTTGACGCGCGCCTTGCAGTTGTCGCCCGTGTTCGATGACATGGACAAACGCTCGCTGCTCGCGCGGCTGGTCAAGGCGCATCCCGCCGTGCAATCGCTCATCACCGGCGACCAACCCCGGCAGGAAGCCGCGCTGCTGGTGTCTTGGGAAAGCATGGAACGCCGCCAATTGGAGTATCGCGACCTGGTGGACAAGAAGATTCCGGCCAATTCCAAGGAAATCGCCATCGCCCGCAGCTATGGCGATTTGCGCGAGAACCATGAATACAAGGCCGCGAAGGAGATGCAGAAGATCTTGCTCCGCCGCAAGGACGAGCTGGAAGCCCAGTTCAACCGCGCCCGGGGCATGAGTTTTGCCAACGCCAAGACCGACGTCGTGGGACCCGGCACCGTGGTGCTGGCCACCGACCTGTCCACCAATCAGGCGGAGACGCTCACCATTCTTGGCGCGTGGGATTCGGACCCCGAAAAGGGCATCATCAGTTATTTGACGCCGGTCGCCATGGCGCTGCTCAACCGCAAGGTAGGCGACGAGGTGGAGTTTGAGCTGCAAGGCAGCAAGCGCCGCCACCGCATCGAAAAAATCGAGACGTGGAAAATCGAGGAGTCTGGCACGTCCCAGGCGCCGGAAACACCCGCAGCGCCTGCGGAGCCGCCCGTACCGCCTGCGTAAGCGGTGGGGCGGGGTAAGCGGATGGGTGGATTATTGGATTGGTGGATTGGCCTGGCGCCGACATTCCTGTCCACCCTCCGCAGTGCTGCCACGCAGGACGGGGCGGAGGGTTCTGGGGACTTTCCCTGAACCCCCAAAACAATCAGCATTCAACATTCAACGCCCAACATCCAACGAGCCGAGGCGGTGCTCGGCGCTCCGATCGTGCGGTTCACGGCCGGTGAGCAGGTCAAAACGGAATATGCGGCTTCCCCTGAACCTCAAACTCATCCGTGCGATAGCGGTGGCTTTAGCACCGCGAGTGCCGCTTGGAGTTCCCGTTTCAAGGAGTGGCCCCTTGAAAACCCCGAGCAAAGGCGCAATCCGGGGACCCACACCGGCTGTTCTACAGACCGTATTCATCCGTGGTTCCGGGGCATTCTTTCCTCCGCGCCCTCTGCGGCTCTGCGCGCGCCCCGGTTTGTTCTTTTGAAGGCGGACCAAGGCTCGCGCAGAGCCGCGGAGGACGCAGAGAAGAAGCAATAGAGATAGGCACCGCTTTGGGCGGCCAGTGATTTCCAGCATCGTGAGGTTCATGGCCGGTGAGCAGGTCCGAAAGGACACGGCCACTTTCCATGAACCGCGGATTGCCAGTATTGGTTATCTACCGTTTCGGATGAGGGGGTGAATTCATGGTCGTCATTAAAAGGAGTTGGGACTCAGGCTGGCTTGGTCTGCATTTCAGCCAGGCTGGGCATGACGACCCGGCCTAGTTGCTTCGCCAAACGACAGAGCGCGCGGCGTTTGGTTTCCAACACTTGTTCCTCGTAGGCTTTGAGGCCAGCTTCGGCAAAACTCAGACCTTTGACCATCACCCGCCAGAAGAGGACGGCCAATTTGCGCCCCAACGCGATGTTGGCCACCAACCCGCCACGGCGTGCCGCCATCCGCCGATAGAACCCCCCCAAGGCGATATGCTTGCTCCGCGCCAAGCTGCGGGCCATCACACAAAACAGCCGTCCCGCCCGGTTGCGTTTGCGCCGCACCGACCCTTTCCGTTTGCCGCTTTGGTGGCTGCCCGGCGCCAATCCCGCCCAAGCCGTGAAGTGTTTCTCCGTCGCCCATTGCGTCAAGTCCGTGCCCACTTCCCCGATCAGTTGCAACAAGCTGTAGTCGGTGTGGGCCGGCAGCACCGTCAGATCTTTGCCGCCGCACAGCTTGACGAGCAAGCTATGCAGGTCGTCGATCTCGGGTGCGTTGGCACCGGCCCGCTTGCTGGAGGCGATGGGAGGGGGCGGATTCGCCGGCTGGTCCGGGCCATTAATCTCCCGCAGCACGGCCTCAATTCGCTGGTCACAGGCGGCTATCTGTCGTTGATAGTGCTCCCAGTTTTCCACCGCCTGGCGTAACGCAAACAGATGTTCCTCCGCCCAGGTGCCACGCAGGGACTCCTTGACCCGTTCCGCTTTCTTCTTCTGGATTTGCACATCACAGAGCGCCAACAACCGATCGGGATTGCGTTCGCCGGCCAGGATTGCGGCGATGACCTTGCTCCCGCTGGTGCCCACCAGGCTGCTGATCACATCGTGCAACTTTACATTCATTCGTTCCAACGCCTTTTGCTGGTGTTGCACGTTGGCCGCCGCGCTGACCAGATGATCGGCTCGCAGCCGCAGATAGTCCTGCAAACGACGAATTTGAGCCGGGGGCACGAAGCCCGCCTGCAATAATCCGTGCGCATGCAAGGTGGCACCCCACTGACAATCCTTCATGTCCGTCTTGCGGCCGGGCAGATTGCGCGTTTGCTTACCGTTGACCATCACCACCTTGAAGCCAGCCGCTTCCAGCACCCCATACAGCGGCAGCCAATAGACGCCCGTGGCTTCCATGGCCACCGACTTGACCTTTCGCTCCTGAAGCCAATCGCGCAGACGATGCAACTCGTGGGTGACGGTGCCGAAGACCTCGGGCGGGCCACCGGCGAGGGAGACAAACATTTGTTCGCTGCCGACATCAACGAAGGCGGCCAGCGGATCCAGAACAGGCAGGAATGGGGTAGTCATAGTTTGGCCCCAACGCCGGAAGCCCGGTGGTGTTCTGGAAAAGACAAATCTTTCCAACGGGAAAACCCACTCGGGCCTCACCAAAATGCGCAGTAGTCCACCACCGGAACCAGTCTTCCCACCGGGCACAAGGCACCAAAGGACGATAACGGCCACACTGCTCCCAGCGTCGAAGCACGGCGCTAACTCTATCAGGTTCATGGACTGTGAGCAGGTCCAAAAGGAACAAGGGGCTTCCCATGAACCTCCCACTTCAAATAGGGCTGAAAACATTGGGGTTTTTGAACAACGAGGATCGGGTGAATCGGGTGCGGACGACACAACCCCCTCCCCACGCAGAGTTGAGGTCGAGCAGCGAAATGAATTAGGGCCGCCGCCGACACGCCCGACACACCACATAAAGAAAGACAAATCTTCCCAACGGGAAAACCCTTGCGGGCCTCACCAAACAATCATATTGCCGTGTATCAGAGCCAATCTTTCCAACGGGCACAAGGCACCAGAATCCCTAGCGGCTACACTGCACGCGACGGCGACCGAACGAGAGTCTGCCAGGTTCATGGGCACAATCAAGGGCTGTCTTCAGAACACTTTGCTTTCCATGATCCTCGTAGCGCAGGCGTCCCGCCTGCGGGTTCGGGCACCGTCCCGGTGCCCGTTTTCCGAACTGGCGGCGAGACGCCGCCAGAACCCGCAGCCGAGACGGCTGCGCCACCGTTTTGGCAATCCCAAAGGGATTGTGGCTCAAAACCCAGGGTTGCCGCGCAGCGGCTACCCTGGGTACACGTTCAACCAGTACGTCCAACCGCAACGCGTTGCGGTTGCGGCCATTCCGTGGTTGAGACTCATTGGCGAAGCTTGGCCACAACCGCGTTGCGGTTGGGAAATTCGCGGGCCGAGAACCCAGGGTAGGCTCGCCGACTCGCCAACCCTGGACTTTGCGCCGGAATCCCTTTGGGATTCAGGCAGGAAACGGCACGGATCGGATCTTGATGGGTCAGTTCGAGACCGATGCATGTAAGGTGCAGCCTTTGACCCGCGCTCCGCAAAACCAGACCCGGACTGAATACTTGCCGCATTGACGCCGCTCCGACTTGCGCTTAATTTTCCAACATGAGCACGGTTGCTGAAATCTGGTCGGCCATCAAAGAACTCTCGCCGGAAGAGCGCGGCGAATTGGAAACGTTGCTGCATTCCGATTGGGATTTGGAAATGCCGCAGGATGAAACGCCGCCCAATGTTCGTGAAAAACTCGCCGAGGCTGCGCAGGGAAAGTTCCAGCCCGGCGACCGCTCGAATATTTCCAAAATTCTCGCCACGCTGAAATGAATCGGCGTTGGGAGGAGAGCGAGTATGTTTTTTGTGATTTGCGCACGGCCGCGCAGTTCATCCATCAGGACAATCCAGATGCTGCCCGGCGCTTTTTGGAAGCCGCTTACGATACATTTGATTTTCTGGCGCTCCATCCCGGCTTTGGCCGCCAGCGCGCGGACTTGGGATTTCCAGAAGTGCGTTCGTGGCGGATTGCCGGTTTTCGACGTTATCTGGTTTTCTACCGCGAACGAGCGGAAAAAATTCAAATTTGGCGCATTTTGCACGGGGCGAGAGATTTACACGAAACCTTGAACCGCTGAATCTCTTATCCATTTATCCCGTCGGGATCTCCCCCTTGAACCCCTGCTGCCGAAGCGCCTCGAACAATACCAAGGCCACGCAATTGGACAGATTCAGCGACCGCGATTGCGCGTTGAACATCGGAATCCGCAACCAACGCTCGCGGTTTTCTTCCAGTAATTTTGCCGGCAGGCCCGCCGTTTCCCGACCAAACACCAGATAATCATCCGGGGCAAATTTGGCGTCGCTATAAAGTGCAGCCCCATTGGATTCCACGAACCATAGTCGCGCCTGGACGGGAAGTTTTTCCGCAAACGCATTCCAGTTTTTCCACCGATGCCACTCGACCTGCCGCCAGTAATCCATGCCCGCCCGCTTGAGTTGCGCGTCATCCAGCTTGAAACCGAATGGCTCGATGAGATGCAGCACCGACCGGGTGGCGGCGCAGAGCCGCGCCACGTTGCCCGTGTTTGGCGGAATTTCCGGTTCAACTAAAACGATGTTCATGTGATGCGTGATGCGTAATGCGTGATGCGTGATGCGTGATGCGTGATGCGTGATGCGTGAAGGGTTGAAGCGTTGAAACGATTTGGCTCTTGGCCGTTTCACGCTCTAACGCTTCAACCCTTTAACGTCTTAACGGCCTTGCCACCATAAAAAACCTTCCACAGCACCAGCCCATGCGCCGGCGCGGTCATGCCCGCCACGCGGCGGTCAGCCTTCGCCAGCATCACCTTGACCTCGTCCGGCGGAAATTTGCCCAAGCCGGCCTGCACAATGGTCCCGACGATGCCGCGGCACATTTTATAAAGAAAACCGTCGCCTTCGATGATAAACGTATATTGCGCGCCGGATTTCTTGACATCGCAGCGCGTGAGCGTGCGCACGGTGGTTTGTTTTTTGTAGCCGGGATTGGACGAGAAAGACTGAAAATCATGTTTGCCGATGAACAGCCGGGCCGCCGCGCGCATGAGCCGCAGGTCCAGCTTGCGCGGCACGTGCCAGGCGGCATGACGCTGCAAAGGATTCATCGCCGCGTGATTCCAGACGAAATAGCGATACTGTTTGCCGCCGGCATCGAAGCGCGCGTGAAAGGCCGGGCGCGTCCGGGCGGCGGAAACCACGCGGATGTCCGCAGGCAGATGCGCGTTGAGCGCCAGGCTCAACTTGTGTACGGTCATCCGGTCTTCGGGGCGCGGCACCTCAAAATGCGCCACCATGCCGAGCGCGTGTACGCCGGTGTCCGTGCGGCTGGAACTGTGCAGCCGGGGCGTGCTGGGAAACAGTTTGGCCAGCGCCCACTCGACGATTTCCTGGACACCGGTGCCGGTCTTTTGCACCTGCCAGCCTTCATACGCCGTGCCGTCGTAGGCGATGATGAGTTTGAACTTCATCACATTCCCATGTCGAGGTAGCTTTGCAGCAAAATGGCCGCGGCCATTTTATCCACCTTCTCCTTGCGTTTGTCGCGGCGGACGTTGGCCTGGATCAGAATCCGGTTGGCCATGGTGGAGGTCAGCCGCTCGTCCCATAATTTGATGGGCACGGTGACGGCGGATTTCAAGGCGCCGGCAAAGGCCTCGACTTTTTGCGCCGCCGGACCGTAACTGCCGTCCATGTTGCGGGGCATGCCGAGCAGTATGCAATCCACCTCCTTCTCCGCGAGAATATGTTTCAAGCGGGCCAGAAAATCCGCGAAGGGCTCGGCGGGAATGTATTCCAGCGGCTGGGCGATGGTTTTGGTTTCATCGCTGACGGCCACGCCGATTCGCCGGGTGCCATGATCAAGGGCAAGGATGCGCATTGCCGCGCAGTTTTACACCAAACGCCGGGCGTGGCGAGCCGGAAAATGAGTTGCGACCGAGTGCGTGCCGATCCTTTTCAACCACAGATGGACACAGATGAACACAGATAAAGAGCGGACGGAAGAAATTCCAAATTAACGCAGAGATGCAGAGAACGGGAGAGCGGCTTGCCTTTGCCCGTCTCGCAGGGACAAGTGACAATAGCCCGCAGTTTCAACTGCGGGGTGCATGCGGCGAACCAAATAAGCCCCGCAGGGGCGGCTGAAAAACTGCCAAGCGAAACGACGAACCGCTGGTGGAGAAGCAAAACCGCACTCAACCGTCCCTTTGGGACGGATTCGCGCTGACGCAGCCACCCGCAGTTGAAACTGCGGGCTATTGTCAAAAGCGCCTTTGGCGCGACGAGGCAAGGGCGGTGCATGCTTTTGCTTCCTCGCCTCGGCGGTTTTGAATTGCTGCAAATCCAATGGCGGCGGACACCAGTCCGCCGCTACGTGGACCAGCCGCAGCGGGAAATTGCTTTTGCGGTGGCGATACCATAATCTTAATGCATGAACACAACCTTGGACACTGCTGGCGCCAAGCGCCGCACCCCAAACCCAATTTCCGCCTGATGCCAATGCCAAACACCCACCTCATTCGCCCGCTGGTCCAGAACCTGCACGCCTACGTCCCCGGTGAACAGCCCCGGATCAAAGGCTTGATCAAACTCAACACCAACGAAAATCCGTATCCACCCTCGCCCCGCGTGCTGGCAGCGGTGCGGGCGGCAGTGGACGGCCGGCTGCGGCTGTATCCCCATCCCACCGCCCAGCCACTGCGCGAAAAGCTGGCCAAGCTGCATGGCTGCGGCGCGGAAAACATCCTCGTGGGCAACGGTTCGGATGAGGTGCTGGCGCTGGCCGTGCGCGGTTTTGTGGAACCGGCGCCAAACGCCTCGCGCTTATTCAAGAGCGCCAGATCCTGGCGGGCCGTGGTGCAATACTTCTCCCCCAGCTATTCGCTGTATCCGGTGCTGGCGGATATTCATGGCGCGGCGAAAAACGCGCTGGCGTTGAACCCCGATTTTTCCCTGCCCGGCCGGAAGGAGTTGAAGCGCGGACGGAACTGGAATTTCCACGCCGCGCTGACCTTGATCACCACGCCCAACGCCCCCAGCGGACGCGGGTACGCCACGGCGGACTTGGAGAAACTGTGCCAGGCGCAGCAGGGCGTCGTGGTCCTGGACGAAGCCTATGCGGATTTCGCGGCGGAAAACGCGCTGAAGCTGGCGCTGAAATATCCGCACGTGCTCGTGGCCCGGACCTTTTCCAAAGCCTATTCCTTGTGCTTCCAGCGCGTGGGCTACCTGGTCGGTCACGCGAACCTGATTGCCGCGTTGCATAAAATCCGCGACAGCTACAATGTCAACGGACTCGGCCAGATTGCGGCGGAAGCCACGCTGGACGATCTGAAATACTACCGCGCCAATTTCCAAAAGATCATCGCCACGCGCGACCGGCTCGCGCGTGAGTTGACCGCGCTCGGATTTGACGTGCTGCCCAGCCAGGCCAATTTCATTCTGGCCCGTCCGCCGGTGTTTCCGGCCGGGGAATGGCTGCAAAAGCTGCGCGACCGAAAGCTTCTGGTGCGCTGGTTCAGCACGCCAGAGTTGACGGACTTTTTGCGCATCACCATTGGCTCGCCCGAAGAGGCGGCGGCGCTGGTGGCGGCGGCCCGCGAAATTGCGGCGTCTCGTTGAAGCGGCAATCCAGTATCGCCATTCCGCCCCGCTCGCTTACCATCATGTCCGATGGCTGCGCCACCCACAGCACGCAATTGGTTTGGATTTCGAATTTCAGGCTTCGGGCTTGATTCGTCATTCGTCATTCGCCCACCGCGCCAAAGCGCAGCGACGGCGGGTCATTCTTCATTATCGTGATGTCCGCGCCTGCTTACATCATCGGCCTGGACCTTGGCACCACGAACTGTGCCGTGGCGTTTGCCAATCCCGCCCAAGGCGCGAATGCACCGGTAATCGATTTCGCCGTGCCACAATTGCAGCGCCCCGGTGAAGTCGCGACCCTGCCGCTGTTGCCGTCGTGTCTGTATGCCGCCGGCGACCATGAATTGCCGGCCGGTTCCACGACGTTGCCGTGGGGCGAATCGCCCCGGCTCCTCGCGGGTGTCTTCGCGCGCTGGCAGGGGGCGCGGGTGCCCGGACGGTTGGTGGCTTCGGCCAAAAGCTGGTTGTGCCACGCGGGCGTGGACCGATCCGCGCCCATCCTGCCGTGGGGCGCGCCCGCCGGGGTGGCAAAAATCTCGCCGGTGGAAGCCTCGGCCCGGCTGCTCGCGCATCTCGGAGCCGCCTGGAATCATGCGCATCCGGACGCGCCCATCGCCCAACAGGAAGTAGTGATCACCGTGCCGGCTTCGTTTGATGAAGTGGCCCGCGCGCTGACCGTCATCGCCGCCCAGCAGGCGGGCTGGGAAAAGTTTTCCCTGGTGGAAGAACCGCAGGCGGCGTTTTACGACTTCACTTCGCGCCACCGCCACGATCTGGCGGCGGCATTGCACGGAGTGCGGCTGGTGCTGGTGGTGGATGTGGGCGGCGGCACGACGGATTTCACGCTCATTCAGGTGGGCGCGACGCCCGAGGGACCGACCCTGCGGCGCCTGGCGGTCGGCGAGCATCTGATGCTCGGCGGCGACAACATGGATGCCGCGCTCGCGCGGTTGGCCGAGGAGCGGCTGCTGGCCAGCGGCCGGAAATTCAGCGCCACCCAATGGACCCAACTGCTCCAGGCCGCGCGGGAGGCCAAGGAATCCTTGCTCGGCGACCACCCGCCCGAACGGCACAGTATTGCCGTGGCCGCCGAAGGCAGCCGCTTGCTGGGCGGCACGGTGTCCACCGAATTTCAACGCGACGAGGTTGCCCAAGCAATTCTCGACGGTTT
>Ga0364874_10640_pt1 | contig 16836 bp, 14 predicted proteins | sample ExccelAu500001D4_2_FD_206922 | JGI IMG/M metagenome (GOLD analysis project Ga0364874, IMG submission 206922) | Enriched cells from Trout Bog Lake Hypolimnion, Wisconsin, USA - BchlTB.Aug07.5000.01.D4 | ecosystem: Environmental > Aquatic > Freshwater > Lake > Hypolimnion/Profundal zone | place... | reverse complement strand
TAATGAAAAAGATTCAAGCACTATAGTCCAGGCGATGTAATCCTGCTGCAGCATGTTTTTAAACTGTTTTGCGGACTGAACGCCTCTTCCTTCCTGACGGGATTTCCACTAATAAAAGATCATATATTCCATGACAATAATTTCCCAGGATAAGGCCATTATCAGACGGTCTGCCCATTCAAGCTTTCTAATGTTTGACTTCAGTGTATCAGCTGGTATCTTTAAAGTATGAGGATTGACTCAGGTCATGGCGACCATTATGTCCGTTTGATAGATTCAAAGCGTAGCGAGTGATTCTTCAGGAGGTTTTAGTATGGGTGCAAAAGTGAAAATAGCATTCTATGACGCGAAACAGTATGATTCGGAATCCTTTGACAGGAGAAATGCAGACTTCGGATATTCAATAAAATACTTTCCTCTGCATCTTACCGAGGAAACTGCGCAGTTTTCCAAGGGGTATGATATAGTGTGTGCTTTTGTCAACGACACTCTCTCCGGAGCGGTCATTGATATTCTTGTGACAAACGGCGTGAAACTCGTTGCTATGAGATGTGCAGGATACAATAATGTCGATCTTAAAGCAGCATTCGGAAAACTTCATATCGTTCGTGTGCCGGCATACTCTCCCTATGCAGTGGCTGAACATGCCGTTGCTCTTATGATGTCTCTTAACAGAAAAACGCATAAGGCTTATTACCGAACACGCGATAATAATTTCACGATCAATGGTCTGGCCGGATTCGACATGAACGGAAAGACAGCCGGTGTTGTGGGAACGGGACGCATCGGCAGGATCCTGATAAAGATTCTCAAGGGATTTGGAATGAACGTCATTGCCCATGATCATTATCCGGATGAAGCAGGCGCGGAAGAGCTGGGATATAGCTATGTCTCTCTTGATGAGCTGTATGCACGTTCTGATATCATTTCCCTGCATTGCCCTCTCACAAAAGAAACGCAGCATATGATCAATGATGATACTATTGCGAAGATGAAGGACAAAGTGATGATCATCAACACCGGTCGCGGTCAGCTGATTGATTCAAAGGCGCTCATTGAAGGTCTTAAAAGCAAGAAGATCGGGTCAGCCGGATTGGATGTGTATGAAGAAGAAGGCGATTATTTCTTCGAAGACTTTTCTTCCGAAGGGCTTGAAGATGATGTTCTCGCACGGCTGCTCACATTCCCGAATCTGCTTGTGACATCGCATCAGGCATTTTTCACTGTTGAGGCTCTTGAAAACATTGCGCATACAACGCTTGAGAATATCCGTGTATTCATAGAGAAGGATGAGCTTCCTAATGAAATATGCTATCACTGCCAGACAGGGGGGTGCGCAAAGAAGAAAAACGGGCGCTGCTTCTGAGTCTTATGAAACTGTTTATTTCAGCACTTTCTTGATCGATAAGAAGTGAAGTTTTGTCAGCCGTATGATTTCCTGATCCGAAAGCGTTTTGATCAGTGAAGGATCATCAATGATCTTTTTATTCGAGGTTTCCTGCGCAATGAACCTGAGATAGTTAAGGGCTGCAATTCTGTGAGGGTTCATTGAATTGTAGTCGAGATAGCTGTACATCACTGCCAGACCGAGAAACGGATTTGCGTAGATCGTGCTGCTGAGAGCCATTTCTTCGCCGATAACCTGGTCGTAGAAGTTGTAATGGATGTTGAGAACCTTGTGCGTAATCTCATGAATCTCAAACATTTTCCATATCTCGGCACGGATATCTGAATTCTTGCTGAAAGCTTTTTTCAGACATGTTTTGATATCATCTGAAATCCGCGCACCTACGAAAAACATCGATTCAACATTCTTGTTTAACAGGATATTCTTTGAGATTGTGTAATCATTGAGTACTTCGTCAGGGTTTATGTATATCATGTCGAAGTAAAAAGTGGAATTGCTTGTTGAGAACTCATCGTAGTAGATAAGAGGCTGAATATTGTAAATTCGTTCATTTATTTCAAACAGAGGATGTTTGATTGTCACAAGCGATCGTTTGCCGAAGATGCAGTAGTCAAGCGATGCTCTTCCTGCAGGGGTTCGTGCTTCAGCGAAACGGAGAATGATATTATGCGGTTCAAGAGAAAGTTCAAGATCGCGAATATCCTTTTTCGAATATTTGGACGGGTTGAGGTATGCATCGAGCATGGTTGCGGCAAGCGGCGCAGCCGGCAGAGTTTTTATTGATGCGAGATAGTTGTTGTACGCCCGTACATGAAAATCTTCGTTCTGCATCGCTTTCAGCGGAATGCTGTCTTCCTGAATAAGATTTACAAAATGCGGGTTCTCGTTAAAAAGCAGAACAATATGTGCATAGAGCATTCCTTCTGTGCTGCGGATCCTTCTGAGGCTTGAATGTATTTCCTGTCCGTTATCTGAGTCGTCTAATAGCTGGCCTTCCTGCTGTGCCGGAGTTTCTGCCGGCACAATGGCAATAAGAGCCGCAATAGCAAAAAGGAAAAGCTTAATGGCTGTGTTTTTCATCTCAATCCTCAATACTGTCAATTCCGGCAGAAGATCCGCCTTTCAACAATAAGAATAATTCGAAATTATTTTTTTCTCTCAGTTGTTTGAACCGCACAGCTGAAGAATACTTATTTTTCAGATTTTAAAAAGGAAAAATTTCACTTTGCACAGATTTGACGGGAAAAATGTATAAAATCGATTTTTTTTCTGCTGAGGCTCAATACTGAGGCCGGTTTAGCCGAAGATAAGAGTGGGGATCATATACACAAAACTATCAATAACGTACACCTGCGGTGTGCGTTGTATGGAACGAATGGAGTTGTTCCGTGGAAAATACAGGGATGCGTAGAAGGCGGGTGCTCCTTCTTCTTGCAGTCTCCCTTGTATGTGCATGGCTGAGCTATGCACATGCAGCCGAATTTGCCAATGAATTCGAGGAATATGAACATTATTCCGGGACGATGTGCAAGAGCGTGCCATGCGCCAGGAAGGATGATAAGACAGTAAAATACCGTGTGAAAAAGGGGGACACCGTGTGCTCTATTGCACGTGCTTACGGTACGACCTCTGATAAGCTTATAGAATATAATAATCTCTGCGAAGGGGACATAAAGTCAGGCTCTGTGCTCAGAATACCCTCTGTCCGCACAGAGAAGGAGGAAAAGAAAGAAGAGCCTGCTAAGATCCGCTTTATAAGGAGGAAAGACATTGCCGTTGCCGGAGAATCGCTCTCCGATAACGGGTCTTTCATGTGGCCTGTCTCCGGAGCCAGAAAAGTGAGTGCAGATGGAGAATCAGGGGTAAAACCTATCGGCGTTGTTATAACAGCCAAGAGCGGAGCAAGGATTGTCTCTGCTGCTCCGGGCGTCGTCGAAAAGGTCGGCAGGATGAGAGGTTTCGGCAACTTTGTTGTCGTACGGCATTCTGACAGGCTTATCACTGTGTATGCATGCCTTGATATTGTCTCTGTTAAAAAAGGAGACGCCCTTGCAAAGGGAAAAGAGGTCGGCCGTCTTGCAGGTAAAGAGAATACATTCCGCTTTATGGTTCATCGCGCAGGAAAACCGGAAGATCCGCTGAAATATCTTCCGAAAAAAGAAGGCTGAACTACTTTCTGTTCAGCTGGTGTGCAAAAAATTCTGCAGATCTGTTATATGTTTTCTCTGCTTCCGGCGTAAAAAGGCATCCGGGCAGTTCACTGCTTTTTCTATGATATGCAATGCATGCGCAGCAGTTTCCTTTACGTGAACAGGGTTCATATGTGCAGCTGCATGATGAAATATTTTTTGCTTTCGTGCATTCCATGCGAGATCTCCTTCAGGGCAGAGTCTTTCTGTTCGCGATATCGCGAACAGTGTGAGCGATATTCTTGATGTTCGTAGAAAGAAATCTGTAGTTGATGGTGTCTTCCGTATCCTTATCCGTGTGATATCCCTTGTTCCGGTAATAACCGGTATCTGTAATAAGAAGAGCAGGGATTCCATTTTTATGAAACGACATATGATCAGAGAGATTCATGCCGTCTATAGAAGCAGGTGCTACAATTTCAAGAATCCTGTCTCTCTTTGATGCGTGAACATTATGAATCTTCTTCCATAAAAAAGCATATTGGGAATACGACGGCAGCGCTGCGACAGAAAGAAAATCTCCGCACGAAGGATACTTGTCTTTCATATCTTCCATAGGATAACTCTGTTTGACAAATCGTCCTCCGAATCCAATCATATCAATGCTTGCCATCAATACGACTCTGCGTTTGTCTTTTGTGCATCTCGATGCATGTATCATGCTTCCCATATCTTCTGTGCCGAAAAAAGGCGGCTCTTCAAGTGTGAAAGCGACGATGCGGACGGTGCATTTCATCGGATGCTTTGTCAGAATGCGGTAAAGCTCTATAATGGCTGCTATGCCGGATGCATTGTCATTTGCACCAGTTGTGCCTTCGATCGTATCGTAGTGCGCACCGATGATGATAACTTCATCTCTGCCTTGCTTCTTGCCGGGAATTTCAACAATGATATTGCTGAACTCTCTGCCTTGAACGGTATATGTTTCAAAAAACGGTTGTGCTCCGAGGCTGGTGAACTGTTCCGCAATATAATCCCGTGCAGCGATAAGGTTTTCATAGTTTGCCGGTGATCTGTCCCCGATTTTTTTTGCGAGATGCTGTATTATATCACGCGAATGGAGAATGATGGTTCTGTTTCCGTGAATATAGTCGTAGAGAGTTATTATTCGTTCGATGCTCATGTATGCTCTGCCGACCTACAATACCTGATCTGAAGTCAAATATGGCAAGATAAATTTATCGGTATGAGGAATGAGAATGTTAAGACTTTTTTTTAAAAAAGGGTGAATTGTCGTTGACTGTAAATTAATTTAGTCATAAACGTGTTTTAATTAATAGTTAACCTAAAAACTTCGAAGTGCTTACAGGCATATTGCCTGAAATGGAGACCGGTTCTTTATGAAGAAACGCAGCGATATACATCTGTCGCGAGGAAATAAAAACTCTCTGGTGCAGTTTTCACCGAGACATCAGGCAGATTTTTCGTCCGTTCAAACCGGTTACAGTTATCTTCCTTTCGATCTTTCCCGTGAGCTCTTTTCTCAGTCAGGAGACATATCCTCTGAAGGGTCTTTTCCCCGCCGTCTTATTTCTATCGACGGGTCTATGCTCGGTGATACTCTTTCATATAAGATTGCATCAATACTTATCTCTCTTGTTTCCGAGAACAGGTCGGTCTGTGATGCGGATAACTGCTGCAGCGATTCATTCTATAACACCTGTGCATCTTTATTTCTCTCTTCACACTGTGAGGTTGAAGACAAAGATCTTCTCGTTATTTTTTTCAAACAGATGATGATGCTTCTTAAGCATTGCGGCATCGTCAAAGCCTGCAGCGGATCTGTCCATGTTGAACGTTCAGATCTTTCGCCTGAAGCATTGTATCTCGAAGTATTCAATGCATTCTGGGACGGTGTACTGTGGGATCATCTCTTTCCTTCCATGCCCCGTCTTGCATCAATGCTCCAGAGAGACCGTTATGTTCTTGTTGAACTTCTCGCATCCCGTGCCGGAGTTTTCACCGTTGAAGAGATAGCATCCGATTACAGCGATATAATGGGCATTCCCTGCGATGATATGCTTCTCTACGTTTCTTTTTTCGACTTCTCATTCTTCACCTGGATGTCGCACTTCGGCATTATCAATTATGATCATGATGCAGAGAAGGTACAGGCTGTTACGACAGACTGGGGCCGCAGTTTTTTTTCAGCAATGGAATAACAGAAAAATATAGTGGAGTGAATCTATGAATCCTGTACAGGAAATCATTGGCTCACACAGAGAGACTTTCCAGGGCGCGGCTTCCATCCGCGTTTTTTCATGTCCCGGAAGAATTAATCTGATTGGTGAGCATATTGATTATAACGGCGGACATGTTCTGCCTGCAGCAATTGACAAGGCTATCTATCTTGCTCTTTCGCCGAATAAAGACGGAGTATTCCGCTTCCATTCAACAGCTTTTTCGGGAATAGTCGAGCTTACAAAAGATCAGCTTTTCAAAAGAGAACTTCATCACGTTGACTGGTGGATTTACACCGCCGGTGTTCTGCGTGTAATGTTCGAGAATGGATGGCCGGTCGACCACGGCTTTGATATGAGTTTTCTCAGTACCATTCCTGTCGGATCAGGATTGTCCAGCTCTGCTGCAATGTGTGAAGTCTGTATTTATGCTTTGATGCAGGAGCTCGGTGTCGCCATGTCTAAGAAGGAGATGGTTCTCCTCGGGCAGAGAATCGAGTATGAAGCAGCCGGCGTTAAGTGCGGTACGATGGACCAGTTTGCAGTCGTACACGGAAAAAAGGATCATGCAGTTCTTCTCGATACGCGTGATATGTCATATACGTATGTTCCGGTCGATTCCCGCAGAGCTCACTGGATTCTTGTCAATAGCGGTGTGAAGCACTCCCTGCGCGAAAGCGGGTATAACGACAGGCGCAAGCAGTGCGAGAATGCCCTTTCTATTATGCATGGCAAAGGACTTAACGGAAAATATCTCTGTGATTTTTCGCTATCTGATTTTGAACGTGTGAAGCAGGATCTCCCTGAAGCGGAAAGAAAACGCGCCTATCATGCGATTTCCGAAAACATACGCACCATTGAATTCAACGGGTGTATGAAGAATAACGATTACGCATCTGCCGGAAGACTTCTTTATGGATCGCATGAATCGCTGAGGGATAATTTCGAAGTCAGCATTTCAGAAATAGACCGGATGGTGGAATGGGCGCGCGGCATCAGCGGCGTGTATGGATCACGGCTTATGGGCGGCGGCTTTGGCGGCTGCACGATCAACATGGTCGATGTTTCTCACACAGAGGAATTCAGAGAAACTATGATCGAAAAATTCACAGAAGAATTCAGCCGTACTCCTGAAATTTACGAGTGTATTCTCGAAGACGGAGTAAAAGAAGAGAAGATATAAATCCGGATGCGCCGGCACTTTTTACTGCTGTCACTGCACTGGATTAACTTCCGGGGTTAAGCAGATTCACAAGAAAGAAACAATCATCAGGATCATTCGGGTGTCGTTCCGTGACCGTTTTTATAGAGTGAATCATCATGTTGCCGGGAGGTGTTGATGGAGGGCGCAGAGAAAATATGGTTTAAGAAATCAGAACAAATTTTTCAAAGCTTTTTCATTTTCTTTAAATAGTTCTTTCCGGATGCAAGTCCCTGTGTAAAACCTGTAAGCATCTGGGCCCTGTCGCGTGAAAGATTGTCCACTGTGTAGTTTTTCGGCGGATAGATAATATCAATTCCCGGATGGTTCGTCTCCAGTTCATTGAGAATGCTGTTGTATTTCTTGTACCGGAACTCAAGCACATCGACGAGATAATGATACTTAGGATCTCTGTAGTAGAGTTCAAAGAGGGTTTTAATCCAGAATGATTCCTCTTTTTTCCTGTATCCCTTCTGCCTTGTAACGATGACAAGGATTTCATCCTCTTTGTATCCCATATCAAGAGCCTTTTTGTACGGAATGGGATCGAGAATTCCCCCGTCAAGAAGCTGATAGCCGTCATAATCGACAAATCCCCGGTAGAGATAGGGGAGAGCAGCTGTGGCTTTAAGCGATGATATGATATCGTCTCTTTTTGTGCTGAGATAAATTGTGCGGGGAGGTTCGTTCTCCGGGATATGCGTTCCTGTAATGAAAACAGGACAGCTTTTTCTCAATGCCAGCTGGTCAAGGGGCTCTTCTCCCAGAACGATATTCTTAACCATCCAGTCTAGGTTGAGAATATGTTTTTTAGGTCGAAGAATATTCCTCAGTGAAATGAAATCGCCGGAAAGGAGCTCTGTGAAATAGGCATCGCGTGAGAGATGGATCTGTCCTGCAGCATACGCCGATCCGTTGATCGCTCCGGCTGATGATCCTATGATGAGCTGCCAGGGAAAATAGTTTCTGTCGTGGAATGCTGTCAGAACGCCGCAGGTGAAGATTCCTCTCATAGCGCCGCCTTCTAAAATAAGAACCTTCTTTTTATGGTGACGCTTCTTCTTGAAAAGATCTATGATAAGATTGACCGGGAAGACTTCGTCGGCTATTGACTCTATTTTGCGTGCCATGCGGGCCTCTCTGCTGTGGCTATTTCAGATCTGTTTTCGGACATCAGTCAAGATATATTTGATCTGATTCCTGCTTGAGTTAAGGACTGATTGCGTCGATATACTTACCAGGATATATTCAGATCAGGTTAAAATCCGTTGTGTCAGGTGTCCGCCTGAGGCTGTCGAATGATACCGGGATATTATCAGTTCAGCTAGAGATTCATGGTGAAAATGTTATCGCTGAATGCCGCGCCGCTCAATGGAAATACAGTAAAAGGGTTTAGTTATGAAAAAAGCTGTTCTGTTCCTCTGTGTAGCTCTTGCAGCTGCCGCAACTGCTCAGACCAAGGCTCCTGTCGCAGGGTTCGGCGGTGTCAACTGGGGAGTCTCCATGACAGAGGCTAAAAAAGGACTTAAAGGAAAGATTGTTTTCGAAGACGGAAAGAAGCTTATTGTAACCCGGGACGGAGAGATCACATATAGATACGGATTTTTCAGCAAGGAAACAGTCAAACCTGAAGAAGGAGCCGCTTCTTCATCAAAACAGGCACAGTCTCAGCCTGCAGCGGAGCCTAAGTTTTTCTATGCTGTGAGCGAGTTCCCATACCTTCTTCTTCCGAAGCTGAAGGAGAAAATGGTTGCTCAGTATGGTGAACCTACCGGCGACAACGTGAAAAAGAATCAGGGCGCAGTAATGTGGGATTCCGGGAGCGGCGTTGTGATAGTATGGGTTGATGCATATGAAAAGAAACCGTTCTGCAGAAAGATCAGTTATATCAGCAAGGATATTGCAAAAGAGCTGAACACCTACCAGGAAGAACTTTTCAGCAAAAAAGAAATGGAAGTTCTGAAAAGTCTGGTGCCGTAATAAAAAATCTGCCCGTGCTATTTGCGGGCTTTTTTCTTCTGTTCTCTCAGCTCTGAGAAAAACCTTTTGATCAGAGCTGTGCATTCATCTTCCATTACCCCGAAATAAATCTCCGGTCTGTGATTGAACCCTTCGTTTCCGAGAATATCAAATTTTGTGCCGCATGCGCCGTATTTTTCATCTCCGGATCCTATGAAAACCCGTGCGATTCGTGCGTGAATGATTGCGCCGGCACACATGGCGCAGGGTTCTTTTGTAACATAGAGATCGCATTCAAGAAGCCTCTCATTCTGAATTGAACGTGAAGCTTTTTCAATGGCAGCAAGCTCAGCATGCCGCGTCGGATCATGATCTGTTCTGTTGGTATTATGCGCGGACGACAGGACAATACCGTTTCTGACAATGACGCAGCCGCAGGGGATTTCTCCCAGCGCATAGGCTTTTGACGCCTCGTTAATGGCCATGGTCATGAAATTTGAGTGAATACTGTTGCTGTCTTTCACGCTGTGTGCCTGCATTGAATATCTGATCGCTTATTCTGTATTCTCGCGCAAGATCTGTTTTTTGTGAAAAGCCTGGAGCACTTCACGATTGCATAAAACTTCAATATTCTCCATGTTCTCAAGCGAATGACAATGAGCGTGTGGTTTAAAAAAATTTCAATCCAACCGTGAATCGCTCTAGTACAATAAATACTTTCTGATTCTTCTCCTGTACTGTTCCCTTGCCGCTTCTGATGCGTTTCTGATCTGCTCATATGGAATATCTTTTTCAAGACCTTTCCGGAAGAGATCACTTCCCGCGAGAATATCCAGTCCGTATCCGCCCTGAGCATCACGGATCCATCTGAAATAAGGTGAATTCCTTTTGAGGCAGAGCATTATCTGATAGGCGTTTTCACAGGCGCTGAATTTCTCACCTGTGAGGAAAATCTGCACGCCTCCGCATCTCTGGCCTCTGTAGATTGAAGCTGCCGGTTTGAAGTAAACCGGTCTGAAAGAAAACCCTCTGATTTTAAGTTTTTTCAGATCTGCGCTCAATTGCTGCGCATTGATCCACGGTGCCCCGATATATTCAAAAGGATCGGGTGTGCCGCGGCCGACAGAGATATTCGTTCCTTCGAGATAGACGGCAGCGGAATAAATGACCGCATTCTTATACGCCGGCAGATTCGGCGACGGAGGAATCCACGGCAGTCCGGTCTGTCCGTAGAAGAGATCTCTGCTGTAGCCTTTCATCGGGATGACAGTGAGTTTGAGATTTCTTTTCATGACATCTTTATAATAGAGAGCCGCTTCTCCGTTGGTAAGCGCATAGTTCATGGGACCAGGGAAGTAGCTTGTACTGCGCGATTTAAAGCAGTTATCAAGCATGATTCCGTCAACGCCGTAGGGTATGAGCGGATTCGGACGGTCGAGGATAATGAGCTCAGACGATGTTCCGTCGAGAGCATCGATCAGAGCTGCAAGCTCGGATATATAGGTGTAGCATCGCATTCCCATGCCCTGAATATCAAAAATGACAATATCGACGCCGGCTATCTTTTCGCGGATCTTTTTCGGAGGAAGAGACTGGATATGGATAAGTTTTTTCCCTTCCCCGAGATCTTCATCAGCAGATGGAGAATCCGGCCAGTCGACAAATCCGTAGAGGCCGTGTTCAGGGACAAGAATCCTGTCAACGATGATTTTTTTCTTCTCGAGAAGTCTGATATTCGGTTCAAGAGCTGAGTTGACACCGGACTGGTTCGTGACGAGTGCGGCTTTCTTCCCTTTGTAACGATCCATATAACTGTCAAGAAAGACAGTAAGCCCGGTTGCTATCTCCGGCTGATCTGCATTTGGCAGATAATATCGCGGAGCTGATGAACAGAAAAGAAGAAACAGGGGAAATGTAAAAATCAGTTTTTTCATATTGTTTTTGAAGGGAATTTACATACCCCTAAAAGTGCAAGCGTTAATTACCCGGATGATTCCGGCCGTTCGAGAATAACTCTGTACGCATCAATCGCCTTGTTCTGAAACGCATATGTCACTCCCCAGAGGTACAGACGGAACCGGCGGTAAAGCTTAGCGCCCCATCTGCTGACGATCTCATTTTTCCTTGCTTCAAGATTCTCAGCCCATTTTTTAGATGTGAGATAGTAGCTGTGTCTGTCGTTGTAAACAGCGATAAGATCCATTTCAGAACGGGAAACTTCTTTGAGAAAATCATGAAGACAGAGGCATGAGTGTCCGCCCGGAAAAATGTATTTTGCAACAAAGCTCGGGTGATCATATTTTTCTCTGTAGGCGCTTCCATCCAGATAGACCCGTCCTCCCGGCTTCAAAAGGCGGGAGAACTGTTTCAGAACAGCTGCATAGTCGGGGAGGTGTTCAATAACGCCGAGAATAACGATGGCATCGTAAAGTTTATCCGTTGAGTATGCGAGAAAGTCCTGATTAAGAACTCTGCATGGGAGATTCTTTCTGCCGATAAGATCGGTCAGATATATCTCGGAATTTTTTGCGATCGTAAGCGATGTGACGTTGATCCCTTTGACACCAGCACCTTCTGTAAAGGTTCCCCATCCTCCGCCGACATCAAGAACGCGGTCGCCCGGTTTTATGCCGCAGGCATCGATGGCGAAGTTGAGTTTTCGATCCTGCGCTGTTTCAAGGGCTTCATCGTCAGACTCAAAGAGAGCCTGGGAGTAACATCTGCTGCGATCCATAAATGTCAGATAGAAGTCATTATCGAATTCATAGTGACCCGCTATTGCCTGCCGGTTGGATGCAACATTACCTATGAGCAGCGGCATGAGACGACGCCAGAGATATGACAGAGGGTGAGAATCTTTGAGCGATTCTCTGAGCTTCTGTACATGTATCATTTCTCCTTCGATATCAAGGCTTCCCGACATGTATGCTTCACAGATTTTCAGTTCATCGAGCTGGCTTATTGCAGAGAGTCCTGATCGGTCATTGATGCCGATGACGAATTCAGGCTCCCCCTTTCCGAACAGATACTTCTGTCCGTTCCATACCTTCACGGTGAACGGGGTGAGTACGCGGCTTTCAACCTGCCGCTGAATGATCCGGATGATCCTGTCATAGCGGCGTTTCCATGATCGCTTTTCTGTTTTTTTCATAGTCATCCTCCTGGTGAAATATGATGGAGAGGAGAACCGACGGGTCGGGGAAGAATATCCAGAGGCGGGCATTATCTGTATATAAGACGCAGAAACAGCGAAATCGAATGCAAAAAAATTCCGCCGGAAAGCTTAGCGGATCAGAGGATAAAATGATTTTCTTTATCAGATTCTATTTTTATATAAATTGTAGCTTTTCTCCAAGGCCCGCAGTATATTAGAAAATGATAATGGAGGATGTATGAAATCTCAAGAACGTAAAATAAACAGCAGTCTTAATAATAGCTGTGCTGATCAGGACATTACGTCGAAACTGCGCAGCGCTGAAGATGAGATATACTCCTGTTCTGAGGATCGTGGCATGAGTATATGCTGCGGCTGCTGTTGCTGCTGCTGAAGCTGTCTGAATAAAGGGCATTGGGCTTCGACTCAATGCCCTTTTCTATATTTAAAATCCGCACTTTTGTTTTTTCCTCACATATCTTCTGATATTAATTGTATTGTATAATACCTCAGCAGCATTACTATCATAAGGGCTTATTCATAAACTGTGTTTTTTAATCCGCGCTGATGAGCAAATGGTAACGAGACGATCTTTGCATGTTCCGGACAAGGAGTATGTAAATTGTTGATGTTCATCAGCAGGTATCAAAGGGAGAATCTTTATGAGACGTATTGATGATGATGTCGTCATAGTTCTAGCAGGCGAGGCCGGGCAGGGGCTGCAGTCGATTGAGAGCATAATGACCGTTCTTCTGAAAAGAAGCGGGTATAATGTATTTTCTGCCTCTGAATTTATGTCCCGCGTAAGAGGCGGTATCAACTCTACTGAAATACGGGTATCATCAAAACCTGTTTCGGGCTTCTCTGATAAAATCGATGTTCTGATACCTCTGAGCGGCAGAGGGGTTGATCATCTCAAAAAAAGAATCACCTCTGAAACTCTGGTGATCGGTGAAAAAGATAAAATAAACCACAGCGGAATCATTGATGTGCGGTTCACTGAGATTGCATTGTCAATCGGCAGCGCAATATATGCCAATACCGTCGCCGCAGGATTCTTATGCGGACTTCTCCATGTCAATCTTGCAGAATGCGAATTATTTATCTCAGAACATTTTTCGCGCAAGAGCGATGATGTCCGCACAAAAAACCTTGAGGCGCTGAGAGAAGGCTATAAAAAAGGTTCCGCGCTGTCAGAGCTGCAGATCTCGATTAAAACGTCTGCATCAGTTAAAGAGCATCTGATTCTCTCCGGTGCAGATGCTGTTGCTCTCGGCGCTGTTGCCGGCGGCTGTAATTATGTATGCGGATATCCGATGTCTCCTGCAACAAGCGTTCTTGAGAAAATGGCCTCCTACTCCAGAAGTTTCGATATCATTGTTGAGCAGGTTGAAGACGAGGTCGGAGTCATCAATATGGCGCTCGGAGCATGGTATGCAGGAGCACGGGCATTCGTTACAACGTCCGGCGGCGGATTTGCTCTTATGAGCGAAGGGATCAGTCTCTGCGGCATGATTGAGTCTCCGCTGGTTCTCCATCTTGCGCAGCGGCCCGGTCCTGCAACGGGGCTTCCCACCCGCACGGAACAGGGTGACTTGAATCTAGTTCTCTATGCCGGTCATGGCGACTTTCCCAGAATTATTCTTGCTCCGGGCAGCATTGAAGAGGGATTCCTTCTGACACAGAAGGCATTCAGCCTGTCACAGAAATATCAGGTTCCGGTTTTCATTCTCACCGATCAGTTCTTTGTCGACAGCAGTTATAACACTCCGGTGTTTGCCGTTGATCCAGATGCAGATGGAAAATACATCGTGAAAACAGCTGCTGATTACAAGCGGTTTGCGTTTACAGCCGACGGCATCTCTCCGCGCGGAATCCCCGGCTTCGGCAAAGGCTGCGTGTGCGCTGACAGTGATGAGCATGATGAAAGCGGCCATATCACAGAAGATACTGATCTCCGTGTCAGGATGATGGACAAACGTAAAGGGAAGGAGAGGGCGATCACTCCTGATATTATTTCTCCGAAGCTTTTCGGCACATCCTTCTCAACGCTGGTTGTGTGCTGGGGATCTGTCGGCTCTGCGGTCGTCGAGGCAGTGGCGTCGCTGCATCGGGATGATATCTCCGTTCTGCATTTCTCGTGGATCTTTCCTCTTCCTGGAAATATCCGTGAGTATTTCGACAGGGCGCAGAAGGTCATCATTGTTGAGAATAATTCATCTGCTCAATTTGCACAGCTGCTGCAGCTGTCGACAGGGTATATCATTCAGCACAGAATTTTGAAATATAACGGACTGCCTTTTTCCAAAGAAGAAGTCGCATTGAAACTGCAGTCTCTGATATAAGGGCGGTTTGAAAAACTGCGTTTTTAAAACCGCCCTTGCGGGTGAACACGAATGAAATAGCTTTTTTTATTTTTGGACAAGGAAAAAAGAAGTTATTCAAACTGCAGATAATCGGAGGATCTATGAATAACGAATTCGATTTTGAAGAAGCAATTGATATCGCATGGTGTCCCGGCTGCGGTGACTTTTCAATACGGAAATCGCTGCTTGCCGCTCTCAGGGAACTGAATCTTGTCAAAGAAAATGTCGTACTCGTTTCAGGCATAGGGCAGGCCGCAAAAATGCCGCAGTATATCAATACAAGTTTTTTCAACGGTCTTCATGGACGCGGACTGCCGCCTGCAACAGCGATCAAGGCATGCAACCCTGAGCTGACTGTTATTGCAGTGGGCGGTGACGGCGATATGTACGGGGAAGGCGGAAATCATTTTCTGCATGCGACGCGGCGCAATCCCGATATCACTCTGTTTGTGCATGAGAATATGGTTTATGGACTTACGAAAGGGCAGGCTGCGCCGACGACTCGTCCCGGAATGTCTACGCCTGTTCAGGTTTCCGGCGTATTTGAAAAGCCGCTCAATCCGATGGCTCTGGCCATTTCCCTCGATGTGACATTTGCCGCCAGAGTATTCTGCGGCGATATGGATCAGACGAAAGAGGTGATGAAAAGGGCGATACTCCATAAAGGATTTGCTCTTGTGGATATATTTCAACCCTGTGTTTCATTCAATAAAATCAATACGTTCAAGTGGTTCAAGGATAATACCTATTATCTCCCTGACGGGTATGATCCGTCAGACCGTTCCGCCGCATTCGCAAAATCGCTTGAAGAAGAACCCTTTCCTCTCGGCGTTTTATACGAAAGCAGCCACCGGACGACTTTCGAAGAAAATCTTGATGTCTACAAAAATCAAAAAGCTCCTCTCTTCCGTAGAGAGCATGATATGAAAAGAGTTAAAGCTTCAGTACTGATGAAGAGATAGATAATCAGGATTCCCGGAAATTATTTGTACACTTGATTATTCTCCTGCGACAGACTATCATTATATACTATGACGAATGTGCGAAAACATGACAGTCCAGCAGTCGGCGCGCTGAAAAGCGTCTACGTCGCCAGACAGCCGATATTTGACCGTAACTTGAATGTTGTCGCATACGAACTCCTGTTTCGTACAGGTTTCAACAATGTTTATGATAATCTGAATGACGGTGATATTGCCAGTTCAAAGACTATTATGAACAGCTTTGTAACTCTCGGCATAGACCTCGTAACAGGCGGAAAACCGGTTTTCATCAACTTCACGAAAAACCTTATTATCGATGAAACGCCGATAATTTTTCCGCGTGAAATTCTTACTGTTGAAATACTTGAGGATATTCCGGCTGAAAAAAAAGTCATCGATGCATGCAGAAAGATCAAGCGTCACGGATATATAATAGCTCTCGATGACTTTGTTTTTAAACCGGACTTTCTGCCCCTGATCGAAATTGCTGATATCATCAAAGTTGATTTCAGGATTTCGAACATCGAACAGAGAAAGGATCTTATTGAAAAGATAGGAAAAGGCAGAATAACATATCTGGCAGAAAAAGTCGAGACCAACGAAGAATTCCTTAATGCAAAGGCGATGGGATTTTCGCTGTTTCAGGGATACTTTTTCAGTAAACCGTATATTGTTGAGGGGCATGAACTTCCGGCGGGGAAGGTTCACTATATGCAGGTTCTCAGAGAACTCAATGCCCCCGACACCGATTTTGAAATACTCGAACATATCGTAAAACGCGACATCTCTCTTACCTATAAACTTCTCAGATTTATAAATTCAGCTGCGTTCGGTTTTCAGGTTAAAATTCAGTCGATACTGCAGGCGCTCACTCTTCTCGGGCTCGATGAATTCCGCAAGTGGGCTTCTCTGATGGTGCTCGCAGAGCTTGGAACAGATAAGCCGGAGGAGCTGGTCATAAACACGATGATGCGCGCCAAGTTCTGTGAATTTCTTGCCTCAAAAGTTAACCTGAAAGAATCACGCAACGATCTCTTCCTTCTCGGTTTGTTTTCGAATATCACGGCATTCATTGATCTGCCGATGGAAACTATTGTTTCAGATCTTCCGCTGTCCGATGAAATCCGCAATGCTCTCTGCGGCCGGAGCAACCGCCTCAGCGAGACGCTTGATATTGTTGTATCGTATGAAAAGGGAAACTGGCCGCAGTGGACAGAGATGCTCAGCAGATATAATATTCCAGAAAAAGAATTCCCGGAAATTTATGCGAACACCATCGACTGGGTGAATAAAATTTACAAATAGAAGGAAGGTGGTCAATGGAATTTTCTTTGTCCCTCAACCTTCCTGCCTCAGATGCACAGCCGATAGACAAAGTTCTTCCAGTATCATCTGA
>Ga0364874_10638_pt1 | contig 16871 bp, 17 predicted proteins | sample ExccelAu500001D4_2_FD_206922 | JGI IMG/M metagenome (GOLD analysis project Ga0364874, IMG submission 206922) | Enriched cells from Trout Bog Lake Hypolimnion, Wisconsin, USA - BchlTB.Aug07.5000.01.D4 | ecosystem: Environmental > Aquatic > Freshwater > Lake > Hypolimnion/Profundal zone | place... | reverse complement strand
TAGCAGGAATACATACCGGCATAGGAAAGACAGTCTGTTCGGCCATACTATGCCAGGCATTGGGCTTTGCATACTGGAAGCCGGTGCAAGCCGGAGAACTGGAACATACAGATAGTCATTATATCAAAGAACTGGTTCCAGGATGCATCATTCATCCCGAAAAATACCGGTTACAAAATCCATTGTCGCCGCATCATGCAGCTGCGCTGGAAGGCATGCAGATCAGGAAGGAAGATTTCTCTTTACCTCAAACCCATCATCCGCTATTGGTAGAAACCGCAGGCGGACTGATGAGTCCGCTCTCAGCCGGTTTTCTCAATATTGACCTGATCGTACACCTGGATTTACCAGTTGTACTGATATCCAATAATTACCTGGGCAGTATCAACCATACCCTGTTATCCTGTTCGGTCCTACAATCCCGGAAACTGAAGGTATTGGGACTGGTCTTCGTTGGCAATGCTTATCCTGAGGGCGAAAACCTGATCATGGAACAAACGAAATTACCCCGGTTATTTTCGGTGCCCTGGTTTGAGCAGACCAACCATCAAACCATACTGGATTTTACGGCGAATCACCCCATAAACCTGTAACCATGATTAGAACTGATACAGCACCCATCTGGCATCCTTATACACAGATGAAACTGGCAGATACACCCATCAAGATCGCTCATGCAAAAGCGGCTGTACTATTTGCAGCTGATGGGAAAGAATATATCGATGCCATATCATCCTGGTGGGTGAATATCCATGGGCATGCACACCCTGCCATTGCCCATGCCATTGCAGAACAGGCAAAGACACTGGAGCAGGTTATTTTTGCAGGCTTTACACATGAGCCTGCCATCAGACTGGCGACCCGTTTACTGGACATACTACCGGATAAACTAACCAAGATCTTTTATTCAGATAACGGGTCTACAGCAGTAGAAGTCGCCATCAAGATGGCCCTGCAGTACTGGACCAACCAGGGCCATGATCAAAAGAAACGCATCATTGCATTTGAAAATGCTTACCATGGGGATACATTTGGTGCCATGAGTGTAGGAGCAAGGTCTGCCTTCAGTGCAGCCTTCGATAGTTTCCTTTTCCAGGTAGATTTTATTCCTGCACCTGATCCAATGAATATGGAAGCTGTAAAAACAAGACTCGTTGAACTGGTCAGTACAGAACAGGTAGCAGCATTTATATTTGAACCATTGGTACAGGGTGCCGGAGGAATGCTAATGCACCAGGCCAGTCTGCTGGATGAATTGATTCAAATTGCACAGGACCATGGGGTACTTTGTATCGCTGATGAAGTCATGACCGGATTTGGAAGGACCGGAAAATATTTTGCTACAGATCACCTGGTCCGCAAACCTGATCTGCTGTGCATGTCAAAAGGAATTACCGGTGGTTTTATGCCCCTGGCTGTAACAGCCTGCTCACAGGCGATCTATGATGTGTTTTATGCAGATCAGATGGATAAGACCTTCTTTCATGGGCATTCCTACACGGCCAATCCGCTTGCCTGCGCTGCCGCCAATGCCAGTATGGATCTATTGCTCGATCCTTCATGTAAACAACAGCTGGATGGTATAATGCAAAGCCATGAAGCATTTAAGGCAACACTGGCAGGTAATCCACATATAAAAGACTGTAGACAAACAGGTACTATTCTGGCCATCGAAATACAAACGCCTGAATCAAGTTCTTATTTCAGCAGTATCCGAAATCATATCTATCAGTTTTGTCTGGACCGGGGCGTATTACTGCGCCCATTGGGCAATACGGTCTATATCATGCCGCCTTATTGTATTACAAAAGCAGAACTGGAAAAAACATACAGTGTAATTCAGGAGCTGATTGAAAGTCTGCATGCAGGATCGTAATTATGGTCAGTGAGGTTGTACTTCTGCAAATAGTTGGATATATTTACGGCTAACCTAACACCTTAACGCTTTTCGAATGAAAAACGAAATCTATCCTTGTCTCTGGTTTGACAATAATGCAGCAGAGGCCGCCCATTTTTACTGCCATCTGTTTGAAGATAGCAGCATTCTAGCTGAAAATCCCATTGCACTCAGTTTCAGGTTATCGGGAAGAAAATTTATGGCTTTGAATGGGGGTCCTATGTTCAAGATCAATCCCAGTATCAGTTTTTTTGTATTCCTGAATCCCGGAGAGGATATCGACAGTAAATGGATGCAATTAACAGAAGGGGGTAGTGTTCTGATGCCCATAAATAAATATGCATGGAGTGAGCGATATGGCTGGTGCCAGGATAAGTATGGTGTAAACTGGCAGTTGATGATCGTAGCAGAACCACAGCCTGAAAGGATCGTTCCCTCATTCATGTTTATTGGCCATAATAACGGAAAGACTGAAGCAGCAATGCAATACTATACAGCTGTATTTTCAAACAGCAGGATTGATTACATCGACAGGTATACCGAGGAAGAAGCAGATACAGAAGGCAATATCAAACATGCCCGGTTTTATTTGAATGGTCATTCATTTGCAGCCATGGAAAGTTCAGCAGGTTTTGGTTTCAACTTCAATGAAGGGGTATCCCTCGTAGTGGGATGTGACACGCAGGAAGAAATTGACTATTACTGGGATACACTTACCAAAGAAGGTGCTGAAAGCAGGTGTGGCTGGCTGAAAGACAAGTATGGTGTATCCTGGCAGATCGTTCCCAATATATTGCCTGAACTGATGAATAATAAAGAACGGTCGGGCCAATCGGCTAAAGTGATAGCTGCTTTTATGAAGATGAATAAATTTGATATTGCTACCTTATTGAAAGCCGCAGAATAAAACCTATGAAAAAATACATGATGTACCTGGCAGTTTCGGGACTGTTTGCTTGTTCTGGTATTCACCCCCATACTGAACTGCCTGTACAAGGAACCTGGCAGTTGATTTCCGGAACCCTTATTGAAAAAGGGGATACGGTTACCACAGATTATACCCACAAAACCAGTTTTATCAAAGTTATCAATGCAAATCACTTTGCCTTTCTGCAGCATGACCTGCACAAAGGCAAAGACAGTGCTGCCGTATTTGAAGCCGGTGGAGGTGCCTATACCTTAAAAGACAGCAGTTATACAGAGCACCTGGAATATTGCAGTGCACGTAACTGGGAAGGAAATGATTTCAGCTTTACCATCCGAATCCGCAATGATACACTGGTTCAGCAGGGAATTGAAAAGCTGGACAGTGCAGGCATTTACCGTGTCAATATAGAAACCTATGTGCGGGTAAAATAATGATAGAATTAGTCTACCAGGTCATTAAAGATCAGTTTAGCAGAATCAATGATGCTAACCGATTGTAATGAATTTCTCAATACCTGATAGATTACGGCTATGGAATTATGCTGTGGCAAGGAGACTGGTGTGGCTGACAATGCATATATGGTGATAATGTATTGGTGAATTCCTGCAGAAGGAGAACAGGGGGATGTATAGGAAATGGCAGTACTATCCTTATTGGGGCCCATATACCATTGTGCAGTTCCGGTTTGCGGATAAGGTATTTCGGATACAGATTTGTCGATTCCCCATAATTCCAGGTAGGTATTGAAATGGATACTGTCCTGCGGATTGGGATAACAGATCATGGTGATGGCAAAGCTGTTGGCAGTGGCCGGTGCATGACTCCAGGCCAGGGGGATCATGTATTTTTCGACGCCATTTATTTTTTCTTCACATTTAAAACTATCCAGCAGGTATCCTTTTACAACAGCCGAACTAGTCAGTGAAAATGTTGAATCAGTATGATTACCTGTATCTTTTTGGCAATCACTCAATAATAGGGTCAATAGTAAGAGCCCCATCATGGGAAGAGCGAATGTTTTGATTTTTTTCATTTCCGGATTGGTTTATAAGTGATTTTTAAAATAGTACTCTCCTGATCTTTAACTGATGCAGCAATAGTAAGACGTATAACTTTTAGCCAACCTTTGCTGTGATTTAAACAGTGCACGCAATTGTACTATTATTAACAACTGTAACAGGCTGAACAACATTTTCTTAACCATTGAATGATTATTTTGCATACTTCAATCCTTATCAATTGCACTTCATTTAACTTCATTTAAATAAACCTCCTTGAAACAAAAATCAATCTTATTGGCAATAGGGATCCTGTTACTAACGGGCAGCAGCTTTGCACAACGAATGGACCTAACTGGTGGCACTGTGTCTGTTGGGATAACAGAAACCCCAGACAGGGCTTTAAAAGATACTTCAGGTAGTTATGGCAATCATTCCCTGAATATTCATGTCAGCCTGCCTTTGTTTGGTAATCGTGAGAAGTTGGAAGGGAATAAGACAAAAGACAGTCACGTTAAATTTTACCAGACTTCGATACATGCAGGCTATACAACAGGTACTACCGATATAGGGGTCATAAACCAGCAAAGAAATTTTTACAGTGGAAGTGCCGGATTGGGAGGCCTTTTTTACAATGGTCAAAACAATATCATACAGGCGGATGCCAACCTGGGATTTTCAGCCGATCAGCAGTCTTTTGAGGCGCATGATGTGGCACCCCGTTTTTCCGGATCATTCATCATACACCATACCAGTAGCCCTACCTTATCCTTACAATATGGAGCCGTATTTACTTATGTATATGGCCGCCCCATGCTGTTGCCTGTTTTTGGGATCCGTAAGAAATTTAGTGGCAGTTCCTGGTCTGTATCAGGCATATTGCCTTTGAACCTGCAGGTAACTGACCGATTGAACAAGAATATGGGCTTATCTTTCTTTATTAGACCTTCCGGTGACCGGTTCCAGATACAGAATCAAAATTACTTCAATTCAACAGCTACGACCCTGTATATGGGATTACGTCAGTTTGAGGCAGGGAGCAGTTTCTATTACAGGTTGTCCAAATCCTTCAGCTTTGACGCATCTGCCGGTTACCTGACAGCCGGCACATTGAAGTTTACCGATGCCAGTAACAGCAGAACCAGTTTGTACCAAACAGGAATCAGCAGTGGTGCACAATTCAAATTATCTTTACGGTACCACTTGCCGCATAAGCGTAGCAATGGAAATAATATTGATATGGATGGCGAGTTGTACAGGGTAAATTAAAGGATCAATGATGCCTATCTGAAACTATAAATTAGCATGTATGGCCAAAAATAAAACCACTGAAACAGAACTTTCCGTTGAGGCTTTTCTGCTTGCCATAAAAGATATAGACAGGCAAAAGGATTGTCGTGAACTGGTAAGTCTTATCAGTGAAGCCTTAAACCTGACTCCCAAAATGTGGGGTACTGCGATCGTTGGATTTGGCTCTTACCATTACAAATACGAAAGTGGCAGGGAAGGGGATGCTCCCCTTGCAGGTCTGGCTTCCCGTGCCAGTGATATTGTATTTTATCTGAGCAGCGCTTTTGAGCAACGGGATGAGTTATTGGCCAGATTGGGCAAACACAAAACCGGTAAAGGCTGTGTATATATCAAAAAGCTATCTGATATAGATAAAAATATACTTCTTGAAATGATTAAACACTCAGCTAGTTATTATAGCAATAAATACAACTGAGCACTTACTGATCAATACCGAGTACTTTGATCATTATAACCTATATTATTAATGATAGATCATGGTAAGCAGTAAAGTAAATGACCGGAGTTATTTCTCCGGTCATTTACTTTAGGGGATCAGGATCAGCTGCATCATTAGATCCGTCTGTTCATCCTTACCCATTCTGAAAATATGCTTGTCAAATTCCACAAATCCATTTTTTCTGTAAAAGGCCAATGCCCTGAAGTTTTCTTCCCATACACCCAGCCAGATTCGTTTCATGCCTTTTTCAAGGGCTATTTTCTTTGCTTTATCCAACAATACCTGACCTGCTTTCAAATGAAAAAATTCGCGGAGCACATAGATACGTTCAATTTCCATTGAATCTGGAACCTTCAGTTCAGTTTGAGCCAGACCGGTATTGATTTTTAAATAACCTACATTTTTTCCTTCAGCAACAGCAAAAAAGAATGCGGAATCCGGATTGTTCAACTCACGAAGCAATTTCAATTCATTGAATCCTTCATTCAGGTAATCCTGCAGATCTTCCTGGGTATTATACGGGGCAAAGGTTTCTGTAAAAGCCTGTCTGCCCAATTCCTGAAGTGCAGTTACTTGATCTTGATCAATGGGTATGATTTCTATAAGGGCCATTTCAACATAATTTCAATGGTAAATATAAAACCAGGAAACGAATACAATGAAACCTTTGAATCAATGCGCAGGGTACATTTATTTGGAACCAGCGATCATCCTGATTGATCAACTGAACCTCCGCCACCATAGCAGGAAACCTGTAATTGAAAACAGCGCAGGCGAAAAGCCCATCAAGCACCAAATGATCTTTCCAGTAAGACCAAATGCCCATCCGGTATGAAATGCTGAAAAATTGATGTCCTCAAATTTCTCAGCTAAACTTTCATCTTTCCAGGGCTTATAATCCGTATGTAGGTATGTGCCGTTTCGATCGAAAGTAACTGTGACAAAGTTTCCATACGCCATAAACATATTATCTTTCACATTGCCTAAAGCAGTGATCGTTGCATCATTACCGCAATCGACAGACATAAAATGCAACCCCCGGGAATTTTTTTGAGCAATGGAGAAAATACTATCATAAGAAATGCGACTTGTGCTGCCATCATGCTTTTCTGATCCATAAATCATGGCATTTAAATCAAATCAAAAAATACACGGGACCCCTTGAGATGGGTCCATACCATTACCCAATTCGATATAGCCATTCTAGAAATAGCTCACATCCTTTATATACCCTTAACCTACCTCTATATAGGGTAGGTTAAAGGTAGGTCAGAGGTAGGTCAGAGGTAGGTGAAAGGTAGGTTTGATTCGCAGAAAGTACGGCTCAAACAGAAGGCTCAGTTTAGTAACAGCTGCCCTTACCGTGCTGGATGCACTGATGTAAAAGGCTACCCTTGTTTGCTCCAATTTTCCAAAAAATTAATAAAGTAAAATATAAGTGCAAGATGTATCATGTTCATTTAGTGTAAACTTTAGGTATTCTTAAAAAATAAATACCTTGTATTACAATGTATTTATTTTGCTCTTATCTTTGAACTATGAAAAACGAATTCTTGAAGAATTGGGAGATTCAAATGAAAAAAGGGTTATTACCTTTTTATGTATTGCAGGTGTTGCGTGAAAAAACCTGTTATGGTTATGAATTGATACAGGAACTAAATAGTCGCTATGACATTGAAGTAACAGAAGGCACTATTTACCCTTTATTGATACGATTGATGAAGGAAGGCTTATTAGAACACCAGTGGGTGGAACAGACATCCGGTATACCCAGGAAATATTATGCGGTATCAGCGAATGGACAACAAAATTTTAAGGACATGGAACAATCGGTGGCAATAATTTTTAAAAAAATAACTTCTTAATATGAAAGCAATTCAATTTAGTAACCCGTCTGCGGGAAGAATCTATACAGAATACCTGCGCCGATGCAGCAAAGCATTAAAAAGTTTAACGGATGCCGACAAGGAAGATTGTTTGCTGGAAGTGAATAGTTTTATTTATGAAAATCTGCAAGCGAACAGCAATGCTACGGCTGATGAAGTAGAACAGATCTTGAATATCTTAGATCGACTGGGTGCCCCTGAAGAAATGTTTCAGGAAACCATTGCAGCAAGAAAAATAGATCAGGCTGTGCGCAGTTTTAATCCTGCAATTGTCTTACAGGCACTTCTGTTGAATATTCGCAACGGCATTATATATGTCGTGTTGTTCGTTCTGTATTTGTTGTTGTTTTCTTTTCCGGTATTAATTGTACTAAAGATCATTTCCCCAAGGAAAACCGGGGTTTTTATAGGGCCCCACACTTTTGTGATCGGATGTTCCAATGATGCGGTTCCAACTACCGAATTACTGGGCAATGCATTTATTCCTGTACTAATGTTGACCACCGTTGTTTTGTATTTTCTTATTGTATCCATATTAAAAATCGTAAAAACCAAAAAAACATGAAAAAGCTATTACTACTCATAACCGCCGTTCTGTTGTACACAGGACTGCAAGCACAGGATATCACCGGTCAATGGATTGGTGTGCTGAAAGTACAGGGAATGCAAATCCGCCTGATTTTTCATATCAATAAAACCGATACAGGCTACACTGCGACGATGGACAGTCCGGACCAAGGTGCCAATGGAATACCGGTACCTGTGGTAAGCTACCATAATCCTTCTATACAACTTGGCATTCCGGTAGCAACCATTGAATACAAAGGAAGCCTTGTGGGTAATGATAGTATCACCGGTACTTTCAGCCAGTCGGGCCACAACTTTCCATTGGGATTTAAACACAATAATGCCGCTGTATCAGCAAAAAGAAGACCGCAAGACCCTGTAAAACCTTATCCTTATATAACCGAAGAAGTGCGTTTCCTGAATCCTGCTGCGGGCATTCATTTGGCGGGCTCATTGACACTACCTGAAAAAGAGGGCAGTTTTCCCGCTGTAGTCCTTATTACAGGCAGCGGACCGCAAAACAGGGACGAAGAACTGATGGGTCACCGACCCTTTTTAGTACTCTCCGATTACCTTACCCGTCACCATATCGCTGTATTAAGAGTAGACGATCGTGGGACGGCTGCATCTGAGGGTGTTTTCAAGACTGCCAATACACAAGATTTTGCAGCAGATGTAGAAGCTGCTGTTCAATATTTACTCACCCGTAAAGAAATAGACCATCATAAAATTGGGTTGATCGGACATAGCGAAGGCGGTATCATAGCGCCAATTGTAGCAGTCAAAGATCCTGCTGTTCAATTTATTGTATTGATGGCCGGTACCGCTGTTCCGGGTGATGAATTATTGCTGAAACAGAATGAATTAATTAGTAGAGGGATGGGTGCTTCTGATTCTGCGATAGCCATTAATGCTGCTATCAGCAAACAGGCATTCACCATTGTAAAGGAAAGCAAGGATACCATTGAATTAGAAAACAAGCTCACTGCCTTTTTTCAACGCCAGCTTAAACTGTACCCTGCTGAAAAGCCTGCAGGGGAGAGCGATTCATTGTTTGTAAGAAAACAAGTGAAGGAACTTGCAAGCCCCTGGTTGCGTTATTTTATACCTTATGATCCCTCAAAAGTATTGGAAAAAGTAACCTGTCCTGTGTTGGCCATCAATGGGAGTAAAGACCTGCAAGTACCACCTTCACAAAACCTTCCGGCTATACGTGCAGCCCTAACAAAAGGGGGTAACCAGCATTTTAGTATTGTAGAGTTACCGGGGTTGAACCACTTATTTCAGGAATGTAAATCGGGGATTCCCGCAGAATATGCATCAATAGATCAAACCATTGCCCCTATTGCTTTAGAAACAATGGCCAATTGGATTGCAGCACAAACCAAATAAGCCCGAAAGTTGGTAGCAAAAAGGTAATGATAAGATCAATGCAAAAGGTTTCGGAAAACCATCCGAAACCTTTTGCATTGTATTATTCGTCTAATTTTCTCTAGTTAGGGTTGTACAGCCCATGCCAACCCATCCGGACCACCCAATGCAATCGTACCTGACACTTCCAGGGTTTTTAAATTCACCACCGTAATATGATCATCCGGAGTGCAACCTACAAATGCCCTGCTCCCATCTTGGTCTACCAGTATTCCTGCTCCGCCATGCCCTATAGGTATTCGTTTAATTTCTTGATGCGTTTGTGCATCAATAACCGTAAGTTCTCCTTTAAACAAGCTGGAAACCAGCACCTTGCTGCCGTCTGGTGTAAACGCCAAACGATTGGCACCGATAACTTTGGCATCCAGGGTTTGCTTTAGTTGTTGGTGCACCAAGTCAATGATCGCAATGCTGCCATCATCCGCTGCAGCCGTCCATAATTCCTTTTCATCAGGCGATACATCAAATCCTTCTGATCCGCGGGAAACTTTGATAACGGTTTGTATCCATGATTTTTGAGGCTTAAAATTAGGCGGGGGCATCATTCCCCCGGAAGGAGGAGGCCCCTGTTGTTGCGTTCCTTGTCCCGGAGGTGGCATCATACCGGGAGGAGGTCCCATAGGCATAAGGGTATCCGTTAATATACTCACTGTTCCTGCATTTACATTGGTAGTATAGATATGATTCGCATCGGCACTTACCCACACCATATGTGTACGTTCTTGTCCCGTACCCATACACCAGTCCAATTTACCGGTTACCGGATTATATGCACCAACAGCTTTTGATCCTTCTGCAGAAAAATAGAGTTTACCATTGGCAAAATAGAGACCATGGGGTCCTGCCAGGGGATGTATATCAATATCGGGTAACCGTTTATAGGCTACCAGGTCTATCACATCGATTTCTGTACTGCGCCCACCACCGGTGATACTTACATAGGCTGTTTTACCATCTGCTGAAGCGATCACTTCATGCGGATCATTACCTACAGGTACCCGGGCCAGGACTTTAAACGTAACAGGATCAATGATAGCGAGCACATGATCTTTTTTGGAAAGGGCCAGTAGCGTCCGCTGCTGGGCTTTCAAACTACCTATACAGCAGCTCAGTGCAGTAAGCAATAGTACGATGTGCATGATTCGTTTTCCCAAACCCCTGAATCGTTGGGCGGATGGATAAAAACAGATTGATTTCATGGGATCCTTTTTTGATTGATGAATATCAGGATAGCCGAATGCGTCAAGGGACTGTTTACAGCTAAACCTTCTTTTAAAAGTAAATATATTTTTGTCCAGCTTCTATGCTTTGCTGTGAACAGCTCAAATTATGCTGCCAACAGCAAAATGTTTCAAACATTTGAAATAACATAAGCTGTCAACCCTTTTTAGCGCATATACAATGCAGCCGCAGCTGCTGTTAACATTTCAAAAGTTCGTTTAGTTCCTCTGATCAGTATATTTTGATCCATCAGCTGCAATCTGTCATCGATCTTTGCTTGCAATGCATAGATAGTTTGCAAGCTGCCTTCTAAACCCCCGCTTTTGTTACGGGCCAGCCATAATCGCTTGTGTTCGGGTATAATTTGGCTGCAAAGGGTCTTCATTTCAGTTAACAATGTTTTATTCTGTTCTGCTGTCTGTTGCAAGTGGTAAATATTGTATTGCTTGAGTTTAGCTGTAAGTCTGATCATTTGAATACCATTCCGGTATTCATCAATGATCAATGCACTATCCGAACGTTGTAACCTGTTTTGCAGCAATTGTTGCTCCAACGTATCCACAAAACGAAGTATGGCAGGAGCATTGTACAATTTAGGGTGGCTGAAACGCTGGGTCAGTAATTCCCGGGTATTGCCTTCCGGGGGCATGAGGTCAAAAATGGCAGTCTGAAATTTAGCAAAGAAGGCATCTGTGATCAGTTTATCCATTAAACCAAGATTAAGTCCAAGTCCTGTTAGGGTGCCAGCTACCATCGGATACTCTTCAAACTGACAATACCTGCCCAAATCAAGCATTGTATTTCCAGTAAGATGCGCATGGTCTTTGAGCACAGCACTGCTGAGGAAGTTACCCAGATCAACCTGGGATTTGGCAGCATAGTTCCAGCTTAAGGCCGCAGCCCAGGACAAACCTGCATAGCTAACAGTCAGGTATTGCAGGTGCGGTTTATCGCCCCAATCTGTGATCAGCATTCCATCTGCTTTATATTGGATGGCATTTTTAACGGCATTGTCTACATTGGCCAGCATATTGTCTGTACGACCTGTAAAGGATGTCCAGGTACTGGTACCCGGACAAACCAAATAATGCAATCCTGCCTGCTGGTATTTCTTACTGATATTTTCAAAATCCTGAAAGGATTCATACCGCCATTCGAGTAAGGTAATATCCTTTGGTATTTCGGGCATGATATCCGGATTTCTGGAAATGACATCCCCCCACATCAGCATATGTTTGCCCTGGTGGTTCACGAAACTATCCAGCTTTTTGGCATAATTGAGATAGACATGGGCTATTTCTTTTTCGTCTTTGATGGGATGTTTTTTGTTTTTACCCAATTCAAAAGGTTCATCCAGGTCCACATTAAAATTAGTAGAACTGAAGTTAGGCAGCAGGTCAGCTCCCATTTTTTCGACCAGTTCAATACTTGCAGGATTGGAGGGTGCCAGTGTTGATTTCATATTGATCAACCCTAAAAATGAATAGCCCTCCGGACATTCAGCCAGGTTTTTGAACTGATCTGTCGCAAGCCAGGCATCCATATGACCCAATGAATTTTGATTGGGAACCAGTTCTATAAAGCGTTTTTTACAATAGGCATCCAGTAACCTGATCTCCTGAGGACTCAGTGGTGTTTCTGTTTTCTCCCATAAATTTTTAAAAGAGGAATAGGCAAATGAAAAGCCCTCGATATATAATTCCAGGTGATTGTATTTTAATCCGGCCAAAAAATCGACCATACCATATAAGGTTTGAAGGGTTGGCACTTTGCCCCTGCTGATATCAAGCATCGCTCCCCTGATCTTCAGATCAGGATGATCTTCTATTTCTGTACAGGGTACCTGATGCTGATTTTGTGCAGCCAATTGTTTAATGGTCATAACAGCATAAAACAAGCCCTGCAGGTCATTGTATTGGATGCTGATATGATCCGATGTAATAGATAGTTTGTATGCCTGAACCGCTAATGATTTGTTTTTAATGCAATACAGGTTTCCAGCAACAGTAGGATTGGCAGTACTATCCAATTCCATGCGGATGATATTTTGAATAGCGACTTGGTCTTCTGCAGGGGCACTGAAACGCAGGGAGGCCGGAAGATCAAAATGGCCTGCCTTCCATTCCAGCTTTTGAGGGATGGGTAATAGCAGGGGCTTGTTCGAAATGGGTGTAAGATTTTTAGTGATAGGTAGTGCTACAGTAGCATCAGGTAATGGCAGTGTCTTATAACAGACTTGGTAATAACCAAGCAGAAATAGGACAAACAGCAGGAGTAGACCTGTAAGGGATAGAAAAACGATCCCAATGATCTTTGCGGTTTTTTTCATGGCAGTTCAGGTTGATGGGTTCGGCAATTGTTGGATGGATTTATATTGACAACAGCAATAGCGTACACTTTGAAGTGTATGCTATTATTTTTTACTGTTGTTAAAAGCTTTGATTCCCTTAGTGGTACACAGCCCTATTATATACGGTTCCAGGGTATTACGCAACATCGCTTCAGGCAATAGATCCGAATGAATTAGCCTGTCTGTCCGGGTGATCGTTGTATACAAAGTTTCCATAACCACTAACACCGTTGGAGGATGAATATCTTTATGAAAATAGCCTTCCTCTATGCCTTTATGTATAAAATTGATCAGGATAGCAGGACTTTGATGGAATGTCTTTTTAATAATACTGTCCTGCAGTTGGGGATAATAATAATTCAAATCATGGTAAAAAAGGTGATTCACTCCAAAGTCCAGTTCAAAGGCCATTCGCCAGAGACTGATAATGCCTGTAACCGGATCGGCAACATCCCATTCAAGTGTAGAAAGTTTCCCTGCCAATGTTCTATAATGCAGTTGCAGGCACTGATGTAAAAGGTCTTCCTTATCCGAAAAAAACTTATAAACTGTCTTGGTGGATAGGTCCATTTCACCCACTAGTTTCTGAATGGTCATATTCCGGATGCCATGTTTCAGGAAAAGTTCAAGTGAGGCTTTGAGTATTGTATCTTTTAGGTCTTTGTCTGCCATTTCGCAATTGTAAAATACGCAGATAACCCGAATATGGAAAATCTTCTTTTAATTATATTTTCCATTCTGCACAATAAACTACTTTCAAAAAGGGTATATCATTTAGGATTGTATCCCTGATGGCAGAACCTGCCTAACAAAAAAAAGAGGTGATCCAATAATGGACCACCTCTCAATAAAGATGATGATATGCTATTTCTTAGCGAGATCAAAACGATCCAGGTTCATTACTTTAACCCATGCTGCGATAAAATCATGAACAAATTTTTCCTGTGCATCGGCACAAGCATACACTTCAGCAATAGCGCGCAGTTCTGAATTAGAACCGAAGATCAGGTCAGCTCTGGTGGCTGTCCACCTTACTTCACCTGTTTTACGGTTACGGCCTTCAAATTCCTGTTGTGCATCTGAAGTAGCGGACCAGGTTGTACTGAAGTCCAGGAGATTCACAAAGAAATCATTGGTCAATGATTCAGGGTGTCTGGTAAACACACCATGTTGTGAATGGTTATAGTTTGTTTTCAGTACACGTAAACCGCCAACCAAAACAGTGAGTTCAGGTGCTGTTAAAGTCAGCAACTGTGCTTTGTCTATCAGCAATTCTTCAGCTGTGATCTTATATTGTGACTTTTGATAGTTACGGAAACCATCAGCTTTAGGTTCCAGAACGGCAAAGCTGTCAATATCTGTATCTTTTTGCGCAGCGTCAGCACGACCAGGTGTAAAAGGCACTGTTACGGTATCTCCGGCATTCTTTGCAGCTTTTTCAATAGCGGCACTTCCACCCAGTACAATTAGGTCAGCCAGGGAAACCTGTTTCCCATGTTCCTGTTTTGCATTAAACTCCTGCTGGATAATTTCCAGTGCAGTTAACACTTTAGCTAGTTGTGCCGGATTATTAACTTTCCAGTCTTTCTGGGGAGCCAATCTTATACGGGCACCATTTGCACCTCCGCGTTTATCGGAGCCGCGGAAAGTAGAAGCAGAAGCCCATGCTGTAGAAACCAGTTCTGACACGGTAAGACCTGAAGCCAGAATGGTTGCTTTTAAAGTGGTAATATCTGCAGCATCAATCAATGGATGAGTAACAGCAGGAATCGGATCTTGCCAGATCAGTACTTCGGCAGGAACTTCTGGTCCCTGATAAAGGATATGTGGGCCCAGATCACGGTGTGTAAGTTTAAACCAGGCACGGGCAAAAGCATCTGCAAATTCTTCGGGATGCTCATAGAAATGCCTTGAGATCTTTTCATATACGGGATCTACACGCAATGCCAGATCAGTGGTCAGCATAAAAGGTGCATGCTTTTTAGAAGGATCATGCGCATCAGGCACTGTACCAGCACCTGCATTGCCTTTGGGTTTCCACTGGTGGGCTCCAGCAGGACTTTTAGTTAGTTCCCATTCAAATCCAAAAAGATTTTCGAAGTAATTATTGCTCCATTTTGTAGGGGTAGTAGTCCAAGCGCCTTCCAGGCCACTGGTAATTGTATAATCCGCATTGCCTGTCCCAAAACTGTTTTTCCAGCCCAGGCCCTGTTCTTCAATGCTAGCTGCTGCAGGTTCTTTGCCTACATATTTACCGGGATCTCCTGCACCATGTGTTTTACCAAAAGTGTGTCCACCTGCTATCAGTGCAACTGTTTCGTAGTCATTCATGGCCATACGGCCAAAAGTCTCACGGATATCAATTGCAGATTTAAGTGGATCCGGATTACCATTAGGTCCTTCAGGATTCACATAGATCAATCCCATCTGTACAGCTGCAAGTGGATTTTCCAGTTCACGGTCACCAGTATAACGCTTATCATCCAGCCATACATCTTCAGAACCCCAGTACACATCTTCTTCAGGCTCCCAAACATCTACGCGTCCACCAGCAAAACCAAAGGTTTTTAAGCCCATTGACTCAAGTGCGCAATTACCGGCCAGGATCATCAGATCTGCCCAGGACAATTTCCTGCCATATTTCTGTTTTACCGGCCAAAGCAATAATCTGGCTTTATCCAGGTTTCCATTATCAGGCCAGCTGTTCAAGGGTGCAAAACGCTGTGTGCCTTTTCCACCGCCACCTCGACCATCGGTAATACGGTAAGTTCCCGCACTATGCCAGGCCATACGGATAAAGAATGGTCCATAATGACCATAATCAGCAGGCCACCAGTCCTGAGAAGTTGTCATCAGGTCGAAAATATCTTTTTTAACAGCAGCCAAATCCAGGCTGTTGAATTCTTCCACATAGTTAAAATCACTTCCAAAAGGGTTAGAAAGCGAAGAATGTTGACGAAGAATATTTAGTTTCAACTGATTGGGCCACCAGTCACGGTTTCTTGTTCCACCACCAGCGCTTTGTTTAAGCGCACCACCAGAAAAAGGGCATTTGGCTTCCCCGCTTTGATGAGCTGATGGGCTCTGTGCATTGTTATTGTCCATATGTAATCATTGATTTTTTCAGGCGGCTAATTTAGTATAATACAGTTTATACTACTGTCATAAGTTTGTTATCCTTTAAGTGAAGAATTATATACACAACAAGGATATACTGTTTCTTAAATAACGCAGAAACCAAACAACCAAACTGTAAAATGGTTGGAAGAACTTTAAAAAAGCTTCTTTAAACACTTAACCCCGACACATAATCCTGCAGCCGTTGTATGGTTTGTTTAAATCCTTCATTGGTCTGATACTGTATTTCAACCAGATCATAGAGTTCTTTGGTCTCGTACAATTTATTCCAATGTAAGAGGGTTTGATTGCCCTCACTTTGAAAACTGATAAAAGCAAGAAAATTGGGTTCAAAATGTTCATGTACCAATTTGGTAAAAGGAACAACCTCCCTAAAAATGGTCCGGTTCGGGTAATTGCTTCCATCCGGTCCATGCATGGTAAAGATCCATTCACCACCGTTTTTTACTTGCATGATGTCAATAGTATTGGTAAATCCATTGGGCCCTCACCAATGCTTGATTTGTTCTGGTTTCGTAAATGCTTCCCAAACTATGCTAACAGGAGCGTCGATCAATTGGGTTGTTTTTTGTTCCCTTCCTGTGCTGTCATTATGTTCATTAAGCATACCTGTTCATTTGGAACTAAAGTTACATTCAGAAACTTTATGAGTCAGGCAATATTTTGTATGCAGGCTTCAATGTATCCATTATAGATCCAGGATTC
>Ga0364874_10637_pt1 | contig 16882 bp, 11 predicted proteins | sample ExccelAu500001D4_2_FD_206922 | JGI IMG/M metagenome (GOLD analysis project Ga0364874, IMG submission 206922) | Enriched cells from Trout Bog Lake Hypolimnion, Wisconsin, USA - BchlTB.Aug07.5000.01.D4 | ecosystem: Environmental > Aquatic > Freshwater > Lake > Hypolimnion/Profundal zone | place... | reverse complement strand
AGAGAACTCCCTACTGCGCCCCTCGATCGATGGGGCGTTTACGCAAAACATCCCGGCTTCGCGTAGGGCATTGCGCATGCCCGCGCGCCGGGGACTGGGTAATATTATACCCGTGGCTGCGGCGTGTGGGCAGCAAATCTTGCGCTTGCAGATGGAAAGATCAATTATGAAAAGGATTATCGCGATTATTCGTCCGCTCAGACTTGAGCCCGTCAAGGCAGCGCTCTCAGCCGAGGCCGATCTGAGCGGACTGACCGTCACCGACGTGCGCGGGTGTGGTCGCCAGGGCGGCCAAAAGGTGGGAGTCTACCGGGGACAGGAATTCGTGATCACTCTTCCTCCGAAGGTGAAAATCGAACTGGTCGTACCAGACGAGGATGCCGACAAGATCGTGGATCTTATTCTGGAGTATGCCTACACAGGGCAGCATGGCGACGGCAAGATCTTCGTCGTGCCTCTGGCGGACGCGATTCGAATCCGTACGGGGGATCGCGGGGACGCCGCAGTCGGGTAGGCATGCCGTGCTTGTGTCTTGGAGCCAGCGCGAAGCGCACCTGACTATGTTCTAGGTTCTAAAGAATAATCGAGCAGCCAGACTCGAGTTCGTGCCTGACCGTTTGCGACGAAACGCTCCGAACGTTTCCGTTCGCAACATTGGCAGCAAGAGCCGCCGCAACGCCTGCGGCTTCGCCGGTCTGGTTCATGTTGACCATCACTCGAATCGCCCCGTGCGCGGCTTCGTCAGCGTCAATCATGCGCCCCGCGATGAGCACGTTGTCGTAAGGGCCATGCGGTACCAAGCTGCGAAACGGGATTTGGTAATACGGCGTCGATTGCGAGCCTTCGGGACGCCAGCGCGTGCGCTCCTCTGGAAATCCCACGCGAGAATAGAGCTGCGAGCCGTCAAGGAACACCAGAGTGGTCCCAGGTTTGTCGGCATGGTGAATATCGACAGGATAAGTTCCATTGGCGATCGCGTCGTCAAACCGCGTCCCGCTCAGGATGTCGTCCTTCGTAAGCCGGTAGGCGCAACGTACATGCCGCGATTCGCGAATCCCGGTTCTGGCAGGCAGTGTGGTAAGCGTACAATTGGTATCTGGAGCGTATTTGCGCAGGATGTCCAGGATCGCGCGCACTTGTCGCCTGCCCTCCATTTCGACATGCGTGAGATAGTGGGCGTCCGCGCAGCTTCCTCCGGCCACACGAGAGCCCGCGAGCATAGCGATATCGCTGCCTGGTATGTTCGCGGTCCATACGAAGCCTTCCGGCAACCCAAACTCGTCCCCGTGCTCGCGAACGAGCGCGCCGATGTTGGCGTCTTGCAATCGAGCCGCCCCAGTAATGCAAGCGCAGGTTGTAGATGGCTGGACATGGTTTGCGGTATACGTTTCGAGCCCCAGCCTTGCGCAAAGGTCCCCATCGCCGGTTGCGTCGATGAACGATTTTGCCAGGATCACGCCCCGCCCCGACTTGTTCTCGACGAATACCCCGGCAAGTCTCCCGTCGTCACCAATATACGGGGCTGCAAATGACGTGTGCAGGTACGGGACCACCGTTTTTGCTTCCTGCACCATTTCATCGAGTTCGATCGTAAGCTCGGCGGGGTTGAACGTCCAGTAGACATGCGGACTACGATCCGTGGTTCGCACCGCATCGCGCTTCGTCAGGCGCGACATCGTCTCAGTCGTGAGCCCAGCGAATATCTGCCGATCGTACATCGCGTCGAGCGGGGTGTGCCATATATTGACGAGCGAGAGAGTCGCAACGCCTCCAAAGCTGCCCATACGCTCAACCAACACGACACGCGCGCCGAGCCGAGCGGCTCGAATCGCAGCAAAGACACCCGTACAGCTTCCGCCGAGCACGCAAACGTCGGCCTCTTCAATGACCGGAATAGTGCGTGGCGGTTCGAGTACATTGTTCAGAAATGACATCATTACTGCTCCTCGCGAGATTGGCGGTCGATCGGTTCACACGATGACACACATGCCTTGCGATTAGCCATTCGGAAAACTCGCGGTGGTATCTACTTTGGCTCCATTGCTGTTCTTGATGACGATATTGCTGTCAGCGGGCCCAATATGGCCGCCCGGCCTTGGAGGGCTCTGGAATCTTTCTCCCTACACCTCAGGTGCCCAGAGCGTGTGGAAATCGCCATCCTTGTCGATGCGCCTGTACGTGTGCGCGCCGAAGTAGTCGCGCAGGCCTTGCAACAGGTTCGCGGGCAAGCTCTCGCGGCGGTAGCTGTCGTAGTAGGCCAGAGCGGAACTGAACGCCGGGACCGGGATCCCTTGTTCGGCGGCGAGGCCGATCACCTTGCGCCACGCTCCCTGTCCGCGCCCGACGGCGTCGGTGAAGTACGGATCGAGCAGCAGGTTCTGGAGCGTCGGGTTGGTGTCGTAGGCGTCCTTGATGCGGTTCAGGAACTGCGCGCGGATGATGCAGCCGCCGCGCCAGATCGTGGCGATCTCGCCCCGATTGAGCGTCCAGCCGTTCTCGGCCGCAGCGGCATCCATGAGCTGGAAGCCCTGTGCGTAGCAGCAGACCTTCGACGCATAGAGGGCATCGCGCACCTGTGCGATGAGAGCATCCTTCGAGCCAGAGTATTTGGCGGCAGGGGCTCCTGGAAGGAGCTTGGACGCGACAACGCGTTCATCCTTGAGGGCCGACAGGAACCGCGCGAAGACCGCTTCGGTGATCGTGGTCACCGGAATGCCCAGGTCGAGCGAGTTCTGGCTGGTCCACTTTCCGGTGCCCTTTTGCGCGGCGGAGTCGAGGATCAGGTCCACGAGCGGCTTGCCGGTATCGTCGTCGATCTTAGAGAGCACTTCGTAAGTGATCTGGATCAGGAACGAGTCGAGGTCACCCTTGTTCCACTCGCGGAAGACATCGGAAATCTCGGAGGCGCTGAGTCCGAGGACGCTGCGTAGAATGTCATAGGCTTCGGCGATGAGTTGCATGTCGGCGTACTCGATGCCGTTGTGCACCATCTTGACATAGTGCCCCGCGCCATCGCTGCCGATGTGCGTGCAGCAGGCGGTGCCATCGACCTGCGCGGCAATCTTGGTGAAGATCGGAGCGACGCGGGCGTAGGCCTCAGGCTGGCCGCCGGGCATGATGGACGGGCCGTTGAGTGCGCCCTCTTCGCCGCCGGAGACACCGGCACCCATAAAGAGGATGCCCTTTTCTTTGAGCGCCTTTTCTCGGCGTTGCGTGTCGGTAAAGTACGAGTTGCCGCCATCGATCAGGATGTCGCCCTTGTCGAGCAGCGGGACGAGCTCTTCGATGACCGCATCGACAGGCGCACCTGCCTTTACCATAATCATGATTGCGCGGGGGCGGCGGATGGACGCGACAAACTCAGCGGTTGTTTTGGTGCCTACGATCGCACCCTCGGCCCCGTGTTCGGCCACAAATTCTTCAGTTTTGGCGGCGGTGCGGTTGTGGACGCTGATGGAAAAGCCCTTATGGGCGACATTTCGGGCGAGGTTTGCGCCCATGACGGCGAGGCCGGTAAGGCCGAAATCGGTGAGTGCCACTCGGTTCTCCTACTGCAATAGTTGGTATTCTTGACGCTATTGTACCCCTTGCATGCACGCGATGCGCAAGCGCAGAACCGCTTATGCATGGGTGGTGCCTACTGAATGACGCTGGCTTGACTCAGAATCAGACCCACCTCCCGCGACGGGAGGATGGGACCTGCCGTCTTCAGCGGGAACGTGGGTCTGATGCGTAGCGTAGCGAAGCGAAAGTCCTAACATGTAAACCTGGCGTCCCCAGCTTCCAAAAGTGCGTTTGGCGTGTCGGCCCGCGAATTGGTACGACGCAATAGTGCAGGATATTCGCGTCCTCTCAGGGAACCGGCCTGTATGGGACAAGAAAGCGATAGGAATAGTGTCGGCGACTCCCGAAATCGAGAGTTTATCGCACAGATCAAATATAACGGGGCGATCACGTCTCCAGAAGTTGAGCGTGCATTCCTTGACACCCCTCGCCACCTGTTCCTGCCGCATCTCAGCCTCGATTCGGTCTACGTCGACGATGCGGTCGCCACGCACAAACGCGAGCGCTCCGACGAGTGGTTGTCGTCGTCCAGTCAGCCCTCGCTCATGGCCCATATGCTGGAGTTGCTTGATGTGCATCCGGGTATGCGAGTGCTTGAGATCGGTGCGGGGACCGGTTACAATGCCGCCTTGCTGGCCTCGCTCACAGGAGATCCTGGCCTGGTCCACAGCATCGATATTTCCGAAGAATGTGTTGCGGAAGCGCGCACAAATGTCGCGTCCGCTGGCAAAAGCGGAATCGACATCGTGTGCGGGGATGGTTTGCTGGGCCTGCCACACGAGACCCCGTTCGATCGGATTATCGCTACCGCCAGCACGTACGATATTCCGCTGACGTGGTACGACCAACTCAATGACGGCGGGCGGCTCGTTGTTCCGTGGGGAGCACCTCCCTGGTACCAGCGCTTATTGGTTTTCGATAAGCACGGCGCGCAGTTAGTCCTCATTGACAGTTGTTGGTGTAAGTTTATCCAGATGCGAGGACCGGGCGAAACGAGCCGAGCGGTGCCCCCCGGCGCTTCGATGCAGAGCAAAATTGCGAAGGTACACGTGCTCCACGGTGTTCCCAGCACCCCGGTCACCAGTTGGGATTGCTTCACCGCGTTCGCGTCGATCTTCCTCTGGCCAGATCTCGTTGTCCCAGGGACGGGGCGCTCCGAGAGTGTCGGGCTTGGCTCGATGGGTGGTAACTCCTTTGTTCCCCGGATGATTCTCACGTACAGTCCGCCGTGGGCGATTTCAGGAACCGCGTCCGCCGAAGACATTGAACGGGTAACCCGAGTGGTCGTGCATTGGTACGACCTGGGACAGCCCCCCGCACATTCGTTGCGCATGATTGCGGTCCCGATGACCGCTGAGATACCATCGCACATTGCCGGAGACTGGATCGAGCGAACATGGTTCCGGTATCTCGTGTCATGGGGTACGAGATCTGGTCGCAAGGGGAACAGCATCGAATATAGGGACTAAGCAATACGTCATTGCCCGGCGCTAAGCAGGCGAAATAAGGCCCAGCGGCCCGGAGCGCTCCTAAAACTTCACTCTTGCCCCCTTTTTCAAACCAGCGCTTTGGCAAACCGCGCCGCGATCTGCTGCGGTCGCGTGATCGCGCCGCCGACGATCACCGCACCTGCTCCCGCATCGATCGCGGCGCGGGCCTGCGCCGGGGTGCTGATGCGGCCTTCGGCGATGAGGAACGAGACTTTGCCTCTCAGGGCACGAACGAGGTCCAGGTCGGGGTCTTCGATCTGCGGGCTGTAAGGCGTGTAGCCGGACATGGTGGTCGACACGAACTCTGCGCCCGCATTATTGGCCGCTATGCCCTCGTCGTAGGTCGAGATGTCCGCCAGTACCGGCAGGCCGGTCGCGGCGCGGACGGCGGCGATGTATTCGGCGACGTTCCCCTCGGGGTGGGGGCGATCGGTGGCATCGAGCGCGATGATGTCTGCACCGGCCTCGGCAAGCGCGCGCGCGTGCTGGACGCGCGGCGTGATATAGACATCGCAACCCGGCACGACCACCTTCCAGAGGCCGATGATCGGCAGCGAGGTGGCCTCACGAATCGCGGCGACGTCTTCCGGGGTGTTTGCGCGGATCGCCCGCGCGCCGCCGACCTGGGCCGCGAGCGCCATGCGTGCCATAATCGCGCTGCCATGCAAAGGTTCTTCGGGCAAAGCCTGGCACGAAACGACGAGTCCGCCGTAAATCTGGTCTATAATGTCCTGAACGGAATATCTGAGAGTTCCCATGTCTACAGAGGATACGCCGCCAGAGGGCACTCTGTCAAGACACACCATGGGACGACTACGATCATTTATGTGAGGGATGAATGACATACTGCTTGGGGATCATCACGTCCGAAGGTCTCGTGATGGCATCTGATTCGCGCACGAATGCGGGGTACGACCAGGTCAATATTTGCCGTAAGATGCACATGTTCGTCAAACCGGGCGAGCGTTGCTTTGTGGTTCTTACAAGTGGCAGCCTATCCATCAGTCAATCTGTCCTTACGCTGCTGCGTCAGGACTTCGACGCTGGGAGAGGGCTCGCCGATGCGCAGACATTCTACGATGCGTCGCGTGTGATTGGGGCATGCGTGCGAACCGTTGCTAAAGTTGACCGTGAGGCGCTGGAATCGGACGACTACAAGTTCAACATTAACGTGATTATCGGCGGCCAGATCGCTGGGGGGCCGCATGAATTGTACATGGTTTACCCGCAAGGCAACCCGCTTCGCGCAACCGAAGACTCGCCGTTTTTGCAGATCGGAGAGAGCAAATACGGACGCCCCATTCTCGATCGCGGCATTCGGTACCGACATACCAGCCTTGAAGACGCCGGCAAGTTTGCGCTGATCTCTTTCGATTCGACGATGCGCTCCAACGTGACGGTCGGCCCGCCGATCGATATGGTGACGTACGTCAAGGATGAGTTGAAGATCACGCGCTACCGCCGTTTCAAGGACAAGGACGCCGACCTGATCGCAATTCACAGCCAGTGGGAACAGGCATTGCGCAAGGCCGTGCTCGAACTGCCCGCCGTGCGCTTCGACGAGGTGCAAAGCGCGTTTCCGTAGTAATAAATAACAACTATTATCTTGGATTTGCGATTTGATTTATCGTATACGAGAGTAAATGTAAGTCTCGATTTTGAGCCGTGTTCTTCCGATACTAACTTCAGAGTGCACGTATCATTTTAGGGTGCCTCATCGTTAGTTTAGTGAGAGGTACAAGAATGAACTGGCTCAGGGATCTCAGGGTCGCTAATAAACTTGCATTGAGTTTTGGCGCGTGCCTGCTGCTTGCTCTCGGCGGCGGAGTGGTTGGTCTGTACAAGATGGCCATGATAAACGCCATCGCATCCGTTGACGAGAATAGGCCGGTCCTCGGGCTCAGTGCGATCTCTCGACTGCTCGTTGACGAGAGTGAGTACCGGACCCATATTTTCGAGGTCGCTTCTACGCTGGACCAGCCGACAAGAGATCGACTGCTGGGCCAGCTTGCCGCAAACAAGTCGGACGTCGCTTCCGACCTCAATGAGTACTCGAAGGCTCTAGTCGATGACCAGGGTCGTGCGCAGCTATCTGGCGACTGGGATGCGATCGTTGCCAACGAATCGAAAATAGTCGGTGCGGTCGGCGCAAACGGCGCGACCGTTACGACGAAGTCCCTCCTGAGCGATTTCAACCATGCATTTGATATAGCGTCCTCGCATGCCCAACAAGTTGCCGATTGGGATGTCAAACAACACGCCGGATTGGCTGCACAGGCAACGGCGACCTATATCGCCTCCCGAAACCTGATTGTGGTAATTCTCGCGTGCGCCCTACTTTCCGGAATCGCCCTCGCGTCCGTTGTCACCCGGTCTATTGCGGGAGCATTGGCGCTGCTCGTAAAGCAAATCACCAATGTCGATATTGGCATGACCGGCCTAAAAGACAACGCAATCGCGGTTGCCGCAGGGGATTTTCATCAACGTCACATCCAGATAACCCCTCTGTTGGAATGGGATAGACACGATGAAATCGGACAGGTGGCATGCACGTTCGATAGTCTCCACAGGAAGCTAAAGACAATGGTGCGGGCCGTCTGGGATGCCCAAGCGTCGTTATCAAACCTCATTCGCGATGTTCGCGACATGTCCGAATCGGTCGCACAAACGTCGGGAGAATTGGCGTCGAGCAGCGAGAATTTGGCATCCCGTACGTCCACACAGGCCGCGAACTTGGAAGAGACCTCGGCGAGCATGGAGGAGATTACCAGCATTGTTAAGCAAAGTGCTGACAATGCCCGGCACGCGAACGATCTCGCGCTGAAGGCTCGCGATGTTGCGCAGAACGGTGGAGAAGTCGTTCACCGTGCCGTTGAGTCGATGGGCGGGATCAATGAAGCAATCAAGCACATTGCAAACATCGTCACGGTTATTGATGAGATCGCGTTTCAGACGAACTTGCTTGCGCTCAACGCCGCCGTCGAGGCTGCGCGAGTGGGGGAGCAGGGGCGGGGGTTTGCGGTGGTTGCTTCGGAAGTGCGCATGTTGGCCGGGCGCAGTTCGACCGCAGCCAAAGAGATCAAATCACTTGTCACCGACTCGGTAACCAAAGTTAATGATGGGACAGAGCTTGTTAACATGAGTGGTCATAATCTCGAGCAGATTGTCGGTGCGGTTGAAGAGGTCGCGGCCATAATCGAGAACATCTCGACGGCGGCGGCAGAACAGTCCGCCGGAATCGATCAGGTAAACCGAGCGATCATCGCGCTTGACGACCTGACTCAGCAGAACGCTGCACTGGTTCAAAGCGCGTCTACCGATAGCCAAGCCGTGTCATCGCAGGCTGTCAGGCTAATAAATCAATTGCACAAATTTAAGCTGCAAGATCCAAACGCCGAAAACGAGGCGGCCCACGTATCCGCGACGTATGGCAACGATCTGCCCAAAGCCGCGTAACGAGCTAATGCTAGATCCGCCGCAGCTCAAACCGATGCGTGGCAGGCTTCGCTAGCTCGCGTGCTTTGGCCTGAGTTGCGGCGAGCAGCACAAACAAGCGAGCCCGCCGATCGGACATGCCCGGATCGGAGGAATCGTCCGTGGCTGACGGGATGTCGATGTTGCGCCAGATGTCGAAATGCAGGTGGTCGGCGTAGCGTAGAATGGCTAGTATTTTGCCCGATCTGGCCGCGAGCGGCGTGCGCGGCTGGTCAAGCTCGATCCCCCTTGCCAACTCGTCCGCGTTATATCTGCCAACTGCGTTGCCATCAATGGCAAGCTGATATTTTCCAGCCGCGAGCCCCGTCACCGCGAGCCGGTTCTCGTTGAGGTCGCGCTCGATGTAGGTCGATTTTAGCAAGAATGCGGTATCAGGGGTCCGATCGAAAGGCCATGGGAGCAAGCAGGCTGATAGCGTGAACGAGGTGCGGCGATCGTCGGCATGGAACGCTGTGAGCGTGTTCGTCCCCGCCGCGACACCCGCGCTGGCATCGACAGTGTCGTCGAGTGCGGCCGAAGGCGCGTGCCAGGCCTTGAGCACTGATGTCGCAATTACCAGGTGTCCGGCAGCGCGGGGATGGACGCGATCTGGCAGCAGCGATGGCGCGAACTCGGGCGCGTTGCGTTCCGCCGCGCGCAGGAACCAGGCTAGAGGGTGATTGCAATCGGTGTAGGTCGCTCCATATTCGGCCGCAAGTTCGCCAATCCCCTCTCCGTACTTTTGCAGCACCCCGTTGACCCCACCCGAGAACTCCCGTGGGCGCGTGTAATCGTCGTACGCGGGCGGCGAAATCAGCGTGAAGCGCACTCCGGGCAATGCCGTGGTGAGCGTATCGAGAATGTGTCGGTATCCGGCGATAAAGCGGTCGTAACGGATTCGGTCGAACGGCTTGCTGCCGGCATCGTTGGCCCCGAGGCAGATCACGACGACCGTCGGGCGGTAGGCGATCACGTCGCGATCGAGGCGCGAGTCCACGTCGCCGCCTGGTCCGCCGTTTACAGTCTCGTAGCCCCAACCTGAGTTAATAAACTGGATATTAGCCTGCGGAAAACGAGTCAGGCAGAACGAGGCGATATACTCTGTAAAGCGGCGCTGCTCGGTGATACTGTCTCCGTAGAAGACCACCGAGTCGCCATCGTGGAGGTAGAACTGGTCCGCAGTCGGAACCGGAGACGGATCTGCGGGTGCTGTTTGGCAAAACAGCGCTGCAAGAACGACCACCGTTCCCGCAACCAAAGCGCATCTTAAGCGTTGCAACACCCGCGAACTCCCATCGCTGGCGCAGATTGTGGCGCGCCAATGGCCTACGTGGCTGATGCGACAGCCAGAGGAATCCTCACACTCTTCGCCGCATCATCATTTTCCCGAGGCTTCACTTCATTATACAAGCTGTCACGCTCGATCGGTTCACGTCCGGCGGTAACAATCAGGTCGATGAGCTGCCCGCGCGTCAAAACCTGCCGCTTGTTGCCGATCTCGCCGTCTTTATACGTAATCTCGTACTCGTGGATGGTGCCGTCAAGGTCGTCCGCGCCGTACCATTGCGCGACTTGCGAGACCTGCGCGGTGTTCATGATCCAGAACGTCTTGATATGCTGAAAGTTGTCGAGCATCAAACGCGACACCGCAATCGCGCGCAGATCGCTCTCGCCGGTTGGCGCTGGTAGGTGGTCGAGTTGCGTGCCCTCCGGGTGAAACGAGAGCGGGGTGAATGTGACGAAGTGGCCGGTTTCATCCTGCAGTTCACGCATCTTGACAAGGTGCTCGATGCGCTCCGGGACGGTTTCGATGTGCCCGTAGAGCATGGTCGCGTACTGCGTAAGCCCTGCTTTGGCCGCCGCGCGGCTGATCTCCATCCACTGATCGCCAGAGAGCTTGCGCCCGAACAGTTCCATATGGACCCGGTCGCTTAGGATCTCGATCCCTCCACCAGGGAGCGAATCGAGGCCTGCGTCGCGCAACTCGGCCAGGACATCCGGCAGCGGCTTGTTCGCCTGTCGCCAGATTTCGGCGATCTCGACGCAGGTAAACGCCTTGATGTGTACGCCTGGGCGCACCTCTTTGACGAGGTGCAGCAGGTCAAGGTAATACTGATACGGCAGCTTGGGATTGATTCCGGCGACCATGTGGACTTCGGTGATCGGGATGTCGAGATGCTCGTTGAGGCGTGCGCGAACCTCGTCGAGGTCCATGGTGTAGGGTGCGGGGCCGCCCTTTTGGGCATAGAACGAGCAGAACTTGCAGCCCTTGTTGCAGACGTTGGTGTAGTTGATATGCTGGTTGCGGACATAGTACGTCCGCGCGCCGTTAAGCCGCTCGCGGACGACGTTCGCCATCCAGCCGACCATGTTGAGGTCGGGCGCAGTGTAAAGCCTGAGCCCATCGTCGAACGTTAGCCGTTCGCCAGCCAGAACCTTGTCGCAAATATCGGCCAGTCCGGCCGCCTCGATCGCCTGCATACGCATACCGTCGTACTCTCCCGTGCGCGCCCATCGCGTGCCAAACTAGAGTACCGTAACACCGGCTGAGGCGTCAAGGTTCCGGGAGCGGGGGGAGGAGGAACTCACGTATCAGGACGGCGCAACTTTCGGCCTGATTGCGAATACATTCACGGCTACAGAGTGCGACGATTTTAGTCGTTGGCATTCTCGGATAGTGAGGCGTTGCCACTACGCTTCGATGGCAGGTGGGTCGATCAGGCAAATGATGTTCATCGGGGAATTTGTTACAAACCTCCGGCGCAATTCGACGCGATCGTATTGGTTTTGTATGCCAAGCCAGTATTCAGGCGACATTCCAAGTGCCATCCCGAGGCGAAGCGATGTTTCGGCGGTGATGGTGCGTTTGCCTTTTAAAAGCTCGCTAATATGGCTTTGGGAGAGCCCTGTTGCCTTTGCCAGTCTGTAAGGCGTGATTGCAAGCGGCTCCAAGATATCCTCACATAGGAGAGTTCCGGGATGCGGATTATCGAGATAAATTGTTTCGTCCACTGCTTTCGCCCTTTAATGATAATCGACCAACTCGACGAGTTCGGGATGGTCTGCAACCCAGTTTCATCTTACATCACATTTCGGCGAACCCTGGCGAGCAGTGCCAGTCACCGGTATTTTTGGGATGCGCCACGCTTGTCATCTCGACCGACGGGAGGCCCGACCAGAGCGGAGAGATCTCTCCACTTCGCTCGTACCTCGCTGCGGTCGAGATGACAGAAACCGTCCCCGCGCCTCAGAAGCTCGCGACCAACAGTCGCGCCTTCAGCTCGTCCACCGTCTCCAGGCCCTCGCGGGCGGCGACGTGGACCATGCGCGTCGAACCGGCGCGCAGGTGGAAGAAGTTGTCGCCGTCATCGACTGCGTTCTCAAAGAGCGGCTCGTCATCCGAGAGGCGCAGCCAGACGTACGGTGCGAACGACTTTGCGGTGACCTGGATCTCGAACTCGTCATCGACGAGTGTGATCTCGACGTCGAGTCCGGGACGCGAAAGCTGCCATTCTTTGGGCTCGGCGAAGAGAAGGAAGTTGTCGGCAAGCGGCGATCCGGCGGATTCGAACTCGGCGTAGACGAGCGCCTGCCGTTCGAGGCCCTTGAGCGCCTTGAGGTCGAACTGTGCGACCGTGGCGGCGCTGTTGGCTTCGGCGGTGATCTGGTAGCTCGCCTCGGCGAGTTGCCTGCCGTCGAATGTCTCGGCGACTATGTGCAGTGTGCCTCTTACCGGGTCGAGCAGGTCGTTGACGACATGGACTGCGGCGGTCTCGCCTTCATCGACCAGCGAGACAAGCACAGGGGCGTAGAACGATTTCGCGGCGTAGTACGCAGCCTTGGGCTCGGGGGTCGAGTCGATCATCGCCCAGCTATGCACTGGCCAGCAATCGTTGATCTGCCAGACGATCGTGCCCCAGCAGCGTCCCTTGTTCCGGCGATAGTGCTCGATTCCGTACTTGAGCGCCTCGGCCTGGTTGATCTGGGTGAAGTAAACCATCTCTTCGATGTTCTGCGGGTCGGGGTAATGCAGCTTGACCATGCCAAGATAGACATCGTAGCCTTTGCGCGTTTTGTCGTGCCAGCGGACAACTGTCGAGTACGGCGACCGGTCTTCCTCGTCGAGGACGTCGTTCCATGCGCTGAGCCCGCAGGACGAGGCGAATCCGAACTCAGAGCAGAAGCGGGATTTGTCCTCGGTGTAGAACTTCCAGTCGCCGCGTCCATGCCACACATCCCAGTTGTGCCGATCGCCAAAGTCGGGCGACGACGGATTGTCCCCACCATACGGCGAGCCGGGCCAGTAGGCGCGGCCGGGATCTTCGGCTTCGATCGCTTTGGGATAGACATCGTGGTACAGGTGCTCGCCCAGGAATCGCGACGGGACCGGATTGATCCACTGGTTGACATACAGTTCGTCGTTTTCGTTGTTGCCGCACCAGAGTACGAGCGAGGGGTGCATCCGCAGGCGGCGAATCGCCTGCGTCGCCTCGACCTTGGCCGCAGCCGCGTACTCATCGACATCGGGGTAGTAGGCGCAGGCGTGCGGGAAATCCTGCCAGACGAGAATGCCCTGCTCGTCGCACAGGCTGTAGAAATGCTCGGATTCGTAGAGCCCTCCGCCCCAGACACGCAGCATGTTCATACCGGCATCCCGCGCCAGGCAGATTTGATCGATCACGCGGTCGTCATCGACATCGAACTCGAAGTCCGACGTATCGCTCTGCGTGGCCAGACGGCTCGGGAACGAGTCGGCGGGAATCCAGTTCGCGCCCTTGATGAAGATATCCACGCCGTTGATGCGGAACGTGAACCCTTCGCCCTTGCCATCGACATCCGGATCGTGTACAAGCTGCGCAGTCCGCAGGCCAATGCGCGTCGTGCGGCTGTCGATCTCGTCGTCACCGGCTCGCAGGACAGCTTCGACGCCGTAGAGATGCGGCGCGCGGTCGGTGGCGTTCTCGGTGCCATTGGGCCACCAGCGCTTCGGGTTTGTTACGATAAAGGCAACTTGTGCGCGTGATGTGTCCGCCGCGAGATCGACTGTAATCGCATCGGGCAGCGACGCATCCACGGGTTCGCCCCAGGCGGTGACATCGAACAGGTCCAGTGTGAGCGATAGCGGCGCATCCGTCGCGCGGTCCACGGTGACATCGAATGCCACAATCGCCTCGCGGCCATCGGGGGAGAATGCGACCTCGTAACGCCAGTCCGTAATCCGTGCGGCTGGAACGTTCACGAGTCGGACGCCCTGCCATAACCCGGCCGAGCGAAGGATAGGACCCCAGTCCCAGCCGTACATATACTGCGCCTTGCGCACGAACGAGCGCGGGCCCCAGTTGTCGGTGCCATGAACGGTTGTCGGGTGTCCGGCGGCTTCCCATTCGGCCATTCGCTTGCGCCCGACCTCGACCGCAGAGTAAATCGTCACCTTAAGCGCGTTTTCGCCGACATTGAGCAGCGAGGTCACATCGAACTCGTGAGCATAGAACATGTTGTCCACGGACGCGACGAGATGGTCGTTCAGGTGTATGTCCGCGACCGTGTCGATGCCGTCGAACGCGAGGTAGGTCTTACCTTCGAGCGGTTCGTCTATCTGAAATGTTGTCTCGTAGACCCAGTCGGTTTCATCGATCCAGGCGGCACCGCGCTCATTCATGCGCTCGAACGGGTCGCCGATCGCGCCTGCGCGCTGCAGGTCAAGATGAACGTGACCAGGCACAATGGCGGGAATGGCGGGCAGGACATAGGCGGGCAGTCGCCCGTCCTTGTTCAGTTCGCGTACATGCCATCCGGCGACAATGGGTTGTGATGAAGTATGCAAGTTCGTGTCCTTCGGTTTGGGTAAAGGTTGTCACGCAGTATGTTCTCCGTGGAGCAAGGCGATTACTGCGTCATTTTTGGAAGAGAGGCGAGGAAGATTTAGGAGCGCTCTGTGGCCGCTGGGCCATTTTGGGCCTTTGCGCCAGACGCTGTCCTGCGCCTCGCGCGTTGCCCATCGCCCATCTTGTGACATAATACATGCATGAGTATTACCGTCCTTGAACCCCGCGCAGTCTGGCGTCATTTCGCGGCGCTTTGTACCCATCCTCGCCTTTCGGGGCACGAAGGCCGGGTGCGGCAGTATGTGATGGATCAGGCGCGGGTGGCAGGGGCGCGCTCGGCGGTGGACGGCTACGGCAATGTGGTCGTGACCATCCCCGGCGAACCAGGCATGCCAGCGCTCGCGCTGCAATCGCATTTGGATATGGTGCCCGCGCTCAGCGAAGGCATCACCCACAATTGGGCGACCGATCCGATCCGTCCGCTGGAAATGGGGGACGTTGTGCGCGCACAGGGGACAACCCTGGGGGCCGACAATGGCATCGGCGTGGCGATGGCGCTGGCATTGCTGACGGACGGCAAACGGCGGCGCATTCCGCTGGAGTTGCTCTTTACAGTCGAAGAAGAGATTGGCCTGCATGGCGCGAGCAACCTGGAGCCGCAATCGATCACGGCCCGGTCGCTGATCAACCTCGACAGCGAGGGCATCGATACGCTGACAATCGGTTGCACGGGAGGCGCGACGTGGCGTCTCAATCTTCCCCTCAATCTCGAAACTCCGCCAGACGGGGCGGCGGCCATTCTCATCGAGATCGTTGGCGGCCAGGGTGGGCATAGCGGCATCGAGATCCATAAGCCCCGAATGAACGCGCTGAAAGTACTCGGCGAGGCGATCGAGCATCTTCGCGACAGTGGGCTGTCGCTCCGGATTGCAAGCCTTACGGGCGGGTCAGCACCGAACGCGATCCCTGGGAGCGCGGCGGCTACTCTTGTTGTCGCGGAGCGCGATTTTGGTCTGGCGGGTGAACTCTGGGCTGCACTTGCTGATGGTCTGACGGCGCGCTTGCGTAAGGACGAGTCGGGCGCGGCGCTTAAGTTTTCGCAGACAGTACTCCCCTCTCGGGTCGCGGAAGAGCAGACGACTTCGCGCCTCCTCGCGCTGATTGCTGCGCTGCCTCACGGCGTGCAGCGCATGAGCCACGCATACAGCGGCAAGGTGGAGACCTCGGCCAATCTGGCGATGGCGGGGACAATATCGGGCGGTATCAGCCTGACAGTCAGTGTGCGATCATTCCTTGATGACGCACTTGAATCGCTGCAGGCATCGATCCGTGAGACGGCGTCCCGGAATGGCGCGGCAGCCGAGCGCGTGTCGTCGTATCCTGGTTGGACGCCGCGCGAGAACTCGCCCTTGTTGGGGCAGACGATACGCGCGTTCCGACAGGTGTACAACCGCGACCCATCGATCGAAGTCGTCCACGCCGGCCTTGAATGCGGCGCGATTCTCGAACGTATCCCTGGGCTGGATGCCGTGTCGTTCGGCCCGGATATCCACGGCGCGCACACGCCCGACGAAAGCGTGAACATCTCCACTGTGCGCACGACGTGGCAGATGCTGAACTTGCTGCTCGACGGCTTGGAACAGGCTGAGGTTCAATCTCTACCCTAGGTTGGGCCGCCGTGCCCGAAACTTCCTGCGGCTCGCACCAAAGTCTTGCTGGATCACATCCGGCGTCATCGTGCTACAGCTTGGCCTGATTAAGCGCAAAATACGACTTGAGTAAGGTCACGCGTGGCGTCGGTTCTTGCGAACGCCCCATTGCCTCTTTCGCGGCGGGGTACTCGGCATCCCAACCCTGCCATTCGCGGAACGCGTGATAGCTCCAGTCCCAATGGTTTTCTTCCATGACGTCGATCACGTCTGCCAGCCACTGGTTGCCGCCGTTGGACCATCGCACGGCGCTGAACTCGCCGACGTAGATCGCGACATTATAGGCTTTGGAGTATGCGACTACCGGCTGGAGATATTTTCGAATCTGATCCTTGTTCCAGTTTGTATCCCCAATCATGCGGGACACGCCGATTTTCGGTTGCCGAGCGTCTCGGTTATACGCAAGCAGCCGGTCTTTCCCAAGACGCCCCCCAAGGGGCTCATGTACACCGGACATGGCCTTCGAACTCTCCTGGGCGTAATGATTAGCCCGGGCATCCAGCCTGGAGACATCGCGGTACTGCGATCGTGGGGAGTGAACCTGGTAAGGTGGCAGCTCATTTGGAATGACCAGCCAAACGGCTCGATCGGCACGCAGGTCACCGAACAATCGATTGACAAGTCTCTTGCACGACTCGACACTCTCCTGCCGCTATTCAAGCAGGCTGGCATCGCCGTGCTGCTTGACATGCATACGCCGCCGGGGGCTTATTCCACCGATCACTATTACCGCATTCTGACCGACAGCACCTGGCAGAAAGAGTTTATCGATGCGTGGTGCAGGATCGCGACTAAGTACTCCGGCGAGAAGGGTGTTTGG
>Ga0364874_10613_pt1 | contig 16998 bp, 24 predicted proteins | sample ExccelAu500001D4_2_FD_206922 | JGI IMG/M metagenome (GOLD analysis project Ga0364874, IMG submission 206922) | Enriched cells from Trout Bog Lake Hypolimnion, Wisconsin, USA - BchlTB.Aug07.5000.01.D4 | ecosystem: Environmental > Aquatic > Freshwater > Lake > Hypolimnion/Profundal zone | place... | reverse complement strand
GCCGTAGGCCTGCCTGAGACAGCCACAGAAGCTGAATACCTGGCGAAATTGAATGAGTTAAAGTTAGCAGCACAGAATGCAGCTACTGGAAGCCATGAAGTAACCCAGCTTAAAACAGACTTATTAACTGCTCAGCAAAGGCTGACAGAACTAAGCACAGCTGCTGAAACCAAAAAAGTGGAAGAGTTAGTGGATGGGGCTATCGCAGGTAATAAATTATTGGCTGGTGACCGTGACAATTATTTGAAGCTGGCAAAAGCTGATTATGCCACTACAAAAATTTTGATTGATGCCATGAAGCCACATACAACAATTGAAAGCAGGCTGGCTGCCAGTGGAAATTTAGGGGGCAATGATGTTGAATTACAGGAGTTGATTAAACTGTCTGGACGTGAACTGTATATGAACGGCAAATTGGATCGCTTAAAAGCGATAAGCCAGGAATATTACAAACTGAAGTTTAAAGATTATTTCGGTATAGAACCAAAAGACTAGCGGCATACCTGAAATTTTTGATTGAAATACTGCACTGCAAAAAAGCAAGTACAAAAACAAAAATTTAAATCGTAGAAAATGAAACCAGTTCAGTTTATTACAGGAGTATTGAGATTGCTTTTACTTGCAATTTTAGTCGGGGCCCTTTTTGGTGCAAATTTTATTGGAATCCTTACCATTGCTGCCATCATATTGGTTGCATCATGTATTATCCCGATGCCTAAAGGCGCAGCCTTTGACATCTATATGGAAGTGTGGGCTAATTACATCATGGAAAGGTTCTGGAAGGACAATGCGTTTTTAAGGAATGCATATGATGACAGTTCTTTTGTTGTGGGCGGCAGGATTATTCATATCCCTCAGCCTGGCGCAAAACCAAATGTGCAAATCAATAGAAATCAATTTCCGGGAGTAAGTGTAAGAAGGACGGATACTGATGTTTTATATGCACTGGATGAATATTCTACTGATCCAACCCATATCCCCAATATTGAATCTATTCAGATTTCGTATAATAAAGCGGATAGTGTGCTGGGTGATCATATGAATGTGATTGATGAAACTGTAGCAGATAACATGCTTATTAAGTGGGCTTCAAGTGCTTCCAATACTTATGTTACAACTGGTGCCCAGATTGTGAACGGGCAAATGACAAATATTCAGGTAGGGCCGGCAGACGGTGGACAGGTAGGTAACCGGTTTGCATTTACCAGCCGTGATTTGAAAAACCTGATGACCAAATTCAATACGAGCAAAACACCTAAGAACGACCGTTATGTGCTGATTGATGACAATATGTATGACGGCTTTTATGATTCCCTGGGTGATACCAATGCCAAAGACTTCTCTCAGTATGCAGATGCTGTAAATGGTGTGGTGGGTAAGCTCCATAGCTTCAATGTGATGACCCGTAGTTCTGTTTTGGCCTCCGATAATACTGGTGCCATTAAAGCTTTGGGTAGTGCAATGGCTGGAACGGATAACCTGATGTCTTTAGCCTGGCAGAAAAATACAGTGGCTTTTGCGATGGGTGATAAAAAGTTATTCCAACGCCTGGATGATCCTCTGTATTATGGTGATGTGCATTCTGCTTTAATAATGGCAGGTGGCCGGGTACGCAGAGGAGATGGTGTAGGTCTCTGGTTGATTCAACAGGGCGCACCTCAGGCATAAACTTTACCTATAATAACAACAACCCCGAATACGAATGATGGCCGCCGGGCTTCAGGAAAAGAAGCCCGGCATTGTTAAACTCTTAATTTTTAAAAATGAAAAAAATCTTTGCTCTCTTATTGGTTTGCACCTCCCTGGCTATTGGCAGCAATGCACAGGTAAAGCGTGAAACGCAGTCACCCCGCACAATGATAAATGCTGATACGCTCAGTGTGAACTTTAATGCCATTTTAAGCCATGTTAAAAGCTTCCAGATTACCTGCATTAAAAATGCCGGTACTGTAGCTGGTAAAGTGTATTTAAAAGGCACTGTGGATGGTATTGCATGGTTTGTAGTGGATTCATTGGTTTTAACTGATCAGCCTACCAATTCAAAGTTATTTCCTGTAAATGGAACGGTTTATAACAGTTACCAGGCTTATTTTCTTACTACGGGAACGGTAACCTTAACACCCTATTTCTCAGTACTGCGACGGCAGGACGAATAAGATATTGAAGATGCTTTTTTGCAGTTGGTTTACTTGCCTGCTTCCACGTAGGGAGCAGGATGTAAGCCTCAATTAAACTAAATGCAAATTGTAAATAACATAGAAGTGGATATAAAAAGTATTGGAGGGATTTTCATTACCGGGATTGGATCAATTCTTACTTCAATCACAAAAAATGATATTCTTCTTTGGATGACGGTAACAGCTGCATTTACAACAGTGGTTTATAATCTTATTCAGATTTACAAGTCTTTCAAATCTAAAAAATAAAAAAAATGAAAAAGCTTTTAAAAATTGCTTTCCTGATTGCCATTGTTTTCATTGTTGGTACCCCTTTGTTGATGTTTGCCCAGGATACTACCACTGTAGCTAATCCGGGAGCGTTGACAAATTCAATTGGTCAGACTTTAGTTAGCTGGCTGGAATTGAAATGGCCTGTTATTGGAACAATTGGCTCAGTACTTTTCCTTATTTCTGAAGCTTTGGGAAATATTGCTTCAGTAAAAGCGAATAGTGTATTTCAATTGGTATCAGGAGTTTTAAAATCCTTATTCGGAAAGAAGAGTGCGTAATCTAATTACCATATTGATTGTTGTATCCATTGCGTTTACGAGTTGTCACCGGAGATCAATTCCATCTTATACAGATAGTAGCGACACTACTGTAATAACAAAAAAAGACACTCTGATCGCAGGGGATACGACAATCAATATCCCTTCTAAAGAAGTTGGATTTTCAGTAATGATTGACTCTTTACTGAAAGTAATTAAGGAACTGCAAGCAGACAATACCGACACTGCCATCTATGTTCCCTTTAATCCAATTTTAAGTGATACTACAATATCACGCAAACATGCTGATACTTCACTCAGGGCTTCAATTTTTGTGAATAGTGAAGGTTTTTTAAGATTCGTCTGTAAAGAGGATTCTTTGAAACAAGTAATTAGAAATTTAACTGTAGCCTTTACACAACTGTATGTTTCCAAACAGAAAACAATAACAAAAACAGTTATAGTGCCTGGGCCTGTTAAAATTGTAACCCAAATACCAAAATGGATGTGGTGGTGGTTTGGCATTTCTTTATGCTATCTGTTATTTAAGATAGTGATTTTGGTTTTCACCCCTGCATCTGAAGGAACAAGCGTCCTGAAATTAGTAACCTCAATTTTTAAGAAATGAAAATAGTAATCGAGCGCACTTATTTTGCCGATGGAACGAATGGCGATCTTTTTATTGATGGCAAACCAAGATGCCATAGTATTGAACTTCCCTGGCATAATAATGAACACGGCATCAGTTGTATCCCGGAAGGTACTTATGAATGCGAAAAGCATATCAGTGCCCATTTAGGCAATACGCTGCATGTGATGAATGTTCCCAACCGTGATGCTATCCTAATTCATGCGGCCAACAATGCCAAAAAAGAATTACTGGGATGCATTGCACCCGTGACCACTTTGGACGGCCCTGGACTGGGAAGCAAAAGCAAATTACAACTGGAAGACATCTTAACAGAAGCTTATGCTGAACTGGCTAAAGGAAATCCGGTAACTGTAACCCTAATCAAAAAAAGTTAAATCATACCTGGCCCTTTGCTGAAATGCAAAGGGTTATTGGTTCATTGTTAATAATAAAAATTTTACGTATGCAAAAGGCAGACGCTATACAAATCGCTTCAAAATATTTTCCTTCTTATCCTACTGTCAACACTTTTTTTGTGTCTTCTGATGGTCAGTGTTTTGAAAATGAAACACACGCCACCAATCATGGCAATAGCTTCAAAAAAGAAGCTGACAAGGAAATTATAAAAGTAACCAGGGAGGAAGCTACTGAACAGGCCACAGCTACCCTTAAGATGAATCCTGATGATGAAAATGCCAATAAAGTAATTAGTGGCAATGACGATCAGGCAAAACTGCAGGCCGAAAAAGATGCTGCTATCAAATTTGCAGAGGATGAGGTAATAACACTGGGTAAGGCTGTAAAAACCAAACAGTCAGTATTAAACAAAGCTGCGGATGCAGATAAAGCTGCCGCACAGAACGATTTGAATACAGCCCAGGCTCAATTAACAGTTGCTGAAGCAAAATTGAATGAGTTACTGGCAGCCGGTTAATTTTTCCGTAATCTGATTTTTAATTTTTAATTGTAGTTCAATGTCACGTCCAAGTGTTTCGATAGGGTTAATGAATGGCCAACTGGGAATTCAACCTCCCAGTGCCTTTGGTAATTCAGCTGTATTAATTGCATCGCCCATTGCGCCAACTGCCGGTTATGGGGTTCCCTTCCTGATCACATCCATTGCGGATGCAAAAGCAGCTTTTGCTGATCCTGGGAATGCTGCCTTATTAAATGCTTTTGAAAATGGCTTTTTTGCAGAGGCTCCTGAAGGTAACCTGGTATATGTTATATGCATGGCCCCAACTACACCTTTAGCTACTTTACTTTTAGCCGCAAATGCGGAACTGGCATTGAAATTCCCTACCGGAATTAACAAAGGATCGATCAGGCTGATGGCTGCTATTAAATACCCTTCCAATACTTATGTTCCTACAGTTACACACGGGTTTGACGATGATGTTCATGCAGCTATCACAGCTGCCCAAACACTTGCAAACAGCTGGTTAGCTAAAAGAAAGCCATTCCGGGTATTTGTCCAGGGCTTTGCCTGTGATGGAGTACCGGCCAATGCAACCGATTATTCAACTGCAACGAACAGGAATGTCTTTACGGTAGCGGCTGAAATAAATGCGGATAGTGCTTTAGCAACATTACAGGTGTTGGGTAGAGCAGTGGCTTCTGCTTCTCAGCGCAATATCGGACGGGTGAAAAGTGGTTCACTGAATATTCTGGCTGCTTATGCTGTAACAGTAGGCGGATTAAATGTGGATAGTATTAATGATTCTGTGTTAGATGGATATTATGCTAAAAGGTATATTACTTTAGAACCTAACCAGGAAGCCTCCGGGTATATCATCACAGATGACAATGCGCTCTGTATTGTTACGGATGATTACAATAACCTAGCTTATGGTAGGGTAATTGACAATGCAGTTCGTATAGCCTATCAAACGTACTATCACGAGTTAAAGGATGATGTGGATGTGGATGCCAATGGCCGGATGGACACAATTGAAGAAAAGTATCTGGAAACTGCCATTGAATCTGCCATTGATACTGAGATTCGCACCCAGTTGAGTTTGAATAGCCAGGGGACAGCAGCGGTTACGTGTCTGGTGAATCCTGATCCAACCGATTATGCTGCCCTTTATGCTGCCAATAATATCCAGAATCCGAATATGAATATTCTTCAGTCTGGTTCTATATACCTGTTTTTAAGCTTAAGGCCTAAGGGTTGTTTAAGGAATATTTATGTGTACCTGGGCTATACATCCAACTAATTTTCAAAAGCATTTTTAACTAATAAATATTAAGATATGAGTTTCGATACACGTGAGTTTGAATTTGCCGATGTAAAGGTGAAAGTGCTGGGGGCTAATTTATCCGGGCTTCGTGGCTTGACTTATAAGAAAAGCCAGGATAAAGCTCCATTATATGCAGAGGGCAATAAACCAAAGTCTATTCAGCGTGGTAATAAAAAATATGACGGCACACTCCATATTTTAAAAAGTGACCTGGATGCCCTTGATACTGCTGCTGTAGCTGCCGGATATGAAGACATTACAGATGTACCGGCTCACTTGATCTTTCTTACAGTGGTGTATAAGAAAGATGACAATCAGAAAATGCTTTGCACTGAAAATTTCATTGGTGTTGAATTCACGGAATATGAGGACGGTATGAAGCAGGGGGAACAATTTAAGGAAATATCATTGCCCTGGATTGCTTTAAACAGAACCAAAGTTTCCGGGTAATATTTTAAAATACATAAACCAAAAGCAAAATGGAAAATTCAGAATTAAAATTATCGGGTGAAGTTACCCAGGAACAAATTGATGCCTGGAAATCTAATGTTCAGAAAAAATATGGTCCTAACGCTAAAGTAAGTGCCTATGAAGTGGATGGAAAAATAGCTTATTTAAGAAGCGTTGACCGGGATACTTATAGTGCAGCGGCTGCAAAGGTAAGTACCAGCCCTGCGAAATTTAATGAAGTGGTATTGGATAACATCTGGCTGGGCGGTGATGAGGATATAAAGAAAGATGACCGCTATTACTTCGGGTTAATAGATTTTGTGGAAGAGTTAATGGCTAAAAAAAAGGGGAGCTTAAAAACGCTTTAAATAGCGCAAAAGGCGATTTTGACAAAAACCCGGTCTTATACTATGATCTTCAGTTAAGGTATCATTTTGGAATGACACGGGAAGAAATCAAAGGGTTAACGGACGAAGAATGGGCACAGCATATTTCAATACTTGAAAACATACGATCAGAGGAAGCAAAAACTAAAAACTCATTCATTTAACAGGATGAGTTTTTTTAAATCATGAATAACCTGGAATTTATACTGAAATTAAATGACATGCTTACTCCAGGCATGCGGCAGGCTGCACAGGTAAGTGATAGTACTGCCAATAAGGTGGTGCATGATTTTGACCGTATTGAAAAGAAATCTGAAATCACCGGCATCAGCATTAAAAATATGTTTGGGGCTATTGGGATTGGATTTGGTTTTTATAAACTGGGGGAAATGTTGGATAAAGGAATTGAAAAAGCACATGCTTTTCATGAGGCAGAAGCTGCTTTGGCTAATACCATGAGAAATATGGGTAATTATAGTGAGGCTGGTTTTGAAAAAATTATTAAGGGTGCAGGTGAAATGGCCAGTCAAATAAAATTTGGTAAAACAGATATTATTGACCTCCAAAGCCAGCTACGCATGGTAGGTAATATCGGTGAGAGCGAGATGATCAGGATGACAAAGGCAAGTGCGGATATGGCCACCAAATTTAAAATGGGCTTAAACGAGGCTGGAAATTCCCTTGCTAAAGCGGTTAATAACCCGGAAATGCTCCGCCGGTTGGGTATGCAACTGAAAATAGATCCAGCAATACAGTTACATCTTCAAAATTTGGCAAAGAATGGCCATGAAGCTGCTGCAAGGCTGCAATTATTATCAATTGTTGAGCAGAAAGTAGGAGGCGCAGCGGAAGCTGCTTTTAATGCTGATCCTTTAGCCAGATATAATAAGGCCATAGGAGCCATGCAAATGAAATTAGGGGAAAGTGCAATACGGATACAAACACTGGTTGCACCTGCTATTGAATGGCTGGCCAATAAGTTCAAAGATTTGGTGGATTATATCCCTCAGGCTATTAAGTGGTTAATTGACAATAAAGATGCTTTAATCGGGCTTACAATCGCAGTGGGGGGCACTGTTATAGCTATTAATGCTTACACCTGGGCTACAAAAACAGCGGCCTTCTTTACTACAATCTGGGAAGGGGCGCAAGCTGCTTTAAATTTTGTGATGAATATGAATCCAATTGTTAGGATCATTTCCCTCATTTTCATTCTCATTGGTATTATTTATACAGTTGCAAAACAATATGATGGCTGGGGAAAAAGTATGCTGGGCTTATGGGAAGTGATAAAGGGGTTTGTCAATTTTAATAAAGCAGCCTGGAAAGATTTGGGAGAAAATATTTGGTATTGGATTCAATATGCCTGGTTAAAGACTAAAGGCTTTATTGAATGGGCAGCAATGGCTTTTATTAATTTAAATAAGGCACTTGCTTTGGCTGCTACTTTCAAATTTGCTGAAGCTAAAGCTGTATTAACAGCGGAAATAAAAACAACCGCTTCCACGCAATTAGAGGAACTGGAAAAAAGGCATGCCGCTGGTATTTTGAAAAATCAAGCTGATGGTATCGCCGCCGTGAAGCAAATGCAGGATGGATGGGCTAAAGTGGGATTGAAAAAAAAATCTTCTGCTGTGGATGCTACTACCGAAAACCAATCTGATAAGTTAGCAGGGGGAGGAACCGGATCAGGAACAGACCTGGATACCGGTAAAGCTGGTAAAATAAACCAGGGTGGCCAGCGTGAAGTTAAAATATATATCACTAAGCAGATAGGGGCAGAAAACATTTATGTAACCTCAGGTAAGGAGGCAGCAGATGAAATTGCAAATCATGCCCGTGAAGGAATGAGAAGGGCTTTAATGAGTTTAAATGGAAACGTAACAAGCGAATAATGGCAGTAACAGAATACAATATCAGTAATTTATTTAGCCGTTCTTTCGGATATGAATATCCGGGGGAAGACTTTAAAATAAATAAAGAAAACCTTGATAAATATGTTGAGGGTTTCAAGATTGATACTTCTTATACAAGACCTGTATTTAGCAAAAAAGGGCAACCATTTTATGCAACTGATGATTTTGGGGTTGAATTCTTTCTTCCTGTTTGGCTGGATGATTATTTAGTTCCGTTTGCCGTGATCAGCATCAATTGCAAAAAAACAATTATTACAACACCATTACCGGAAAGAGGTGGCTCAGTAAAAGAGTTGATCAGCATTGATGACTATGTGATCAATATCAAAGGAATGGCTGTGAATTATGGATTGGATTATCCAGAAGATCAGATTCAAACCCTTTTTAACAAATTTAAAATAAACAAAACCTTAAAGTTAAGAAGTGCTTTAACTGATATTTTTTTAGAAGGAATGCAGGATGATGCAGGTAATGATTATGGGCATCGTGTAGCAGTAAAGAGCCTGAACTTCCCCGCTAATCCCGGTGTGGAACATGTTAAGCCATTTGAATTGGACTTGGAAAGTGATACTGTTTTTGAATTAATACTTCAGTAATGTTTGCACTCTGTAGCGATATAACCATTGGGCAGTTTAAAATGAAGCCGCATGACGTAAAGGTAAATAAAAGCATTTACGAGTATGCTGATAAAGCAGTGATTAAGCTTCCCTTGAGTGCCAGGATAAAAAAGTATGACACTTTAAGTTCTGTATATGTTTTAACTGCAAAGCAGTTTGAACCTGGTGATAAAGTGATCATTAATTTAGGGTTTAACGGTTCTTTGACAAATGAATTTACAGGCTTTGTTCGTAGGATCAATTTAACCACTCCTTTAGAAGTGGAATGTGAAGGCTACAGTTATCAGCTTCGGATGCAGCAATATGAAAAGACTTTTATCAATGCCCAATTGCTGGATGTGCTGAAATATCTGGTATTGGGAACTGATATTGTTTTGGATACCGCCAATATCCCAGGCTTTAAAATTGACCGGCTGATTATATCCAAGGGTACAAATGGTTGTCAGGTGTTGGAAGAAATAAAAAAACTGAGTCATAACCTGATTCAATTCTCTTTTACCGGTAACATTTTATGGGGTGGCTTGATATTCATGAATAATAAAAATGTGATGGGTAATTACCCTCAAAAGGGAATAGTGAAATATCAGCTGGGTTGGAATGTAATAAAGGATGATAACCTGAAAGTACGGGAAAGTAATGGTGACCTGGTAACGGTTATCTACGGCATGAAAACGGATGGTACAAAGCAAATGGTGGAAACAAATGGAACGGTACATAAAGTAAGGGCCAAACAGGTAACCACTACCGGGAACATTGGAATGAAAAAGGTGATCAAAACAACTTTAACGACTGACGCAGCTTCACAGCAACAAATGGGAATGGCCAGCCAGTATAAGTTAAATTATGATGGTTACGAAGGGAAGATAACTGCTTTCCTGCAACCCTATTGTGAACCAGCTTACCAGGCTGTTATTACGGACTTAAAATACCCGGATAGAAACGGTACATATAATATTGAAAGTACGGAGGTACAATACGGAATGAAAGGTGCCAGGAGAATTGTTGGAATTGGAATAAAACTATTTTAATGAGTTTAGAGATTGAACAAATTAAACAGGAATTTATAACCCTTTTTGAAAGGTTGGCACCGGATACTATTCGTGTGGGGAATGTGGATGTTGTGAATGATAATGATACGTTGCAGGTAACCCTGAGTGATGATGTGGTGATCAGTGATGTGCGATTGAAAAGTATTATTAGCGATGGCACCGGGAATAGAAAAGTAACCTACCCTACTTTAAACAGTAAGGTTCTGGTTGGGAAAATTGAGGGTGGCCATGATTATGTGATGTTAGCCTGTGAAAGCATTGATAAGGAGTTGTGGACGATCGGGAATGTGAATTTGCAAATTGATGCTACCGGGTTCACGATAAACAATGGAACTGATTCTTTAAAAGATGCATTGACCTTGATCATTGAATCAGTACAGCAGGTTTTGGTTTTGTATGGTAATAACCCTGACTATGGTAAGCTTAGCCAGGCATTGGAAATAGTAAACAACATTTTTGAAGCATAATGGCACTCGACAATTCCATATTAGGTGAGGCAATTTATGAAGCCAGAAGCATTTTCACGAATCAGACCTATGATGAACTGATAACGACTTATGGAAGTCTGGAAGCTGCAAGACTGGCAATATGTAAAGCAGAAGCAGCTGCTATTATCAGTCATTTTCAAACAAGCGGTGAGTTACATGTGCCAGCACTTGGGTTTATGGCTGGAACTGTAGCAGTAACAGGTAATTCAATAACAGGAAAAATTCAGTAATGCCAAAAGATATTCTTTTAGACCAAAATTTTGATTTGCAAATCAGTAACGGTGATTTTGTTATTGGTGAAGCTACTGAACAGCATCAGCAGCTTTTAATTGCAACATTCAATGGGGAATGGAAAGAAAATCCAACAGTAGGCGTAGGGGCTGAAGGATTCTTAAAAGATGATGATGCAGCTGGTTTTTTAGCGGAAGTAAAATCTCAATTTGAAAAGGATGGAATGACATTTAATGAACAGTCTTTTAACAACGGAATATTAAAAGTAGATGCAGCTTACAATTATTGATAGGGTAATCAATGCAAGCAATACTGTACAAGCTTTGTTTGATACTGCTCAGCTTAATGGCATTGGCATTACGGATGATATTGCTGACAGCGTGCCTTTGATTTTTTCAACAGTTAGTTATTCCATTGCGCCGATCGTAATTAATAGCTTTTCAAATCTTGGGTATTATGGTCAAGTGAAGATTAAGCGGTTTCAAAAGTTGCCTGATTTTGCCACCCAGTTTGGAGGCAGCTTAAATAGTTTGTTTGATATCGCCATGTTAAATGGTGTAGGGATTACAGATGAGATTGCTCCGGGTACTCCTTTATTTGTAAGTGTTCAAAATAGCCTGATAGTTAGTTATTATCAGAATAGCACACAGGATATCATAACAAGGGAACGCAACGTAATACAGCAACCAGGAGGAATAGGATATATGCAAATCGGTTATTCATTTAAAGTTTCATAAAATGGCCAGAACAATTACAGTAATACAACAGAGTTTAATTGACCAGGTACAAGCTGATCCCACCTTAGGACCACTCCTTACCTCACAAAGTAAAGTGGCTATTTGGCGTTTATTTTGTTATGCAGTGGCCGTTTGTCAATGGACAATTGAAAACCTCCAGGATATTTTTAAAAATGATGTCAATACGGTAATTGCCACACTTACCCCACACCGGCCATCCTGGTACCAACAGAAGGCCCTTGCTTTTCAATATGGGTACAATCTTGTAGCGGATAGTGATGTATATGATAATACCGGTATTGATGATGCCACCATAGCAGCAAGTAAAGTAGTAAGCTATGCCGCAGTTATAGAACAGGGGAAATACCTTAGAATAAAGGTAGCCACCACTTCAAATGGTGATTTAGCAGCCCTTACCAATTTACAATTAGTTGCTTTCACTGCATATATGCAAACCATTAAAGATGCAGGCGTAAAGCTTTTAATCACTACAGGCCCGGCAGATGGTTTAAAATTGAGTGCTGATATCTATTTCAATCCATTGGTATTAAATGCAGCTGGTAACCGCTTAGATGGCACTGAAGCCACACCGGCACAGGATGCTATCAGTTCTTACCTTAAAAACCTTCCTTTTAATGGTGTTTTTGCCTTGCAAAATCTGCAAAACCAATTGGAGCAGGTGGAAGGAATAACACTGATCAATTATACAAATGCTCAATCGCAGTATGGCTTATTGCCTTATACTGCATTTGCTGTTTTCTATATTCCTGATTCCGGGTATTTACGCTTCATTAATCCTGGTTATCTCCAATTAAACTTCATACCATACAATGAATAATGCCATTTACAATATTATTTATTCAAAGCTGGTGTCCTGGTTAACACCTAAAATGCTACGAAATACTAAAATGCTGGCATGGATGGGAATCTTAATTGCGCCGGTACAAACGATCTATCAGGATTTAATAAGGTTCAGAACACAAAAATTGTATCAGCTTTCTATAACTCCTCAGGTTTGTTACCTGCAAAAGTTGCTGAATGACAGGTATGATTATGTAGCCAGGAGAATAAGGATCGTTGACAGTATAGAGCATGATTTTTTATACATATTTCAGGATGCAGAAAATAAAGCTGTAAGCATTTATACAGATGGAGAAAATATACCAACCTACATTTTTGCGGATGGGGAAAGTGGGGATTCTCTGAATGACTTTGTTGTAAATGTTCCGGCAGCTGTGGTATTTAATTTAAACGAAATGGTAAGCCTGGTTAAAACCAACAAATTAGGTGCAATGCAGTTTACCGTACAAATAGTATAATATGAACAGAATTGATTTTACAAACCTTGGTGGCTTTCCTTTCAGTGCAACCCGTGCAGACTTTATGCAACAAAGCTATTTAAATGCTTTATCTGCAATAGCCAGTTTTATCGGGAATAAGGTGATCATTACTGGTGTAGTGGTTGCAGGTGGAAATGTAAGCGATGGATGGATTGTGTATAATGGGGAATTGATAAAATTTATCGGAGGACCGGTAGGAGCCGGTGTAGTTGTCCAGGAAGTGCCAACCGCTTTTAATTTTCAGGATGGTTCAATACATAACATTCAGTTCGTAAAAACTGCCACCTGTGGGGCACCGCAAACTTTTGCTTTTTCTGACCTGGTAAGTTTAAATACGATACAGCAAATGTGGCTAAGCGGTGATGTGAAGTTGGTTCAGCAAACCATGGCTTATATCATAGCCAATTTTGACAATACCGGTCTAGGCCAAAATGAAAGAATTGGATGGAAGGTTTGTAACGGGCAAAATGGAACAGTAAACATGGGCGACCGTTTGCCTTTGGGTTATAATTGGGCGAATATAGCAGGTATTATAGATCAGGTTGGCAATGAGAAAGGGAGCAATACAATTGATATGACCAAACTACCGGCTGCAATGAATTTTACTCTTCCTGGTAAGCTGATTAAAAAAGGGGGGGGCTGATAATGGGGTAACGGTATTAGATGTTACACAGATCGGGGGAACGCCAGCTGATGTAAGCTTTGGAACCAATAATGTAAATGTGGCATTAGCAAATGCCGGAGGTGGACAGCCCTTTTTCCCGGACTCAATTATTTCACTTTATATCGTTAAAATATAATGGCACAGCAAACAAGGGATCAGCTTAAGCAATGGTTTGAAACCGGGGATTATCCAACACAGCAGCAATTCTGGGACTGGATAGATAGTTTCATCCTGAATACAGATTCCATTCCTCTGGCCACCATCAATGGCCTGGTGGACATTCTGAATAACAAACAGGATAAAATCACTCCACATGTTATTTTATTGCAGCCCGGAACGGCCTCCTGGAATGTTCCTGCTGGCACATTGGTTGAAAAGATATGGTTTCAGCTGACCACAACTACTAATATATCTGTAGGCACTTCATTGGGTGCGGATGATGTTTATGAGCAAGGTGGCCCTGATTCGCAAGGCAATATATTTTTCGCCGGTGACAAACCCTTCCGGGAAGCAGCTACTTTATATTTTAACGGAATTCAAAACGACACTTTAACTATAATTTATACACGATGATTAAGTACATTTTAAGTTTCATTTTAACGCTTATTATAGGCTCATCTTTCGCTCAGCAGCAGATTGATAGCTCTAGCGTTAGAAAAGTCTTTAAACTGGCCGGAAAGCGCACTGTAGGTATCTCTAATGATGCAACTGCTACCAGTAAGGACACAACAAAGTTGATTACGGAAGGGGCTTCTAAAAAGTATGCGGATAATTTGAATTTTCAGCCAGCGGGGAGTTATTTGAAACAAGGAGGAAATACTTTTGGTCAATCAATTGAATGGGGTACAACGGATAGTTTTCCTATCTGGCTTAAAATCAATAATCACACTGTTTTTTACTGGGAAACAGATGGCAGCTTTGGATTGTATAATGGAGGATTTAGCGTTGATGGGAATGGAAATACAACAGCTAGAAGTCTTTCAGGAGTAAATCTTAATTCTGGAATGGTAAAAGCCTATGGCAATGAATTGGTGAATGCTTCTACCTGGATAGATTTTGTACCTCCTATAAGAAAAGGCTTAATCAGATTTGAACAAAAAACAGAAGCTGCTGGTAATGGTTTTGGGGATCAGTATTATGATAGTGCAAGACAGCATGGTTTTTTTGCAGGGATGAATATGCTTAATTGGGCAATGCATTATAAAATAAACTGGGATTCAGGTTACAATCATCCTCTACTTACGGTTATGGATTTGGATAGCTTAGGTAATGTTGAATTTTCAGGAAATATTAAAGGAGATACGCTAAATAGCCAGGCATTATCAGGCTGGAACAGTTTAGCAAAAATTGATTCTGCAACAGGTAATTTGATTCCGGCTACTGTTCATGTGGACTATTTAACACCTTCGGATATAACAGGATTTAAGTTAGCAAATGATTCAACTAATATCGTTTCGGGTTTTGTAACATTATGGAGAAATGGGTTAAATGTAAAATATTCGGATAGCACGATAAAGTATTTAACACCAACACAAGCCGCAGGGATTTACTTTCCATCTTCTTCCATTTCTCTCTCCACAGGACAGATAGCATTTTGTTCTGGTACTAATACAATAACAGGGAGTAGTGCCTTTTTGTTTGATGGAGTTACAAACTATGGTTCTCAACTACAAATCAATCTTGCAGATGTAGTAAGTAGTAATAATCAGTTCTATGGTTTAAATTCTTATGTAATATGGAACCCACTTACTTATAATTCAAATAATCAGGTATCTGGATTTCAGGCTCACATGACTAAAACAGGAACTGTTCAAGCTGCTGCTGTATATGGTGCTAATGTTATTATGTCCAATACTGGTACTGGCAATGTTAATAGTTTTACAGGGGTAAACGTTTATTTTAAAAATGCTTCAACAGGTACAATAGCAAATGCTTATGGTGTTTATGTTCAAAATGCGAATAGTAGTGCGTCTAATACCATAACAAATAGTTATGGTATCTATATATTGCCTCAACTTGTAACCGGTGTAACAAAAGGGGTTGGTATTTATCAAACAGGAACTAGTGATTTTAATTATTTCGCCGGGAATATATTATCAAAAACAACCACAGACGATGGAGTTAATGCACTACAGGTAAATGGTACTGCTTATTTTGGGAGTACAAGTACCACCAATGCAGCCACAGGTAATACCTATGGGTACAATATGCAGGTTAGGAATTTATTAACAGGATTTAGTAATACAGAAAATAAATTTTCAAATTTTAATTCCTACACATCAGTAAATTCGGCTTCGTATAATACGAATCAGAATACTTCTTCTATCAATAGTACACTTATTAAAACTGGCAGTACTAATGAGGCTAATTTAATGGGAGTTAGTTCTTGGGTATATAATAATGGAACGGCTACTGTAGACATATTTGATATTTATGCTGGTTCTTATACATCTCTTGCCGCAGGTAATATTACTAGTGTATTTTATTATCATGCATATGCTCCAACGGTAACATTTGGAACAGTTGGGACAATTACAGGATTTTATATAAATGCCTTAAAAGTAACGAACGTTACAAACGCATATGCGATTGACCAAAAAGGGTCAAGTGACATAAACAGATTTTATGGAACATTCCGTACATATAATACTGTTACACAAACATACGATAATACGAGTTTAACGGGTAGTGCTATAAACCTAAATAGTTCTACTGTTCAACATGATAATTCTGGGGGGACTGGTACTTATAATTATACAAATTATGCAGCATCTTATCAGACTTTTGGAACTACAACAGTAAATAGTTATTCTGCTTTTTCATCAAATTTATTGACTTTAAGTTCTGGAACGCTTACCTACTTTTACGGATTTAGTAATAATTCGCTTACTGTTACCAATTCAGCATTAGGAACATATTATGGATTTTATCAACCAGATGTAACAGGAGTAACTACTGTGTATGGATATAGAAGTCTTGTTACTTCTGGGACAAACAAATGGGGATTGTATATGTCCTCTGCCAACAATTATTTTGGTACAGGTAATCAGTTAATAGGAAGTGCAATTAACAATGGAGTAGATGTGCTGCAAGTAACAGGTAGTGTCATATCAACTCAATACAAACTATCATCACTAAATACAGCACCCTCCAGTTCAACAGCAACCGGAACACTTGGAGAAATCAGGGTTACATCGTCATATATCTATATCTGCTCAGCTACTAACACATGGGTTCGTGCAGCATTATCAACATTTTAAATTAATAACATGAAAAAAATCATCTTTATTCTTTTTCTTTTCGCTGCTTTTCAAAATGTAAAAGCACAATCAGTTGACACTATCAAGTCGGTAGCGTTGGGCGATACTATTGTCATTCAACATTGCGGAATTGAAATTCAGCCAATCATTGCCAATATTAAAGGCGATACTGCAAGAAGTATTTACTATTACGCCTTTAGCGTTCAGGCAGATAGTACACAGAGTTGTATGACCTACATTACTTTTTACGACAAGAATGGCAATAATCTTCCAAATGCT
>Ga0364874_10630_pt1 | contig 17081 bp, 17 predicted proteins | sample ExccelAu500001D4_2_FD_206922 | JGI IMG/M metagenome (GOLD analysis project Ga0364874, IMG submission 206922) | Enriched cells from Trout Bog Lake Hypolimnion, Wisconsin, USA - BchlTB.Aug07.5000.01.D4 | ecosystem: Environmental > Aquatic > Freshwater > Lake > Hypolimnion/Profundal zone | place... | reverse complement strand
GGTATAAAAGTTGCCGACCCTTACCGCTGGCTGGAAAACGATAACAGTGATGCCACCAAGGCCTGGGTGAAGGCAGAAAATACAGTAACCAATGCTTATCTGGATAAAATACCTTTCCGGGAAGGGTTTAAAAAAAGGCTGGAATCTGTGATCAATTATGCCCGGTATTCTGCCCCGCAGAAAAAAGGGGACTGGTATTATTTTTATAAGAATGACGGTCTGCAGAACCAGGCTGTTTTATACCGGCAGAAAGGACTGAATGGTACCCCTGAAACGGTGATTGACCCCAATCATTTATCTGCAGACGGTACCACCCGTTTAATGGCTTTCAGCCTGAGTAAAAACGGGAAATATGCCGTATGGGCTACGTCTAAGGGAGGGAGCGACTGGGAGACATTTTATGTACGGGATATGGAGACCGGTAAGGATTTAGCCGATGAGCTGGACTGGATTAAGTTTTCAGGTATTGGATGGCAGGGGGATGGCTTTTATTACAGCCGGTACCCGGCTCCTGATAAAGGAAAAGAACTGGCCGGTAAAAATGAAAACCACCAGGTTTGGTTTCATAAAATAGGTACGGCTCAAAACCAGGACCAGCTGATTTATGAAGATAAAAATAATGGCCAGCGCTTTCATTTTGTTGCTGTAAGTGAAGATGAAAGGATGGTATTCCTTAGTATCAGCGACCGTGGAAAGGGTTTGGATGGCAATGCACTTTGGTATAAAGATAACCAAAGCAAGGACCCTGCTTTTAAACCGGTGGTGAAGGAAATAGGGCAAAACGAATTTAGTGTTGTTGACAATATAGGTGCTCAGTTATTGATTGAAACCAATGCAGGTGCCCGGAATAAAAAACTAATGCTGTTTGACCCTGCAAAGCCGGATCAGAATAACTGGAAAACCATCATACCTGAAAAGGCCGAACCTTTACAGGGGGTAGGTACTGCAGGTGGCAAATTATTTGTTTCTTACCTGAAAGATGTGACATCCAGAATTTATGTATATGATTATGCAGGTACTTTACAGAAGGAGGTAAAATTACCGGCACTGGGTAGTGCAGGTGGTTTTGGTGGTGAAAAAGAAGATGCTTTTACTTTCTATACATTTTCCAGTTTTAATTTTCCGCCGGTTATCTACAAGTATGATATAACTACCGGTACCAGTACCCTGTTTCAAAAACCTGATTTAAGTTTCGATCCTTCAGATTATACTGTTGAACAGGCTTTTTATACCAGTAAGGACCAGACAAAGATTCCTGTTTTTATTGTTGCTAAAAAAGGAATTAGTAAAAATGGGAAGAACCCCACTTTGCTTTATGGGTATGGTGGATTTAATATCAGTCTAACCCCGGCATTCAGTGCCAGTTTAATACCCTGGCTGGAACAGGGAGGTGTTTATGCCATTGCCAATTTACGGGGTGGCGGGGAATATGGGGAGCAATGGCATGAAGCCGGTATGAAACTGAAGAAGCAAAATGTATTTGACGATTTTATTGCTGCAGCTGAATACCTGATCCGGGAAAAATATACCAGTAAGGATTACCTGAGTATCAGGGGTGGCAGTAATGGGGGTTTACTGGTAGGTGCAGTGTTAAACCAGCGGCCTGATTTATTTAAAGTGGCCATTGCACAGGTAGGGGTGATGGATATGCTTCGTTTTCAGAAATTTACTATTGGCTGGAACTGGATTGCAGATTATGGCAGCAGTGACAATGCTGACGAATTTAAAGTATTGTATCAGTATTCACCCTTGCATAATATACGGGCGATAGATTATCCGGCAACTTTAATTACAACGGCTGACCATGACGACCGGGTAGTACCTGCACATTCTTTTAAATATGCAGCCACCCTGCAGGAGAAAAATACCAGTAAAAACCCTGTTTTGATTCAGATAGACACCAATTCCGGACATGGGGCCAGTAATACTGCCAAAAATATAGAGAGCATGGCCAATATTTATTCCTTTATTTTATTCAATATGGGTATTAGCCCTGTGTTTAAACAATAAAAATGCAGACTATTCTAATTACCGGATCCAATGGTTTTCTGGGCCAGCACCTTAGTGTTTACCTGGCTGCACAGGGATACAGGGTTATTGCAACCGGAAAAGGCCTTTGCAGGATAGCGGTACCGGGCACTTTTAAATATGAAAGCCTGGATTTAACTGACCCCCTTGCAGTGGATCAGTGTTTAACCAAATACCAGCCCTCTGTTATTATTCACAATGCAGCGATGAGCAAGCCGGATGAATGCGAGCAGAACAGAGAACGCTGCCTGCTGAATAATGTAAGCGCCACAGGGTATTTACTAAATGCCAGTCAGCCGTTCCGGCCACATTTTATCTATATATCCACTGATTTTGTATTTGGGGAAAATGGGCCACATGCAGAAACTGCCATTCCTGCACCACTTAACTTTTATGGGGAAACAAAATTGCAGTCAGAAAAACTGGTCAGAGAAAGCGGACTGCTGTACAGTATTGTAAGGCCGGTATTTATTTACGGGCCCTGCTATACAGGTATGCGGCCCAGCTTTCTGCATTGGGTAAAACAAAACCTGGAAGCAAAGAAAAAAATAAAAGTGGTAAGCGATCAGCAACGAACACCAACGTTTGTAACTGATATCTGTAAAGGGATTGAAACCATTCTGCTGCAACAGGAGGGAGGCGATTTTCACCTTGCAGGCAAGGATATTCTTTCCCCTTATGAAATGGCCTTACAAGTGGCGGAAGTATTAGAACTGGATGCTGCCTTTATTGAGCAGGCTGATGCTGCCAGTTTTCCCGAACCGGTAAAAAGAGCTAAAAAATCCGGACTTAAAATTGAAAAAGCAATGCAGGTTTTGCAATATAACCCGGTCTCTTTTGCTGAAGGAATTGCACTTACATTTAAAAATTAACAATTTCATCATCGAACAGATGTAGATTGTCATTGTTTTTTTATTGTTAATTGTAAAATAATAATGAATGACACATTACATAAATTCCATTCCCTAAGGGTAAAGAACCTGTTTAACTATATCCATGAATTTCAGTTAACCGGTAAAGAGGTACCATTGCATGATCTGAGAGTGGAAATGAAGAAATACAAATCACTGATCAAATTCCTTTCATTTGTATACCGGAAACAGAAGTTTAAGAAAATATCCCTGAAACTGAAATATGTATTTCAACATTCCGGGGAGATAAGAGAATACCAGCTATTACAGACCTGGTTGCATAAACATCAGTTAAAACAGATAACTTCCCTTTATTTTCCGGAATCGCAGCTGAAAGAAATGACAGAATCTTTCCGGTTTCAAATTGCTGAGTATAAAAAGACTTTTGAAGAAGCCGTCAGATTCTGTGCTCCCTTTATAGAAGATACCAATATGATTTTGTGTGAACAGTATGTAACCGTATTAAGGTCGAAACTGGAAAAGCTTTTTATTAAAAAAATACACCGGTCGGACTGGCATGAATTAAGAAAACTGATTAAACAATGGATGTATGCCACTAACTGGATGCCGGATTCAGCAGAATACAATAGCGGATACAGCCAGTTTAATAAATTACAGGAAATGATTGGCGGATGGCATGACCTTGAAATGATCAAGGAAACCCTTTCTGCCAAACAGATTTATTTATCTATTGATGTAAATGTACAGAAAGAGTTTGCCCATGCCTGGGAAAAACTGAATCAGGCTATCCGAATCAGGGAAAAGCAAATAAAAGAAATCCTGGAAACCATCCAATCCGGTGTTGAAAGCAACCAATAAGTTTATTTTAACTGTTTATCTCCGGCAGAAAAACCTCTGCCATCATACAGCGGGCACTGCCTCCGCCATTGGTTTCAATGGTATTCAGGCTGGCATATAGTAAGGTATTAAAAGCCTGCAGCTCATTTGCCTGTTCATCATATAAACTTTCATAGGCATGGTGAGACATGACCAATATTTTTTGGCCTTTATTATTCACTACCTGCAACATATTACCGGCAAAACTGTTCATCTGTGTAATACTGATCGGGATGATCTTTTTACCAGTAGCAATGATAGTCTCTGAGAGCATTAATTTTTCCTGAGGATTGGTAATAGCATCCAGGCAAATCACCACATATTTGTCAGCCACACACATCATCACATTGGTATGATAAATTGGATCACCATTCTCCCCGAAAGCATTAAAGCAAACGGCTTTGTACTTCATTTCTTTGCAAAAAGCCTGTAAAGGTTTTATAGCTGTTCGCGGTGAAAGACAGGCATAAGCAATTTTATGATCCCGGTCCAGCACCATACTGCCCGTGCCTTCATTAAACAGGTTTTCTGCTTCAAAATAGGTAAAATCCAGCTGTTCTGTTACTTTAAATTTTTCCTTCACCAACTGTATTACTGCATTATTTCTTTCCTTTCTCCTGTTTTCAGCAAACATGGGAAACTGGCAGACAACCCCCTCTTCATGAAAAGAAATCCAGTTATTGGGAAATATAGAATCAGGTGTATGCGGATCTTTAGTATCCTGATACACCAGCACATCCACACCATTCTCTCTTAATTTTTGTACAAAAGCATCAAATTCAAGAATAGCATTTGAAGCAGTTTCAGATAAGTTGCCAGTATTAACCTGGAAACTGTTATTCACGGCAGTTTCTGCATTGTATCCAAAACTTGCCGGGCGTATCATTAAAATATGGGAAGTGTTTTGCATGGTTAGATTTTAAATTGGTCCCTGAGTAAAGGCATACTCATACAATGTGAGCCACCACGGGCTCTTGACAGTTCAAAAGAAGGCAATAGTATCAGGGTGTTTTCTATTTCATCCGGTTTTTTACCCTGTTCAAAAGCTTCAAACAAATCAGTTGTGGTGATTACATCAAACCCTTCTTTTTTAAACGCATCGGCTGTTTTATCATTTCTATCGTACCCGATTACCACCCCTTCTTTCAAAGCCACCACATTACAGGAGTCCGTCCATTGTTCCCGTTCATCATCCGGAAAATTGTTACCGCCACTGTAAATGATTTTAACATCAGCAGGATGCACATTAAAATCTTCAATGCTTATTTTACGGAGCAGGCTTTCCAGTCCGGCTGGATTTACGGTACATCCATAATCCCTGTTTTTGAAATAAGGTTCTGCCGCTTTTTTATAAAACTGAAAGATCTCCACCTGTTCCATTTCACCTTTACGGGGTGTATGGGATAATTTACTCAGATAAGATTGTTTAACATTATTTTCTGCGGTGAGGATGTTTTCGGAATAGCGGCCAAACAGTACCCATACATTTTTCTTTACCTGGGTAAAGATGGTATCTATATGCATCTGGGCACGGCTTTTAGGGATTTTAACCACCGATATTTTTTCTATTTCCAGTTCCGGCCTGCTGAAGATGGTATGCACAATTTCATTCACTGCATTGGAGGAAGTACGTTCACTGCAACCCACCAGTAAATGCCTTGGGTGTATCATCATAATGTCTCCGCCTTCAATGGTAATAATCCGGTGTTTTCTTTCTTCTTCATCCCATAAAAAGAAATCACTTTCTTCAATGATCTCAATTACTTTTTCCGGACGGTCTTTAAAGAAAAAATACAAGGCCAGGAATTTGGTAATCAGAGATTCTCTTTTACGGGCCGTGGTAGCCATCCTGCTTAACAGGATATGGTCTTTGATAATGATACCAATATCCCTTGTAAAGATAAAATTGGGGATAGGAGGAAAAATATAGAGATCTTCATCGGTTCCGTTTTCAGCAGCAGGCAATACACCGGTAATGATAATTTTAGATAGTTGCCCGGCATCTGCAATATTTTCAAGGCGCTGCTGTACCAGCAGGCTGCTTTCTTCATAAGAGCAGATGGCAGCAATGAGGCGGAGTTTCACTTTTTCATCTTTCAGTATTTCTTCCAGTAAAGCCTGTGCTTCCAGTACTTTCTCGGAACTGAAATATTCGCTGGTACCCGGGATAAAACAATTACCGCGGGTTTCTTCTGTTGCAGCAGCATCCTGTTGTTTAATATATTCAATTTTTACAGGGTCTAAAAAATAAAGCAGCACTTTAATATAGTGATTGTATTCTTTCTGCATTTTTTTAAGATGTACAATATCATCATACAGGTTATCTGTAAAAGTACTTGGGATGATTTTTCCGATACCTGCGTCCGGACTATGAATTAATATCTTACGGAGTGTTCCTAATTCTGAATCCACATATAAATAGGGAGATGGCATAAACTGAGTTTAATAAATAATAGAAAATGTTGCTAAACAGAAATGTGCTTATTTAGTAGGGGCCTGTGCTATCTGATTCTGCAATCAGATTTAAAAAAATGGCCATTAAATTGTGGTTGGTATTTGTTTTTGCAAACATGGAACGAATTTACTTATTTCTTTTTGAAATATCAAGCCCGTTTAAACTGCCCCAGTTGTTCAGCGGTTTAAAGCGCACAAACATCTCTTCGCTGTACCATTTTTCCCGGTGGGTTTTCTGAATAACGGTCTGGTGTTCCTTCATCTGGTAGGCAAAGTTTTTCATAGCATTTCTGTCTTCCCATATACTGAAAGTTGCCTGTTTGATAAAAGGTACTTCTCCAATACCAACTGAACTGATAAACCCTTCAGCACCATCCATTGTATGGGCAACCGTATCCACTGCTTTCCAGAAATTTGTTAACCGGCTTAACCGGATGGTAGCCCTGGTTAATATACAGATCTTACCGGGATAATCCGTTTGTTTAGGTAAGGTGCCAAAGCAATGCTGATGATCCCAGGTACCATGCCCTTCTATAGGTTCCAATGCAATGGAAAACTGTTCAGTTCCAAAGAATTTCCACCACTGCTGTATGAACAGAGGGGTTTCCTGTTCAAATAATGCACTGGTATCTGAAATGCCGGGGTTTGGGTGGACGGTTAATAATGCCCATTGCCGCCAGTCGGGCTTAATATCAAAACTTCCGTTTTTTCCACAACCCATCAGTTTATAAAAAGAAATTGTTCTGCAAAAGTTAAGGGGTAGCCTGAATAAAGCCATAGAAAGAAAACCGGCAAAGCCTCTTCCTGCAGGATAACGGACAATGGTTAAAAAACAAATCATACATGAAATTAGTGGGTAATGGGGTTCTTTTAAAGTTTATAAACAGGAATATTGTATTTTACAGATTAATTAGTTTAATGCACTTGTAATGAAACATCTTAGCATCTATAATAAACAGGATATTTTATCCATTACCCGGATACGGAAATTTGAAACCAGATTAGGAGAACGCTTACAGGTAGTAGCAGACAGCCATGACCTGGAGAAATCATTACAGCATAGTTCAGCTAAATTTGTTCTGATTGGGATACCTGAAGATTTAGGTGTGAAGGCAAATCATGGAATTGGTGGAGCAGACAGTATGTGGCTGGCTTTTCTGCAGTCATTTTTAAATATACAAAGCAATGATTTTTTAGATGGTAATGAAATATTGTTATTGGGGCATTTCGACTTTTCGGCTATTGAACAAACCATTGAAGCCAATGCCGGTAATTATGAAGAAAAAGTACAGGCTTACCGCCATGCGGTGAATGCCATAGATGAAGAAGTGGAACAGCTGATTCATATCATTACCCAGAATAAAAAATTACCGCTGGTTATTGGAGGCGGACAAAACAATGCCTATCCCTGTATTTGCGGGGCAGCCAAAGGATGGTATAAAGCAGGGGTATTACCCCTGGCAAAAATCAATGCGATTAACCTGGATGCACATGCAGATTTTGGCCCGGAAGAAGGCAGGCATAGTGGTAATGGTTTCAGTTATGCAGAAGAAGACGGGTATCTGGAAAAGTACTGTGTGGTAGGGATACATGAAAATTATATAACCCAGAATACCTGGATTGATATAGTGAATAACCCGTTTGTGGATTGCATTACTTTTGAAGATATTTTTATTCATGAAAAAAGAAGCTTTATACAGGCCGCAGGCCATGCCACTTCTTTTACAGAGGATAGTTTATGTGGTATTGAGGTGGATATAGATGCTATTGAAAACGGGTTGAGCAGTGAAGGAAGTCCTTCAGGTATTACTGCCAACCAGGCCCGCCAGTTCTTAAATTATGTAGCATTTGACTGCCGCCCCGCATACCTGCATATTTCAGAAGGGGCCGTAATTTTATCAACGAAAGACAAGCAACCCGGAGCTGGTAAGCTTGTCAGTTACCTGGTAAGCGATTTTGTGAAAGCCATATTGGTGCAGCTGAAATAGATGATTAAAGCCCTGCCAGGAAGGTTTTACCGGAATTGACCGGTACACAGAGTTCCTGAATTGTTTTCTTCCTGCAGAGCTGTTCATATACATCACGCACCTCTTTATAATCGTTATGAATGGGGCAGGGGTGTGTAGCAGCGCATTTACTCAATCCCAATCCACATTCTTTAAACACTTCCTTCCCGTCAATTGTGTCAATAATCTGAATTAACGGCTGTTTTTTTTGTTTCTCTGTTACATAAAAACCACCTGCCGGACCTTTACTGCTGTTGATATTTCCCTCTTTCACCAGTTTTTGCAGTAGTTTCCCCACTGTGTGCTCATTTTCATCAATAAAAGCAGCAATTTCTTTAATGCCTGATTTCTCCCCTGTTTCAGATTTTGAAGCCAGGAAAATAACTGCTTTTACTGCTGCTTTACAACTAAGGCTTAACATAGTGCGATTTTACATCGTTTTTTCCAGTGCCACGGCTTTAGGGAAAAGAATATTATTTTCCAGGTGGATATGGATCTGCAAATCTTCTTCAAACTCAGCCAGTAAACGGAATAACTGCTGATAACTGGCACAAGCTCCTTCAGGAAGTGTATAATTATGGGTAATCTTTCGGATCTCTTCCATGTTTTTACCTACCAGTTCATGTTCCATTTCCATCATATTAATGGGGTTTTGCACGGTACCAAAGGGGGAGGAGGCAGCTGTTCCGGAAAATTTATCAGCTTCCAGTTGTTTGATATAGGGAAATAAAATCTTTTCTTCTTTAACCAGGTGTGCAGACAGTTCTGCATTGATTTCTTCAGTTAAGCTGTACACCCTAAGCAGTTCTGTATGTTCACTACCATGTACCTGCATTACTTTGTCTGCATAAGAACGTAATTCCGGCAGGGTTTTACGTACATAAGCATGGTGGGTATTCACAATAAAATCTGCCAGAAAACCCAGTGACCAATCCTGGTAAGGCAATGCAGTTGCACCAGTAGTTGTTTTAACTGGCTGATTCAGTTCATTTTCAATGGTTGTAATATCCAGTCCTTTTTCTGTACAGGCTTCCTGTAATGTTTGTTTACCGCCACAACAGAAATCCAGTCCGTGTTTTTTAAAAATAGCTGCTTTGCTTAAATCCTTTGCAGCAATTTGCCCCAGGGTTTCATCCCCTTCTCCCGGTAATTTTTTAGAAATGGTTACTTTCCACCATACCGGCCCCTGTTCCAGGTATTCCCATTTAAAGATATTACCCCGTTCGCCCATTAACTGGTAATATAAGGGTTTGGGATCATGGTCGTTATGTATTGTAAGACTTTCCCCGGGTAACAGTTCATCAAAGCGGGCAAAGATGGTGGGGTGTTTTTGCCTGGGTTCTAATAAGGTTACGTTTAAAATATTATTGGTTGCCTGTACCATTGTTACAAATTAAATTGTGAATAATGGTGCAAAGTTAATTGAATAAATAATAAAAGTAAATAAATACTTTTATTATTTACCTAAATGGTAAGTGATTAAATTTTCGGTAAGGGGGGCACCAGTTTCACTACCGGTAGTTATTTTTTTAAAATGAAAACGTTCTAAAAGATGAATACAAGATTGATTCTTTTGATGTGTGATAGCGTAAAGGGTTTGAATGTTTAGTTTTTCGAAACTGAGTGTAAGAATAGCCGCTAATGCTTCCTGCATCAATCCTTTACCCTGATAAGGGGGCAGGAGTTCAAACCCGATTTCAGCATTTTTGTACTGTTCTGAAAAATTAAATAAACAAATTGTTCCGATCAGGCTTTCGCTTTCCATTAAACAAATAGCCCAATACATGCATTTGTATTTGAGGATACAATCTTTAATTTTTTTAATAAAAAGAAGTGCCTCTTCAGGAGTAAGGGATAAGGGCCTGTCCAGGTAAAGATTGACCTGGGCATCTGACCGTAAAAGGAATATAGCTGACTGATCTGTTTCATTCAACGGCCTTAATAGTAGCTGTTTTGTAGTAAGGGAGGCAAAACGGATATCGTAGGTCTTAATCATAATATTGCTCTTGATTATCCACGTGGTGCGTAGTAAATAACCATTACTCCCAATATGGCAATAGAAGCTCCGATGATATCATATTTGTCGGGCTTGAAATGATCCATCTTCATGGCCCAGAGTAAAGACATTACAATAAAGAAACCGCCATAGGTAGCATATACCCTGGCAAAGTTGGAAGTTTGCAGGGTAGCCACCCAACCATAGAGTGCCAGTATGCATCCACCCAAAATACCATACCAGATGGGCTTGCCTTCTTTGATCCAGAGCCAGACCAGGTAGCCACCACCAATTTCACAAAAACCGGCGAGGATGAAGATAGAGAAAGATTTCAGGAAAGTGAGCATGGTAAATAGGTTGGAGGTTAAATGCTGAAGATAATATTTTTTTGAGTGCTTTTAAATTGCAAATGACAGCAGGTGTAATTTCTCCCGATTTAGCAAATGCCTGCCTTTTCAGCCCGGACTTAAAAGAGTAACTTTGCATTTTTCAATCAATAAATACAACTGATGCAACCCTCCGAACTAGCCAGGAATATGGAAGTTATTGCTACATTAAACAACTATGTAGGTAATGCGGTAGATGAAATATTACTGGATCCTGATGATTGCTGGCAACCAACAGATTTTCTGCCTGATTTAACAAAAGAAGATGCGTATGAGCAGGTGAGGGAATTAAGAGAAAGGTCTTCCAATATACCGGATTCGGTCATTACCAGCCTGGTGGGCAATATGATTACAGAGGAAGCATTACCCAGCTATCAGACTTATTTCAGCCTTGTAACCAATGAAGATCGGGATTTAACCAGCAGTAAAGGATGGGCCAGATGGTCCAGAGCCTGGTCTGCCGAAGAAAACCGACATGGCGATTTACTGAATAAATACCTCTACCTGAGTGGCCGTTGTGATATGAAGGCAGTGGAACATACCATACACCGTTTAATTTACAATGGCTTTAATCCCAATACGGATAATGATCCTTATCAGTCCATCGTCTACACTTCCTTCCAGGAAAGAGCGACAAAAATATCCCATGTAAATACGGGCAAGCTGGCAGATAAAGCCGGCGATAGTAACCTATCCCGTATTTGTAAAACCATTGCCGGAGATGAAGCCAGGCATGAGAAAGCCTATAAATCGTTTATGTCGCAGTTATTTGAAGTGGATCCTGATGGAGCTTTATCCGCATTTGAAAAGATGATGCGGAAACAGATAACCATGCCAGCCATACTAATGGATAAAAAAGATGGCAGTCCCAGTTTATTTGTAGATTTTTCTGCCATCACCCAGAAAATTGGGGTGTATACCACCTGGGATTATGCCAGCATAATTGAGCACCTGGTAAGCTTATGGAAAATTGAATCTTTAACAGGTTTAAGAGAAGGTTCCGCCAAAGCACAGGATTACCTCTGCAGTTTAGCCAACCGGTATAAAAGAATTGCCGAAAGAATGAAAGTGCCTGCAGAGATTGATTTACATTGGTTAAGCGGACAACAATTTTCGTTTTAGTGTGAGTGAATCATAGTTAGAGTTTTGTTTAGCAGCCTGCAGATATCCATCTGCAGGTTTTATTTTACATAGATAAACTCCATTTCCTTCTTTAACCCCCGGGCTTTGGAAGCTGCTTCTGTAGCCCTGAGTTCCACCCTTCTGATTTTGCCACTGATTGTTTTTGGTAATTCGGGCACAAATTCTATTAATCTTGGCATTTTATAAGGAGCGATATTTTTTTTGCAGAATGCAAACAGTTCATCTGCCAGTAATTTACCAGAAGTATATTCTTTATTCAGCACAATAAATGCTTTTACTTCAAACCCTTTTACCGGATGTGGACTACCCACAACGGCAGATTCCTGTACCATTTCATGTTCCAGCAACACACTTTCCACTTCAAAAGGCCCAACGCGGTAATCCGATGATTTAATCACATCATCATCCCTGCCCACAAACCAGATATATCCATCCGTATCCTGGTATGCTTTATCTCCGGTATAATACAATCCATGCTTAAATACTTCCTTTTTCTTATCGGGATCGCCAAAATATTCGCTGAAAATAACACAGGGCTTATCCGTATCTGTTTTTACACAGATGGTTCCTTCTTCATTGGCAGGCAGGGAATTGCCTTCTTCATCTGCTATCACCACATCATATAAAAAAGTAGGTTTACCCATGGATCCATATTTCAGGGCAGTACCCGGTAAATTCGCTACCATACAGGTACTTTCCGTTTGTCCGTACCCATCCCGCAGCAGTATACCGGTTCCATTTTTCCAAATTTCAATTACTTCCGGGTTTAAAGGTTCGCCGGCAGCCACACATTCCCTTAAGCTGAACTGGTAAGCTTTCAGGTTTTCAAGGATCAACAACCTTAATACGGTTGGCGGTGCACAGAATGTAGTAATCTTATGTTTTTCTATTAAAGCTAAATTGTCTTTTGCATTAAAACGGCCATTGGCTGCATAGGAAAAAATGGTGGCACCCACATTCCAGGGAGCAAAGAAACTGCTCCAGGTAAACTTACCCCAGCCCGGCTGTGAAATATTATAATGAATATCCCCTTTTTTTAATCCAATCCAGGAGGTAGTGGTTAAATGTGCAAACGGATAACTGATATGGGTATGGGTAACTACTTTGGGCATACCGGTAGTACCCGATGTAAAAAAGAGAAACAGTGGATCTGTAGACGCTGTATCGCTGGCTTCAGCATCCTTGTCTTCCAAATCAATATCTTCCAGGCTATACCATCCCTGCCTGGTACCTTCGGCCATTATTTTAATATCCACTTCTTTACCGGATAATATTTCAGCTTCATCAATCTTAATGGCATTCTCCAAATCCGCAATTACCACTTTAGGTAATATTTTACCAAAGCGGTACACAATATCATGCACACTGAGAATAGTGGCGGAGGGTATTAAACAGAAACCACCTTTAATACAGGCCATATTGGCCAGCCAGTTAATGGTTTGCAAACCCATTTGGGTAAATATCACTTCCTGTTTTTTTACGCCCTTATTACGCAGGAAATTAAGCAGCTGATTTGACTGCTGAGAAATTTGCAGGTAGGAATACTGATGCACCAGGTTACCATCCGTCCATAATAAAGCAGTAGCATCCGGGGTTTCCTTTACATGAATGGCTTCAAAAACATCCCTTGCCCAGTTAAATTTTTCCGGTTGTGTAATGGTAATATCTGATAATGCGTCAAAATCTTTGTCAGCAATTATCTGGCTGACTTTCCTGAAAATTTTTTCCATATGCGTTCGTAGTAAGGGGTTGATATAATCCTCCGGGATTATAATTTGGTTGCCAATTTAAGGCTTTTTATGCTTTTAATTCTTCTTTAAATCCGGGTGCCAGCGATTCAATCCAGAAAACCAATGCAAAAGCAATCAGGTTAAAACTCACCCATACATCCGGTGAATGCTGGTTTAGGGAAAAGTCGAATTTTAAAAAACCATAACCCAGGCTAAATTCAATTGCATGTAAAAGATTAACCCCAACTATTAAATAGATACCGGCAATATAACGGAAGGCATAGCCTGTAACTGCAAAACCAAATAGTTGAAACAGCTGATTAATCATGGTGAAAGTCAATGCTTTCTTATGTAATTGAATACATTTTATTCCGCAAAAAATACTGTAAATAAAAAAAGTTATCATAAAACCAAAGACCAGAAATTGTATGGAAGTTCTTTTGTGTACAGCAATCAGGGAATATAATATATACAATGCACCCCCCAAGCCACCTAAAAGCTGGTACCATCCAATATAATAAATTGCTGTCTGTGTTTTTGTAGCTGATTTTTTAAACATAACCCTGCCTTTATCTCCTTTTAGTGATCGGAAATTATTAAAGGCATGAAATTAAGGAAATGATCTTAAAGACTATTGGATACATGATACTGAATAATCAATGCATCCTGTTTTATGGGAATGACAGGGGTTTGAGGCTGAACTGGTATTAGTTTATTTTCTTCCATTTGAAGCTGGTAAACTACATCTCCGGTTTGCTGGTCTTCAAACTGAATGGTACTGATATGGTTCAGTTGCTTTGTATCATTGATACCCAGTAAAACCTTTAAGGAATAATATTTAAGACGGCAGAAATAGTTATCAATGCAGCTTTTTTTATTAAACGGGACTAATATATTGTTTACAGGCCTGGCTTCGGGGAATTCTTCAGTTAGCAATGACCTGGTAGCTTCAGAAAGACTAAAATTATATCCATCGGATTGCTTTACAAGCTGAATGGTAAGATTTGTCATAATAAAACAGTTTTTAATAAATAAGAATATCTGCTTTACTGCATCTACTTAAAATTAATAATCGCAATTAAACAAACGAATGTTAGTTAAAGATAAGCTATTAGAGAAATTTTCGCTAATGTTAGACTGTTAAATTAATATTATTTAAAATAGTTTAACAGATTAGGGTAGTTCTTGAATATTTTATAAAGGAATACTGAATTTGTTAAAGATTAAAACTGAATCCTTATCTGTTGTGCACTAGATTGTATGAGTTTTTCAAGTCTGGACAGTCTGGTTTTTTCCTGTTTGGCAGATAAAATCCAGTGATGGATCATTTTGCGGTAATAGGGAGCCTGAGCCATAAAGAAGTTCCATGCAGTAGGGTTGGATTTGAATATTACCACCAAATCAGCAGAAAGTTCCTTGTAATCAGATTCAAAACTGTAAATTCCGGATTTTTCAGGTTTTCTTAAACGAAAAGCGGTTAAACCAGCTTCTGTCATCAACTCTTTTTCAGTTAGTACGGCTACTTTACGGATATTAATAGCACTCCAGGTACTATCAGGTTTACGGGGTGTAAAACGGATGCTGTAACTATCCGGATCAATTGATTTGCGGATGCCATCTATCCAACCAAAACACAAAGCCTGGTCAACGGACTCCGACCAACTAATACTGGGTTTACCCGTACCTACTTTATAAAAGCCAACCAGCAGTTCTTTTTCGGTTGCTGCATATTTTTCCAGCCACTTTCTGAAGGCCAGGGCATTTTTAAAAAATGTTGCTTTGATGGGCATCTGATACAAGGTTAAGAAAAATCAATGAAAAGAAAGAGAATAAAAGGAGGGGAGTAAGATAAGAAAAGCCCGGGCAACCGCGCGGGCTATATCAGCTTCTTTTAGTTATGCAAAATTTACAGGTTTAAGTGTAAAACTTAAAACAGAATATTCCGTTATTATCATAGAATTGCTCAAAAACGGCCCATTGCCAGAATCGCTGCAGGAAGCCATGCAGGATCGTTCAGGAAAGAGCTGTCCTGATGAGGAGACATACAAAACCGGATGGTCATCACCACCAAAATGGTATCCCCTTCATTACCAATATCCGAAAACTGCATTTCTTTGGCAGGTAATTCCTGATTGCCGGTAGAAAACCCATATTCTTCCCGCTTAAAATAGATTGCATCTACATTAGATTTAAATTCAGAGTACAGTACCTGTACGGTTATGACAGCTGATTTACATTTAGGAGGTGTAATCAATTTTTTTGCCGGGTTAAATGCCGGGATCTGCACGATGACGGTCTGATTGGGTCCTGTTTTTACTACTGGTGTTACCAGCAATAAATTCCGCAGATCGCAGGCTTTGTTAAACTGGTACATGGGTGTTTGTTCCGAACAGATTGGCCATTCCCCTTCCAAGGCATATTTGGCATATTCCTTAATCATCCACCCCCTTGTTTTACTGTAGGTATCTGTTGCAAAAGGAAATAGCCTTTGCTTTTTCATCAGATTAATCATCGGGCTGCCACCTCTTGAAACAGCAGTAAAAGCAGGCACAGGGGCATTAGCCGGTTCTTCTTTACGCCTTTTTCTTTTTTTGTCTGGTTTGCTCCTGATTCGTTTTTGTCCGTTAACTTCGTAGAAAATAACCGGGCCAATTCCACCACTCCAGGAATCTCCTTTCATTCTAGCCATAATTCATTATATGTTTTTTAAATAATTGGTTAATATAAACCATGTACAAGATAATCATAAAAATCAATACTTATATAAAATAACAGGTATTTTACCATATTTTTCATGGGTTAACATGGGTTTGTCTTGGGTTTAATATGGGTTTAAGGGTACTGTGGTAATAATACGGTAATTAGAAGGGATAGGGCGGGATGTAAACTGTAAAATATTGAACTGATATTGCGGGTTTTCCAATAAAAAATGCATCAAAATTGTATTTGAAAAAACAAATAATAATATATTAAAAGCTGTATGAATTGATCTTTACAGGAAAATTATTTTAATATTATAAGAAACAGAAACATATTATTTTCAAATTTAAGAAATTCAAATTCAGACAATGATAAATATTAATCAAAAATAAATGGCAAAACAAAAAAGTATGCCAAGTCAAGGTTTTAGTGAGATGCTTTTGCACAAAACAGCCTATGGGAATGTAAAAGTGGAAATATTTATAAAAGATGAAACACTTTGGCTTACACAGCAAAAAATTGCTGCTTAATAATTATCGAATCTTTAAAAGTGTATTACCTTTATGATTATACTGTAAATGACAAACAAGGAAAATATAATATCAACCATAAAACGCTATAAGCCCGAATTTTCTAAACTGGGAATTGAAAATATAGGATTGTTTGGTTCTTATTTGCGGGACGAACAATCTGAAAAAAGTGATATTGACCTTTTAATTGACTTTATCCCGGGAAATGAAAATTTTGATAACTATATGGCTGCTTATGATCTGTTTGAAAATATTTTTCAAAATATAAGAGTTGAGATTGTTACCAAAAACGGACTTGATAAATATATCGGGCCTAAAATATTGAAAGAAGTATTTTATGTTTACGGGTCCAATAGAGTT
>Ga0364874_10628_pt1 | contig 17152 bp, 7 predicted proteins | sample ExccelAu500001D4_2_FD_206922 | JGI IMG/M metagenome (GOLD analysis project Ga0364874, IMG submission 206922) | Enriched cells from Trout Bog Lake Hypolimnion, Wisconsin, USA - BchlTB.Aug07.5000.01.D4 | ecosystem: Environmental > Aquatic > Freshwater > Lake > Hypolimnion/Profundal zone | place: USA... | reverse complement strand
TGATGTGGTGGTAATTGGTTATGGAAAAATGCGTAAAACGGATTTAAGCAGTTCTCAGGTTACGGTTACATCGGCAGATATGTCCAGGACTGTAAATACCACATTAGACCAGGCATTGGAAGGCCGTGCAGCCAATGTGCAGGTTTCATCCTCTAACGCCCAACCCGGTTCTGCACCCAGTGTCATTATCAGGGGTTTGAATTCACTTAACCAGTCCAACCAGCCTTTATATGTAATAGATGGAGTTCAGATCAGGCCTTCTGATTCTCAGGGAGGTGCTGCCGGTACCTATAATGCTCCAACAAGTTATGCCAATCCATTATCCGGGATTAATCCAGATGACATAGAAACCATGAATGTATTGCAGGGGCCTTCAGCTACTGCCATTTTTGGTGCCGCAGGTGGAAATGGTGTAATTATGATTACCACTAAAAGAGGTAAGATTGGCGAAACTAAAGTGAGTTTGAATTCAACATGGTCAATGCAGGATTTACCCAAATTTGCTCCGGTTATGAATCTGCCTCAATATGCAGTTTTCAGAAATGAACTGCAGAAAGCAGGTGGAGCTAATTCTGAAGCAGATTTCAATGATCCATCTGTATTAGGGAATGGAACCAACTGGCAGCAGGCCTTGTTTAATAAAACCCTGATGCAGAAATACGTGATGGCATTAAGCGGAGGTAATGATAAAACCAATTTCTATTTTTCCGGTGAATATTTTAACCAGAATGGGGTTGTGGCCGGATCCGGTTTCAGTAGGGGATCATTAAGAGTTAATCTGGATAATAATACAAGGAAATGGTTGAAGATAGGAACCAGTTTAAGCATGAACCTGACCAATGAAAAAATTGTATCCAGTAACAATGCATTAATAACAACTGCTATTGATATCAGTCCGGCCATTGCAGTAAAAAATGCAGACGGTACATGGGGTGGCCCGGCAGCAGGAACAGCATATGCCAATAATTTTGTGAACCCGATTGCATTAGCTCAGATCAATACCAATTATAATAAAGGATTGGGAGTTTTGGGTGGTGTATATGCAGATATTACTTTAATGAAAGGTCTGGTTTTACATAATGAATTTAATGGTACTTATAATTATACTAATAATTACCAGTTCAATCCAACCTATACATTTGGGATTACTGTAAACAATACCGCAACCGGTTCTCAGCAAACCAGTAATAACTGGTGGTGGGGAGTAAATTCCAGGTTGCAATATGATACCAAAATAAAAAAGCATGCCATTTCGGCTATGATCGGGCATGAAGCAACTGCCTGGGGCTGGGAGAGTTTATACGGTTATAAAACCGGATTTGTAAACAATACGGTACAGACATTAAATGCCGGCGTTAGTGATCTTACCCAATCCAATTCCAGTTCAAAAGGGGATGCCTCCAAAGAGTCTTATTTTGGCCGCGCCAATTATATATATAACGACCGGTATATCCTGCAGGCTAGTTACCGCAGGGATGGTTCATCTGTATTTGGATCTGCTAACCGTTGGGGTGGTTTTCCTTCCGTATCAGGCGCATGGAAAATATCTGAAGAAAAGTTCATGAAAAATATTCCTTATTTAAATGATTTGAAAATCAGGGCAGAATACGGGTTAAGTGGTAATTCCGGTTCAACTGCACTGGCACAGTATGCCGTACTGTCGTCTTATCCTTCGGCCTTTGGAACTTCTTTCCTTCCTTCAGGATTTTATAATCCGAATGTTCAGTGGGAAGTAGACAAAACAGAAAACATAGGATTTGATATGCACATGTTTAACAGCAGGCTGGAAGTGATTTTTGACTATTATCAGAAGTATTTAAGTAAACTGTTAATCTCCACAACCTACCCAGGCTATTTTGGCGGGGGTACAGCTCAGGGTGGATTAACCTGGCCGGTACAAAACCTGGCAAACATGTATAACCATGGTTTTGGGTTAACGGTGAATACAGTTAATATTTCAAAATCTGCGTTTACCTGGAAAACAGGGCTTAGTTTTTCACTGGACAGAAACAAAGTAACCTCCCTGCCTTTCCCGATTAATGTAGTGTATCAAACCAGCTCCGGCAATTCACAAACACAGTTTCTTACCCAGCAGGGTGCACCTGCAGGGATGATTACAGGGTATGTATATCAGGGGTTATTTAAGAATTATCAGGATATTACAGCTCATGCTAATCAAACAAGTGAAATCAATGCAAATGTAAAAGTAGATCCGAATACTGGTACCTGGGTTGGAGATATGAAGTTTAAAGATATAAACGGTGATGGCAAAATAACTGCAGCTGACCGTGTGGTTTTGGGAAATCCATGGCCCAAATACACTTTTGGATTCAATAATAGTTTTTCTTACAAGGGATTTGACCTGAATCTGTTTTTCACAGGCTCTGTAGGGAATGATATTGTAAATGTTTTAAGAATGCAGAATGAGCTGCCTGGCAGTAAAGGAGCTTTTGAAAATTACTATTCATCTACCAGTAATTTTGCCAGGCCTTCCAGTTATAATGCTGCAGATGCATTAACTGCAACCCTTACCAATCCCAGTACCAATATCCCACGTGTCTTTACCAGTACAGCCAATGGTAATAACAGGTTAACCCAACTGGATGTTGAAAAAGGGACATATGTTAAATTGAAAAACATTTCCATTAACTATAATGTTCCTGCATTTATAGCAAGTAAAGTTGCTATGAAAGGGTTACGAGTAGGCTTGAATATTCAGAACCTGCTCACTTTTTCAAAATACAAGGGATTTGATCCGGAAGTTGGGCCATTTAATTATTATAATTCCGGCAATCCTACTGTTATTTCCGGTATTGATAATGGGCGATACCCTTCAGTTAGAATGTACACTTTAAATATTCTGGCTAATTTTTAATCGATAAAATATGAAAAATATGAAACTGATTATAAAGTTTACGATTGTTTTTGCAACGATTGCTGTCATGCAGGGCTGCAAGAAAGAATTCCTGAACAGACCGCCACAGGATGCGACTACCTCTGGTAATTTTTACACAACTGATGCTGAAATTCTATCGGGTACATCCGCCTTATATGGAATAGTGTGGTTTGATTACAATGATAAGGCATTTTTAAGTTTTGGTTCAGCACACGGAGGTGACCTGAATTGCGATGATGCAGACAGGCTGGGGTACAGCCGGTTTGCAGTTCCCTCTACCGATGATATTTTGCCCACCGGTTACGGTGCTTTCTGGAAAGTAGTAGCTCAAAGTAATATCGTAATGGCTAATATTCAGAATGCAAAAACTACCGCTTCTGCATCTGGTATTAAAGCCGGGTTGGCTGAGTGCAGGTTTATGAGGGGTATGGCTTATTATTTCCTGGCTTGCAACTGGGGACCAGTACCCATATTATATAATAATGTGGCACAGCTGGGTGATACATCTATCCGCCGGAATGATTTGCCAAGTGTCTGGAAATTTATTATCCGGGATTTTAGTTATGCAATGCAGAACCTGCCTACAGCAGCTGCACAAAACGGAAGGCTTACCAAATGGGCAGCTGAATCTATGCTGGCTAAAGCCTACCTGTACAGAGCCGGCTTAGGCAAGTCTGAGGGCTCCAGAACACAAAGTGATCTTGACAGTGCAAAATATTATGCAGGAGATGTTTGCAGTAACAGCGGATTAAGTTTATTACCAAATTACTATAACCTGTTTACACATGCATATAACAGTACAGCTTATGCCAATCCGAATCCTGAAACCCTTTTTTCATTGCAATGGATACCTTCAAAATCTACATGGGGCACCAACAATACCTTACAGGCATATATTGCATTCAGTTCCAGTATTACACAAACAGGTGATGGTTGGGGTGCCGCTTTCGGGGCATCTGCTAATTTATTAAAATATTATCTGGACCCGGCAAACAGTGCAGATTCTATCAGAAGAAAGGCAACGTTTATGTTACCGGGTGATAACTATATGGATTTAAATGCTGCAAATGGAGGTACCCCAATCCTGGCTTCTTATTTTGGTACAGGAAATGATCATGCATATATTAAAAAGTATGTGATTGGATCTCCTGCAGATAATGGTGGAGGTGCAATGATGGCAGTTTATGAAAACACTTATATGTTAAGACTTGCGGAAGTATATCTGATTTATGCGGAAGCAATTTTAGGAAATAGTAGTTCTACTTCTGATGCCACTGCCCTGCAATATTTTAATGCGATTCGTAAAAGGGCAGGAATTGCTACTAAATCTTCCATAACATTTGATGATATTTTCCAGGAAAAAAGAATTGAATTTGCTTTTGAAGGATTAAGCTGGTACGACTGGATTCACTGGTATTATTTTGCACCTGCCAAAGCCAAAGCCTATTTCAGTACTCAGGACAGGGGACATTATAATTTCACCAGTACTACCCGGCCATTATCACTGAATTCTGTGGCTTTTACCGGGGATGGGTATAATACCCTTACAGATACCAATGTGTACCTGCCCTGGCCGGAAACTGAACTGACAGCAGCACCAAATTTACTGGAAGCTCCGGTTCCATTTGATTTCAGCAAACTGCCAAACTGATATTAATAAACGTAAAAAATATTTATATGAAATTTAGTAATTTCCATATTCAAAAAAGGTTCATCCTGCTTTTATTAGCAGTGTCCACTATTGTACAACTGGCCTGCAAAAAAGAAGGCAGTGGTTCTGCGCCTGTTATTAAGGATGTAAGAGCCTGTGACAGCACTGTAAAGGACAGTTTCTTTGTAAAAGCTTATCCCGGTACACTGATTGTAATTCAGGGAAGCAATTTTGATGGGTTGCAACATGTTTATTTTAATAATCAGGATGCTCCATTTAATCCGGCTTTAAACAGTAGTTCAAATATTATCATCAGTATTCCTACTACTGCACCTACTGCACCTCCTTTATCTTCAGTACCAAATACTATTACATTAGTAACCAACCATGGATCTGTAACTTATACCTTTACGCTTATATTGCCGCCACCGGCAATCCTTACTGCTTCAAATGAAAATGCAGTATCAGGTACTACGATTACATTAACAGGAACCAATTTTTACGGGGTTTCCAAAATTGTATTCCCGGGTGGTATTACTGGAACGAATTTGAATGTAGCCAGTCCTAATTTATTAACCGTAACCGTTCCTTCCGGAATTACAGCCGGTGATTCACTACATGTGGTGGGATCATTCGGCACAGGTGCATCTCCATTTGTTTTTGATAATTATTTATCTCCTTCAACAGGTTTTATTGCCAATTTTGATGGTGCACCCAATCCATGGGCACCTCCAACAAGTGCATATTATGGATGGACTCAAGGTAATTGGGTAGGGAATTTAATTACAGACCCAACCCAGTTTCCCAATGGTACCGGACCCACTGATGGTACCAGCTATTGTGTGGAAATTAATCCACAGGGTGTGAAAGTAGCAGGTGATGATTCCTGGTGGGCAGATGCCAACTGTATTATAACCAATACGGCAACCTGGGTATCTAATATTGGAGTACCTGTTGCCAATTATGCACTAAAGTTTGAAGTATATGTCAAAAAACCATGGACACAGGGTTCAATTTGGATAGGCACTACTTATCCAAACTGGAAATACATGGCAGAATATGCACCCTGGAAAACAGCCAATGGAGGTAATGGTAAATATCTTTCCAATGGATGGGTTACAGTAACTATTCCGCTTACTAAATTTTTAGCTGCAACCAGTAATGTATTTACTGCCACAGGTACCGGGCCATCCAGTATTACAGATTTGCAGCAGGGAGCTGGCGGAATGCTGATGATTATGTATGCAAATGACGGGACAGCCTCTATACCAGGGAATACTTTTGATATGGCATTAGACAATGTAAGAATAGTAAAAATTCAATAAGTGGTTAGCGTTGGTAGTTAGTTTGTGAATACAAATTGCCTGCACCTGGGAACAAAAATTGTAACCATGCAGGCAATTGTTTTAATTTAAAAAAAATATGCGTTATAAAATACTTAAATATATTGTAATTGCCTGTACAACATTCAGTGTTATAAGCAGTTGTAATAAAAGTACAGGTGGAGGTAATAATACCGGCAGTGGAACAGGCACATCAACTACAGGTACTGATTCTGTATATAATCCAGTTGATCCGTCTGTAGCAGCTTCTCAGGGTTTCTTTCTGGGCGACTGGGCTGCACGTAATTTTAATGCACCTTCTTATACACAGGTTGTAGTTCCATCCGGTATTGCTACAGATACTGTGACTATTGATGTAAACAATGTAATTACCAAAGTGCCACAGTATATTTTTGGAAATAATTCCAATGTGTATATGACACAGATGGTAAACCAGCCAACCTTACTAAGCTATATCAAAGACCTGGCACCACATGTGGTCCGGTTTCCAGGTGGTAATATCAGTAGTGTTTATTTCTGGGATGCAGCTGTAAATACCCCTCCTGCAGATGCTGCAGATACTTTATACGATGGTAACCTGAATCCTTATCAAGCCAATGCTTCAACCTATTGGTATGGAGGGAATACTGCCAGCTGGACTATGAGCCTGGATAATTATTATGCCATGTTACAGGCCACATCCAATACTGGTATTATTACAATCAACTATGCTTATGCCCGTTACGGCAGAAGTGCAAACCCTGTAGCAACAGCTGCGCATTATGCTGCAAACTGGGTTAGATATGATAAAGGCAGAACAAAATTCTGGGAGATAGGTAATGAAAGTGGCGGAACCTGGCAGGCTGGATATAAGATTAATACTCATGAAAATAAAGATAATCAGCCGCAGCTTTTAACGGGGTCATTGTATGGTCAGCATTTTCTGATATTTGCAGATTCAATGCGTCAGGCTGCTTCCGAAGTAGGAGCCTCTATAAAAATAGGGGCGCAGGTTATTGGAACCAATCCTTCAACATCTTCCAATCCATCAGACCTTACCTGGAATTCCGGTATGTTTGCGATGGTTGGTAATAATGCCGATTTTTATATAGTACATGATTATTTTACCCCTTATAATACCAATTCCACCGGAAGTGCAATTCTGGCAACAGCTGCATCGGAAACAAATGCCATTTCATCGTTCCTTGCATTGAATACCGCTTCTAATGCAGTGAGCATGAAACCAATTGCTTTGACAGAGTGGAATATTTTTGCAACTGGATCTAAACAAATGGTATCAAATGTTGCTGGTATCCATGCCGTACTTACATTGGGTGAATTATTAAAAAATAAGTTTGGGATGGCATCCCGCTGGGATTTATCCAATGGGTATAATGGGGGGGATGACCAGGGAATGTTTAATGCCGGAGATGAAGCAGGCGCACCTTTATGGAATCCAAGGCCTGCATTTTACCATATGTATTTTTTTCAACGTTTTTTTGGAGACAGAATGGTGTCCAGCACACTTAAGTCGGCTTCTGACGATGTATCCTCGTATGCATCAACTTTTTCTTCAGGCCAGGCTGGAACTGTACTGGTGAATAAAGGAACATTTAACAGAGTAGTGGCAATCAATTTTCAGCATTTCCCAGCCGGTTCAAAATATTACTGGTATGAATTAAAGGGAGGAACTGATAATGGAGAATTTTCTGCCCAGGTATATGTTAATGGGTCAGGGCCATCCACGGCTACCGGCGGACCATTAAATTATGCTTCTGTAAATGCTTATGAAGCACCTCTGAACGGAACTATTTATGTGTCATTACCAGCAAGAGGTGTTGTTTATTTGATGGCGGATAAAAAATAATGAAAAGAAAAGCAAGCGTCAGGTAAAATTTACATGAAATCTGTATTCACAAAATGTCTGTTTTTATTTACCATCATTTTTTATAGTGCAATTGTCCATTCTCAACCATTGCACAGGACTCTTTTTAATGAAGGCTGGAAATTTAAATTAGGGGAAACAACAGGCGCTGAAACTGTAGCTTATAATGATGCAGGATGGAGCAATATCAGTCTGCCACATGATTGGAGTATAGAATTCCCAATGGACATTACCTGGGTAAACGGCCTGATGGCAGGGATTTGTCTTTTGTTTCCGTTAAAATAAAAGATGCAAATGGAAATATTGTTCCAGATGCCAACAATTTAGTATATTTTAAAATTAAGGGAAATGGCTTTATTGCTGGGGTTGACAATGGGTTGCAAACGAGTATGGAGCCTTTTAAAGGTGGCAGGAGAAAGGCATTTAACGGATTATCATTAGTTGTGATTCAATCTGATAAACAAATCGGAAAAATTATCCCGACTGCTGAGTCAAAAGATTTGAAGAAAGCCAGAATAGTAATTTCTACAGTAAAATAAGTTCACTTTAAATAATTAACAGCTTTGAAAAAATATTATCCTATAACCGGAGTGCTGCTTTTCCTGATATTACCTGTTTTTTCTTTTGCTCAAATTGAGCAGGGCTTTTTTTTGAATGATTTTAAACCCAAAAAAGTCAATATTCCTTTATACAAAAAAATTAAAACAAGTTCTGCCCAGCCGGAGGTTAGGGTGGTGATTAATTTAAAAGACACAATGGGTATGGTTTCTAAATATTTGTTTGGCAATAATACCAATCAGTGGATGGGGCAAACAGTAACAGAACCTTTGTTGGTGGATCAGTTGAAAACCCTCTCTCCCAATATACTCAGGTATCCGGGAGGTAATATCAGTAATGTTTTTTTCTGGGATGCAACACCGGATCAGTTTCCAAAAGATTTACCGGATATCCTGCTGTATGGAGATAAGGAGAAGCATGGCAACCAATATTATTTTGCAGGAAAGCAAAGCAGTCCGCAGGCATTTTCTCTTGACAATTATTACGAGATTTTAAAAGAAACTGGCAGTGTTGGCAGTATATGTGTAAATGCCGGGTATGCACGTTATGGAACAGGTGAGCATCCCATTGAAACTGCGGCACATTATGCGGCAGATTGGGTTAGATATGATAGAGGAAGAACAAGATACTGGGAAATTGGAAATGAAGATTATGGAGTATGGCAGGCAGGGTATAAAATTGACACCTGTAAAAATAAAGATGGTCAGCCAGAAATAAATAATGGCGAATTGTATGGCCACCTATTTAAGGTATTCAGAGATTCGATGAAAGTTGCAGCAAAGGAAGCAGGTTTTGTAATTTACATAGGAGCCACAATTATTGAATTGCCAAAAAACAAAATATCAGATAACGAAGTTGATAAAAACTGGAACAGTGGCTTTTTTAAGTCAGCCAGGAATACAGCGGATTTTTTTATTCTGCATAGTTATTATACACCTTATCAAAAAGATTCAAATCCTGAAGAGATTTTGCAATCTGCTACTGCTGTTACAAGCAGGATGGCAAAGTATATGAATGATATGGTACAGGAAAACAATGTTATAGCTAAGCCAATAGCCTTAACAGAGTGGAATATTTTTGCGGAAGGCTCAAAACAGCAAACATCCAATATCGCAGGCGTTCATGCAGCTATTGTACTCGGGGAACTGATAAAAAACAAATTTGGAATGGCATGCCGCTGGAATTTGGCAAATGGGTATGAAAATGGCAATGATCATGGATTGTTTAATAAAGGGGATGAACCAGGTATGCCAAAATGGAGCCCCCGTCCAGTATATTATTACATGTATTATTTTCAAAAATATTTTGGAGATAGAATGATTGGCAGCACATCCAGTGATTCAAATATTATTGTGTATACTTCTAACTTCAGTGATGGAAAAAAAGGATTGATTATCATAAATAAAAGTAGGGAGGTTAAAACTATATCTATACAGTTTGATGACAGAAAAATAAAAGGCAGATTTTATGGATATACTTTAAAGGGAGGAAATGATAATGGGCTTTTTTCCAGGAAAGTAGTAATTAATGATAAGGAGACTGATTTGCCTGCAGGTGGCCCTGCTGATTTTCAGCGAATAAAAGCCTGGTCATCCAGATTTAAAAATGAAATTAAAATTGATTTGACTGCAATGACAGTACAATTTATTTTGATTAAATAATGTAAATTGGTTTATTTGTTAAATGCGATCCAGGCAATTGAAAGAAATGAAAAATGATCTGGGCTTTCATTTTTTGGAGTTGTATTTTGCACAACCGTTTGCATAGATAAGTTCTTCCTTAGAATAGTTATGTTTGATTTTCAATAATTCTATAGCTTAGGGTATGAAAATCAACATGTCTGTGATTCCTCTTAAAATAATTTTTTTCATACTACTGATAGTAGCAGCGGAATTATCAGGGTATACCCAGCCTAAACCATTTTATAAAGAAGATTTTTCAGGCGGAAAGATTCCGGATGGATGGTCCATGCCCAAAGTAGGCAATTGGGACCCGCAATGGATTGTAACCAATCAGCCCTATCCTGGGTCTTACAAGTACCAGCAACAGGCACCTCCTATAGCATCGAGAAGCCGGGGGTATCATTTACAATTTCAGGCAGGGTATTTTAGTGACGAAGATGTTGATGCCTGGCTGAAAAAGAAAGAATACCCGGATGGACTCATTATCTCTGCACCTGTTAACTGCAGTGGCAAATCATCCGTTATTTTGAAGTTTCAGGAAACTTTTCGCTGGTGGAATTACCATCCGGCTGATACTGCAGGGCTATTTGTGGGTATCAGTACAGACAGCATCCATTGGCAGCAATGGGATATGCGAAGGGAAATCAGGGAAAATAGTGATATGCTCTTACCATTGAAGGAAGAACTGAATATTTCCAGATGGGCTGCAGGGCAACCCAAAGTCTTTATCCGTTTTTACTGGAAGGGTATACAAGCCTGGTACTGGATGGTGGATGATATAGAATTAGTGGAAGCTGCAAAAAAAGATATCGGCATTGTGCGGCTGCTTTCTCATTCGGAAACAGGTAATCAGTTTAAGCAAAAAGATACTTTAAAGCTGCTGATCAGGAATAACGGTTCAGAAACCATCACCGGGAATATAACCGTAACTGCAAAACTGGATGGTAACAATCTTGCAAAACAGGTTGTGGAAGCAGCAGTTCATCCATTGAAAAGTGAAGAAGAACGGGAAGTGGTTTTTGCTGGGGTTGACCTAGCTGATTTACCGGTGCATCAATTATCTTTTAAACTGGAATTACCAGGGGATGAAACCGCAGGCAATAACAGCCTGAATGAAACCATCAGCACAGCAGCTGCTATATTGGGAAAGCTGACCAAATGGGAAAAAACAGACAATGGTATACAACTTATAAGCGGGGCAACCCGATTGAAAGTGCTGTTTTATCAGGATGGTATATTCAGGATATTGTTAAGTCCGGATGGTCATTTCACCAATCCTGCTTCAAATGATATTGTTATAAATGGCAAGCCGCAAAATGTAAGTGTAAAGATTACCTCGGATGCTAAAAATATTTACTTAAGTACTCCGGAATGTATGGTAAAAGTTCAGAGAAATCCATTATTATTCAGTCTCTATAACAGCAAGGGAAAAAAACTTTGGGCAGAAAAATCACCACTAAGCTTTGGTTCAAGGACTGTACAGCGGCTGGTATATCATCCGGACGAATATTTTTATGGCGGAGGGATGCAGAATGGCTATTTTTCGCATAAAGACAGTATGATTCTGATTGAAAAAGGCGGGGGCTGGAATAATGGAGGCCGGCCAAACCCGGTTCCATTTTATATGAGCAGTTATGGTTATGGTGCATTAAGAAATACTTTTGATGCGGGTGTTTATGATTTTTCAAAATACATGATGTTCTCCCACAATGAAAACAGGTTTGATTGCTATTATTTTGTGGGGAATTCGCTTAAGTCAGTTTTAGATAAATATACCACTGTAACCGGAAGGCCATTTATGCCTGCCCGCTGGCAGTTAAGCATGGGAGATGCTAATTGCTATAATAAAAAAGGAACCACACCGGATGTAATAAAACTGGTGGCAGATGAATATATTAAACATGATATGCCCAGGGGGTGGATATTACCGAATGACGGTTATGGATGCGGCTATACCAAACTGGATTCCACTGTAAAAGAATTGCATAAGCGGGGATTTTATACCGGATTGTGGACAGAAAACGGGGTAGAAAAAATTGCTACTGAAGTAGGAGTATATGGAACAAGGTTATGTAAACTGGATGTAGCCTGGGTAGGACCTGGTTATAAATATGCCCTGGATGGTTGCAAAGCAGCATATGAGGGAATAGAAAAAAACTGTGATGGAAGAGGGTTTGTCTGGAGTGTTATGGGCTGGGCTGGGACGCACCGGTATAGTGTGGTGTGGACAGGCGACCAGTATAGCAGCTGGGAATATATCAGGTTTCACATTCCTACAGTTATTGGTTCCGGACTTTCTGCACAAAATTGTGCCACCGGTGATATTGATGCCATTTTTGGCGGGAGTGCAAAAACTTATGTACGCGACCTTCAATGGAAATGTTTTACTCCTGTTTTAATGACTATGAGCGGTTGGGCAAAAAAAGACAAACAGCCCTGGATATGGGGAGAGCCCTATACCAGTATCAACCGTAAATACCTGCAATTAAAAATGCGGTTAACCCCTTATATGTATACGCTGATGCATGAAGCGAACCTGACAGGCGTGCCTGCAGTAAGAGGGTTATTGCTGGAATTTCCTAAAGACAGCATAACCTGGGGTAAATTAACCCAATATGAATACCTGTTAGGGTCATCACTATTGGTAGCACCTGTGTATAAGGATGAAGAAAAAAGAGACAGTATTTACCTGCCGGAAGGAAAATGGGTGGATTACTGGGATGGGAAAGTTTATACCGGAAAACAGTGGTTAAACGGATATGCAGCACCACTGGAAAAACTGCCCTTATTTGTAAAAGCCGGATCGGTAATTCCTATGAACCCGCAAATGAATTATGACGGGGAAAGGCCACTTGATACCCTTTTTCTGGATATTTATCCGGGTAAAGGACCTGTACAGTACCATTTGTATGAAGATGATGGCACCAGCAGGGAATATAAGAAAGGGGCATATGCCAACACTTTAATAATTCTGAAAGGGAAGGAAAAAATTCAGATTAATGCACTAAAAGGTAATTATAATGGCATGTTGTTGTACAGGAATTATACGCTTTATATACACCTGGTAAAAAAGCCGGAAGATGTTTGGGTGAATGGGGTAAAAAACAGCCATTGGGAATATACCATGGCAAATCAGGGTGTTCTAACTGTTCAATGTGGCAGGTGGCCGGTGAATAAGAAAGTTATAGTGCAATTGAAATAAAAATAAGGGTATTAAACAGGATAACTAAGTACGGGTTAAACAGCTGTTCAGTAAAAGGCGAATTAAGAAAGCTTAGTTAAAAATCAGTGTTAAGTAGCGCAAAATCCCCGGGAACAAAAACACCGGACCAGTACCGGGGAAGCGCTTTTTTAAATAAAAAACTTCCTTTTTTTATTTAAAATATGCTACTGAATATTTGGAAAAAGTATTAAAAAATTGTAAATTTACTGATAAGTTTTAGACCAGTAATTGTTTGGTAACTTAATGAAATTCTATATTTTGTAAAATGCATAAATAATATATATGAAGTGGTTAGTCCTGTTTATAGTTGTTTTTTTGTCTGGCTTTCAATCATTGACAGCCCAGCAACATCCTTTGCATCAGTTTGAGATAAAGGATGGCAGTTTTATGTATGACGGGAAACCCATAACTATCCATTCCGGTGAAATGCATTTTGCAAGGGTACCCAGGGAATACTGGCGCCATCGGTTGCAAATGATCAAAGCGATGGGTTTGAATACAGTTGCCACATATGTATTCTGGAATTACCATGAAACAGCCCCGGGTAAATGGGATTTTAAAAGTGAAAGCAGAAATATAAGGGAGTTTATAAAACTGGCACAGGAAGAAGGGTTGTTTGTAATACTTCGTCCGGGACCTTATGCATGTGCTGAATGGGAATTTGGAGGATATCCATGGTGGCTGCAGTTGAATAAGGATTTGGAAATACGGACCTATAACCAACCATTTCTTGATTCCTGTAAAGTTTATCTGGGAAAACTGGCAGAACAGGTAAAAGACCTGGAAGTAAGTAAAGGAGGGCCGATTATTATGGTACAGGTGGAAAATGAGTTTGGGTCCTATGTGGCACAACGGAGGGATATACCACTGGCACAACATAAAAAATACAATCAGGCGATCCGGAATATATTGGTGGAATCTGGATTTACGGGCCCTTTCTTTACTTCGGATGGAAGTTCCTTATTTAGCGGTGGTGCAATTGACAGTATTTTGCCTTCAGCAAATGGGGAAGATAATATTGCAAAATTGAAAACTGTTGTTAATCAATACCACCATAACCAGGGGCCTTATATGGTGGCAGAGTTTTATCCAGGATGGTTAGACCATTGGGGGGAAGCTTTTGAAAAAGTGACAACAGCTTCTGTTGTAAAGCAATCTGAGCAGTATTTGCAAAATAATATCAGCTTTAGTTTTTATATGGTTCATGGAGGAACCAATTTTGGATATACCTCAGGTGCCAATTATAATAAAGCACATCTTATTCAGCCGGATATTACCAGTTATGATTATGATGCTCCAATCAGTGAAGCAGGGTGGGTAACTGAAAAATATAATGCTATCCGGGATTTGATGAAGAAATATTCAAAGGATATTATCCCTGAACCACCAAAGCAGATTCCTGTAATCAGTCTGCCTGCCATTCCAATGGAAAAAGCGTATAGTGTGCTGGACTGGAAAAATAGCATTGAACCTGTTGTTAATGAAGCACCAATGAGTTTTGAAGGATTGAATCAGGGAAACGGATATGTACTGTATAGCCGGAAGTTTGTTCAGCCAGTAGCAGGAACTTTAAAGATTAATGGCCTGAGGGATTATGCCACTGTGTATGTGAATGGTGAATATGCAGGTACTTTAAACAGGCAATCTAATAAGTTCGAGATGAATATAGACATTCCATTCAATGCTACTTTGGATATTCTGGTAGAAAATATGGGCCGCATTAATTATGGTGCAGAAATCGTACACAATCAGAAAGGGATTATTAGCCCGGTATTCATTGATAGCAATGCTATTACCGGCAACTGGAAAATGTATTCCATGCCTTTGGAAACAGTGCCTGTATTGGGGCATTTGAGCAGCCAGAATACGAAGGGTGTTGCTTCATTTTATACCGCTTTTTTTAATCTGGATAAAACTGGGGATACCTTTCTGGATATGCATGACTGGGGGAAGGGCATCGTTTTTATAAACGGGCATCATCTGGGCAGGTATTGGAATAAAGGCCCGCAGCAAACCTTGTATCTGCCTGGTGTATGGTTGAAAAAGGGGAGAAATGAAATATTTATTTTTGAGCAGAAAAATGACAACCTGCATCCTGTTATTTCTGGAAAGACTGCCCCTGTTTTAGATGAACTGGTTTTGGATAATAACTAAATAAAATAGGGTTGCCTTATACCTGTATTTGGTTAAAGAGTAGTATCATTTTCAGGAAGTGTGTTTTTAATTTCCATCAGGTAATCATAAAGGTTAACTTCCGTTGGAATTTGTAATTTTTTTCTTAACCGGTAACGACTTATCTCAACGCCTTTTACAGAAATATTCATCAGGTGGGCAATTTCCTTGGAAGATAAATTCATTCTTAAATAGGCACAGAGTTTAAGATCGGTAGAGCTTAATTCAGGTACTTTGTTTTTCAGGTCTTTCAGGAAATTATTATGCACTTCATCAAAATGGATAGAGAATTGTTCCCATTCATCTTTTGTATTTTCTGCTTCGGTAAGCAGCTTTAGAATATTTTTGAATTCTGCACTTAAGGATGTGGAATTATGTGTTTGCAGCAATTGCTTAATTTCTTCTTTTATTTTTGAAAGCAGTTTACCTCTTTCAAGCAGGTTCATGGTTGCAGAAGCTAATTCCTTATTTTTATAATTTACTTCTGTTTCCAGTTTCTCATTATGTAGTTTTACGATTTCTTTATCACTTTTATCTATTTCCAGCTGGTGCATATATTTCAGTTTAGACTGTTCTTCCATATGGATCAGCTGTTGTTTTTCGAATTGTTTTTTTAAATATCTGGATGACGCTATAATTAACAACAGAATACTTAAGGTATAAATTGTGTATGCAATGTTTGTTTGATACCAGGCAGGCAATACTTTAAAAGTATAGGCAAGTGCTTTAGATTCATTGCCTAAATTATTCCTTGATTTTACATAAAAAGTGTATGTGCCATAAGGTAGATTGGTATAATTCTTTTCGGTCTTTTTAGACCATTCAGACCACGCTTTATCAAATGGAACAAGCTGGTAACTAAATTCTATATTAGCACTCTGAGAAAAAAGGGTAGAAGAATATTGGAATTGAAAAGAGTTCCAATTATGAGGGAGGCTTATAATTTTATTGGATGCCTGAAATTGTTTTATTTCATTATTGTCAGAGAAATACCCTCCAAAAATAGTACTGTCTTTCTTGTCAATTCCTTCCAGTATTTTTTCCTGCAATTCGGGAAAGTAAATAATACTAAAGCTGGAATTGTTTTTTGGTGTTTCAAAGTCAACCACCCCAATTTTACCTTCACTGATAAACCAGATATTTCCATAATTGTCTTCCTTTAAATACACTACATGTTTTTCACCAAATATGGAATATAGAAGTGGAGAAGGAACGAATGCATTTTTTTCCGTATTGTATTCATATACACCCTTTTCAGTAGTGAAAACTATCCTGTTTTTTATAGTAAATACATAATTGCCAAGGTCTGTTGGTAAACCATCTTTACTATTGTACAATTGGTAAGAAAGTACTTTTGATTTATCGGCAGACAACAGAAATTTGAAAATACCCCTGTAGGGATGAGAAGCCCAGATAATATTATAATTTACATCATAGGCCAGAAATCTTAATGACTCTCTTAATAATTGGAAAGTTTCCCCATTTGTGAGGCTATTATTTTTAGCATGAAGCATTTTAAGCCCTGTATAAGAGCCTACTACGATATCATTAAAAGGAGAAGTTTGATTAATAGGCTGAAAAAACCAGGAACCTTCGCCCGATTGCAATTGAATAGCTGTATTATCTTTAATTAGAAAAGTGCCTTCATTATGGCCCATCAGCAATTGCTGGTTAAATACAGATAAAGACCACACCTGCCCATCCGTATTCGATACTCTGGTGAATTCGCCTTTAGAATAGCTATAATCTGAGACGGCTGTTTC
>Ga0364874_10627_pt1 | contig 17183 bp, 17 predicted proteins | sample ExccelAu500001D4_2_FD_206922 | JGI IMG/M metagenome (GOLD analysis project Ga0364874, IMG submission 206922) | Enriched cells from Trout Bog Lake Hypolimnion, Wisconsin, USA - BchlTB.Aug07.5000.01.D4 | ecosystem: Environmental > Aquatic > Freshwater > Lake > Hypolimnion/Profundal zone | place... | reverse complement strand
GACAAGAAAATTGCCTCATTCTACAAGAAGCGTAACAAGCAGGAGAGGACTTCAGGCCAGCGCGGGTTCTCCTTTGAACCGGAAGATCACGCTAGCGATTATGCAAATGACCGCCGGCAGTTGGGGGCCATCTCCGATGACAGTGCAGCGTCCGTCCGGATGAAGGCAGAGGCGTATAGCAGCTGGCGCGCTGGAATGCAGCACTTTCATGATCAACTGGCCGCAGATCTTTGGACCGCACAGTTTTTCCTGCCGTTGAACTCCGCAGCAGCCCCGGCGATCTGTACGACGAAGGACTTTCTTGAGTTTGCAGTAGACAAGCGCAGGAAGCCACAGCAGATTGCTGCGTCGCAGGAGATCTCGCAGCGGGATCGATTCTTCCACTGGAATTTGGAGTTTCCTGAAGTGTTTCAAGCGGGTGGCTTCAATCTGGTATTGGGAAACCCACCTTGGGAGAAAGTGAAACTCCAAGAGGAAGAACACTGGATTGATGAACAGTATATATCGAGTGCGCCCAATAAGGCAGTGCGACATGCGCGAATACAGGAGTATCGAGAAAGTGGGGAGCGAGTCAAAGTTGAACGCGTGGCGCGGTTTGAAACTGCGAAGCATTCAATCGAGTGCCAGAACAAGTGCATCAGGAATTCAGCTCGCTTTGGACTAAGCGCTGTAGGCGATATGAATACTTTCGCACTGTTTTCAGAATTAGCGTTTGAATTGCTCTCAGCAGAAGGACGCTTTGGGATCGTCGTGCCCACTGGCATAGCAACGGATGATGGATGCAAAAGACTGTTCAGCTTATATACTTGCGAAGCTCACTTGGTGAGCCTATTCGATTTTGAAAATCGGAATCGATACTTTCCGGACGTTGATAGCAGGATGAAATTCTCCCTCTTAACTGTTAGTCGGTCCGGGATTGTGAAACCCCGTTTTGCGTTTTACTGTATTGACGTTCGTGAACTGAAAGACGCGCGTAAGGTGTTCGAGCTGACTCCAGAAGATCTGACATTAATGAATCCAAATACTAGAACCAGTCTCATAAACCTTTTAGACTTGAAAATGGTGCATTCTGAAATTGCTCTGTGTGATCCCGCGAACGCCGCATGGCAGGACGCTGGGAGTTGACCGATGAACAATGGGAGCTCGTCGAGCCGGTGCTGCGCGGGGCTCGGCGAGCAGATAACCGTGGCCGCCCGTGGCATGACACAAGGGCGGTGCTGAATGGTGTGTTGTGGGTGCTGGGTACGGGGGCGCAATGGCGCGAGTTGCCGGAGAAGTATCCTCCCTTCCAGACCTGCCATCGCCGATTCCAGCAGTGGGTGCGCAGCGGGAAGCTGGAGGAGGCGCTGCGATTGCTGGCCGCGCGGCTGCATGAGCAAGGCAAGCTGAATCTGGAAGAAGCGTTCGTGGATGCGACCTTCGCGAGCGCCAAAAAGGGGGCTTCGCCGTCGGCCCCACCCGCCGCGGCAAGGGTACGAAGATCGTCGCTATCGCCGCTGATAACAGTCTTCCTCTCGCCGTATCTGTCGAAAGCGCTTCGCCAGCCGAGTGCCAGCTTGTGGAAGATGTTCTTGCCGGCAGCTTCCTCGATCAACTCCCGGCCAGGCTTGTCGGCGACAAAGCCTACGACTCGGACCCGCTCGACCAAAAGCTTGCCGACGAGTACGGAATCGAGATGATCGCCCCCAACCGGCGAGGTCGCAGGCAAAAGACTCAGGACGGACGAAAGCTCCGCCGATATCGCAGGAGATGGAAGGTGGAACGGCTCTTCGCATGGATGCAAAACTTCCGCCGACTCGTCACACGATGGGAATACCATATCGAAAACTTCCTCGGCTTCGTTCATCTCGCTTGCCTTCACATGATGCTCAAACATTTATGAGACCGCTTCTAGAACCTGCCCTGTGTTCCGGACGCGAATCGACGCAGATCTTACAACAAAGTACTACCGCCGGTGTCCGGTTTTAGTAAACGAGGCACTCAGCCAGAACGGTTGGTCATTACAGTTATTCACCATGTTTCACATGGCGAATGATAGTGGATACTTTAGAACCGCGAGGCAACTTGAACAAAAAGGTTTCTGTCTGGATGGCCGAGCGTATAGACGGGGATCAGACGTCTTCCTTCCGCTTTTTGAAGGCAAAATGTTTCAGCAATTTGATCATCGCTCAGCTGCGGTTGTATTGAATGCCCAAAACGTAGACCGTCAGGGACAGCCAGTCGCCACTACCTCTCGGGAGCACGAGAATCCGGACTTCTTGCCGGTTCCGGCTTATTGGGTCGAAATGAAGAGTGTAATTGAGTACTACATTGATGGCGAAGATACATCCTACTATATAGCTTTTAAGGGAGTGACCTCCCCCACCAACGAGCGCACGGCTACAGCAACTTTCCTCCCATTTGCCGCAATTCACCACAATGCTCCGATCATCGTACTGAAGGGACATTCAGTCGTCGAGAAATGTTGCTTTGTGGCGAACTTCAATTCAATACCATTCGACTATATCGTGCGTCAGAAAGCCGGTAATGTTTACTTGATGAACTATGTATTCAAGCAATTGCCAGTTTTGCCTCTCTCAGCGTATGCAGAGTCCGACACCGCATTCATTGCGAGTCGGGTTTTAGAACTTGTATTTACCGCACATGATCTTGCTGAGTTTGCAAGAGAGCTTGGTTACGATGGGCCGCCGTTCAATTGGGACGAGGGCCGACGTGGGATCGTACGAGCTGAGTTGGATGCCTACTACGCACACTTGTATAGCCTCACGCGTGATGAACTTCGCTACATCCTCGACCCAAAGGCAGTGTTCGGAGAGGATTTCCCGAGCGAAACTTTCCGTGTCTTGAAGGAGCGGGAGATAAAGGAGTTCGGCGAATTCCGCACCCAAAGTCTGGTTCTGGAAGCCTTCGACAAGCTAGCCGAGTCTCCCCGGTTCCGTGACGAAATGCCAAAGCGAGTTTCGGCCTTTGAGGTGCCAAAGCATAAGAACTGAGAATACAAACGAGAGAAGCGATTCGAATGTGTTGACAATGCTCCTTAGATGCCCTTGCAGGAGGAACAGCAATGCCAATTCTGCTGACGGACCTAATTAAGAAGCTGCCAAGCGATACAGCGGATCGCGTGAAAGCCGCGAAGGACCGCTTCAACACGAAGATCCGTCAGGCCCTTCGGCAGGAGACGAGGCTCGGGTTGAATCGGCGCCAGGACGACTTGCTGGGAGGGCGGGACGAGATGATCAGCGTCCCGATCACAGTTCTCCCCGGTCTGCCTGAGGGTTTGCAGCCCCTCGAAAGACAGACAATCGACGACCAACATCGACTTGCCGTCCTGCTATCACCCTATCGCCAGGCGCTCGTTGCCTTCAGGGACTCAGGAAAGACCCTGACAGAAGAGATGATACCGATGCTCAGGAGCGACGAGCTTGGCCGTAGACTTCTTGATGGCAGGGAAACGGATGTTGGGCCTGCATGGAGATACGTCGATTCACTCTGCAAAGCGCTGGCGACGTTCGACTTGACGAAGTTTATCCTCACGGTCAATGAGGACGTGCTTGGGGTGTACCGTTACAACGTTCACAACAACTATGACGACCCCAATCCGAAGATTGAGCTGTATTGGGGCGTGATTGGACTCATCGCCAGGGATCTTGGAGTTGCCGTAGAAGACCTTGCCGCCGTGGTGCTGGCTCACGAGTTGGCACACGCCTACACCCACGTGGGTTCCGATGCCGACGACCGATACTGGAACACCCGCCACTTCAATAAATCAAGCGTCGGATTGAAGGAGGGACTGGCACAGTACTACACAGTCCTAGTCTGCCAACGTCTGGAGAGAGACGCCCCTGGAATCAGGGCCGCCTATAAGAAGCTGCTGCCCAAGCAGCCGGCAGCGTACCACGTTCAAGAGCAGTGGAAAGACTCGACGCCGGAGATGGTGCGCCACGCGATGCTGGAGATTCGTCGAACTTCGAACGACGGGACGCCAGAGACGTTCGAGGAGCTTCTCCGCAAAGCTGAGGCGCCATTGGGCGTTCCGGGACGTTCGCAGGAAGAACAAGCTCCGTTGTTCACTCCGCCTAAACCTCCGGTACTCAATCCTTCGAGTCCTCAGGTAAAGGAAGCTCCAAAGTGGGAGCGGCACCGCGTCATGCCGCTGCCCAAATAGCCTCGCAGCCGCATTGGTATTGAGTTTGCTTTGCCGGCTCTCTGGTGTCCGACTTCCGCAAGCATCCAAGGGCAGGCCGTTAGGTCTGGATTCGATTAAAGGTGACGATTCCTCCGGTCAGGTCAACGGAACCAACCTTCCAGCCAACCCCGAGCCAGGACGACGCCTGGACATGGCTCCCTCCACGCTCGTTTGCCCACCATGGGCGATGCTTCCGAGCCGACGCAGGCAGCTGATCGCCAATTGCTTTTTCAAGTTGGGCGAATGTAAAGCCCGCCGACGTGCCGTGTTCTTGGAGGAGTAGGCGCGCAATCGGAAGGTACTTCCGCGTGTTGACAATGGTTTCAAGGTCTTCAAGATCGACCGTGGCAGCAGCAGCCTCGCCCTTTTGTACCCGACGCAAGTTCATTAAGGCAGTGACCTCCTGAACTTCCTCGATTCCAGAAGGCTTCTCTCTTGAGAATAAGCCAATGGAAGGTGCCTGACTGTGGGTGGTTCTATCGGCAAATCTGTACGCGAGGTCGTGCTTGCCCACAAACAGCACAACCGGTGGGCCAGGCTCCGACTCGCGGAAGATAATCCTGTAGTCGTCGTCAACCCGGATCGACCACAGGTCATTTGCTTTGCCCTGAAGTCGTTCCAGGTTCAGGCCTACATTGCGCGGATCATTAGCGAAGTTCCGCAGCGCCTTGAAGACCTTCCTGCCGGTTTCCTTGGGCAAGTCGTAGGCGCTCGACAAGAAAGAGTCCAACACTGTGACTGCGGCAGGCATGGGGGAAGCGTACAACTAGGGGTTCAAATTGTCGAGCAGCCGAGCGCAAAATCTTTTCCATGAGACACTTGCGGCGTTACACTTGGGCCTGAGGTACAACAGGTACCCAAGGCTGGCAAAATGGACGTTTTTGCTCTGAGGAACCGGGTAGTTGCCGACTACAAGTCCTACATCGAGAGCTTTGTGAGGATTCGAGATGGGCAGATCGACCAGTTTGTCCGGGACAAATTCGCCTCTGGCGCCCTATGGCCGGACCCCATCCTGCAACTAAACCCGGCATACGAATCGGGCGGCACCCTTGATGAACTGGCAAATCTTGGGATTGTCCAGCCGGGAACGGCGAAATACTTTCGCAAGTTCGATGGCGGTCCGCTGAGACTGTACAGCCACCAGCGCGAGGCCATAGAGGTCGCAAAGCGTGGAGGGCCGTATGTAGTCACCACTGGCACGGGCTCGGGCAAGAGCCTGACGTACCTCATTCCGATCTACGATCACATTCTTCGAAACAACCCCGACAAGGCCGGAGTGCGGGCAATCATCGTCTATCCGATGAACGCTCTGATTAACAGCCAGGAGCTTTCTCTCAGAGCCTATGAGGCCGGGTACCCAGAGAACCTGGTACGTGTGGAGCGATATACGGGCCAGGAAAAGCCTGAGGTGCGGCAGAGGATTCAGGACAACCCGCCACACATTCTGCTGACCAACTACGTGATGCTTGAGTACATGTTACTTCGTCCGGCGGAGCGGAAGTTCACCGACGCGGCAACTGCCAATCTCGAATTCATTGTGCTTGACGAACTGCACACGTATAGAGGGCGGCAGGGCGCGGACGTAGCCATGCTTCTTCGTCGTCTCAGAGAACGAAGTAAGAATCAAAAGCTGTTGCACATTGGGACCAGTGCCACGATGTCCACGGAGGGCAGTCGCGACGCACGGAGGGTGGAGGTTGCGAAGGTCGCAACAAAGCTATTCGGCTCGGAGGTGACGCCGGAGCGCATAATCGACGAGACTCTTCGTCGTGCAATCGCGGCGCCAGCCCCGACAGACGGTGCTTCGCTCAGAATTGCTGTAGAGCAGGCGATCCCGACGTCCAACTCAGGCTTTGTACATCACAGCCTAGCGGCGTGGGCCGAGAATTGCTTCGGTCTCGCAGAGGAAGATGACCGCCTCGTGCGGAAGGTGCCGATCACGTTTCAGGAGGGCGTAAAAGAACTGAGCGATGCAAGCGGTCTTCCACGGGAGCAATGCGAAGCCAAGCTGCGGGAGTTATTGGAAGCAGGAAATGAAATGAAAACGGAGAGTGGCGACCCACTATTCGCATTCCGTTTACACCAGTTTCTTGCCGCCGGAGGGACAGTATACGCGACGCTTGAGCCGCCGGATAAACGGCAGTTTTCGATGGAAGGGCGTTACTACGCCGGAAGCGGTGAAGAGGAAAAGCTTCTTTATCCCTTGGTCTTTTGCCGCGAGTGCGGACAAGAGTACTACATGGTTAATTTCCGAGAAGACCTCTCACAACAACTCCTGCCTCGTGCGCCGATTTTCAGCGGTGATGATTCGGACTCAAATGTCACTCCAGGCTACGTCGCACTGAACCGTGACGCGGAAAACGAGGCGGATCTGTGGAATGAAACTCGGGAATCTGATTTGCCAGATAACTGGTGGGAGCAACGAGCCAAGGGGCCACGCATCAAGAAGGACTTCAAGCCGCATTTGCCTCGTGAATTGAAGGCTAATACAGATGGCGAGGTCAACGCGGGAACAGGAACGAAGGTATGGTTCCAACCGAGTCCGTTTCTTCTCTGCTTGCGCTGTGGTGCTGCTTACGATAGGCGTGAAAAGAATGACTTTCGAAAACTGACACGTCTCAGCCACACTGGCCGAAGCACGGCGACAACTTTGGTCAGTGGCTCAGCAATTGTCCAATTGAGAGCAGATGGTGACGTGGATGAAAAGGCCCGAAAGCTACTGAGCTTCACGGATAATCGCCAAGATGCCTCGCTCCAGGCAGGGCACTTTAACGACTTTATCCAAGTGGCACTAATCCGCTCAGCCTTGCACAAAGCGCTCTCGGAATCGGGATCGCTCGATCACGCAATGGTTACACCTGCCGTGTTCTCCGCACTTGGTTTGAAGCAGGAAGCATACGCCAAGGAGCCGTCCGACGCCGATCCCGGCAAGAGCCGTAACGAGAAGGCAATGATGCGGCTACTTGAGTATCGCCTATATGAGGATTTGCGCCGAGGCTGGCGGGTGATTCAGCCCAACCTCGAACAGTGCGGACTACTGGAGATAGAGTACCCAGGTCTCAAGGAGCTCTGCGAAAATGATGCACTATGGGACGTTCATCCGGTGTTGCAGCAGGCTTCACCAGAATGCCGCAACAAAGCCATTCATGGCTTTCTCGACCACCTGCGTCGCGAGATGGCAATCGATATAGGTGTGCTCGATCCAGCGGAGGAATGGGATTTGAGGCAGAGAGTCACGCAGAACTTGCGTGATCCCTGGGCCTTCGATAATGAGGACGTGCTACGGCAGAGCTGTTTGTTCGTCCTGCCTGGAACAACAGGTGCGGAGGGGATTCGCGACAGAAGCCTCGCCGGACAATCTAAACTTTCGCGCTTTCTGCGTTCGCGCCATACCTGGAACATACCAGCGGACATCACGCCAGGCGAGTGGGAGCAGTTTATCCATGCGCTGGTGAAGGTACTCCGGGGAAACTTCATATTGCTTACGAAGACGCATACGAAGAAGCCGGCCATCCAATTGCAAGCGTCTTCATTCCGGTGGAAACAGGGTACGGGGACACCCCCGCAGGCAGACCCAATTCGCACACGGTGGATGCGGACCCAGAAAGATGAAGCCGAAGAACGAAAGGGGAATGCATTCTTTGCGGCTTTGTATAAGGTAACTGCTCGGATGATGGCGGGAATTGAGGGTGGCGCCCATACGGGCCAAATACCACCAGATGTTCGTGAGGCGAGAGAAGAAAAGTTTCGGAACGGAAGTCTATCGGCCCTGTTTTGCTCACCCACAATGGAGTTGGGCATCGATATTCGCGACCTGAATGTCGTGCATATGAGAAATGTGCCTCCTACTCCAGCAAACTATGCTCAGCGGAGTGGCCGCGCTGGACGGGGAGGACAGCCAGCCCTTGTTGTTGCTTTCTGTAGTGAAGGAAGTCCACACGATCAGTACTTCTTCCGGCAGCCAGAACTGATGGTTTCGGGAGTGGTTGCTCCGCCCCGACTCGAATTGAGTAATGAGGAACTCATACGTGCGCATGTGCACTCAACATGGGTGAGTGCAACGGGTATCACGCTGAGAAGCGGGATGGCGGATGTTTTAGATTTGTCACAGCCAGGATTCCCCTTGAATGCGGACATTCAACACGCGATCGACCTCTCTCCCGAAAGGTCGGCGAAACTCCTCCAGGAGTGCAGCGCAATCCTCTCGGCGTGCGGCGAGGAGGTTATCGAGTCAGGGTGGTACGGGCCAAATTGGCTAGAGCTGACGCTCGAAGAGGCGCCTGCAAGGTTCAATGCAGCATTCGATCGCTGGCGCGAATTATATGCCAGTGCGGTCCGCCAACGTGATCAGGCTAGGGTCGTCGTTGATCGGCCTACGGCCACCAATGATGAGCGGAAGAGGGCTAAGGGCCAAGTAGCTGAGGCAGAGCGAGAGGTTGATCTCCTCCTGAATCGAACGAATCAGCCAACTGAGTCGGACTTTTACCCATATCGCTATTTGGCAGCGGAAGGCTTCTTGCCCGGTTACAACTTCCCACGGCTTCCATTACGTGCCCTGCTAGAAGGAGAGGCCACTTACATGGTGGACCGGCCTCGCTTCCTCGGTCTGAGTGAGTTCGGACCGCGCAACATTCTCTATCACGAGGGCCGAAAGTACCGGATGTCGAGGTGTGTTCTCCCGACTGGAGGCATCGAAAGTCGCCTGAAAAAGGCAAAGTTCTGTCTTATGTGCGGCTACTTTCACGAAGATACGGCTTCTGCCGCAGACGTTTGTGATCACTGCAAGACTACGTTCAACGGAGAGACGAGCCAATTCGTTCCGACGTTGTTTGAGATGACCACTGTGCGCGGCAATCGAGTCGAACGCATCACATGTGACGAAGAGGAGCGAACGCGTGAAGGGTACGAAATCGCAACGCACTATAGGTTTGCAAGTGGCCCCGACGGTCTGGCGATTGTCGAGAAGGCGATAACCTCAAATGAAGGTGGGCTGGCCTTGTGCGATCTAGCGATGGGGTCGCAAGCCGACCTATGGCGGGTGAACCGGCGTTGGCGTCGGTCAGAACAGAAGGGGTTCACTTTGGATAAGAACACGGGGTTCTGGTCCAAGAAGCCCGGCGAAGAAGGACCAAACGACGTAGAGGGAAGGCAGCTGGCTACAGGGGTCCAGCCGTTTGTTCGTGATACGCGGAACCTGCTCTTGGTCAAGCCGCAGATACCTTCGACGGTTGAGGACAAAGAAAGCTTTCTTGCTAGCGCCAGCTTTGCTCTTCAACGCGGAATGCAGATTCTGTTCCAAGTAGAAGAGCAGGAGATTGCTGTGAGTCGAATTGGCGAGAAAGACGAACGGCGAATAATGTTCTGGGAGGCTGCGGAGGGTGGAAATGGAGTGTGGGCAAGGTTGCTTGAAGACCCGAATGCAATGGCCACCGTTGCCCGTCAGGCGCTGAGCATTTGCCACTTTGACCCCAACACTGGCGACGACTTGATCAAAGATGAATCATGCAGCCACGCGTGCTATCGATGCCTCTTAAGTTATTCGAATCAGACGGACCATCCGCGTCTTGATCGATTTGTAATTCGCGACTTCCTGCTCAGTCTCATGGGCGGCGTAACCGCTAGGCAGGCAAAGGGACGAACTTACGAGGCGCAGTACGAATGGTTGCAACAAAAGAGAGACCCAAACTCGTCGCTTGAAGCCGAGTTCCTATCTGTGCTGTTCGCCTCTAAACACCGGCTTCCGGACCGCGCCCAATACAGGCCAGAAGAAGGCGTGTACTGCGAAGCGGACTTTTTCTATGAGCGTGAAGGCCTGAAGGGGATTGCAGTTTTCATCGACGGGCCGCATCACGACGAGCCTCTTCGACAGCAAAAAGACAAAGAGGAAAGACACAAGCTGGAGAATTGTGGCTACAGAGTGATCGTGATTCGATACGACAAGACATTGACCCTGCAGGTCCTTCAGCACTCGGATGTGTTTGGTCCAGGTATGCACAGACCTGTGCCAGTTGCTGCAGGATCTTGAAGTCATTGTGGGATGAGCAGAGAAGAAACTCGTTGAGCCAAGAATTGACACCGCTCGGTAGGGCATCATGGCGACTCCGTTCAACGAGTCCGAGAGATCTGAGCCTAATCCTGCCTGATCCGGAGCAGTCACGATAGGGACCGATCGTTTGTTTGGACCAATCAAGCTTGGAGCGGAAGAATGGCGTTCGAGCCCTATGCAGGCACAGCGCCACCACATGAGCCCATTTCGTAAGGTCAATCCTACCTGGGGCAAAGGTATGCATCCCGCCTCTTCTCTTCGTGTATGATGGCTACGCGTTCGGGGGTTGGGTTCGTGAGAGATGTCATTCAAGAAGCCATTCTGGCCATCGAGGCTGAGATCGAGGAACGACAGGGACTGATCTCGAAGCTGCGGAAGCTGAGCGAGCGGCCGGCCGCGGTGGATCTAGCCATAACACGCATCCAGAAGCCTTGAATATCCGGCAAAGCTCCAACAGCTCAAACCACACCTTGCCCAAATACGCTGCGGCGAGGTAAAACAATCACGTCTTCGGCCAATCCCGTTGGCCGGTTTTGAACTGATAACGTATGGCCGGTTTTAAGGTGATCACCGAGGGATCTAGCCAATGGCTCTGTCCGTCCCAAGTGGAGCGCGGCACGCCGGAAGAGATTCAATGCCACCTGGGCGAAGAAGAAAGCAGCCACAGCAAAAGGGGCCTGAGAACCAGGCCCCTTTTGCTGTCTCGGTTGTCGGCTAAGCGACCGCCGTGGTAGGCGTCCGTACATCTTCCGTGGTGGCCCTGAGCGCGAGTAATCCGAAGCGGCCTTCGGCGGTCTTGTAGAACATTGTGCCCTTGCTGGCACGTTTGTAGAGCATCTGGTCCAGGGTTTTGGCCGGTCCGATTCCGTAGGTCTTCTTAATAAGCGCGCGGATCTCGTCCGGTGTCTTCTCTTCTCCGTCGAGGTTGAGTAAGACGACCCGCGCCATTTCTAAGCTGTTGGGCCGTGCGTTCGGTGAATCCTTGCCCTCGGTGAGGGCCGTTAAGGTTACAGTCTGGGGTGAATAGACCTGAGGTCGGGCGTTGATAAACCCATCCAAGTCCAAACGCGCTTCAAGCGCGGCATTTAAGGCAGTCTTGTATTTCTCCAGCCGAACGATTTGTTCGTTGACTCCTGCCAGTTCCTTCTCCAGTACCCCGGTGGTTTCTTCTGTCATATACTCTCCCGGCGACCAGTCTTCTGATCTGTTTGGATTAGAACACGGAGTCCTATACTAAGTCAAATACCCTATAGCGTGATCGTCGGACTTAGTCTTATACCCTTTCGAGGGTTCAATCTTATACAAAGTAGAATCTTGAATCGATGGGGGTTTAATATCCGCCGCGATGCAGCGGTTGCTGCACACGATCTCGTGCCAGAGCCCCAGGACGAAGAGGATCGCCATCAGGGGGATCGGGATGTAGGGACACACGTCGAGAAGTGTCTGCCAGGTTCCCATTCATATTCCATGAGGTTCATAGAGGCAAAATACACAAAACAGAAGACATATATCCATGAGAGTCAGGAACAAGAAGGGTAAACAGGCGAGGCTCTCGCCACTTTCTAGTATAGGAACCGGGGTGGGCAAAACCCCGGAAGTGCATCAACACCACGCGGCCTACGGCCGGCTTCACCCAGGCCTACCTGTTGATAGAAAAGGCCCACCCGCTGGTGCTGAGGTGAGCCAAAAGAAATGGGCCGAGTATAAGATCGGCCCAAAGAGGAGAGGAAGCGAGTCAGCTACGCAGCGATCACTTCCGGAACGCCAACGTGCCCGCGCAGGTACTTCATGACATCGTTGTACTGCTGGCGGGCCGTCTGAGTGCTGCACTGCAGCATGGCTGAAATCTGAACCCAGTTGAACTCCTTCCGGAAGATCATCTGGAGGAGCCAACGCTCAATGGTTGTCAGGTTGCGGAACAGTTTGTCGCTGGTCTGCCGGACCCAGCCGTCGGTCATCTCGCTGATGTCGAGCTGGGTCTCCATCAGAGACGTGTCAGCTGCCCAGGCGGTGCCGTGTTGGTCCACGAAGTTGCCGTCCGCATGAGGCAGTGCATCGCTGGAGTGTGCAAAATCCTCGTGAGAGGAGACCTTTCCGATGCAAGTGATGCCCCGATCCAACTGAAGCACTCCCTCCCTGGACTCGAGTTCGCCCATCGCTGCCACAATATGTTCCGCCAGGTAGTAGCGAAACCACATGGCCGCGAAGTATGTAAACCCAATCGGCCCCGATTCAAAGAATGCTTGCTGAGGTGGCCAAGACGGCCCCCTTCGATAACCGATAACCTTCCTCTGGTTGCCGACCACCGAGACCAGGTACTGCTTGCGAACCAGCAGCCTAATGCACCCAACAGCGTCAAAACCCACAACTGATGAGACGGCGTCGGCTGTGAACTGCTGGCAGAATGTCTTCCCATCCAATACCTCACAAACTTGACGGACCTTATCCGTATAGAGCGGATCGTAACGCCGGCAGGCGCGAAGGAAACACATCACCATCGCGTCGTAGATGTCATCCGTGGTCATGGTCTTGAAGGCCAGATGCAGGGTGTGACAAGTCTTCGACAGGACAGTCTGGTCGGGGTTGGATCCCCGCGGCAGCAACTTCTTCAGCATCTCTGCGGCGTCCTTGCCGACCCGGGATGTCGGGTTCGGCAGCTGACCACGAATCACCATGTTGGTGTACTTGATCAGATAGCCGTGGAAACACTCCACCAGCTTCAGAAAGGCCGCTTCTTTATCGGGCCCGTCTGGCAGTTTGGCGTAACGAATGGCGAGATCGTTGACCTCAGTCCGAACGTTGAAGTTGTCATCATCGGGCACAACCCAGCCCGCTGCATAATGTGTTGCTGACAGAGTATACGATCTCGACACGGAAGCCCCTCAATGTCCCCACACGGAGAAGGCCCGTACTCGATAGTTAGCTGATGCGTTTGTAGTCGAGGAAGACGACGATCTCATCTTCCGAGAAGTCCGCGCCGTAGGCGTCGCGCATGGCGAGCAGGACGCTGGAGTAGCTCTGGCTGCCGGAGTGGTTCCGATCGAGCACGGTGGCCGGAACCTCGTTGAACGGGCCTGTCCAGACCTTTTCCACGCGGCCGTGGCCGACAATCTTGTGATCCAGTCCCTGGGTCAGAAGAAGATCATGTCCCCTGGGAACGTTGGCCCACTTGTCGCCGCGGCGGATGGTGTTGCCCAACTGCCCCGGCTCAAGACGGTTCATTTTGAGGTTGTGCAGTTCGGTCGGCAGCGGCGCCGGCGGAGGCATGAATGGAAACTGCATCTGTTCAATTGCGAGTGTTGCCATGGATCTGTTCCTCGTACTTCTGAATTGTTGATGGTGGGTCCGGTACTACCAAAGCTAGGCAGCAATGGGAAGTTCTTCGGCCAGAACGACCTTGTCGTCGCCGATGATCTTCATGCCCGGAACGAGCGTCAGGATGGCAATCGTCTTGACGAAGCTTGTGCCCTTCGGATCTTTGTAGAAGCTCACGGTGTGTTCGCCCAGGTTCAGGTCGTCGGCTTCAATGTCAACGTCCTGCGACGGGTCTTCGATGTAAGAGACGTGGTACTTCATGGTGCCTCCGGTTTCGGTTGGGGCCACAGACTATGCCGCGGCCGGGTGATCTTTCAGCCAGGTCTTCACCACGTCGGAGACTGTCTCCTTCTGGTGAGCCAGCAGGTTTCCTTCTTGCGTGTTGGTGATGGCGCGGCCCAGTTGAACCAGGCTGAAGGCATCACAGATGTTGTCGTCGAAGAACTTCTCATGCCAGCGGTCGAGCACTTCCATGAGCATGTGCTCTTTCTTGGCAGTGCCTTTCCCGGTCACGAACTTCTTCAGTTGCGTTGGCGGGATCTCGATGAACGGAACATTCAAGTCATAAAGCGCCACGCGGGTAACCCCGCCCAGCTCGCCCAGGCTGATGCCGCTCGCCCCCTTGGCGCCGAAGGCATAGCCCTCGATCATCACCAGGCACGAGATCCGTTCACCTTCTGTCGGCCGCTCAGGCGCGCCCCACATGGCCAAGTTGGTCACCCGCTCCCGCAGCCAGACCAGCCGGCGCATGCCCAGGACCGGGGTCACCTTCTTGGACTTGGTCGGATTGGGCTCCAAAACCCGCTCCTGACGGACTCCAGTCTTGACGTTGTACAGACACCATCCGGTGTGTTCGAGAGACATGTCGAGGCCCAGGATGTAGTCCGGAGCGGTCAGGCGTGTTTCGGTCAGAGCTGTGCTGGCCGGCTTGGGCAGTCCGGCGATCTTCGGGATCTTCAACTTGGGCACTCTAACTTTGGGTGCATTGGGAGTCATGATTTACCTGCGGAACTGGCTCGGCACATGGCCGAAGTGGTAGTGGTTTTCGGTGACTGGACAGAGGTAGACGTTCAAGTCCTCGCCATCGTAATAGGAGGCACCCATCAGACTGAGCATCTCGCCTTCCGCCTGATCAAAGGTGTCGAAGGGCTGCTTGTTCAAACAGCACCGCTCAATGCGGAGTCGCTGGGAGCGGCACACCGTGCGACTCACACGCTCCCGCCGGCGCCGTATACAACGCTTGCTGGCCATGGCTATACCTCAAAGAGATCCTTCCCCTGTTCTTTCTGTTGTTCAGCCAGGGACTCAATCGTCTGCGACTTGCCGGATTTGGCTTCCAGCAAAAGCGTGAGAACCTCTTCGATGTCTGCCTTGTACCAGGCCAAGGTGACCATCCACTCACCGGTGGGCAGCAGGCGCGGCCGGTTCTTCAGGTTCAGATTGATGAAGCGGTGCTTCATGCTTTCGTGAAGTTCCTTCATGTCCTTGGTCAGAGAATTCGCCGGCGCCAGGGCTTCGAGAATTGAAACCAGGTGCTGGATCTCCAAAGGCCGGAAGGGAATCCTGTAGGCATAGCGGGTGGGCTTGTCGACCTTGTTGCCCTCTCGGTCAAGCCACTCGCGCGTGGAGAAGATTTCCCCGTGCTCGTAGTTGACCCACCAGCGGTGGATCTTTCCCAGCAAATCGTCACAAACGGGTTTGAACCACAGGCCTGCCATGAGAGCTACCTCTGTCTGCCAAGGATCTGGCCGTCGAGCTTCCCGCCGTTCGGACCATACTTGGGGTTGATAACCGTGGGGGTCAGGCCGCCTTCGAAGAGACCGAGCTTTCCAATCCCTTTGACATTGCGTGCAGGTGCCTTAATAGGGGGCACCGGAAAACGGGCTTTCGAGGAGCCCGACGTCTTGCGAGTCGTTTTGGCCATTGGAGGATGATTCCTTTCATTACCAGGTCCTGTCTTCGAATAGATCCTCTTCCGGTACGATCACCGGCTTCGTCTCATCAGTAAATCCGAATGCCCGCATCAGCCCCTTGTGCGATTCCGGAGACATCTGCATCGTTCCTCGGATCGTGCCACTGCCGAACTCCCCGGCCTTGAGAGCTATCCGCTCACTCATGGCAAGAGCTGGATCGACGTTGAGCATCACACCTCTGACATCGCATTCAACGGTTCGGCCGTCAGGCGTCATGAGCACCATGTGGCAGTTGCTGTTGATCATGGCGATGGTGCCAACCGGAATGCGTGGATCTTGAACTACGCTTCCCGGAAAGCGAAAGCCATGGTAGGTTGTTCCAGTCCGCGGATCGAAGGCCTCGGCCAAGGGAGCACTGTCAGGATTCTGAAGGTCGCCCGAAAGGATATTTCCCATGGCATGAGCACCATAAAGATGCCCGTTGGTGTACGAGCTTCCGTAGGAAACGTCTGTGGCTGTGATCTCCGTTCCAACTGACAGGTTCAAATCTTCTGTTGGAGGCATCAGCTCACCCTGTCGTTGTTGAAGGTTTCGCCATAGTCGAGACGCATCCGAAGCTGCCTCTCTTCTTCCCTGAGGTCTTCCGCCGTTTGCGGTGGGATGGTTGAGCGCAGTGGGAACCTCGGTGTCACCCGGTTCTTACCCATTACCGAGGAACTGGGTGACACCTTGTATCCCAGAATGCCCTCAAAGATCTGGTAGCCGCCGCCGTAGTGTGCGGGAAAGTCAATACGGGCAACAAAGCAATCGCTGTTGCCCGTGAAAGTGACTTCGAATCGTGCAACATCGCTGGTGGGCATCCGAAGGTGCATGAGCACCATCTTCATGGCCGCTGAACGGCGTTCGATACTGACTGGTCCGGCCATGCTTCCCCTTGCTATCGAAGAGTGGCCAGGGCCTTCTCATCGATGACATTGTTCTGAGCCAGGAAGTAGGCCAGGGTGTCGAAGGTTCCGACATCCGCGATATGAGCCAGCCAATCTTCATGGCTCCTCATGATCGACACGCTCTGGGGAGTGCGCGTGACCAGATAGATATGGATCTCCCGCTCAGCCTGCTTGTTGGGTTGCTTCATCAGCCACTCGGGATACTTCTGAAGATCAGTCGAGCGCGCGAGAAATGCATCCATCGTTTCTTTGAAGGCCACGAAGAACTTGTTGGTCGCTTTGTGTCGCACGGTTGCGATGTGCTCGTAGTAGACGACCTCATCACCCACGGGAGTCAGGCCCGACAAGTGAGTCAGGCGAGGATCGTAGGCAGTCGGGTTCTGACGACGGCCAACACCGCCCGGCAACGGAAAGATCTTCGTACTGACAAGTTCCAGTCCGGTGAGGAACTCAACATTCACTGACCGGGAAGCAAGTTGGCGTTTGGGCACGTTACTGGCCCCCTTGACGCTTCATGCGCTCTCTGGCGCCGCCGGTGTAGATGGTGGCGGGTGTGGACGTGATCTCCTTGTGATCGCCCGTGGACTGCACCGCTGCCGCAGCCGACCGGCCGCGTGTGCCTGTGGCAATCAGAGGGGCCGCGCCGAGTTCGCGCATCGTAATGCGTGCCGCAAGCTCAGGGGACTGCTCCTCTTCGAGAGTTTCCTCTTCGCCATTGGTCGCCAGCTCGACAGGTTCGGGCACTTCGCCACCGGCCGCCCAGGTATTGAAGCGCG
>Ga0364874_10626_pt1 | contig 17185 bp, 14 predicted proteins | sample ExccelAu500001D4_2_FD_206922 | JGI IMG/M metagenome (GOLD analysis project Ga0364874, IMG submission 206922) | Enriched cells from Trout Bog Lake Hypolimnion, Wisconsin, USA - BchlTB.Aug07.5000.01.D4 | ecosystem: Environmental > Aquatic > Freshwater > Lake > Hypolimnion/Profundal zone | place... | reverse complement strand
GCCGGTCTGGCGCGGGTATTGCAGCAAATGTCCACCGATTCGCCGCATTACCAGGATTTCGCCATGATGTTCACCAATATGGCGCCGGCCATCAAGGCGGTCCAAGGGTCCGATGGCATGTGGCGTTCCAGCCTCTATGATCCCAGCCAATACCCCAATCCCGAAACGAGCGGCACGGGATTTTTTGCTTATGGCCTGGCTTGGGGCATCCGCAGCGGTTTGCTGCCGGCGGCCGCTTACCAGAATACCGTGACGCTGGCGTGGCAGGGGCTTACCAACTTGGCATTGAACGCGCAGGGCCACGTCGGTTATGTGCAAGCGGCGGGGGTTGGACCTGCCGCGGCTGCGCCGACCGATACCGCGGATTATGGCGTCGGCGCTTTCCTGCTGGCGTGCAGCGAGATTGATTTGCTGGCCACCAATGGCCCGGCTTTGGGGCCGTGGGCGGGGCCGGATCAAACGCTGATCACGACCAATGCCAGCCTGACGGCCCGGCTCAATTTAGACGGTTCTCCAACGGAGGTTTACCGCCCACCGATCGGGGCTTACAGTTGGTGGGAAGGAACCAACCAGATAGCCTCCGGCGTCACCAATTCGGTAATCCTGCCTTTGGGCCAGCACGCAATTACGCTACAGGTGCTCGGCAGCGATGGGTTTCGTTATTCCGACACGGCAACCATCACCGTAACCACGCAGAGCGTGGTCACGCTGCCGTCACTCGCGCCCTCACCCGCACTTCAGTTTAAATTCGAGGACGCCGGCCTGAGCACCACCGACGCGGTGGCCGGGACCAGTCTGAATCTGGTGAACGGGGCTGGCGCCCCCACGGATCTGCATGGTCTCGATGGTTCCGGGGTGGCGGGATTGGGCCGATCATTGGAATTGAGTTCGGCGGTCGCGCAGGGAGGGACGGGTCCCATGGCCTTCGCTGCCAATTGCTCCACCGTCAACTTCGGGACGATCAGCAACTTCACGATTACCCTCTGGGTTCAGCCCGCATCCACTTTGCTGGCTGGGGTGTATCCCCGGTTTTTCACATTGGGCGCCAATGGCATTACCGACCGTGGAGTGGCCAACTCACTCCAGTTGTTGAGCGACGGCAATTTTCAGTCCATCACTGCCGTCCAGGGCTATATCAATACCTATCAGACTTCAACCACGGGGTTTGGTGCTTTCGACCTGCCGTCGGGGCAGTGGCGATTTCTAGCTCTGACTTACGATGGAACCTTCCTCAATTTCTTCGGTGGCTCGGAAACAAATCCAGTGTCCCTGCTCTCCTCGGAAGCCTTTCCGGCGGGCGTAATCAACCTGAGCAATTCCTGGACGCTCTTCCTCGGCAATCGCAATGCCAGGGATCGGGCCTTTCAGGGTCGCATGGACGATGTGCGGTTCTACGTCGGCGCGGTTTCAACGGCGGACGTTGAACTGGTGCGGCAAGCGGCGCTGTCGCCACCCGCACCTCAGATCAAGGTGCGCGTTCAAGGCAGCCTCCTGCTCCTTTCATCCAGCACCATCGGCGGGGCTCATTATATCTTGCAAACGGCCCCCAGCCTGGGTTCACCCTCAATTTGGACTTCGATGTGTACGAATCTCGGGGCCCTGGGTTTCATCACCAACACGGTCCCGTTGAACCAGGGTGAACCAAGCCGCTTTTTCCGCTATGTGGCGGAGTAATTATTCAACTTAAACAGGATTGACACGCATGACCAACGAGCATACCCAAATAACCCAAAAGTTCCGCAACACGTTGACGCAATTTTGCGTCTCCGCGGCAGCCGCTCTGGCTATCACCACATCTGTCCATGCGGTCAATGTGCTGCCGGCGTTTCCATCCGGCAGTCGAATCATTTTCCAAGGAGACGAAATTACAGCGGGCGATCATTGGCCGGCGACCCATGATTTCAATCACAATTTAGGCCAGGATTATGTCTGCCTCATTGCCTCAAAATACGGAGAACTCTATCCTGAAAACCACATTGTCTTCCTTAATCAAGGCGTCCGCGGCAATACTATCAGCGATCTGGCCGCCCGCTGGCAGAAGGACACGATTGACGCCCATCCGGATCTGGTTAGCATCCTTATCGGCGTCAATGATAACGAATCCAGCGCGGAATTTACGCAGAGGTACGACAAGCTGCTGGCCGACACGGTTGCGGCGCTCCCCAATGCCCACTTGTTCCTGTGTGAACCGTTCATGCTGCCTGCCCTCGACTCCGTCGGGGCCGACCGCATCAAGGCAGTGGCCCAGCTTGGCGTAAAATACCAGGCCACGGTGGTGCATCTCCAGCGGGCGTTCGAGGACGCATTCAAACGTTACGACCAGGCCAACTTTTGGCTTTCGGACAACCGGCGTCCGACCGCTGCCGGGGAACAGATTCTGGCCGATGAATGGGTGCGCACCGCCGTCGCCTTCTACCACCAAATGGCGGACGTAAAGCCCGGTGGCAAAACCACCGAACTGCCCGCTCGTGAACTCGAAGAGCTGCCGGCGTTTCCAGCCGGCAGCCGTATCCTGTTTCAAGGAGACTCCATTACGGATGGCCGCGCGAACGGCTCAAGCGTCTTTGGTCAGGATTACACCTACTTCATCGCCGCAAAATACGGCGCGCTGCATCCCGAACGCAAGGTCACCTTTATCAATCACGGAATCAGCGGCAATAAGGTCCACGATCTGGCCGCGCGCTGGCAGAAGGACACGCTTGAGATGCATCCCGATCTCCTCAGCATTTTTATCGGCATCAATGATGGAGCCAAAATCCAGGAACTTGAGCAAAGTTACGACCAACTCCTGGCCGACACGATCGCCGCCCTCCCCCATACGCAACTAGTCCTGTGTGAAATGATCGCGCGACCGTTCAACGACCCTCACGGGACGACGATCTGGACCGCCCGCACCAAATTGGTGGCGCGGCTGGGCGAAAAGTACCACCTCCCCGTGGCGCATTTCCAGCAGGCAATGAATGCAGCCTATCAGCGTTACGGGGAGACCAACTATTGGATTTGGGATGGAATCCATCCAACCGCTTGTGGCCAGCAGATCCTGGCTGACGAATGGCTTCGTACCGTTGCGCCTTTGTATCTAAACCACAACAACGCTTGGTGAGCAGCGACGTCTTGGACGTGATTCAGTTCCCATGCTATCACAAACCATCGAGATTGAAAACTCCTTCTAATCGGCCATGAAACTATTTATGAAAAACACTGCATCAAAATGCCTGATGGGGTCCAAATGAAACTGAAAACAAAAGGCATGATGCCCATCCTCTGTAGTCTTTTACTGCTGGCCTGGGCGGCTGCTGCGGCTGTGACTGGCAAACTCATAACGACCGAGGAGGAACAGCGTTTGCAGGAAAAATACTCCGCTTATCGGGGTGTGGATGCCGATTATGTCCATGCTGGCGAGTCGGCGGTGGAGCGGTGGCAGGATTTGAAGTGGGGCTTGCGCATCCATTGGGGGCTTTATTCCATGTTCGACAGTGACGGCGATGCCTCTTGGGTTGTCTGGAAACATACCAATGACAAAACGTGGCAGAAGAATTACTACACATCCTATCAGGCTTTTAACCCCACGAATTTCAACGCCGACGAATGGATGGAAATCATGCAGCGCGCCGGGATGAAATACTTCTCCTTCACAACGAAGCATCACGAGGGTTTCTGCATGTGGCCGACCAAAACGTTCCAGCGCGGATTCCGCAAGAATGCCGACGGCACCTTCACAGAGGTGACCAACCATTTCAGCATCGCGGAAACACCGTTCCAACGCGACATCGTCGGCGAACTGGTTCAGGCCGGGCGCGCACATCACTTGGGCGTCAGCCTTTATTACTCGCACATTGACTGGCACGACTGGGATTTTGGCTGGGACAAACAGTGGGTTCGCAATTTCTGGTATGACGGCACTTTCACCAAAAAAACCGACGATCCCCGGCGCTGGGCGGCGTTCATCCAGAAGGAGCGCGACCAGATCACCGAGTTGCTCACTCGTTACGGTCCGATTGATACGCTTTGTCTGGACATGCACTGGTGCGCGGAAGCCCAACCCGATGCCTACGGCGTGGCCAAGCTCGCGCGCAGCCTGCAACCGAACATCATGCTCCGCGATCGGGGCATTGACCAATATGGCGATTACGAGACGCCGGAACAAAAAATCCCCGAAGACCCCAACCAAGTCAAACGCCCGTGGCAGGTCATCTATCAATGTGGCGGCGGTTTTTCCTATCATAAAAACGGGAAATTCAAATCGCAGGAATGGATATTGGAGAGCCTGATTGACATCGTTGCCAAGGGCGGCAACTTTCAGGCTGGCTTCGGGCCCGGCCCGGACGGACGCTTTCAGCAGGAGATGATTGACCGTGTCACCTACGTTGGCGACTGGCTGAAGGTGAACGGCGAGGCCATTTTCGCCACGCGCCCCTATCTCCGTTATCACGAAGGCGGCGACCTGCGCTTCACCCGCACCAAGGACAAGAAATACGTTTATATTATCAGCCTGAAATGGCCCGGTGAAACATTGAAAACCAGTCTGGTAAAACCGAGAAATGGCTCAACAATTCAAATGCTCGGCTACGATCAAGACTTAAAATGGCATCGGGAAGGGGACATCACCGTCATCGATATGCCGAAGGAAATGCAGGATGAATCGAAACGCCCCTGCAAACAGGCTTTCGCGTTCAAGGTAAAATCCGAACCGTGGGAAACTTTTTCCAAAACTCTCCCGAAAGACGCATCTCCGAAACCAAAAAAACAACCATGAAGACAAAATCAATGATCGGTCTGCTGCTACTGTCAGGCTGCTTCGTCAGAGCCGCGGAGAAGCTAGACCTCCCGATAACACCGGGACCATTCCAACCAACCAAAGAATCACTCTCCACCTACAGGTGTCCGGACTGGTTTCGTGATGCCAAGTTTGGCATTTGGGCCCACTGGGGGCCGCAGTCCGTGGGAATGCACGGCGACTGGTATGCCAAAGGTATTTACGAAGAGGAGGATTCTTCCGCTTGGTATAGTGTCCGAAAATATCATTTGGCACATTTTGGCCATCCCTCGCAACCCGGAGGCGGCTATAAAGATATCATTCCGTTGTGGAAGGCTGAAAAATGGGACCCGGAGAGTTTAATGGCCCTTTATAAGAAGGCCGGTGCCAAATATTTTGTAAGCATGGGTGTCCACCATGATAATTTTGATTTGTGGGATTCAAGCGCGGTTCACCGCTGGAACGCCGTCAACTCTGGCCCGAAACGCGACGTGGTTGGTGATTGGGCAAAGGCTGCCAGGAAAAATGGCTTGCGCTTTGGTGTGTCGGAACATTTGGCAGTGAGTTTCGCTTGGTTCCAGAGCACCCACGGTTCCGATAAGAAGGGGCCATACGCTGGAAAGCCCTACGATGGTGCCAATCCGGCATATTGGGATCTGTATCATTTCCCTGGCGGCCCAGAGGACGCTTGGGATGAACACCAGATGAAAATGAGCAAAAATCCGCGCTGGCAGCAGGAATGGTATGATCGCATCACCAACTTGTTAACCAACTATTCACTCGATCTGCTCTATTCCGACAGCCCGGTCCCGTTTGGCAATGAAGTCGGGCTTAGCCTGATTGCCAACTTTTATAATGCCGACCTAGGGCGGCACGGCAAACAGGAGGTGGTCTATAATTGCAAGGAGCCCTCACATGGCGCGTGGGTCCAAGACTATGAACAAACGGTAGAGTCAAATATCAACCCGGATCCATGGCAAACCGATACCTCAACGGGCGATTGGTTCTACAAAGCAGACGGCTGGATTCACTCGTCAAAATGGTGCATCCACTCTTTAGTTGATATCGTTTCCAAAAACGGAAACATGCTATTGAATGTGGTGCTTCGCCCGGACGGTTCGATTCTTCCAGAGTGCAAGGATATACTTGCACAAATGGCGCTCTGGAACACTATCAACGGAGAAGCGATATTTGGCACGCGTCCGTGGCAGGTTTATGGGGAAGGCCGCGGCAAGCAAAAATACCAACGCGGTTCCAGGGAACAATTTGATGCCTCCTATTCCGCGCAAGATATTCGCTTTACGACCAAGGGAGCGACATTGTATGCCATTGTGCTAGTGTAGTGTATCACAATTGACTAGACATAAAGGATTTTTCATGCAAAATCGTTGCCGATGCCAAAAATTGCCAGCGCGGTGGTCCTTTCCGAGCCCGAGCGAAATCAATTAGAGAGTTGGGTGAGAGCCCAGTTCACTCCACAGCAGGTTGCGCTTCGCTCCCGCATTCTCTTGATGGCTGCCGAAGGTAAACAAGACTTGGAGATCGCCGATGAATTGGACGTGAACCGCCATACTTCGGCCCTATGGCGGAAACGCTTTCAGACGCAGGGACTGGACGGTGTCTGGGAAATTCAACCCGGTCGTGGTCGTAAGCCTGCGTATGATGAAACCAAGGTGGCAGCCATTGTAGCAGCAACTCTGCAGACCAAGCCAAAAGGCTCGACACATTGGAGCTGTCGGACGATGGCGCGAGCGCAACGAGTCAGTCCGAGCACCATCAGTCGCTTGTGGCAGCAACACAATCTGAAGCCCCACCGGACCCGCAGTTTTAAACTCTCTCGGGACGTAAAGTTTCTGGAAAAGCTCACCGATGTGGTTGGACTTTACCTAAATCCTCCGGATAAGAGCCTGGTTTTATGCATTGATGAGAAGAGCCAGATCCAGGCCTTGGACCGCACTCAGCCGGGTCTGCCGCTCAAGAAAGGCCGTTGCGGTACCTTCACTCATGATTATGTCCGCCATGGGACGACGACGCTATTCGCAGCGCTGGAAATCCTGGAAGGCAAAGTTATCGGCCAATGTTTTCCGCGGCATCGCCACCAGGAATTCCTGAGATTCTTGCGGCAACTGGACGATGAGTTTCCCGAGGAGTTGAAACTCCATTTGGTATTGGATAATTATGGCACCCACAAACATCCTAAAGTCCGGTCCTGGCTAGAGCGCCATCCTCGATTTACTCTGCATTTCGTTCCGACCAGTTCGAGTTGGCTCAATCAAGTGGAACGGTGGTTTGGTGAGTTGACGCAAAAGGCGGTGCGCCGCGGAACTTTTATTAGTGTCGCGGAGTTAAAGGAGGCAATCGAACAATTCCTGCAAGCATGGAACGAAGCCCCCAGACCGTTCGTGTGGACGGCGACGGTCGAGAAGATAATGGTTAAAATTGAGCGGGCACGCCAAAGGCTGGAAGGGATAAAACCTGGCTGGTCCAAAAGAAAAAAGCGCAAAAAGCGGAGATAATATGTCTATCTATTTACGATACACTACACTAGGCTGGCCGACAGATGGGAAAGTCCGTATTCGATCACTTGCCAGGCCGTCAGATGGATTAAACAGGATTCAAAACATCACTCTGCTGGGATCAAAGGAGGCAGTTCAATGGGCTCAAGACAAAGATTTGTTGATTGTTACCCTGCCGGATGAGCAGATTTCCGATATTGCCAATACACTCAAGATAACCGGTTTGGGTCTGGAGGCAGTGAAAGATAATTCCCGAACATATCATGTTCAATAATACCATTTTAACTCTTAGTCTCTTGTCTTTGTATTTGCCTGGCTTCGCGCAAACGCCTTCCACACCGCGACCGGCTTCGAACTTGTCGCCGGAGGTGATGTCCGATCACAGCGTGACTTTCCGCTTCAAAGCTTCCGGCGCCAAGGACGTGACCGTGTGGGGTCAGTGGACGAAAGAGCCGATGCGGTTAACTCGTGGCGACGATGGGATATGGTCAGGGACGGCATCCGCCGTCCCAGCGGGCATTTGGGAATATAGTTTCAACCTGGATGGCTTGACCATGCTCGACCCCGGCAACCCGGCCATCAAACCCATGCGTGAGCCACGCACAAGTATCCTGACGATTCCGGGTTCACCGCCGCAGATTTGGGATTTTCAGGATGTGCCGCATGGAACGGTGCATGTTCACGACTATTTCTCCAGAGTCTTTGCCCGGCAGCGTGAATTGTGCGTTTACACGCCGCCAGACTACGAAACCAATCTCGCCCAAAAATACCCTCTGCTCATCCTGCAACACGGGTCGGGTGACAATCAACAGACGTGGGTTGTGCTCGGAAAGGCCCACTGGATACTCGACAATTTGATCGCGCAACGGAAAGCCCGCGCCATGGTCGTGGTGATGCTGGATGGTCATTCTCCCGGCATCGCCTCCCAGCAATCGCCCCCGCGGCGGGACGGGGCACCAAGTGCTTTTCGGCGCGAACTGTTCGAAGATGCGCTGCCATTGGTCGAAAACCGCTATCGCGTGGAACCGGATGCCACCCAGCGCGGCATCGTGGGCTTGAGCATGGGCGGTGGGCAGTCATTGACCGTCGGATTGGGCAATCTCGACCGCTTCGCCTGGGTCGGCTCATTCAGCGGAGTGCCGCCGGATGATGCGGTAACTAAATCGGTTTTCGCCGACCCCGCCGGCACGAATGCCAAACTCCGCCTGCTTTGGCTGGGCTGTGGCAAGGAGGATGGCCTGTTGAAACACAACGAGGAATTTATCGACAAGCTCAAGTCGGCTCAAATTGATTATCAGTGGCACCTTTCCGAAGGCGGTCATTCCTGGCCGGTCTGGCGCGGTTATCTGGCCCAGTTTCTGCCGCTGCTGTTTCAGCCAAAATCGTGATCAAACTGGGGTCGGCGGCGTTCGACCTTGGCTTGGCGATCCACGCGAATAATTGACATGATGAAGAACAAACGACAACAACTGGCGGTTTTTCTGCTGGGCATTTCTGGCGTGTTTGCAGCGGGAGTTGAGGCTGGGCAACCATCCGACCTCGCATCGGTGGCGCCTGGCACTGAAGCCATCGTCATCCGCCCGCTCAGGGACGACTCCATGCTGCTTAACCCAGGAAAAGGTTACGTACAGTATTATGGAGCGAACAGCACCATTACCCGTGATTACATCAATATTGGATATAATCGGGTATGTTGGAGCGACGTGGAACCCCAGGAAGGTCAGTTCAATTGGCACCCTGTCGAGCAAGCCATCAAAGAATTCGGAAAATACGGCAAGAAAGTTGGCGTTGGCGTCATGAATGTCAGCACCGGCATTGGGAAACAATTTGTCACGCCGAAATGGGTGTTTGATGCCGGGGCTGTTCCCTTTGAGGTTCCTGACGACTCTTCGCCCACTGGCAAACAGCTTATCCCCGCAAGTTGGGAAGACCCCGTTTTTCTTGTAAAAATGAAGGCGTTCATCACGGCGTTTGGCAAGCAATATGACGGGAACACTAATCTTGCCTTCATTGATATTCGCGATTACGGCAACTGGGGCGAAGGCCATGTTGGCATGCTTGGCCATGATCCAAGGATAATTCTGACGCCGCCGGAGAATTTGCGGCAGAACTATCTCCAGCCCTATTTTAGCGCTTTTCCACGCACCCAATTAATTGTCGTTTGGGGAAACCATGGCTATGATAAAGTTTACGATTGGGCCATCCAACAGGGTGCGGGCATTCGCCGGGACGGCATCTTGAGCGAATGGTCCAAGGACGGATCCGAATGCCTGCGTGCCTACGGCCATGCACCCGCAGTTTTTGAATATTGTGACGGCTACGAGACCACCAAAAAGAAGGGCTACTGGAGCACGAACCTGCTGATGAAATATGTCGAAGCCGGCAAGCCAAGCTACCTGCAGTGGGATGCGAGGATATTTGAGGAGAATCGGGAGTTTTGTTTGCAGCTAGGCAACAAAATTGGGTACCATTTCATTCTCCAGCAGGCGAAAATCCCAACCGCAATCAGCCCCAAGGTCCCTTGTTCCATCGAATGGCAATGGTTGAACGATGGCGTTGCTCCGCTTTGCGAACCCTGCCAGGTGGCCATCGCCTTGCTGGATGCCAAGGATCAAGTCGTTCAACAGCAATGGCTGACGAACAGTCATCCCAAGAGTTGGAAGCCCGGTGAAAATTGTACGGAGGCTGTCAGTGCAACTTTCACATCGGCCCCCTCAGGGATCTACAAACTGGCTGTCGGTCTCTTTCTTGATCGTCAGGATTCTTCACCCGCCTACCGGCTTGGGATTCAAGGGCGGATGGCTCAAGGGTGGTATGTGTTGAATGACAAGACGGAGTGCAAACCATGACCCTGGCAAGCACCATGCTCTCCCCCCCCCCCCCCTCTTTCGAGGCATATGCAGCTTTCTTCGGCGGGGCTAAACTGTCGAAAATTTCACATTCAGTTTCAGATTACGACGAAAACGACGCAAATGCATTCCAAAATACAACGCAGTGCTCAACTTGGGTTTAAAATTCAAGTGTTAACCCTGGCTGTTTTCTGCATCGCCAGCGGGTGCCGCCTGTCCGCGCAGAGCATGAAGTTCCAGGTTTACACCGTGGGCGATTCAACCGTGCAGTTCTGGCCCCCGCTGGATTATCCCAAAACGGGTTGGGGGCAGGTGATTCAGCATTTCTTTGATCCCAAGCGTGTGGAGTTTCATAACGAAGCCCGGGGCGGCACCAGTTCCAAGAGCTACTATGACAACTTTTGGCCCCAAACAAAAAAGCAGGTCCAGGCCGGCGATTTTGTCTTTTTTCAATTTGGCATTAACGACATGAATACCAACCCGGCCATTCATACGGAACCAATGACCACCTTCAAGGATTATTTGACCCAGTACATCGAGGAAACGAGAGCCAAAGGAGCCTGTCCAGTCCTGATAACGCCAATGCAATGGAATAAATTGCCCCGCGGCGGTTCCTGGGGGCTTTATCCTGAGGCGATACGACAATCGGCCAGTTCGCTCAGCGTGCCCTTGATTGATCTCGATACCGCGAGTGCCGGGTTGCGAGATTCGGTCGGTACCAATTATTCCACCAGATTCATTTATATGAATTTAGCTCCTGGTGAATACACGAATTATCCCGCTGGAAATAAAGACAATACGCACTTGCAGGAAATGGGGGCGCTTGAAATCGCCAAACTGGTGGTGCAAGGGCTTCGAAAGCTCGAGGCCGATGTCAATATTGGCAAACTCGATCACTGTCTCAACCCAATCAGGAAAGTGACTTTTCTTTCGGATCCTGCCGCTGGCCTGGTTACCCGCAGCGAATTCTACCCGGCCGGGGTGACCGTGACTGCGAAAGCCATGCCCGGTGCCGGGTTCACCTTCGTTGGCTGGAGTGGAGACTTGACCGGTGCCAATGCATTAACTTCTTTTGTCATGGGGGCTGCGGAAAGAACCATCACCGCAAATTTTCGTTCTTCCACCAGCACCTATCTGTTGCCTGACAGCGAATTGATCAAACAAACGGAACAGGTGGTTTACAAAAACACTCCTCAAGGGAACCTCAGCCTTTATCTGCTGCGCCCGCCGGGGAAGTCGGAATTCCCATTGCCCGCAATTGTCTATTTCACCGGCGGCGGCTGGGTGAATGGTACCGCTGATGGAATGATAGCCAATGCGGCATGGTTTCGCGACCAGGGAATCATTGGCATAACTGCTGATTACCGGGTCAAGAATCGCCATGGCACCACGCCGCTGGAGTGTGTCAAAGACGGCAAGTCCGCCATCCGTTATGTCCGGGCACATGCGCGCGAACTTGGAGTGGATCCGAACCGAATCATTGCCGCCGGCGGTTCCGCCGGCGGTCACCTGGCTGCTGCCACCGAGCTTCCGGGCAATGATGAAACCAACGAAGACACCAGCGTGAGCTCAAAGCCAAACGCGCTGGTGCTCCATAATCCAGTGCTTGGGGAGGGTTTTGGGGCGGACTTTTTTGCCGTGCATCCCGACTGCTCGCCCATCTTGGGGGTGTGTGCCGGCTGGCCCCCCACCGTCCTGTCCTGCGGCACGTTGGATCATACCACCCCATACACCGTGGCGAAGGAGTTTGCGCAACGGATGCAAGCCGCGGGCAATGCTTGCGAATTAATCACTGTTACCAACGCAGAACATTCCTGTGATTGGCCGGCGACCAACGCCAACTTTCTGCCCTCGATGACGTGCATGGCTGTGTTTCTTCGTGCCCACGAAATCATTCCAAAACCGACTCCCAATACGGGTTTCCACGATCAATCTGGAATGATTTTACCCGAAGCTTCCTCTGCCTTCCGTTTGGTTGAAGCTGTGCGATAAAGGCAGAGCAATAGTGATGCAGTTCACCTGGCGGTTTGATTTGGCAGGAAGAACTTCGTGACGGTATTGGGTTTCCGTCACAAAGACCGGTTTATGGGTTCCGGTTTGGGTGGGTGTCGGCGCTTTTGGGTTGGCGCCGCCACCTTAATCCAGTGAAATCTAGCGTCGCAAATAACGATTTGCTGAAACTCAAGTCGGCAATGTCCAAACGTCTTGATCACATCGCCGATAGCCTCGACGGCGTTGAGTTCCGGACTGTAGGGAGGCAGCGGCACCAAATGGATGTGCGGGGGCTCCGCATGCAACTCCGGATCAGGATGAAACCCTGCCTGATCCCAGATTCGCAGTCATCCGGCTAGCACAGGTGGCAGATTGCCCAGTCCCGACTCCGCAGGGTAGCGTCGGCGAAACTCAGTGGGGCTGACGCCGGTCAAGTCAAGGAAGTGGCGGTTGAAATTGGAGAGGCTTTCAAAGCCGCTGGCGTAGGCGATTTCGGACACTGTTTGGTCGGTTTCAATCAGCAGCTTCCGCGCGTGGCCGATCCGGATTTCATTGATGAAGTCAGTCAATGTGCGGCCCGTCACGCGCTTGAAATAATGACATAACGCGGATCGGCTCATGCCGACGCGTCGGGCGATGTGGTCGTGATCCAGCGGCCCGGCGAAACGCGCGAATACCCATTGATAAATTTGGTTTACGCGCCGCGCCGCCCGGTCGTCCAAGGATGGCGCAAAACCGCGGCTCGTCAGTTCGCTTCCCGTGGCACCTTCCAACCGCAGAAGCACGGTTAGAAAACCGATCAGCCGCTCCAGGCCGGACGTCCCAAGCATCCGCTGCATCAAAGCTCCAACAGATTCGCAGACGGGCCCGGAGAACTGGATGCCGCGCTGCGCTCGATGCAACAAGTTTTTAACTTCGGCGAGTTCCGGCTGGCCCAAGTACTTCTCGCCGAAGCAATCTGGGTCAAATTGGATGACTACCGAGTGAGCCTCGGTGAAGGAATCGGTGGTGGCGGGATCACTGTGCCAAAAATGCGGCAGATTTGCACCCAGCAGCACCAATTCGCCCGGACCAAAGCGGGCGATGTGATCGCCGATGAATCGGCGGCCCCGGCCTTGAACAATGAAAGTGAGTTCGTATTCCGGGTGAAAGTGCCACGGACTGGAGAAGGCGGGCAGATGGAATTCCCTCAGCGCGAAGGAGCATTGCCCTACGCGCGGAATCAGCTCGAACTCCGCTTTGGTCATCTGTTCCATGCTTTGGGTCAATGAGAATAGAAGTTTGGCAATACAGAGGCCATCTCTGACAATAGGCAGGTAGCCTCCCGCCAACGGAACAGTCATGCTGTTTCCGTTCCACTTTCAAATGAACGCCACATTATCGCCAAAAGAACGAATGCGCCGTACTCTCTGGAGGCAACCGGTGGATCGGCTGCCGGTGCAGACCAATTACACGCCGGTAATGAGTCGAAAGCTGGAGGCCGCTTTCGGTGTCTCGCCCGCCGAACTACCAAACCGGCTGGACAATCATCTTCTGCGGCTCGACCTCACCCATCCCAAGCGCTTGGGCGTGAACGCGCTCCGGGAAATCTCGCTCCCACAATTCGATGCCCGCGTCGGCGAACTGCCAGCCGAAGTCGCGAAGCGCTGCCGGTTTATTCTCGAGGAAAACGCCCGCGTACTGAAAATGGCCGAGGCGCTCCAAGACTTTGACCACCAAGCGATTCGGCAACTCACCGCCGAGTCGTTTCAAGGAGCCTGCGAGCTTTATGAGATCAGCGCACCGACCATGCACGCGATGATGCGGGCCATGTTGGCGGCACCGGGCGTGATTGGCGCGCGACAGGCCGGCGCCGGTTTCGGCGGCTGCATGGTCGCTTTCGTTGAAATGTCGCGAATGAAAGAATTTTCCGATGCGGTCCGGGTGGATTATCTGGCCAACACCGGCATCGAAGCTGAAATTTATCCGGTCGCCGCTGCGGCGGGCGCGGGAATGATCTGATCCACTCAACCTACCAAACATTGCCCAAAAATTCCATGAATGAATTAACTCACCTGCCAGAATTGACCTCGCATTATCCGGTCACCCCGGAACAAATTGCCCGCTACCAACGCGATGGACACATCCTGTTGCGCGGCGTGGCGAAAAAAGCTGAAACCGCCGCGTATCGCCCGGTCATCTTGGAGGCACGCGACAAATACGGAGCCGAATCCACCCCGTTGGCCCAACGTAATACTTACGGCAAAGCCTTTCTCAAAGGGATGAACCTCTGGCCCAAGGATGAAGGCGTGAAAAAATTTGTGCTCGCCCGTCGCTTCGCCCGGATCGCGGCCGATCTGCTGGGTGTGGCCGGCGTGCGCGTCTATCACGATCAGGCATTGCTTAAGGAAGCTGGCGGCGGATTGACCCCGTGGCATCAGGATCAGCATTACTGGCCGCTGGCAACAGACAACACCATCACCATGTGGATGCCGTTGGTGGACGTGACTCCGGAAATGGGCACGATGCACTTTGCCTCCGGCTCGCACAAGAACGGCTACCTCGGCGACCTACCGATCAGCGACGAGAGCGAGATCAAGTTCGAGCAGTTCATCCAAGCACGCAGCTACGCCAGGGTGTCCGGCTCGGCCATGGCGGCGGGCGACACCACGTTCCATTACGGCTGGACATTGCACGGCGCACCGGGCAATTCCAGCGACCGTAATCGTGAAGTCATGACCATTATCTGGTATCCCGATGGCACTTTTGTTGGACCGCTGGACAACGCCAACCGGCTGCGCGACCGCGACCGCTGGATGCCCGGTCTTCAACCAGGCGATCTTGCCGCGAGTGAATTGAATCCGCTGGTTTACAAACGCTGAACGGTTTTTAATTCCGCCATGTCATTCAGCTTTGCCCAAGGCTGTTTCATTCCTGATCTGGAATGGAATCGTCGCGTGATGGCATTTCCGCTTGGCGCGACTCATGGCGGCTTGGCAGTTGATCGCGCAGGTCAGTTCGACGACCGGCGGCGCTATGTGAAATCCTTCGGTGGCGTGGACGCCGGCCCCGGCCGGTTGCGCAATTGCCACGGGCTCGCTTGGGATAGCCACGGACCACAGCCGCTTCTGCTCATCTGCGACCGACGCAATCGGCGGCTTGTCCACTACGATCTGGAAGGCCGTTTTGCGGGCGTGTTTGCGGAGGAATTGCGCCGGCCATGCAGTGTGGCTTTCGACGGGGAACTTCTGGCGATTGCTGAACTTGAAGGCCGTGTGAGCATCTTGAATCGCAAGCGTCAAAGCATAATGGTGCTTGGAAATAACCCGGATCAAACCCAGTGGGCGGCCTACGACCTGGCGCAATCTCAATGGCGTGATGAGGTTTTCCACGCGCCGCACAGCGTGTGCTTCGACGCGCATGGAAATCTCGTTGTCTCAGAGTGGAAGGTAACAGGGCGCTTGACCAAGCTGACGAAAATCAAACCTTCTTTCTGATCCATGATATGATGACACCCACCACATCTGAAAGTCGGGCTGGCGCCGATCTGGACGCCGTCTTCAACCGCACCTACATCTTCATCATCGCGCTAAGCGCCGCGCTGGGCGGACTCATGTTCGGTTATGACTGGGTGGTGATCGGTGGCGCGGAGCTTTTCTACGAGAAATATTTTCACCTGACGGGCGCGTTGCAAATCGGCTGGGCCATGAGCAGCGCGTTAATCGGGGCTTTGGTCGGGGCCATTTTTGCCGGTGGTTTGAGCGACAAGTTCGGGCGCAAACCGTTGCTCCTGATTTCCGGTCTGTTGTTCGTGGTGACTTCCATCGGCACGGGCCTGGCCCCGAATTTTATCTTCTTCGTCGTGAACCGCCTGCTCGGTGGGCTGGCCATCGGGATTGCGTCCAATCTCTCGCCGCTTTACATCGCCGAAATCGCACCGGCAAGCATGCGGGGCCGTCTCGTCTCTGTCAACCAGCTCACCATCGCTCTTGGCGTGATGCTGGCGCAAATCGTCAACTGGCTTATCGCTCAGCCAACGCCGCCCGGCATGGGTGCGAATCAGATTCCGTTTGATTCGTGGAATGTGCAGGCCGCCTGGCGCTGGATGTTTGGTGTTACCGCCGTGCCCGCCGCCATTTTCTTCACCGAAATGTTCTTCGTGCCGGAAAGTCCGCGCTGGCTGGCGAAGAAAGGCCGTTCCGAAAAATCGCTGGGCGTGCTGACAAAAATCGGCGGCATCGCCTACGCCCAATGTTCGGTCAAGGACATCGAAGCCACGCTGGTCAACGAAATTGACAGGGTGGACCTGCGCGAACTCCTCGCCCCAAGAATGCTGAAGATTCTTTTTCTTGGCATCATGCTGGCGGTCTTCCAGCAATGGTGCGGCATCAATGTGATATTCCAATACGGTTCGCGCATCTTTGCGGACGCGGGCTACGCGGTTTCCGGCATTTTGTTCAGCATTGCGGTCACCGGCGTCGTCGCGGTGCTGATGACATTCGTGGCCATTGCCACGGTGGACCGTTGGGGGCGGCGCGTTTTGATATTGGGAGGTGAACTCGGACTCATGCTTATCTACCTGGCCACCGGATGGGCCTATCAACAGCACCTGAAAGGACCGATTCCCGCAGTCCTCATCGTTGCGGCAATTGCCTGTTATTGCTGCACGCTGGCGCCCATCACCTGGGTGATCCTTTCCGAAATCTTTCCTAATCGCATTCGTGGCGGCGCGATGTCCGTTTCAGTTGTGGCGTTGTGGCTCGGCAATTTTCTTCTATCCCAGACTTTTCCGGTGATGTATGAAAAGCTTGGCCTGGCCAATTGTTTCTGGATATATGCCGGCATCTGCCTGGCTGGATTTTGGTTCTGCTATCTTAAATTGCCCGAAACCAAGGGTAAAACCTTGGAACAAATTGAACGCGAACTTGTGGATTGAATCGATGGTTGTTGTTGTAGATGAAGCCAATGCCAGGATTCTCATGCATGCTTACGTTTTGGCGCACGAACTGCTGAATACTCGGTCATGCGTAAACCGGTTTCCCAGAGCGGCAGTTCATGTCCGTGTTGGGCAAAAAATGCCTCCTCATCGCTCA
>Ga0364874_10560_pt2 | contig 17218 bp, 16 predicted proteins | sample ExccelAu500001D4_2_FD_206922 | JGI IMG/M metagenome (GOLD analysis project Ga0364874, IMG submission 206922) | Enriched cells from Trout Bog Lake Hypolimnion, Wisconsin, USA - BchlTB.Aug07.5000.01.D4 | ecosystem: Environmental > Aquatic > Freshwater > Lake > Hypolimnion/Profundal zone | place... | reverse complement strand
CCGCTACGACCTTCCCAAAGAGGCCGACAAAACGTCCCGCACCAACGTTTACGGCTATTTGCAAGGAACGGTCCACGCTGATGGAACCATTGGTTTCACTCTTCACGAGCTAAGCGAAAACGATCTGATTCAGTCCAAGTGGCCGAATGCTCCGCTGGATGCCATTCACGAGTGCTACGTCCACAACTCCGACAGCGCTGCAATGGCGAAATAACGCTGGAGCCGGCTGTGACCTCTTAAGCTTCGGTGCCCTTCAGTTCAAACTGGAGGGCATGATTGCTCCAGCTTTTCGTTGCCGGGATCGATCTCGACGGCGCGAGTGTAAGGCCCTTGCCTTTCACCGGTGCAAGCTGTTCCGCAGCCTTGAGACGGTGTCCTCGCAATCCTGTTGACAGGGCCGGAATGCGAATGTAGTTTTCCAGATACTGAATCCTCATAGACAGGCCGAAGGTGTCCGGAGAGCGCCCATGACCGATGCAGTCCCTAATCCACAGGCTAACTATATTGAGGGCCTGGCTCAGCGCCTGAACAAAGCGGATTGGACGGACTCGCATGGGGAGCCAATCGGCGGTCTGAATCCCGGCGAACTTGGGTTCGTAACGGAGTTCATTCTGCAGATGGCTGCCAGCGGCTCGGCGCCGACCCGTTGCGCACTTAAGCTGGCGCCCGGTGTCAGGAAACATGTGGTGCTGAATGCCGGACTTCTGCCATTGATTGCTGCCGATGCGGAGCGTTGCGGACGGAAGATTTTTTACCTTGCGCCGGATGGAAACGGCGAAGCGGGGGCCAAATTCGAATACCACGCGATGTATCTGATGAATCTGGGCGTACAGGTTCAGTTTGGAACATGGGACGAGATTCAGCCCAGGTATGCAAATAGCTATCAGACCGCGGATTTGAGTCAGTTTTGGATTATTGGCGATCTGGACACAGAGCAGCCCCTGAAAGCCGGGGAAATTCGAGATATCAAGATCCAAGGCCTGAAGCGAGTGCTTCGGGATTCAACTTGCCCTGCGCTGCTGTTGCACCAGGAGAATAAATCGCCGCTGGTGGACTTTCCTCCGACCTTCAACAACAAGCCTGTGGGTAAGGGCGCATGCTTTATTGCCACCGCGGCATGCGGATCGCCGCTTGCTAAAGAGGTTGAGCTGCTGCGCGGATTTCGCGATACGGTGCTGGCTCCCAGGGCGATGGGACGCGCGCTGGTGGCAATCTATGAGCGCTGTTCGCCGCCACTCGCGGAATGGATCGCCAGACGCCCAAGGGTTCGCAAGGTGGTTCGCGGCCTCTTGATCCGGCCACTGGCCTATGCGCTTGGCTGCAAACGCCCGCTGCGCTGAATCCGGCTTCTCATGGCCGGAGTTTTCCGGTTGAAAACAAATACCCTGAATGAGCTAAACCGGACAGATTGATTGCGATGCTTTGTGCAACGCTAGAAAGGTCTGCGACCCACGGTGCGCCCAGGAACAAATCAAGTCACGGCCCCGTGCCACCCGGAGCACATTCGCCAACCCGTATAGGGGAGCAATCGAAAAGAGGCTGTCCGGATGATTAAACGAAATAAAGCGCTCTTCAATACAGCGGATTATCTAGCCAGCGCCGGGGACGGAAGAAAGATCGTTCATCTGAAGGCAAAGCACCGTCTCTATTCCCAGGGAGGGCCGGCTGATTCAGTGTTCTATATCCAGAGTGGCAATGCGAAGGTGACTGTTGTTTCCTCCAAAGGCAAGGAAGCAACGATTACATTGCTCGCGGCAGGGGATTTTGCAGGCGAAGAGTCGATCGCCGCGGTCGGAGCGATTCGCTTGTCCTCTGCCTCGGCGGTTGGTGCCTGTGTCGCGCTCAAGATCGACAGGGAACAGATGCTCAGTGTTTTGCACGAGGAACATTCCTTCTCCGATTTCTTTCTTAACTTCATGCTGGTGCGTGGCATGAGGACCCAGGCAGACCTGATCGACCAGCTTTTCAATTCGAGCGAAAAGCGGTTAGCCCGCATACTCCTGTTGATGGCAAATTTTGGTAAGCCTGGTGATCCTGAGACGCTCATTCCGCGAGTAACCCAGGAGACTCTTGCAGAGATGATCGGCGCCACACGGTCTCGCGTCAGTTTCTTTATGAACCGCTTCAGGGAACTGGGTCTTATCGAGTACAACGGCCGAATCCGTGTTCACAAGTCGCTGCTTAGCGTTGTCCTGAACGATCAACTGCCAGAACAGAATGCATCGCTGCCCAAGCTACCTAAACCGCTATCGAGTCCCGTACGAACGGCCAAACTGGCAAAGCGGGTGTGAACGCTGTGCGGCCCATACGTGAAGAAATGCCTGGAACGGCGTGAGCAAGGCGTCACTGATAACAAGTAGGCAAGGGGAATTCATGTCTTTTGGAATATATGCAGTTGGATTCGCAATTCTGATCGCCGGGCTTATTTATGCCGCTCACCTGATGCATATACCGTCGCACTGGATTATTGCCGGAGCGGTGGTGATGCTGGGCATTGGGATTCTTTCGGGCGTGAAGGCCACGCGCCAAAAGGACTCCGCCAATTAGGAGACGCGCGCAGAGTGTCCTTCCATCCCGTTGAGAAGCATGTTCTTGCGCTTGAAATCCAATATTTATTTCAGTTCAAAATGATCGGACTCGCAACCTGCATGGGGTTTGGAATTTGCAGATGCTTGCGTACCGCCCCTGTATACGCTTACATTTCTTGGGGGTGATTTCAATGCGCTTGAAGGTTCTGATACACCTTTCCGCTCTCTCTAGTCTTGCCGCTTCCCTCGTCGCCTTTACTGCGCTTCCGCAGGCGCTTGCCGCGGACGCTCCTCAACTGGTTCAGAAAGATGGCCGCTTCGCATTAATGGTTGACGGTCGCCCGTTTCTGATTCTGGGCGGGCAGCTTCACAACTCCAGCGGCTGGCCCAGCGAGTTGCCGCAGGTATGGGAGTCGATGGCCGCACTGCACGCCAACACGGTCGAGGCCCCGGTTTACTGGGAGCAGTTTGAGCCGCAACAGGGTCACTTCGACTACACGAATATCGACCAGATTGTCGAAGGCGCCCGGGCGCGCCACTTGCATGTGGTGTTCCTGTGGTTTGGCACCTGGAAAAACGGCAACATGCACTATGTGCCGTCGTGGGTGAAGATTGATCCCAAACGTTTTCCGCACACAATAAGGCCAGACGGCGAGCCGATTGACGTACTTTCTCCGCAATCGCGCAACACGCTTGAGGCGGACAAGACGGCTTTTGTCGCGCTGATGCGGCACCTGAAACAGATCGACAATGAACAGCACACGGTACTAATGGTTCAGGTAGAGAATGAGTCGGGCAACATCGGCAGCGTACGGGACAACTCCGCGGAGGCAAACAAGGAATTCGCTGGTCCGGTTCCGGCCGATTTGCTGGCAGCGGCCCATAAGCAGGCTGGTACATGGAGCCAGGTCTTCGGCTCTGAGGCGGATGAGGTTTTCCAGGCCTACCACCAGGCCAAATACATTAATGAGATTGCCGCGGCGGGCAAGGCGGAGTTTGCCATTCCGCTCTATATCAATGTCTGGATTGACTACCCGGCGGCGGAGCTACCGCAGCGGCAGTTGGATACGCCCGGCATCGCCTACCCGAGCGGTGGCGCGGTACAGAAGCTGGTGGGCCTGTGGAAGGCACTGGCTCCTTCCCTGGAAATGATCGGTCCCGATATCTACGCCGATGACTCTCCGTTTTATCGCGAAACAATGAAGGCTTATCATCGCCCGGACAACCCGCTCTGGATACCGGAAACAGCCCGCGACGACAGCTTTGGCAAGTTCCTTTTTTACGCGATAGGAGAGGGCGCTATTGGCTTTTCGCCCTTTGGCATTGACCAGTCCGGTTGGAACATCCTCGGCGACCAGGGGTGGAAGGCTCACGCCAACAACTTTGCGCTGATTGGGCCGATGAGCCGGGAGATTGCGCGGCTGGAGTTTGAAGGCAAGCTTAAGACCGGGGTGGAGGAGCCGGGACAAACAGCGCAGGAACTGGACTTTGGCGAATGGCAGGCAACGGTGGCTTACGGGTTCCCACAGCCCGATGGGCGCAGAGCTCCGGGGACCAAAGATGCGCATGCGGCGGCAGTCGTGGCACAACTGGGACCGGATGAATTCCTGGTGACAGGGGTGGACGCCAGCGTGATCTTCCATTTGCCCGGCAAACTGCCGTGGATTCACAGCATGATCCTCACTGCAGAGCAAGGCACGTATGAGAATGGCGTCTGGAAGCCGCTGAGGCTTTGGAACGGTGATGAGACTGACCGCGGCCTGTCCTTTTCCCAGAAGCCTGAGGTTGTGCGGGTCAAGATGGTACGGTTCTAGAGCCGCCGTTTCAAAATAGTTCAATGGCGGGCCGGCCGTGGTCACTGGCCGCCCCGCCACCTGCTACAGCAATGTGTGTAAGGGTCTGGCGCGCCATGCGGTATTTGTTGAGGTGCCCCGCCAGGATGGTCTTGAAGGTGAGATCGATCCGCCCGTCCCATGAGGGGTCGAGAGGCATTTCACTCAAGTGCTGCATGTGGTCGCGCATATCTACGAGAGCGGACTGCACATGCTCCATTCTTTGTCGCATCACATCCTGAAACTGAATATGTCCTAAAGCCCGAGTTAGACGGTCTACGCTTTCTTCGTAATTGGCATCCACCTCAGTGATCACTTCGAGCAGCAGATCGCCGTTTCTGCTGAAATCCTGCTGCATTTCGCCCAGCTCCGCAATTAGATTCCTCATAATGTCGGTATTCTCGTGCTCCTCCAGCGAGGCCTGCGCCTCTGCCATTTCCGCGTCAACTTTGCTGGTGGTTGCATTAATCTTGGTGCCAATGTCGGCAGCGGCTTTGGTGGATTGAACGGCCAACTTCCGAACTTCGTAAGCCACTACGGCAAAGCCGCGACCTGCGCTTCCGGCCCTCGCCGCCTCAATCTCGGCATTCAGGGCCAGGAGGTTGGTCTGCTGGGCAATGGAGGTGATGACTTTGATGAGCGGCTTCAGCGCGCACACCTCCTTGGCCATGTTCTTTATGCGGTCGAAATTGCACCGCAGTTCGCTGATTTGTTCCTGCAGTTGCATCTCAATGGCGCCAATGATCTGCTTGTTGTTCTCGACCCTCAAGTGCGTGCTTTCAGTTAACTCCGTTCCGCTTTTTATTGACTCAGAGATACGCTGCCTTTGCCCGTTGGCTTTTGAGTTCAGCAGAGTGATCTGCTCGATTACCTCAACGACTTCACGTTCCGATTCGGCCAGCGAATCGCCGATCTGATCGTGCATGACGTCGATGTAGGGCTTGGAGTCCTTGATTTCTCTGCTCATCGCCTGGCGCCGTGAGAGCACTTGCGTCAGTTCAGTTTGGGTCATCTTGCCAATCTCGCCAAGTTCGGCAATGCCGCGAAGGGCCTGCCTCCAGTTTGCATAAGTGACCACAATGACTGGTCCGATGTTGGTTATCAGCAATAGTCCGGCTACCTGGAGTCGATAAGGAAGGAAAGCCATCCCAAGCAAATGAAGGAGAGCAAGCCAATGCGACATGGCGAGAATCACCGAGAGCGCTATGGTTGCAGATAGCCGCATAGCGACGCGGCGCAACCGGTATCCATCCCGGTCACGCAGATTCTCAGCCGCACCGTCACCAGAATCGTCCGTGCGGGCGAGGAAATTTTGAGATTCGTAGTTGGCATTCATTGTGTTCTCAAGCCCCCGGCAAGACTTTCCTGATGACTTTGATCAGGTCATCGCCCGATACCGGCTTCACCAGCCAACCGGTGGCGCCGGCACGCTTGCCTTCATCGCGCTTGGCAGTGTCGCTTTCGGTCGTCAATGTGAGGATTGGGACAAATCGAAAGGCGGGAAGGGAGCGCACATGCGCAATCATTTCCAACCCGCCCATGATCGGCATGTTGATGTCGGTGAGGATGAGACTGGGCTTGACTCCCGATTTCAGCTTGTCTAGGGCTGCTTGGCCGTTGTTAGCGGTTTCCACCTCGAAGCCGTTCATCGTCAGTGTGCTCTTGAGACTCAGCACCATGGTGATCGAATCATCTACGACGAGGACTTTCATCGCCATGCAGGGCTCCTAAGGTTGAATCTTTGTGCTACAGCCAAACACGCGATCAAACGTCTTTCGGCCAATTAGACCCTTGCGGCATGTTGCAGAGTTGCACACCGCCAACGACCAGAAACCAGCGGTTCAGTTAGTTCATCGTCAATTTCTGCCATGAGGGTTAACCGGGATTCCCGCGAAAGCTTGAGAACTTGAAACTGCAGGACTTGCTTGCGCAAGGGGGCAACCGTGTCGCGCGGCTGAATGAATAACCTGCCAACGGACTTCCCGGAACTGTTCAATTCCTGCCCGCTCCTATACTGGATTGATGGATAGTCTCTGGGTCGAGAAAATCACCCTCGCATCCGTTCTGGAATCTGCCGGGCACAATCCAGGCCGCGTCCCTACACATGCGCCCGGTCCGGTCGGGCAGTTGCCGCTTTCTGCGGAAATGCTGCTTTCACAGCCCTCGGGGAACCTGTTTGGTCTGAGCCAGAACGCCGGCATGGGCTGGGAGCCGGAGAGGTTGCTGGACCCGGAGTTTCTGATTCTCAGCACCCATGGCGGGCTTAGGGCCGAAGATGGAACGCCCATTGCTCTCGGCTTTCACACCGGGCATTGGGAGGTGGGCTTGCTGGTGGCAGCGGCGGCGCGTGAGTTGAAGGCGCTGCACGCGGTCCCTTTTGCCGGAGCTTGCACTGACCCCTGTGACGGGCGAACCCAAGGCACCACGGGCATGATGGATTCCCTGCCGTTCCGCAACGATGCGGCCATTGTGCTGCGCCGCTTGATGCGTTCGCTGCCCACTGGCAAAGGAGTGCTGGGTATTGCCACCTGCGACAAGGGCCTGCCCGCAATGATGATGGCGCTGGCTTCGGCGGGCGGAATTCCCACGGTGCTGGTTCCCGGCGGCGTAACGCTGCTGCCCGAAACCGGCGAGGACGCGGGCAAGGTGCAGACCATTGGCGCGCGCTTTGCTCAACGGCAAATCACGCTGGAGTATGCCGCAGAAGTTGGCTGCCGGGCGTGCGCTTCTCCAGGTGGCGGCTGCCAGTTTCTAGGCACCGCGGCAACTGCGCAGGTAGTGGCTGAGGCGCTTGGTCTAGCATTGCCCCACACCGCGCTGGCGCCCTCAGGCCAGCCAATCTGGCTCGACGGCGCGCGCCGCTCGGCCCGAGCCTTGATGCGCATGCACCAGCTGCAGATGGGCACTGCTGACGTGCTGACTCCGGCTTCGCTCAAAAAACGCCATGGTGCTTCACGCTGCATTTGGCGGGTCAACCAATCTTCTGTTGCATCTGCCTGCGATTGCTTTTGCGGCTGGTCTGACCAGGCCTGCCGCTTCCGATTGGGCTGAGGTAAATCGACAGGTGCCTCGTCTGGTGGACGCGCTGCCGAATGGGCCGCGGAACTTTGCCACGGTGCAGGTCTTTCTTGCTGGCGGAGTGCCGGAAGTGATGTTGCACCTGCGTAAGGCCGGCCTGCTGGATACCAGCGTCAAGACCGTGACCGGAGAATCACTCGGAGCCAGTCTGGATTGGTGGGAGGAGAGCGAGCGGCGCGAAACGCTGCACGAAAGCCTCAAGGATCAGGACGGCATCGATCCGGACGATGTGATTATGACCCCCGATCAGGCGCGGTCGCGGGGACTGACGGCTACCGTTTGCTTCCCAGTGGGGAACCTGGCGCCTGAGGGATCAGTTATCAAGAGCACAGCCATCGACCCTTCACTGATTGATGAGGACAACGTATACCGGCATCTCGGCCCGGCCAGGGTATTCATTACCGAAGAGGCCGCAATCGAAGCCATCAAGGCTGGATCGGTGGCGCAGGGCGATGTGGTGGTGCTTATTTGCGGAGGTCCGGCAGGCGCCGGCATGCAGGAGATTTACCAGATCACTTCCGCGCTGAAACAACTGCCGCATTGCAAGCATGTTGCTGTTCTCACTGATGCGCGATTCAGCGGCGTGTCCACGGGGGCATGTGTTGGTCACATTTCTCCCGAGGCGCTGGCTGCGGGGCCGATAGGCAAAGTTCAGGAGGGCGACCAGATCGAGATTGTGATTGACCGCAAGACTCTGACGGGTTCGCTTCACTTGATAGGCGATGCAGAGGGGTTGTTCGGCGCAGAGGAAGGCTCACGGCGGCTTGCGGCACGGAAGCCCCGCCCTGACTTGCGTCCGCACCCCAAGCTCCCTGACGACACAAGACTATGGGCCGCCCTGGTGCAGGCCAGCGGAGGTGTCTGGGGCGGGTGTGTCTACGACACGGACAAGATCATTTCGCAGCTGGAAAAACTCCCGTAAGATCTTGTGGTGAGCCAGACGGGCGGTCCCGCTCTAGGGCTTGGCATCAGCAACTGCTACGACAGAGCCTGAGAACTCTACCGTGACCACAGTGATGTCGTCTGACTGACCGAATGCGTGCGCGGCTTCGGCGATCTGGTTTGCCGGATTGCGGCTAAGGTCGCGGGTACGGTCAAAGCCGAACAGCTCGCCGGATTTGGACTGCGCCTCGACTACGCCATCAGAGACAAAGGTGAGCCTGTCGCCGGGATTGAGAGAAAAAGTCGTGGATTCGTATCGCGCTTTTGCGATGATGCCTAACGGCAGCGATCCTGGAATGCTGATCTCACGGCCATTGAGATAAGGTGGCAGGTGGCCGGCATTGGCGACAGTCAGCAGGCCGTCAGCAGATATGTGTGCGGCCATGCAGGTGGTAAATCCACCATGCGACCGGCCCATTACGCGGTCATTTAGCGAGTCGAGCATGGTAGCGGGATCGGTGCTGTGCGCGGCCTCGGCGCGAATGGCGCCTACCAGCACAGAAACCATCATCGCGGCCGGAAGGCCCTTGCCGCTCACGTCACCCACCACGATCAACATGCCACCTTGCCCGTCGGCCATCTGTTGAAAGAAGTCGCCCCCCACCTGGTCGGCAGGCTGATAAATGCACTCGACAGTGAAGCCGGCGCACTGGTCCAGCATGTCCGGCAGCAGAACTTGCTGAACTTCACGAGCGGCTTCGAACTCCCCTGCCAAACGCTCTTCCTGCTGTCGCGCCAAAGTGAAGCGCCGGATGAGAAACACGAGCATGGCGAAGAGGAAAAAGAGGTGGAAGAGAATGCCGGCCTGCATGGTGAAGGGAGGCAGTGGTAGGGGAACTTCCAGTGCCCGCGGCATCCGCGTCCATCCCGCCTGGGCCATCACAATAACCAGGTTGTCTGCCATGTAGTAGCCGAGATCCAGAATTGCCGGAAGCAGCAAGAGACGCGCATCGAGGTTTCCGCGCAGAGCCCGATGCACCAGTACGCACAAAATCCAAAGCACGGCAGGCAAGAGACAAGCCAACTGGGTTGAGGCGGACGCCGGCACGGACAGCCATTGCGGCCAATAAAAAATGCATGGAAAAGGGCTTACGGTCACCAGAAAAAGGCAGATGCGACCCAGCTTTCCAGTGCGGATCTCCAGGACTTTCGAGAAAAAGCAAAACGCCGCAAAAATGTTGACGGCTGCCAGCAGGCCGTCCAGCAAATCGAAGATGGGCACCGGCGGCCAGGAGTAGATTTGCTGGCCTACAGTCAAGGCGTTGTCTGCCGCCTGCGCCAACAGGATGACGGCAAACCACAAGTATTCGCGCTCTGCAGGCCGAATAAGAAACAGGCAGAGGATGACAAACCCGATCAATGCCGCCGCAATACTGTAGGCGTAACTGTCAACAAAAAGGACGTTGCGCGCCAACTGATGATGTTGCCGCTCAGCAGCAAGCAGCGCCGGAGCGCCGGCTAGGTTGCCGCGGCTAAAGGGGCCTCCGCCCATATAGCTGGCCCAGATGGGAGAATGCCAAACTCGAATGGCCACCTGTACCGTGCGCGCAGAGCTACTGCCTGTCTGGACAAGAGGGAAGATGTGATAACTGAATTCAGTTGAAGGTATCAGCGTGGGAGGCATTTGCCCCGATCCCCCAACAAGGTTTCCATCCACATAGACCTCGAACGAAGTGACGATGGGCGCCAGCAGCAATGATGTGGGCTTTTCGCCCGCAGGAATCCTGATCGCGAATCGGTACCACCCATAGCCGCTCATGGCCGGATAGCCTTGGTAGGACCAGGACTCGCCACCATTCAGAAGTGCCCAGGCAGAGTCGTCAAAGGTGGGTGCGGCCCACGCGGGCGCCTGAGCCCCCTGCGCTGCCGGCGAGTCACCAGGGTGGAAGCGCCACGGCCCATCCAGCGAGACCAGGGGCTCCCGGCCCCGGTCCAGGTCAAAGGACTGCGCGGGCAGCCACGCCGCATATGCAAGCACGGCCAATGGCGCCAAACGGCGGAGAATCGAACCAAATCGCATCAAGAGGTTTCCCAGGGGGAGGGAAGTTGTTGAAACGTATATTGATGCTAACGCACATGCGCCACTCGGCGCTTAAAGGAGGATCAAAGAGCGGGTGTAAGCAGAGCCGGGGCCGGGCAGGTTAGAGTGTTGTGCATGAAATGTGTGCGGATTTTTATTGCGATTGGCGTATTGGCTTTTATTTTTGGCGCGGCATCCGGTGCGCGGGGGCAACAGGCTTCCGGCGCTTCAGCTCCATCGACTGCGCCTCAACTGGCCATTCTAGACACCGATATTGGCGACGACATCGACGATGCATTTGCGTTGGCATTGGCGTTGCGCAGCCCGGAACTGAAGCTGCTGGGTATCACCACGGCATACGGTGACACGGAATTGCGGGCGAAACTGGTGGATCGATATCTGGACGCAGTGGGAGCGCATGTTGAGGTTGCCGCCGGGGTTCCTACGCCGCACGACAACGTCTTTTCCCAAGCAGCTTATGCGCGGCAAGGACCCCGCTTTAGCGCCGCCGACCCGACAAAGGAGTGGAAGCATCTGGACGGAGTGAGTTTCCTCCTCGACCAGATTCGCGCCCACCCGGAAGAGATCACCCTGATTGCCATCGGCCCGCTCAACAATATCGAGGCCGCGATCAAGAGAGATCCAGCTACCTTCCGCAAGCTCAAGCGAGTAGTGATGATGGGCGGCAGCGTCTACCGGGGCTACGATTCTGCGACTGACAAGCACCGGCCTCCGGACGCAGAGTGGAACATCAATCGCGACCCTGCCGGGGCCAGGGCGCTCCTCGCCGCCGGTGTACCAATCTTCATGATGCCGCTCGATTCGACCCAGATCCACCTCGAGACCAAGGACCGGGAGGCGATTTTCTCTCATGGCTCCCCGCTCACCGACCAGTTGACCCTGCTCTATCACCAGTGGATGGCAGGGAACGATGACCATGCGGCCGCGCCCACGCTCTTTGACCCGGTAGCCGTGGCCTATGCCATCCGTCCTGAACTGTGTCCGGCGACGCCTCTGCGCCTGGAAGTGGACGACAAGGGTTTTACCCGTCCTGTTGACGGGGCGCCAAACGCCCAGGTGTGTCTGCAATCGGACGAGAAGGGATTTCTGGACTTTCTACTGAGTCGGATCACCGAAGAATCAAGACGTTGACCCAGCGAGAGGAAACCAATCGCGCCTTTTTTCAGTCAAGCCGAACAGAATTTAGGCAATATTTGCGCTATTCAATGCACAACCCAGACAGCTGTGTTCAAGGTCACTTGCAAGTCCATTGACAGCAGTGGAAAGTAGGGTAAAAATGGCGAGTCGAATGAATTCGACCCGCTTATGGGGCATACGGAGGGAAAGTGAAAAAATCATTGAATTTGAAGATCTTTGGGGCAGCGGCACTTTTGAGCGCGAGCCTATTGTTTACCGGTTGCAAGTCGGCACCGGACCTGACACAGGCAAACGCACTGGCATTGATCCAGGCCAAGTATGACCAGACTCCCGCTGCTGGCGCCAACATTACAGTGGACGATTTGGGCATGAGGCAGGGTGTAGCGGCCAAGTACTGGACACGGACCACCATCTACCCCAACAAGATTTGGGCTGACTTCACCTTGACCGCCGAAGGCAAGAAGGCGCTCAAGCTGCCCAAAGGGGGCGACGTGATCCAGTGGCGTCCGGAGAGTGCCAACGACACGAAATACTCGATTGTTGTGGTTACTGTGGCCGCCAATCATCTCAAGGCCAGAGATATCAAGGAGATAGCAGACGAAGTGAGTGGAGGCAAGGGTGCCCAGTTCACCGAGGCTGTGAGTCTGGACGGCGTGCCCGATGCGTTGCAGAACATCGCCCACAACCCCGGTAACAAATTGGCCACCACTCGCCAGGCTGACTTTCTTCTTGAAGACGGTGTCTGGAAGCTGCACTCAATCGTTTAAATCGGGAAAAATCCGTATGCGCTGCGAGCTTGCGCTTTGACGCGTTCTTCTCGAGCATTTCAGCTAGTTGCTCAATAGCGGCCGTAGAGAAGATGGCCCGCTCATAGCGCAACAAATCGTAAGGATGAACTTCGTTATTGAGCACCAGCTCAACGCCGTGAAGATTGCGTGCGCCCAACAGCAAGTTCTGAGTGAGCGTCTTGCCGTTCTCCACCAGCAGGGCTGTGCGGGTCACATCCAGCTTGTCCAGCGCCGCCCGATAGAGCTTTGTCTTGCCTTCCTTCAGTTCCATCGAATCCACCACCGTCAGCTTGCCGTCGGCCAGCTTTGAGGCCAGAGCTGAACGCAATGCGCCCAGAAGCTTCTTGCGGGGAAACGCGTAGTCGTAGCTGCGCGGCTGAGGTCCGTGGACCGTGTAGCCATGACGCCACAGTGGCGAGCGGACAGAACCGATACGCGCTCTGCCAGTGCCCTTCTGCTTCCAAAGCTTCTTGCCTGAACCGGCGACTTCCGTGCGGCTCTTGGTGGCGGCCGTGCCTTGGCGCAGCGAAGCGCGGTAGTGCTTAACCGCCTCCCACAGCAGGGCCTCGTTCACCTGGTCGGGCCCGAAGAGCGCATCAGACAGCTCCAGCGTGCCTACCTTTTCCCCGTTCATGTTCAATACATCCACGTTTGCCATCGTCTTCTTCTTCCGCCAGGGCATTTCCCCCGGCTTCAATCTCAGTGCGCCGCAAGGCGCGATCAACCGCACCGGAGGTGCTACTTGCGTTTGCCGCCGGCCTTCTTCGACGCCTTCAATGGATCGACCGTGCCGGATCCTGCAAAGCCACGACGCTCGCGCGGCGGAATCTTGGATTTGGAAATCAGCACATACCCTTCACGCGATCCGGGTACCGCGCCCTCGACCATCAGAAGATTCTCCTCCAGGTCAATTCCGCGGATACGCAGGTTGCGGACGGTTACCTGCTCCGCTCCCATATGGCCAGGCATACGCTGGCCGGGAAACACGCGGGAGGGATAGCTGGATGCGCCGATCGAACCCTGAACCTGGAACATATGTCCATGCGACTTGGGGCCTCCTGCGAATCCATGCCTGCGTACAACGCCGGCAAAACCGCGCCCCTTGGAAGTGCCGATCACATCGACGAACCTGGATTCGGAGAAGATATCCACCAGAACCCGGTCACCCGCCTTGACCGCCAAGGTACCCTCGGCGTCCAGTTCCAGAGCGACTTCCTTGATGACTTTAACCGGCGGCGCTTCACTCTTGGCGAAGTGCCCGGCCTGCGGCTTGGTCACGTTCTTGGCCTTGATGAATTCCACCAGGCCAATCTGTGCCGCCTCATAGCCGTCATTGGCCAGTGTTTTCAACTGCGTAATCACGCAAGGGCCAGCCTGCAGCACCGTAATCGGGTGCACATCGCCCTTTTCGTCGAAGACCTGAGTCATGCCGATCTTCTTACCTAAAATTCCTGTAACGCCCATGTCTTCCTTACCTCATCATGCGATGTTGAATTCATCGCACTGCCGGGGCTCTTCCGAGCCTTTCTGTAACTCTGCCTTAGCACTCTACGCGTCTACCGCAAAGCTTCTGCGCCGCCAAGCGCGATTAGCCGCACAGCAGGTGCCTACTTTTCGAAAGCCTTGATCTCGACATCTACGCCGGCGGGAAGATCGAGCTTCATCAGCGCATCCACCGTCTGCTGCGTCGGTTCCAGAATGTCGATCAGCCGCTTGTGCGTGCGAATTTCGAAAGCCTCGCGCGACTTCTTGTCCACGTGTGGCGAACGCAACACGCAATACTTGTTCTTCATCGTCGGCAAGGGAATCGGGCCTGCTACCGTTGCTCCGGTGCGCTTGGCCGTCTCCACAATTTCGCCGGTCGAGGTGTCAAGCACGCGATAGTCGTATGCTTTCAACCGGATGCGAATCCTCTGTCCTACCATGCTCGTCCATCTTCCCCGCCGGTGGCGAACCCGAGAGCTCGCCACCCGCGACTGATACCTGTTACTTGACTATCTCCGAGACAGTGCCTGCGCCCACGGTGCGTCCGCCTTCGCGGATTGCAAACCGCAAACCCTTTTCCAGTGCCACCGGCGTAATGAGCTCAACTTCAAGCTCTACGTTGTCGCCCGGCATCACCATCTCCGTGCCTTCCGGCAACTGCGCAACGCCCGTCACATCCGTCGTGCGGAAGTAGAACTGCGGACGGTAGCCCTTGAAGAACGGCGTATGACGACCGCCTTCTTCCTTGCTCAGTACGTACACGCTGCCCTTGAATACTGTGTGCGGCGTGATCGAGCCAGGCTTCGCCAACACCATTCCGCGCTCCACGTCTTCCTTCGGAATGCCGCGAAGAAGAATACCCGCGTTGTCGCCTGCCAGACCCTCGTCCAGCTGCTTCTTGAACATTTCCACGCCCGTGCATACACTCTTGCGCGTCTCGCGGAATCCTACAATCTCCACATCCTCGCCAACCTTCACCTTGCCGCGCTCGATGCGGCCCGTAACCACCGTGCCGCGTCCAGAGATCGAGAAGATGTCTTCAATCGGCATCAGGAAGGGCAGATCGACTGCTCGGTCAGGACGCGGCACAAACGTATCCACCGCTTCCATCAACTCGTCAATCTTCGCTTCCCAGACCGGGTCCCCGTTCAGCGCCAGAAGCGCCGAGCCGCGAATTACCGGTGTGTCGTCGCCGGGGAACTGGTACTTCGAAAGAAGATCGCGAACTTCCATCTCCACCAGGTCGATCAGTTCCGGGTCGTCAACCGCATCGCACTTGTTCAGAAAAACCAGAACGCAGGGAACGCCTACCTGACGGGCCAGCAGAACGTGCTCCTTGGTCTGAGGCATCGGTCCGTCAGTCGCCGCAACAACAAGGATCGCTCCGTCCATCTGCGCCGCGCCGGTAATCATGTTCTTGATATAGTCAGCGTGACCTGGGCAATCCACGTGCGCGTAGTGACGATTCTTGGTCTCGTACTCAACGTGCGCTGTCGCGATCGTGATGCCGCGCTCACGCTCTTCGGGGGCGTTGTCGATCGAATCGAAGGAACGGAACGTATTCTTCGGGTTGTGCTTCGACAATACCTTGGTTATCGCTGCCGTCAACGTCGTCTTGCCGTGATCGATGTGACCGATCGTGCCCACGTTCACGTGCGGCTTCGTACGATCAAACTTTTCCTTGCCCATAAGAACCCTGAATTCCTTTCGTAGCTGGTACTGCCTGTTTCAACCCGGAGCGCCGGCCATCCGGCTCCAGCCCCAAAACTTGACTGCCAACAGCGTATCTTTCCTTACTTACCTTGCGCGCGGCCGATAATTTCATCGGCAATCATGCGCGGCGCCTCTTCGTAGCGCGCAAACTGCATTGAATAAGAGGCACGACCTTGCGTGGACGAACGGATATCGTTCACGTAGCCGAACATTTCCTTGAGTGGCACAATGGCCTTGATCACTTGAGAGCCGGCAGCATGCTCCATGCCCTCGATGCGCCCGCGGCGCGAATTGATGTCGCCAATGATGGTCCCCATATGCTCCTCGGGGACGGTGACTTCGACAGCCATCACCGGCTCAAGCAACACAGGAGAAGCCTTGCGGGCGGCTTCCTTGAAGGCGATCGAACCCGCGAACTTGAAGGCCATTTCGTTTGAATCCACTTCGTGGTAGCTGCCGTCGTACAAGGTCACCTTGATGTCCACCAGAGGGTAGCCGGCAAGGATGCCTAATTCGATGGCTCCCTGCACGCCCTGATCGATCGGCTTGATGTATTCCTTCGGTATCGATCCACTTTTGATTTCGTTGATGAACTCGTAGCCTTTGCCCGGCGTGTTGGGCTCGATGCGCAGCTTGCAATGGCCGTAATTGCCCGAGCCGCCCGTCTGCTTAATATACTTCCCTTCAGCTTCAGCCTTTTTCCGGATTGTTTCGCGGAAGGCTACCTTGGGCTCGCCAACATTGGCTTCAACCTTGTGTTCACGCCTCATGCGGTCCACGAGAATCTCAAGATGGAGTTCACCCATCCCGCTGATAATTGTCTGGCCCGATTCATCGTCCGTGCGGACCTTGAATGTAGGATCCTCGTCGGCCAGCCGAGAAAGAGCAACGCCCATCTTCTCCTGGTCGGCCTTGGTCTTCGGCTCGATAGCCACCGAGATCACCGTCTCAGGGAAAGTAATGGCGCCCAGAGCAATGGGGTGGTGGGGCGCGCACAAAGTGTCACCGGTCTTCAGTTCCTTCATGCCAACGCAGGCGCAAATATCACCAGCTAGAACTTCAGTGACGTCTTCGCGCTTGTTGGCGTGCATCTTGACCAAGCGGCCCACGCGCTCAGTCCTGCCAGTGCGGGGATTAAGAATTGTATCGCCCGTTTTGAGAGAGCCCGAATAGACCCGAATGAAGCCCAGCTTGCCAAAGGGATCGTTGATGATCTTGAAGGCCAAGGCCGCCAGAGGCTCACTATCGTCCGCTTTGCGCGAGACTATCTGGTTATGATTGTGCGGATCGATGCCCTCAACCGGAGGCTTATCCAGCGGGCTTGGCAGGTAATCGATCACCGCATCAAGCAACGTCTGAACACCCTTGTTCTTGAAGGCTGTTCCACAGATCACCGGGAAGACTTTCAGATCGATGGTGGCTTGGCGAATACCTGCCTTCAATTCGGCAATGGAAGGCGTCTCGCCTTCGAGAAATTTCTCCAGCAGCACATCGTCGGTTTCGGCGATGACTTCAATCAACTGCAACCGGAAGGCTTCAGCTTTCTTTTGCAGAGACGCCGGAATCGGTTCGATGTCATACTGCGAGCCCATGGCCTCGTCATGCCAGACAACGGCATTCATCTCGACCAGATCCCGATTGGCGCAGAAGCAAACTTCAAAGGTGTCATTGATC
>Ga0364874_10620_pt1 | contig 17402 bp, 14 predicted proteins | sample ExccelAu500001D4_2_FD_206922 | JGI IMG/M metagenome (GOLD analysis project Ga0364874, IMG submission 206922) | Enriched cells from Trout Bog Lake Hypolimnion, Wisconsin, USA - BchlTB.Aug07.5000.01.D4 | ecosystem: Environmental > Aquatic > Freshwater > Lake > Hypolimnion/Profundal zone | place... | reverse complement strand
TAAAGTTAGAAGGAACTAAACATTCTACCATTGTAAACCTTGATGGCACATATACTTTAAAAAATGTTAAGCCCGGTAAATATAAAATTTCAATCAATTTGATTGGTTATGTAAAACCGGAGAGCATTGATGTAACCGTAACGGAAGCAAATCATGTAACAACCGTGCCTGATTTTATCTTGCAAATGGATGTGAAATCTTTGTCTGAAATATTGGTTACAAGTACGGATAGAAAAAGCGATAATGCAATGAGGAGTGTTGAAAAAAATTCGGATTATGTTCAGAATATTCTTTCACAAAAAGCAATCGAACTTTCTCCGGATTTAACTGCTGCAAGTGCTTTGCAAAGAGTGAGTGGAGTAACCATTCAACAAACAAATGATGGTGAAGGAAAATATGCTGTGATCAGAGGGATGGATCAACGGTATAATTCAACCCTGGTAAATGGAATTAAAATTCCAAGTCCGGATGATCAATATCGGTTTGTACCAATGAATCTTTTTCCATCTGAATTGCTTGAAAGAATTGAAGTCATAAAAGCATTAACACCCAGTATGGAAGGGGATGCAATCGGTGGTGTGATGAATTTGGTCATGAAAAACGCACCGGACAAATTTTTATTGACAGCGAATGTTGCTGCTGGATATTCTTTTATTTTTTCGGTTCAACCGTTTAGTGGTTTTTCACATTCAGGGATGAACAAAAATTCTCCCGACCAGTTGCACGGTAGTAGTTATAATGCGACTTCATCAGATTTTTCATTAAGTAATTTACATTATCAAGATAAATCAAACCCAATCAATAATACACTAGGACTTACTTTTGGCGATCGCTATTTTAAAAAGAAATTGGGCGTGATTGTTTCGGCTGCATATCATCACAGGGAACGCCAATTTTAAATGGAAGTTTGCCACAGATGACGGATGTTGTTACAAGACAGTATTCAACCCAAACAAATAGATTTTCTGTCAACAATAAGATTGACTATGATTTGAATGAAAAAAATAAAATTTCTCTTTACAATTTTTTTGTAACGCAAAACGATTTTCAAACTCGAATTTCACAGGATACTACCTACGGTACAAACTCCAGCATAACAAACAAATCTGTGGATATGCAATTCAGGAGTAAATGGCAAATACAAAATCTGTAGAAGTGTTAGTTCCCCATAAAAAAGAATTCATTTTTTCACATCCAAGCAAATCAGGTTGTACAAATTGAACAATCGTATCCAGATAATTATTCAAGGTTGTGGTAGTCCCTTGACATCCGTCGCCATAATTTAAAATATTATAAGCCATTACAGTTAATGTATCTGTTTTATCAATGGTTCCTTGAAGTGGAGGCTGAATAACTTGAGTAGCCGGAGATATATTTTTTTTGGTACACTGCATTAAAAAAAAACTTACAAATATGTAACCACTTAGTAACCTTTTCATTTTTAAAAATAATTTTGATGTTAGCGTGCTTGATTAAACTAAGTATTCATTAGTCAAACACACATATCACAAGAATAAAAAAATGCGCATTCAAGCTACCAACGGCGTGAAATTAAGATCACATTTTTGAAATCATTACTTTACCAAGAACAATTAATAATTTATTAAAATAGAAAAAGGGATGTAGAAACATCCCTTGACTGATAAAAACGTATAAGATTGCTAGTAGAATAATTTAAAAATAGACTTCTTTTTTTAAAAAATATATGCGCCTACTTTAATTAATGATTTAATAATTTTAATTATTCGAAATAGCGTATTGATCATACATTTTTGTCTTTAAACATACGCTTGAAATAGATGTATTATCTCGAATTGAATAGAAACAGCTATACATCAGCTTACAAGCCTGATTCAGAAGATTAACCAAAGTCGAATTAAATTTCTAAAGGAAAAATATTACAACATAAATTAAATTAAACTTAATCAATTTACACGATGTGATAATTTGATCGAATTGATCTTATAAAAAATCTAGTGCAAAAAATGGTAACAATTACAAAATTTTGCTTTCCTATCTTTATTAAAAATATAGGGATGAAAAGCTTATTATTTTCTTTGATATTGATAAATTTTTTTGGCACAGTATCAGCACAAAATCTTCAGCAACTTAATAAAAAAAGAGTTCAACTTCCAAACGGATGGGCACTAACACCGGTTGGCAAACAAGTTCCACTTGGAGACCTTCCATTAAACATTGCAGTGAGTCATAATAAAAACCTTTTGGCAATTACCAATAACGGACAAAGCACACAATCGATTCAACTAATTGATGCAAAAACAGAAAAAGAATTATCGAATGTTGAAATTGGCACGAGTTGGTATGGATTAAAATTTTCTGCGGACGATCAATATTTATATGCATCAGCCGGCAATGACAATTCAATTATCAAATTCGATATCATTCAAAATAAATTAAAAGCAGTTGATACAATTGTGTTAGGTAAAAAATGGCCTGTCAAAATTTCACCAACTGGCATTGAAATAGATGATGCTACAAAAACAATGTTTGTTGTTACAAAAGAAAATAATAGTTTGTATGTGATAGACATTGAAAATAAAATCACAAAGAAAATTATTGCATTAGGCGCAGAAGCTTATTCCTGCATACTTTCAAACGACAAGAAATTTCTATACATTTCATTATGGGGCGGCGACAAAGTTTTATTCTTTGATACAAATACTGACACTGTGATTGATTCGGTAAGTGTTGGTGATAATCCAAATGAGATTTGCTTATCGAAAAACGGGAAATATTTATTTGTTGCAAATGCAAATGACAACTCCGTTTCGGTAGTTGATGTTTCACAAAAAAAAGTTGTAGAAACTTTGAATGCGGCTCTATATCCCAATGCTCCGAGCGGATCGACCAGCAATGGAGTTGCGTTGAGTGATGATGATAAGACGCTTTATATCGCTAATGCAGATAATAATTGTCTGTCAGTTTTTAATGTAAGTGAAATCGGGAAAAGCAGATCCAAAGGATTTATTCCTGTTGGCTGGTATCCAACCAATGTAAAACTAATTGGAAAAAAAATATTTGTATCCAATGGCAAAGGACTTACTTCATTGCCAAATCCAAACGGACCAAATCCATTTGGTAAAAAGCAGGCTGTAAATTATCATCAGCAAGAAAATAAAAAATCTGACAAAACACAGTACATTGGTGGACTATTTAAAGGTTCATTAAGCATCATCAACGAACCATCAGAAAAACAACTGAGCATTTTTTCAAATGCAGTTTATCAGAATACACCTTATACAAAAGTTAAAGAATTAAATGCTGATGGAGAATCACAAAACCCAATACCCATGCATGTTGGAGACAAATCTCCCATCAAATATGTTTTTTATATTATTAAGGAAAACAGAACTTTCGATCAGGTGTTAAGTGATATGCCCGGAGCAAATGGCGATACGAGTTTGCTTTTTTTTGGAGAACATTATACACCCAATCAACATGCACTTGCAAAAAATTTTGTTTTGATGGATAATTTTTACTGCGATGCCGAAGTGAGTGCCGATGGACATAATTGGAGTTTGGGAGCGTACGCAACCGATTATTTGGAAAAGACCTGGCCATCTAGTTATAGCAATCGTGGTGGCAATTACGATGCAGAAGGCAATAGAGAAATTGCGAATAACAAAGGCGGATTTATTTGGAATCTTTGCAGTCGAAATAATGTCAGCTATCGAACTTATGGAGAGTTTATAGATGATTACAAGCCCAATATTCCTATTTTAAAAAATCATTTTTGTAGCTATTATACCGGTTGGGATCAAAGCGTGAGGGATACAGTTAGGGTTAGTCAATGGAAAAGAGATTTTGATTCACTTATAGCTATGGATGCTTTGCCACAATTAAGTACACTTCGGTTTATCAATGACCATACCGTAGGCTTGCGAATTGGCAGACAAACGCCGTACGCAGATGTTGCAGATAACGATTTGGCTGTAGGAATGTTTATTGACTATTTAAGCAAGAGTCGTATTTGGAAAGAAAGTGCAGTTTTTATTTTAGAAGATGATGCTCAAAATGGAGCCGATCATGTAGATGCACACCGAAGTACGGTGTATGTGGTGAGTCCGTTTACTAAACGAAATTTTGTTGATCACACGATGTATTCTACATCCTCTGTTCTAAGAACAATTGAATTGATATTAGGATTGCCCCCAATGACACAATACGATGCGGCTGCAATGCCTATGTGGCGTTGCTTTACAGTGAATCCTGATTTTTCAGTTTATCATTGTTTGCCTTCCAACATTAATTTAAACGATAAAAACACCAAACAAACTGAAGCCGCCAGATTGAGTGAAACCTTTGATTTTTCCAGTGAAGATAAAATACCCGAGACTATGTTTAATGAAGCTTTATGGTTGGGATTAAAAGATAAACATGCACCTGCACCCAAAAGGGCAGCATTTGTGAGAACGAACGACTGAAAAAAATGAGTTCACCATCAAACTCAAACCAACATTGAAAGGCAAGATGGCTTGCGTCAGGACATTGTTTTTGTATAATACAGATTTAATTATAAAATTCTAACTGCAAAACCTCGACGAATAAAATGCTTTGATCGTTCATCAAATTTGTTGGATAAAAATAATTATTTCTACCTATCTGACGCAGGACTCGGCCCAGTTGCCATTTTTTCTTCAGCATTTTTAAAAAACCACTTTAAAAATAATTCACTTTTATTGCTCTGTTTTCTTGACATTTATTCGTTGAAGACTTTAGTTGCAAATGGCATCAGGGCAGAGTCAAATGTGATTTTTATCAATTCGGGAGTAAATTTTAGCCTATTTAAAACTCCCGAATTACTCCCTTTTTCTTTAATAAAATATGAATATATTGATAGTGTTTGAAATTAAAAATGGCTATAATCATTTGAATTATAGCCATTTAGTTAAAATTGTGAGTAAGAATGTGGAGCTGCAGGGAGTCGAACCCTGGTCCAAACATATTCGCCGTAAGCCTTCTACATGTTTATCTTAGAATTATTTTTCGTAAAAATGCAGGAACCAAGCAAACCAACATTTTTCTTAGATGAATAGTCTTGAACTGTTATCACATCATTTAACAGCAGCAACCCGTTTTGTTTTTGAGTCGGCGGCGGAACTTGGTAACAGGTAAACCTGCTCGGCGGCCCTAATGGATGCTAGTCTATCGACTAAGCAGCCATGGCATACGAAGTATTGCCATATAAAATTTTCGCATTCAGATTTAAGTGCTAATTACGCAACGCACTACATGCTTATACTTCCAAAGAACTATGCTGTCAAAACCGGTCAGCCCCTTTTTTTAATGAAAGAATGAAGGAATGAAAGAATTGGGGACACTTATGATAGTAGGTGCCCTACATTTTCATTTCTGCATTCTTTCATTCTTTAATTTTTTAATTTCTATCTTCTCCCCCATCCCAGCCAATCATTTCCATTCGCAAATAACATTAATGATAACAATAAAACCATGCCAACAATCTGTGCGTATTCTAAGAATTTTTCGCTGGGTTTTCTGCCGGAAATCATTTCTACCAATGTAAATACAACATGGCCGCCATCCAATGCAGGTATCGGCAAAAGATTCATGAATGCTAGTACAATTGATAAAAAGCCGGTTATTCTACAAAAAGCTTCCCATTCTCCCCAACTAGTCGGGAAAACAGATCCAATGGCTTTAAAACCACCCAATCCTTTATATGCGCCGGTACTGGGGTGTAATATCATTTTAAACTGATCGATATAAAATTTTAATTTATCCAACGCCATTGATACTCCTGCAGGAATTGCTGCAAAAAAACCATACTTTTTTCTTTCCAATTTAAATACGCCAAGACTATCGTATTGTTCGGGATCTAAAATTGGGAGTCCAATTTTCCCATCATCATTTACTCTCGCAGTCAAATCAACAACTGATCCTTTTCTTTCAATTTTTACATGAACCTGTTGATTTTTTTTATCGGCAAGCAACGGAGATATTTCGTCATAGAAAGTTATTGGAGTGGAGTCAATCGCAAGTATTTTATCCATTTCCTGAAAGCCTGCTTGTTTACCATTAGATGTATCTTTTGGATCATAACTTCCAATATAGGTTGGCAATCTTTGCATCAACAGCATCCCGGTCCTTTTTTTACTTTCAATTAATCTGCCAATAAAATTAGATGGAATTACAATATTGCTTTGCTGACCGTTCCTTTCAATGGTAACGTTATTACTCAGTAATAATTTAGCCTGAATATCGTCAAAGTATGGAATCTCTTTTCCGTCAACGGCTAATATTTTATCTCCATTGTGAATTCCTAATTCCATTAATACACTATCCTGTACCCAGATTCCTTGTTTTACAGAAGTATTGGGAATTTTTGTTTCTCCCCAAACAAATAAAACCATCGCATAGATTAAAAAAGCAAGCAAAATATTTACTATAATACCGCCCAGCATAATGATAAGTCTTTGCCATGCCGGTTTGCTCCTAAATTCATAAGGCTGCGGTGGAAGTTTCATGGCTTCTTTATCCATGCTTTCGTCGATCATGCCGGCAATTTTTACATAACCTCCCAAGGGCAACCATCCAATTCCATATTCAGTTTCGCCCACTTTCTTTTTTACCAAAGAAAACCATGGATTAAAAAATAAATAAAATTTCTCTACCCTACAGCCAAACCATTTGGCAGTGATAAAGTGTCCAAACTCATGTAGAATCACCAAGATAGACAAAGATAAAATCAGATAAAATACCTGCATCCCTACATGGCTCCAATTGATTGCTAATAATGTCATATTTATCAAGCTTTTCTCCTGAAAGAGAATATTTTATTAGTTAAAAATATTTTTTCTTTTATGAAAATGAATGTTCATTTGATTTTACTAAATCCAGATACAAAATATCTATGTAAAAAAAAAGTAATCATAGTTTTATTAATGAAGCCGCAAAATTACGGGCTTCGCCATCGCTATCAAAATATTCCTCTAAGGTAGGATGTTCAATGAAACTAATATTTTGCATAGCTTTTTCAACTACTGCAGTAATATCTAAAAAGCCAATTCTATTGCGAAGAAAGGCCCATACTGCAATTTCATTGGCGGCATTGAGGATGCATGGCATGTTTCCGCCTTTGTAGAGTGCGTCTGTTGCCAATGATAAATTTCTGAAAGTTTTAACATCCGGTTCTTCAAAATTGATCGTTGAAAATTTTTTGAAATCAAATCTTGGAAAATTATTCTTTATTCGAGTAGGAAATGCCATTGCGTATTGAATCGGAAGCTTCATATCGGGCAATCCCATCTGAGCTTTCATGCTTCCATCTTCAAATTGTACGATGCTGTGAATAACGCTCTGCGGATGAATAACTACCTGAATCTGGTCGGGATGTAAATTAAAAAGCCATTTAGCTTCAATCATCTCTAATCCTTTGTTCATCAGCGTTGCAGAGTCTACCGTAATTTTTGCACCCATCGTCCAGTTAGGATGTTGCAGCGCATGATCCCTTTTTACATTCACCAAAAAATTTGGTTTTTTCCCAAGAAAAGGACCACCGCTGGCGGTTAATACAATTTTCTCTATCCTGTTTCTGCCTTCACCAACCAAGCATTGAAATATGGCTGAATGTTCGCTATCTACCGGAATAATTGGAGATCTGTTTTCAACGGCCTTCTTCATCACAATATCTCCGGCAACGACCAAGGTTTCTTTATTTGCCAGTCCGATACTTTTTCCTTTTTCAACAGCTTTCAGGGTTGGTTTTAAACCTGCAAAACCAACAATTCCTGCAAGCATCATATCATAAGTATCAAAATCTGCGACTTCTTCCAAAGCATCTTCGCCAGCAAAAACCTTTGTTTCGGTTGCAGATAATGCTTCTTTTACTTTCTGATATTTTGTTTCATCACCAATTACAACTGCATTGGGACTAAATTGCAGCGCTTGCTTAACCAACAATTCATCATTGGAATGAGCAGTCAGAATTTCAACTTCAAACAATTCCGGATTTGCTTGAATCACTTCAAGACATTGAGTTCCGATAGAGCCTGTTGAGCCGAAAACTGCTATTCTTTTTTTTGAAATCCCGTCTGACATGAAATGTTGGTTATAAAATAGAGGGCAATTTACTGTAATAATTCCTTTATTGCGTCATGAACCTTTTGAAATTGGAAAGTATCCAGAACGATTTGCATATTTTTTACAATATGTTCATTTTGCAAATTACCGATTGAACCCTCATGTGTATGATTGACTGAAGTATTATATTTGAACTCGCCTTTTTCAATAGACATGCCGATTTGTTTGTATGCATCTCGGAAAGGAACACCTTGTAAAACCAGTTTATTTACTTCTTCTACACTAAAAAGAAATTTATATTTTTCGTCCTGCAACAAATCTTTGTTTATCTGAATGTTGCTCAACATAAGTCCGGCCATTTGAATACAATTATTCAAATTTTCAAATGCAGGAATAATATGTTCTTTCAACAATTGCAGGTCTCTAAAATATCCTGAGGGCAAGTTTGTTGTCATCAGCATAATCTCATTTGGTAATGCCTGAATTCGATTGCAATGAGAACGGATCAATTCAAATACATCCGGATTTTTTTTGTGAGGCATGATGCTGCTGCCTGTAGTCAGTTCATCCGGAAAACTGATGAAGGCAAAATTCTGATTCAGATACAAACAAGCGTCCATACTCAATTTAGAAATGGTGGCTGCAATATTTGAAATAGCGGAAGCTACAATTCTTTCTGTTTTACCTCTACCCATTTGAGCATAGACCACATTGTAATTCAGATCGTCAAAACCCAGCAACTTTGTAGTAAGTCTGCGGTTGATCGGAAACGAAGATCCATAGCCTGCCGCGGAGCCAAGCGGATTTTTATTAACTACTTTATAAGCAGCTTGTAAAGTGGTTAAATCATCTACCAAACTTTCGGCATATGCACCAAACCACAATCCAAAAGATGATGGCATGGCTAACTGCAAATGCGTATAGCCCGGCAAAAGATCTGCTTTATATTTTTCACTTTGTAAAATCAGTAAATCAAAAAATGCTTTTGTACTTTCTACTAACTTTTCAATTTCACTTCTTAAAAAAAGTTTTAAATCCAACAATACCTGATCGTTTCTGCTTCTGGCACTGTGAATTTTTTTTCCGACATCACCTAATTTTTTTGTAAGCATTAATTCAACTTGGGAATGAATATCTTCAACACCTTCATCAAGATTGAATGCGGCATTTAATGTTTCTTTATAAATATTTTTTAATTCTTTCTGCAATGAATCCAATTCCTGTTTTGATAACAAACCAATTGTTTCAAGCATAGTAGTATGAGCCAGTGAGCCCAACACATCAAATGGCGCAAGATAAATATCTAAATCTCTGTCATTACCAACAGTAAACTTTTCTACTTCCTTGAGTGATGTTTTATCTTTTTGCCAGAGTTTCATTTGAATAAAAATTAAATTTCAATAATAGTCTGAAGCTTGATTTTAAAAGTTAAAATTCAAAACCAAAAACTAAGTGCATGATAATTGTTACAGTCATTTATTAAGAAAGAAATTTATTTCTACCTTAGCTACTTCTTCTTTGTGCCTTTGTGTCTCGTTACCTCATTAAACAATCTGCTCCAATAACTTAATATACGTCCCAATCCCATCTTCAATCTCGCTCAAATATATGAATTCATCGGCAGTATGACTTCTGGCACTATCACCGGGCCCCATTTTCAATGTCGGAAAATGCATCAATGCTTTGTCAGATGTTGTAGGAGAACCATAATATCCTTTGCCCAACTGAATTCCGGCTTTTACCAAAGGATGATCCAATGCAATAGATGTTGATTTCATCCTGGTTGTACGTGGTTTGTAAGAACTTTTTAAATTCTTTTTAAGTGCTTCTAAAATTTCTTCAAAAGTATAGAGTTCATTTACTCGGACATCAATTACAAATTTGCACTGAGCAGGTACAACATTGTGTTGCTTGTTTTCTGTTTCAATAACGGTTACGGTTAGACGAGATTCGCCCAACAGCTCACTCACTTTTTCAAATTTATAATTCCTGATCCATTCTATATCGTTGATTGCAATGTATAATGCATTTTCACCTTCATTTCTTGCGGCATGACCTGCTCTTCCATTAGCGGTGCAATCTATTACCATCAAGCCTCTTTCAGCAACAGCCATTTCCAATTGTGTTGGTTCGCCAACAATTCCAAAATCAATATTTCCAAGATATGGCAACACGAGTTCAATCCCATTTACACCACTGATTTCTTCTTCGGCACTTGCTGCAAAAACAACATTGTGATCCGTATTTTGTTGAGAATAAAAATGAAGAAATGTAGCGATGAGCGATACGAGACAACCACCGGCATCATTACTGCCTAGTCCGAATAATTTCCCGTCTTTTTCAATGGGCGTAAACGGATCCATTGTGTATCCTTTATTTGGTTTTACAGTATCGTGATGAGAGTTCAACAAAACTGAAGGCTTACTTGCATCATAATATTTATTTTTTGCATAAACATTATTTCCAACTCTTGCAAATTCAACACCATTTGCTTCAAAAAATGCAGCAATAATATCTGCAGTATCATTTTCTTCTTTCGAAAAGGAGGGCGTGCTAATCAGTTCTTTTAATAAGCTGATTGCTGCAACCGACAATTCTGAAACGGTCGATTTTCCGGTAAGTATATTCTCAGTGTTACTCATAATTATTTTATTAATGTCCCTTTAGTATGATCAGTTAGATTTTGCAACAAATCTTCAGCATCGCCAATTAAAACTTCTTTTACGCCACTATTGATTGCATCAAATGCGTTGTCTATTTTTGGTAAGATGCCATCAAACAATTTCTTGTCCTGAAGCAAATTCCGGTATTTTTCTTTTGTAATTAAATTAATTACTGAATTATCATCTTCTACATTTTCCAATACCCCTTTTTTTTCAAAACAATATATTAGTCGAACATGATACAAATTGGACAAGGCAACAGCCAGTGAAGAAGCCACCGTATCTGCATTCGTATTCAACATTTGACCATCACCATCATGTGTAAGCGGTGCAATGATGGGCGTTAGACTAGCATCTATCAACAATCGCAGGTTTTGAATATTAAATGCAGCATGATCTACATCACCCACAAAACCAAAATCAATCCCTTCCTTTGTTATCGGTCTTTTTTTTGCAGGCATAATATTAGCATCGGCACCAGTTAAACCGATTGCATTGCAATGCAGTGCCTGTAGTTGTGCAACCATTTGTTTATTGACCAATCCACCATAAACCATCGTTACTAAATCAATCGTTGCTGCATCTGTAATTCTTCTGCCATTGATATAATTCGATTTTATTCCCAACGATTCTCCAATCTTGGTAGCAATTTTTCCACCCCCGTGAATCAATATTTTTTTTGCATCAATCGAAGCAAATTTTTGTAAGAAAGAAGATAATTTTTGTTCATCATCTGCAACATTGCCGCCGATTTTTATGACAAAGAGTTTGCCCCCGTCCCCTAAAGGGGAGTTATTTGAAGACGCTGCTTTGGATTGAGCATTCATAATATTTGTTATGGTTTGATCTAATTTTCTTTCCACGTTTTCAATATCATTTACTATTTCTTCATTTTTAAATCTTAACACTGTAATTCCAAATTGGCTTATCTCAGATTCTCTTTGTTGATCGTATAATTTCACTTCTTTGTCTTGGTGATATCCTCCATCCAATTCAATTACCAACTTTATTTTATGACAATAAAAATCTGCAACAAACCTTGATAAGGGATGCTGCCTCCGAAATTTTATATGCCATTTATTAATTTTTATATAATTCCAAAATATTTCTTCTGCCGCTGTCATCCTACTTCTTAATTCATCTGCTTTTTCAAATATTATTGGATCTGCTCCATAAAACATGTTAAAACCCTTCTCGCCCCCATCCCCTAAAGGAGAGTTATTCGAAGACTCTTTTTCTGATTGAGTCCTTTGAATATTTGTTATCTTATGATCTCTTTTTCTTTCCAAATTTTCAAACTCATTTATTATCTCTATGTTTTTGAATCTTAATGTTGACTCGAATTTATTTTAACCACTAAAAAATAATTCAATTAAATAACTCTCTAACTATAACTCCCCTTTAGGGGACGGGGGCTACACCCTTTTAAAATTTCACTCAAAACTGCCTGTGCAGCCCATATCCTGTTTGCAGCTTCTTGCGTAACAATACTGTTTGCGCTATCCAACACTTCGTCACTCAACTCAACATTTCTTCTCACAGGAAGGCAATGCATCACTTTTGCATGATTGGTTAACATTAATTTTTTTTCTGTCAGCATCCAGGAAGGATCATTGGTGTAAATTCTTCCATAATCTTTGTAAGTACTCCAGTTTTTTACATACACAAAATCAGCATCTTTCAATGCTTCATCCTGATTGGTTGTGATCGTTGCACCTGTTGTATATTTTTCATCCAGTTCATAATCCTCCGGATGTGTAATTATAAAATCTGCTTCGCCCCAAGCATTTACCCACTGTGCAAAAGAATTGGCAACACATTGAGGAAGTGGTTTGATATGTGGTGCCCAAGTCAAAACAATTTTCGATTTTCGATTTTTGATTTCAGATTTTTTGATTTCTTCCTGAATCGTCATGATATCGGTAAGCGATTGCAAAGGATGCAGTGTTGCACTTTCCAAACTAACAATCGGTACACCTGCATATTTTTTAAAAGACTCAATTACTTCTTCGTTATAATCTTCTTCCTTATTGGTCAGGTTTGGAAATGAACGGATTGCAATGATATCAAAATATTTTCCGAGAATTGGTGCTGCATCTTTTACATGTTCGGAAGTATTACCGCTCATGATGGCACCGTCTTCGAACTCCATATTCCAACCTTCTTTACCAACATTAAAAACAATGACATTCATGCCCAATTGTTCTGCAGCAATTTGAGTACTCAAGCGAGTACGCATACTTGGATTTAAAAACAACATTCCAATTCGTTTATTCAACCCTAATGACTTGTCAGCAAAGGGATTTTCTTTGTAGTATAGTGCTTTTGATACTAGGGTATTGATGCTAGAAACATCATTAACCGAAATAAAATTTTTCATGATGCAAGTTCTATTTTTAGTGCATTTAAAAAATGATCAGCTTCCACTTTTGTAATATTCAAAGCCGGTAAAAGCCTAATCACATTTGGCTTTGCTTCGCCGGTAAATATTTTGTGTTTAAACAAAAGATTCTTTTTTACATCTTTAAATTCATCCGGAAGTTCAATTCCAATCATCAGACCATTTCCTCTTAATTCTTTTATGTTGTTTATTTTTTTTAATTCAGAAAATAAATATTCACCCATCACTGTTGCATTCTGCATCAGGTTTTCTTTGTCCATTACTTCTAAAACAGCAAGTGCCGCAGCGCAGGCCAAATGGTTTCCTCCAAATGTTGTACCTAACATAAAATGTTTTGGTTGAATTTTAGGAGCAATCGAAATGGCGCCTATCGGAAAACCATTACCCATTCCCTTAGCCATGCTGTAAATATCAGCGTTTACACCGGCATAATCATGACTATAAAATTTTCCGGATCTTCCATATCCGCATTGTACCGAATCTGCGATGAATACTGCATTGTATTCATCACAAAGCATTCTGATTTTCTGCAAAAAAGAATAATTTGCAACCCGGATTCCACCAACTCCCTGTATGCCTTCAATTATTACGGATGAAATTTCATTGCCATTTTCGGTAAAATAATTTTGTAAAGCTTCTTCATCATTAAAAGGAAGAAATACAACATTGTCTGTTTGATTTACAGGTGCAACAATATTCGGATTGTCTGTAACTGCAACAGCCAATGAGGTTCTGCCATGAAATGCTTTTGTGAATGCAACAATTTTTTTTCTTCCATTGTAAAATGAAGCAAGCTTTAAAGCATTTTCATTTGCTTCTGCGCCACTATTGCATAAAAACAATTGATAGTCTTCTTTGCCGGAAACCTTTCCCAATTTTTCGGCCAACTCAACCTGCAAAGGAATTTTAACTGAGTTAGAATAAAACCCAACTTTGTGTAACTGATCTTCCAATCTTTTTACATAATGCGGATTTGTATGGCCAATACTAATCACGGCATGACCGCCATACATGTCAAGATATTTTTCACCCTTCTCATCATATACATACGATCCTTCAGCCCTGTCAATGATAATGTTATTTAAAGGGTAGACATCAAAAAGTTTCATTGTATTAATTTAAAAATTACTTGCTTTTAATTTCAAGCCGGTATCCTCCGGCAATCCAAAGATTAGATTCATATTTTGAACCGCTTGACCACTAGCACCTTTCAGTAGATTGTCTATAATTGAATGCACAACCAGCATGTTACCAACTTTCTCAAGATTTATCAGACACTTATTCGTATTTACAACCTGTTTCAAATTGAGTGTTTCTTTTACAACATGTGTAAATGGATGATCTGCATAAAAATTTTCGTACAAATCATTTAATTCTTCGATAGATTTCGAACATTTTATTTGTGAGCTGATAAAAATTCCACGTGTGAAATCTCCACGCCATGGAACGAAATACAAACCCCCATCCCCTGAAGGGGAGCCGGGAAAACTATTTTGCAACTGATGAAGTGATTGTAAAATTTCATCGTTATGCTGATGTGTCAAAGTTTTGTAAGCAGAAATATTATTTTGCCTCCAGCTAAAATGTGAGGTTGCAGATAATGATTGTCCGGCTCCTGTGCTTCCAGTTATTCCTGTTGTATGAATTTCGTCAGGCAATAATCCGGCTTTTGCCAAAGGCAATAAACCAAGCTGAATGGCTGTTGCAAAACATCCGGGATTTGCAATATTATTGGCAGTTTTTATTTTTTCTCTTTGTAATTCCGGTAATGCATATACAAAGTTTCTTCCTTTTATCTGTGCATCTTTTAATAATCTGAAATCATTTCCGATATCAATCAATTTTACATGATCGGGAATATCATTTGCAGCAATAAATTTTTTGGCTTCGCCATGACCAGCGCAGAAAAACAAAACACTCACGTCCCCTAAAGGAGAGTTATTCGAAGAGAATAACATTTCGGTTTCGCCGATTAAATCGGTGTGTACACTGCTGATTTTCTTTCCACCATTGCTTCCGCTTTGGGCAAAAACAATTTCTACCTGCGGATGATTCAATAATAAACGAATCAATTCACCACCGGTATATCCGGCTGCACCTATGATTCCGGCTTTGATCATATTTTTTTCTTATTTGATTCGCAAACACTGTGATAAATGCCAACTTGATTTCCAAATATTCTGGTAAACCCTCTTACATCTTCTCCGGTAAATCCGGTATTCATCTCACCATACTTACCAAATTTACTACTCATTAAATCGTTTTCACTTTCGATCCCGATTATATGAAAATGATAAGGATTCAATTGTACAAAAACATCTCCGGTTACTTTACGCTGACTTTTTTCCAGATATGCTTCAATATCTCTCATCACAGGATCCAGTATCTGACCTTCGTGCATCCAGTTTCCATAAAACTGAGATAAAGTATCTTTCCATTGCAACTGCCATTTTGTTAACACATGTTTTTCCAATGCATGATGTGCTTTGATAATAACCATCGGTGCAGCTGCTTCAAAACCTACACGACCTTTTATTCCAATGATCGTATCACCAACATGAATATCACGACCAACACCATAAGGACCAGCAATGGTTTGTAAATACTGAATGGATTCTGAAGGATGATCGAAAAATTTATCATTGATTCCTTTTAGTTCACCTTTTTCAAAATAAAGTTTTACTTCTTCGCTACCAGTCTTGGTAACTTGTGTTGGCCATGCAGATTCCGGCAACATGCCTTTGCTGCTCAACGTTTCTTTGCCGCCTACACTGGTTCCCCATAAACCTTTGTTGATAGAATATGCCAACTTTTCAAAATTCATTTCAACACCCTTGCTTTTCAAATATGCAATTTCTTCTTCACGACTGATTTTCATATCTCTGATCGGTGTAATAATTTCAATACCCGGAACATCAATATTTAAAATCATATCAAACCTTACCTGATCGTTTCCTGCTCCGGTACTACCGTGTACAACTGCATCGGCTTTCAATTCTTTCACATGCTCTGAGATATGCATTGCCTGACTCAATCTCTCAGCACTCACACTCAAAGGATAAGTACTGTTTTTTAAACAATTCCCAAAAATTAAATATTTTATAATGCTATCGTAATAACTCTGAATCGCGTTGATAGATTTGTGCGATTTTACACCTAATTTATATGCATGTGCTTCAATGTCTTTCAATTCTTCATTGCTAAACCCACCTGTGTTTACAATCACTGAATGAACCTCATAACCCAATTCATCTGTTAGATATTTGACACAATAAGTAGTATCTAATCCACCGCTGAAACCTAGTACAACTTTTTTACTCATGGCTAATTTTATTTAATATTTTAAAAATTAAAAAAATACTTTAGAAATGACTTTGAAGAACTGCCACCTCCTTCTGTGTTTTGTTTATCAAAAAAAGGTTTTAATAATTTCCATTGTTTGAATCTTAATAATCGTTCAAAACCTTTTTTATTTTCTTCAAAAAACTGTGTTGTTTCTTCCGGTTTTAAATGTTCAGACGGATCGTATAGCATTGCAGTACACATACAGTTTTTTCTATCCTTACTCATCAGAATATCATAATTGACACAGCTTTTGCAGCCGGCACAAAAATGTTCATCGTCGGTAAGTTCAGAATAAGTAACCGGTTTGTATCCCAGTTCTGAATTGATTTTCATCACAGCCAAACCGGTTGTAAGTCCAAATATTTTAGACTCCGGATAAAGCTGTCTAGATAAATTAAAAATTTTATGTTTGATTTCTTTTGCTACACCACTTTTTCTAAAAGCAGGTGCAACAATCAAACCACTGTTTGCTACAAACTTGCCATGACCCCAAGCTTCGATATAACAAAACCCAACCCATTCACCAGACTTTGTGACTGCAATTACAGCTTTGCCTTCATGGATTTTATTTTCGATATAACTTGGAGAGCGTTTGGCAATACCCGTGCCTCTAGCCTGCGCCGAGGAAGCCATTTCGTCGGTAATTGTAACTGCATATTTGCAGTCTTCCTGAACTGCAACTCTGATAATAATGTTATTCGTTTCCAATTGTATAAAAATTGAAATAATATTTTAAAAAAAATTGTGAGATTTCGACTTTTGGAGGTTTTCCACTGACAGGGGCAATAAAAATGCTCGGCCTATCAGCAACCAGGTCGTCGTGAGTGAGTTTCTAAAACACTTTCAACAGAAATACAGAACTGTTTCGGGCCTGAATTTATATTGATAATATGGAGTTGAATATTTTCCAATGTTGTGTCGATTGTTTAACA
>Ga0364874_10615_pt1 | contig 17567 bp, 13 predicted proteins | sample ExccelAu500001D4_2_FD_206922 | JGI IMG/M metagenome (GOLD analysis project Ga0364874, IMG submission 206922) | Enriched cells from Trout Bog Lake Hypolimnion, Wisconsin, USA - BchlTB.Aug07.5000.01.D4 | ecosystem: Environmental > Aquatic > Freshwater > Lake > Hypolimnion/Profundal zone | place... | reverse complement strand
AAAGAATCTGAACTGCAGGTTGTTTTGAGGCAGGAAGAAGATCCTTCGGCATTGTAAAAATAGCTAAAAAACCGAGAAGAACGACAACCATGCACAACACAATCATAAGGTATGGATTTTTTATCGAGAATGCAGCAAGAGCAGTTTTTTCATAATCAGATACTATTTCAGAAAATACTTTTTCATCTTTTTCATTAATCAGATGCTTCTCTGCATTTTTCTTTGTCCCCATACTAATAAACTCCTTTTTCTGCAACGTTCCCATCTGTACCGTATGAAAGTTCAACAATCGAATTAATTGTTTTCCAATTAATTTCGTATAGGTACTTTGAAGACTTCTTTTTTCTTACCAAATAAAGGAAAAGGAAGTTCTTTCATTAACTTTTACCGGCAAAGAAGAAACGCTTTAGAACATAACGCTTTCCATTCCACATATTACTACGCCCGGGTATGTTTATTATTACAATCTATTATATTCATATGGCCATATTACCCTAAAAAAGGCGATTCATGTTTTTCAGATGATGATAACTTTTTTTGTAACAATTGATCAAGAAATGCCCATGTCTGTTTATGAACCTTCATTCAGCCGCAACAACGCTAATACTGTTTATCAAGATAAAAACACCTGCATTCAGCCACTATTGCGGATAACGGTTGGATCAACCTGTCCCGTCATTCCCGCACAGGCGGAAATCTCATACAGTAGAACGGTTAACGAAAGAAAAATGCAATTTCCACGCAGGGTCGCGGAGAATAAAACGATAGGTGTGGGGAAATCATGCACTCTCTATGCATGATGGTATCTTTTATTTCGTGAACCTTATAGCGGTGTCGCAACCGGGAAAAGCTTTTCATCCATTCGTGAATTGCTATAAGCTTAAATTTAAAAAACTTCCATTAATCACCTTTTTCACACTCTTTCTTTATAATACCTTTACTGCTTCAGCCGACTCTTTGATTATGAAACTACTTGTACTATCAGATCTGCACCTGGGAAATGGTGACACATTCGGAACTTTTGGGTGGGATCCGTCCCGCTTCATATCAGTCCTTGAGGACATCCGGATGAGCTATGAAATAGACAAGCTCGTTATCAATGGTGATTTGTATGAACTTTACAAATACAGCCATGATGATATCGTGAATAATCAACAGGCCCTTGTTGATTATTTCAAATCCGTTGAAGCTGTCTATATCAGGGGGAATCATGACTTCTTCTGCGAAGAGGGACAGGATTCGCTGTTGATCGAAAATTCACTGGGGCAGACAGTTTATATCGAACACGGCCATAATGCAGATCTTCTCAACGGAACGAGAATCGGATGCAGAATAGTTCGTCTTTTTTTCAGAGTCCTCCGTCATCTGGTGAAAATAGGATGGATACGAAGCGCCTACTTTACATACAATGATCTCATCGATGAAGTGGATCGGGTACCCAGAAAATATAACTCTTACAGATATCTAAAGTATGCACTCCGCCTGCTCAAAACATATGATGTTGTTATTCTCGGGCACACGCATAAAATTGAAGTTCATAAAACGTATTATCTCAACAGGAAAAAGCGCTATTTTAACTGCGGATCCTGTACTCTAGGCAGGTTTCAGGCCGTCATGTTTGACACAGAAACATTTGACTATGATACGATTAAAATTTCATCTGCAGATGATCCGTCATACCTTTCGCTGGAAAGATTCAAAAAACACGCTTAGTCTGATCAGCGGCGGGTTTTAAAAAATTTTATGCTGGTCTTGACAAACAAAATCTATCTGCTTCAATTAATACCATGGCGGTATTGTCCGCACTCTTTGTCAAAAAAAGGACGCCATGGACGAAAAAGATTCTCTATCTTCAATAAGCACTGACCTTCTTGATAGCGACCTCGTTTCAATTGACCAGGTCTTGCCAAAACAGATCTATATCATTCCTATCCGCTACCGTCCCATTTTCCCTGGAATTATCACACCGCTGATCATTTCTCAGGGCCGTTTTACTGATGCTGTGGATAAAGTTTTAAACGGTTCACGCGCAATAGGTCTTGTACTGCTCAAGCAGGATGACACTGATGATATCAAACCGGGTGATCTCTACGGTTTCGGGACAGCTGCTAAGATTCTCAAAAAAATTAACCTTCCCGACGGCGGCATCAATGTTCTGATCAATAGCGTCAAGAGATTCAAAGTTGTAAAGATAATCAGCGAAAAGCCGCATCTTATTGCAGAAGTGGAATATCTTGAGGATGAAGTTCCCGTTAAAACGACCGAAATGAAAGCACTGACACGTTCAGTTTTGTCCCAGCTTAAAATGCTTTCAGAGAACAACCCTCTTTTCACAGAAGAAATGAAGCTTACTATGGTCAATGTTGATGAACCCGGAAAGATTGCAGATTTTGTAACTTCTATTCTAAATGTCGACAAAGAGGAATACCAGGAAGTTCTTGAAACCATAAATGTGCAGAAAAGACTGGAAAAGGTTCTTACACTTCTGCAGAAGGAACTGGAAGTTGTAACGCTCCAGAAAAAAATTCAGACCCAGATAAATGATAAAATTGATAAACAGCAGCGTGAATACTATCTTCGGGAACAGATGAAAGTCATCAAACAGGAACTCGGACTCGAAGAAGATGAGAGAGTAAAAGAAGTCAATGAGATGAAAAAGAAGGTCGAAGAATTCGGTCTTCAGGGAGAAGTTAAGGAAAAGGTTCTGGAAGAAATCGGTAAACTTGCATCTTCCGACTCCAATTCATCCGAGTATGCAATCACACGAACGTATCTTGATGTTGTTCTGTCTCTGCCGTGGAACATCAAAACCGAAGATTCTCTTGATCTGGATAGAGCGGAAAAGATTCTCAACCACGATCACTATGGCCTCGATGATGTCAAAAAACGTATTCTTGAATTCCTTGCAGTCCGCAAGCTAAAACCGGATGCCCGCGGATCGATCATCTGCCTTGTAGGGCCTCCGGGGGTTGGGAAAACCTCTCTCGGCAAATCTATTGCAAGATCACTCAATAAGAAGTTCTTCCGTATGTCGCTCGGCGGGATGAGAGATGAAGCTGAGATTAAAGGACACAGGAAAACCTATGTGGGTGCGATGCCGGGGAAGATCATCCAGGGAATAAAGATAACAAAGGCAAAAAATCCTGTTTTTATGCTGGATGAGATCGATAAGCTCGGCATGAGCTATCAGGGCGATCCGACTTCAGCTCTTCTTGAGGTCCTTGATCCGGAACAGAATGCAGAGTTCAGAGATCACTATCTTGATCTGCCGTTCAATCTTTCCGACGTTTTCTTTATCACAACAGCTAACACTCTCGATACTATTCCTGGTGCACTCCGAGACAGAATGGAGATCATACGTCTTTCCGGATATATCATGGAAGAGAAGTTTGAAATTGCGCGCCGGTATCTTCTTCCTAAACAGATTGAACGTCACGGCCTTGCAAAAGATGCTGTCAAAATTGATAAGACCGGTTATCTTTATATCATCGCCGGATGGGCTAGAGAAGCAGGGGTCAGAAATCTGGAACGTCAGATTGAAACGATCTGCCGTAAGACAGCAACCATAGTGGCAAGAGGAAAGACTTCTCCAAAAGGAAATCTTAAAGAGGAAACCATCCGCGAATATCTCGGACCTGAAATCTTCAGCGATGACGAGAAGATGAAAATTGACCGTCCCGGCATTGTTAATGGTCTGGCATGGACATCTATGGGAGGAGCAACTCTCACTATAGAATCAGCCGCAATTGCCGCAAAAGCTCCGGGACTTAAGCTTACAGGTCAGCTGGGGGAAGTGATGAGCGAATCAGCAAATATCGCTTACAGCTATGTTCAGCACCTTCTCTCTAATAATGAAGAAGGAAAGAAAATCTTCTCCGAAAATCTTGTACATCTTCATGTTCCGGCAGGCGCTACACCAAAGGATGGTCCTTCTGCCGGTATAACAATGGCAACATCTCTGTACTCACTTGCAACCGGAAGACTTGTCAAATCACTCCTTGCCATGACCGGAGAACTGACTCTTACAGGAAGAGTTTTCCCTATAGGCGGACTTAAGGAAAAAATGATAGCAGCCAAACGGGCGGGCATTAAAGAAATCATTATTCCTAAAATGAATGTGAAAGATCTTGCTGAGATCCCCGGACATGTAAAAAAAGGAATAAAGATCCACCCTGTAGAAGAGATGTCTCAGGTTATTGAAATTGCTCTTGTTCCGGAACAAAAAAAGAAAAAGATAAAAAAGAAGACTAAATGAAAAGAGGCCGCGAAAGCGGCCTCTTTTCATGACAATTATAATCAATTAAAAATATCTTGAAATAATGCCTTTTACATGGAAAACTCACTCAGTTTTAAAGGGGGCTTTCATGTCTATCAAGAATCTTATGGAAGATGTTGTTTTCTCAACTATAGAAGAGCTGCTCAAGGAAGAGAAGTATTTTTCAGGAGCGGATCGGTTCAAGCAGGATATTGCAGCCTATGTGCTCAACCGAATTCCCCCAAAATATATAACCAGCGAAAGAGGGATTCTTCATGGAAAGCTGGAAGCACGATTTTTATTCCAGCAGAAGTCAGATATTATATTCCTTATTCATGAGGCTCTCGACGTTATTAAAGGACGTCGCGAAATGCCCAGTTCCGGGATTCAGGACAGTATCTCAGCCCGTCACCTTTTCTTCCCGCATATTCTGGGAGAAGTGCTGGAAGAAACAACTTTCTCTGTTATTACCGGGGTGGAAGTAACCCTGCTTTTCCAGGGTACGCCGGCAAAAATGGTCGACTCGTCCTGGTCAAATCCTTACCGCACAAATAAAGGAACTCTTGGATACTACCACTTCTGGCCTGATGTCGATCCTGATATGATGGATGTCGTATCCGATGTTCCTTTTACCATCAGACTTCATCATCCGAAGTTCCATCAAAAAGATCTGGAGATTACAATCCCTGTTCTTCAGGATGCGAGAATTACACAATCTCGACCTGTTCAGCTTGCACTTATGGAACTCCATGAAGGTGTTGATATTTCTTTTCTCTATGAATAGATATGAATAAGCTTTTTGAAAAAGAGCTTTTCCGGGAAATAGCTGAAGGTGAAGCAACTCGCCTTCGTGTTATTGCAGCAATTTCATTAACTGCCGCATTGTTTTTTCTCTGGTGCGAGTTTTTCATCCCGAAGAACCTGCCAGCAACCTCGGCGCTTCCTTTTTACGGCTTCAGTCTTTATCTATGGTACAGCGGGATCTTTTTCATCTTCGCTCTCTATGAAATAACAGTTATCAAAGGTTTTGAACTGATGGAACGTCATCTTTCAAAACTGCTGCTCCTTCCCCGTCTCGGGAATGCATTCATTGAGGCATCCATCCCCACAATAATTATTTACATTGCATCGGTAGGATGGAATCCCGTTCTTCCTTTCTTTTCTCCGATAGTCTTCGTATATTTTATCTTCATCACCCTCTCTGCACTCAGACTCGACCCGAAAATATGTATTTTCACCGGTACAGTTGCAGCTATAGAATTTTTCCTTCTCTACCTGAGAGCGCTAGAACATCTCCCTCCAAACACCGATCCGGAACTGTTCAACGTCTGGTGGAATCTTTCAAAATCCGGTGCAATGGTTCTTTCAGGCGCTGCAACCGGCAGCGTAGCATTTCAGATCCGCACCCGTATCTACAAATCAACAAAAGATGTTGCCGATACGGCAGATTCTTTTTCCCGATTTGTGCCGCATGAATTTCTAACTTTTCTTGGAAAGGAGAAAATAGAGGACGTCACACTCGGTGATCAGGTTCTGAGAGAAATGACAATACTGTTCTCTGATATACGGTCATTCACTTCTCTCTCAGAAAAAATGACTCCGCGTGAGAATATAGATTTTTTGAACGAATATCTTCAGTCGGTGTGTCCGATCATCCGCAGCAGCGGGGGTTTTATTGATAAATTCATTGGTGATGCAATTATGGCTCTTTTCCCCGGCGATCCTGATGATGCCATTACCGCTGCAGATGCAATATTCAATAAGCTGGATGAATTTAATGCTCAGCGGTCAAAGCAGGGGAAAGAGCCTATTTCAATAGGAGTCGGGATTCATACAGGAAAACTGATGCTTGGAACCATCGGTGAGTCTCATCGAATTGAAACAACCGTTATTTCTGATTCAGTAAATATTGCATCGAGGCTTGAGGGGCTCACCAAAGAATACAGATCGAAAATCATTTTAAGCAGGGACACTGCTGTTCAGCTCACCGTTCACCGTGAAAATGTAAGGGCAATAGGAACGGTTCATGTCAAGGGCAGAACAGAGCAGATTGAAATATTCGAATATGTTTTCCCTTTCAGGAGTTAAGAGTTCTAACCTTATCAAGAAAACGCCCAACATGTGAAAACACCTCTTCTGAAATCTCTCCTCTGACAATTCCATGAATATTGAATGAAACAGCATGAGATTCTTTTACTGATGTTCTTACTTTTTTCATAATGATATCCAGACTTTCCCGGAAGATTACAGGATCCTTGTCAGCCTGCGTTGCATAAACAGGAACAGTAATCCTGTAAAGCCCCTTAGATACGACACTCATCACTTTGCGAACCTGAACAAGTCCATGAATCGGATTTTTAAGATAATTGATTTCAGGATTATCCGGATGATGGTTCAGCAGCAGCGGAACGATTTTAAGTCCGACAGCCCGTGTTATTCTCTGCACAGCATAAATAAAATGAATATTCCTCAAAGCCCAGTGCCGCATGTGAATCGGCGCGCTTATTGAAACTACGGCACAAAAATCTGATGGATGACGGACAGCGTTGAGCAGTGCAAGACCCGCCCCCATGGAAAATCCGGCGGCAATTCTTTTCGGTGCACATTCTTTAACAATCTCAAACCCGCGGCGTGATGCATCATACCAATCGGTCCAGGATCGGGTCATAAGGTCTTCAGGCGTAGTACCGTGGCCGGCCAGGCGGGGAACATAGACAGTAAAACCTTTCCCATGAAGAAACTCAGCTAGAAGTCTAACTTCTTCCGGCTGAGCAAGATAGCCATGCATAAGCAGTATAGCATACTCGGAATTCTGAACTTCAAGAAAGATCGGGCACCCTAACTTCCTAGGCTTACTTTCCCCTTCAATAAAGCTCGCAGTATAGTCACGATCATAAAGTGAAAGTTCTTCATCAATCAGAATTCTGCAGCGTTCAGTCATATCAGTATTTCCTCTGTATGTAATCGCCGATTATCAGAGAATGATCGAAAGCCATATTGTCTGGAATAGCATCAGGAGAGAAAAGTACTGCCTCAGCAGCATCATCAGCACCGAGAGGCATACCGGATGCTCGGGCGATATACACTGCTGAAATTGTGTGCTGCCGCGAATCGCGGGATGGATCTGAATAGGTGTGAAATTGACGGACAAGCTCTACATCAAGACAGGTTTCTTCTTTTGCTTCCCGAACCGCAGCAGCCTCTAGAGATTCACCATAATCTACAAATCCTCCGGGAAGAGCCCACCCGAACGGAGGATTCTTGCGTTTGATAAGGACTATTTTTGTCATCTCTTCATCAAAGATCTCAATAATGATATCAACTGTCGGAACAGGATTACGATAGTGCTTTTCCATAGCTCTATTTTTTGACTATACTCAAAAAAGCAACTGTTTTACATCCAAGCGGATATCAGAAAATAACGGTCCCGTCTCTTTCTACATGGAATCCTGCGTTGCATGATGGACAGAGAAACTGACCGCTTGTATGTACCCGTATGTATGAGCGGCATTCTTCACATTCAACAATAAGCGGCTGAGGGAAAGCAGATTCACCATCCTGAAGAAGCGGCTTGCCTGAGACCTCAACTTTTTCTTCACAAGAAGGGGAAATCAATGTGTTCTCTTTGTCTGTATTTCCGGAAGCGACCTCATCATGGCATTGTTCAAATAAGCCAGCCCCGGCTTTTTCTGCCATTTCGTTCGCTTCAGAAAGCGAAGAAGCGCAGATGAACGTCTGAGAAAATGACAAGAGAGCAAAAACAGCTGATGTTTCCCTGTTCATACCAGTAAGAATGAGTAATCCCTGATTGCTCCGTAATTTTCTATTTATTGTGCTCAGCATGGTTAAACCATTTCCTGCAATATACGGCACACGTGATAAATCAATAATGAAAATTGAAACCCCTTTTCCTGAAAGGTCTTCGATGCAATATCGAAGCTGATCTGCATGTTCTCCTGAGATATAGTCAGAGCATGAAAGAATGACTCCTTTTCGGCTGCCGGTTAAAGTCTGTCGGATATCCATTTTACTTTTTCCTCACAGGTATTGCATCCAGAATAGAAGCCATATTCGCAGGTAGTTCTCGTGATACAGCCTGCTTTTCAGCAACAACTGTTGATCCTTCCGATGCGACAGAATTTTCTCCAGCATGCAGACATGTGCCGTTTGAAGGGATCTTTGTTTCAGAAAATTCTTCAGATCCTTTCTGCACCCGGAGAGCTTTTTTATAAATCATTCTGTAACGGGCAAAAATGATCAGCGAAAGAATAAATGCCAGCCCAAATCCTGAAGCAATGCCGATTTCTGCATGGAAAACTGCGTCTTCAAATTCATTCGTAATTACAGTATAAATCGGATCCTTTGCGACAAGAAAGGCCACGACCCCAAAAGGTTTTCCTTTCAGTGTGACCTGACGACAGAGAATCCAGCCGTTTCTATCGATATTTTCGTAAAAGTATTTCTTCAAATACCGGATCTTCTCTTTATCAAAAGGAACTTTCTTTTCGATAAGAAAATAGTCGGAGAAGAAAGGATCCTTCATATTTTTTTTAAGAGGTGTAAATATCAGATCAAGATTATAGGAGAATTCATCTGTTGCGATATTTCCCTTCAACTGAAGACTCTCATTCTGATCTGAATGCGCGATGATCGTTCCATCCTCTTTGACAAAAAAAGCTTTATACAGAAGCTCTCCGGCATGATAGTCTTTGAAAAGAGCAGACATTCGTATCCCGCTGCCTTTCCCTCCGTCAAGCTCTCCCATCTGTACACATGCATCCAGAACCGGAACAAGATCACTCTGAATAGAGTGTTCAAATTCAGAAATAGCCGACCTTGAAGAGACATAAAAGTATCCGGCAGAAGACACTGCAGCTCCGCCGCAAAAAAGCAGAACCAGAAGAAAGAAAATCCCGAATGGGAAAAGAATTCGTTTCGCTTTACTCATATTTTTCCTACTCAGGAACTCCTTATATAATTATCGGCATATCTTAAAATAAAATTAAGGCCGCGGGAAGAGGCTGCAATACTGAATTAATCTTGACTAAAGACCCCCAGATGTTAGCGTTAAAGCTGTCATTGACATCGGAGGACGCGACGGATGGAACCCCATAAAATATCTCATGAAGTCGTAAAAAAAGTACCTGTGATTTATATCGAAGGCGACATGACTTCAGAAGCTGATGACGCCATCATGAGTTTGTATTCAAAAATAAAATCAGAAATCTCTCCTTCTTCTCTTGTTTTCAACTTCGCAAAAACCAGTTATATCAATTCAGCCGGTATAGCAACGCTGATCAATGTTATTCAGGATATGAATGACAACAACGGGAAAGTAGCATTTGTCGGCCTTTCAAACCATTTTCTTAAAGTAATGGATATCGTAGGAATTTCTGATTTTGTTGAAATATTCGAAACTAACCAGCAGGCGATTAAATAGCTGTCTGCTTGCCTTTTTTTTTCATAAACCGTTCAACATCTTTAAATGATGAACTCTGAATACACTCCGGAATAGACTGAATAAAGGTTTTTCCATATCCTTTCGTTACAATCCTGCTATCAAGAACAGCAACAACGCCTCTGTCAGTGTTTCGCCTCATAAGACGGCCGAATCCCTGTTTGAACTGAATCACCGCAGAAGGAACATGAAATCCGTAAAAGGGATTTACTCCTTTTTCAGCCAGCCGTTCAGTACGCGCTTCTATTTCAGGTCTATCAGGAACCGGGAACGGAAGCTTTGTTATAATGACGCAGGTTAAAAGATCACCTGGAAGATCAAGCCCCTGCCAGAAGGAATGAGTACCGGCAAGGACTGATCCTGGAGCAGCACAGTAGTCAGCGACAGCTTTTACAGAGTCAGACTCGCTCTGAGAGAATATTTCATTACCAACAAGAATTCTAATCCTCGGAATCACATCCTTCAGCATTTCATAGGATGTAAAAAGAATAAGACAATTCCCCCCGCTGGCTGTAATAAGCCTCGCACTTCGCTCCGCTATTGCATCAGTAAAGCCTGTTTCCTGAGGAGAAGGGAGATCGTCAGGAAGATAAAGCAGCACGCGTGACGCATAATCAAAAGGAGAATCAAGTGAAAGAGTCTCCGCTTCAGCAGCTCCAAGCCGGTTTTTTATAAATGTAAACTCATTGTTTACTGCCAGCGTTGCGGAAATGAAAGCTGTATAATCATAGAAGGAGTAGATCTCCAGCTCCATGAGAGGTCCGGTATCAATAGGAGCACCGTAAATAGTTGCTGAATTGACATTGTCCTCCCTATCAATCCAGACTACTATGTCTGAAGTGCTTTTTTTTGTTATAGTCGACAATGCATTTTTGAACGAAGCTATCTTTGATCGTGCAGCTTCATATTCAGATTTATAAGGTTCATCTGCAAAATCGGCTTCTGCTGAAGAGATGGCTAAAATGAATCGATCTATAAGATCGAGAAGATATTCCCCATCAGTCAAGGGCGACTTAACACGGAAAGAACGCTTTCTGTCATCTGTCATCTTTCTGGCATTTTCAAAATAAAGACGACCTTCTTTCTCTATTTCAAAGAAAAGCGCCCTTGACTCATCCTGTATGCTCCGCTCCTTTATTTTAGGAAGCAGCATCTTCTTGTTCCTGTGATGAAATCTTTCAAGAATATCGAGAAGAAGACCATAGGAAAGATTGAACCCGAGCTGCCGGGCTGCAATCTGTTCAACAGAATGTGCTTCATCGAAAATGACAACATCAAATTTCGGAAGATATGTTTTCCCAGCAGCAACATTTGAAAAGAATAGATAATGATTCATCACAAGCAGCTGAGAAGAGAACCACTCTTTCCTCGCCCTCTGGAAAGGACAGGTCTTTGAATACGCGCAGTCAAAGCCGCCACACATATCAGAATCACGCTCAATCTCTTTCCAGATGAGAGGGGAAACATTCAGATCATAGCGTGTAAAAGTCTTTCCTTCTTCAAAAGCAGATGAAATGTCTTCAACCTGATCTTTCTCCTCAAAGAGGAATCCGCCACGTCCAATCATAAGTTCAAAACGTTTGCGACATGGATAATTTGCACTCCCTAGGCACAGAGAATATCGGAAATCGATACCATAGTGGTCTGAAAAAATTTTTTTGACTATAGGAAGATCTTTATCTACGAGCTGCTTCTGCAGCGTCTTTGTCTCGGTTGTAACTGCAAGAATTCTATTTTCCCGAAGACAGTACTCCAGCGCCGGAATCAGATAAGCAACAGTCTTTCCTGTTCCTGTACCGGCTTCAATAAATGCTATTCCACCAGATGATATTGTTCGTGCAAGAAAAGATGCCATCTCTTCCTGCTGAGTCCTATGTTCATAAAAAGGAAGGATGTCCGAAAGACATCCTTCTCTGCCGAAAATCTCATCCATAGATTTCCTTATTCAAACCTGAACGAAGGATAGGTATCAACAAGACCATACACATATCCTGCAACATTCGCACAATACCGCAGATATCGAATCATAAAATCAAAGGTCAGCGAGGGCCAATGACCCATGAAGATAGTATAAATCAGGCTGCCGAAAGCGATGAGAGACATTCCGATCGAAAGAACTGAAAGCATCAGAATATGAGGAAAAGCTGCGACGAGAATCCCCACAACTGAAAGCCTCAGAAATGAAAGAATCCGTGAATATTTTGGAGGATAAACAACTGCGAACTGAAGCTGATAGTCTACATTCTTCTTCCCGCCAAAAACAGGTTTATCTTCCGTCACATTCAGCATTGAAGCATAGATTGAAAGAGCATAGCGAATAGCCTGCTCCTGGATAAGAGAGAAGTCTTTTTCTCTTTCGCCTGTAAACAGAATAAGCAGCCAGTTGATCGTTCCGGTCACAGCCGCGATGGCAGCATAGACTGTGCAAACCACAATGTGCGGAATAAAGGTCAGAAAATAAAGACCAAGAATGCGGAGTACTGCAGTCAGACGTGAATAATGAAATGCATAATCAACAGAGAAGTTGATATACCCGCCGCCGGATGATGCAATCTTATCTGCATCATAAGTCCCGATTTCGCCTTCATAGCGCTGATACCCTTTCTTGGATTCGATATCGAGAAACTGATCTTCAACAGGAGCAGCAGGCGATGTTTCAAAATCTGATGAAGGAGCAGATCCGAAACGTTCAAGATCAACTTCAGGCAAGCGTTCAGAAGTATATTCATCAGGAAGAGTATGTTCATCATCAAACGATGATGAGTCTTCAAGAGGAAAAGCAGAGTTGAAGTTATTATTCTCCTCATCCTTAATTCCGAATTCCGTATTTACATCATCAAGAGAAATATGAAGATTTTCGTCGTCCAAATCATCAATAACGGCAGCTGCCTTTTCCAATTCGAGGTCATCGATTGTCAGACCCGCATCATCAATAGAAAGACGGCTCTCATCTTCAAGGCTTTCACCTGGATGAATTTCATCGCTTTCTTCAAGGGCGATATCGAGCGAATCAAGATCAAGAGTTATGCTCTCATCCTCAAACTCATCTGAAACAGAGCTGTCCTTTACTGATTCAGAGCTAGACGATTCAGCGATGGCAAAATCGTCAGGAAGCTCCATTTCGCCATCCATCTCCGGAACAGGTGCAAACTCCTCTTCAGGCTTTTCTCCTGCTGCAATTTCTTCCGGCTCAGAAAGATCTATATCAAGAGAGTTGAGATCAATGGTTATACTTTCATCTTCTTCTTCAGAAGAAGGAATAGTTTCAATATCAGAAGTTAAACCGGCAGAGAGGTCTTCTTCCACAAGAGAGGATCGTAACCCTTCCGCAGGAAAATCATTATCGCTTTCGGCAGATACGGGAGCGGGACTTTGAAGAACTGAGAGGTCAATCTCCGGTTCTATTTCATCTTCAAAATTGTCATAATCAAGCTCTTCCGCTGCAGACTCCGTCTCGTTCGTTTTTTCGGCCTCGAATTCCGATTCAGATAGATCTTCTCCAAACGAAGGAAGCTCAGGATCGGCAATAGTGTTATTCTTTGCCGGAAAGGCATCAAAATCAGGGAGGTCGTCTTTCTGATCAAACTCGTCCATTACAGAAGAAAGATCAGCTTCCGGCTCGTCAATCCCCGGTTTTTCAGCCACCGGAGCCGCAAAAGCTTTTGAAGACGGAATCGCCTTCCGGTTATCGATGACGACGCTTTCCCCGCATTTGGGGCACTCAAAGCCGAATTTCTTGCCTTCGACCTTGGAGTCATCGACCGCATAGGCGGCGTTGCAGTTTGTACACCGTATCTTCATCACGTTCTCCCGTTCTCGCCTTATCTTCCAGGAAAATACTTCTCATTAATATTATTCTGAATTATCAAAACAGCAATGGGCAGAAAAAATACCATATACCATTTCATTTCCCGTCCATTCAGTTCCTCGGATTTCTGCAGATACCGCATATTAAGATATAATCCCCAGAGCGAACATGTAAAAATTGTCAGTAGAACATTCGACACAGAATTATCATGAAACATTCTGCTTATACGTACCAGCCACCAGAAATAATATAACCCGCAGGTGACAAACAGAAGAAGCAGAAGCACAACAAGATTATTTTCTGGAATGTATTCCTCTCTAACCGTCATGGTAACCTCGTCAGAGTAAATCAGCTCACCGCCCTCCACGGCAGAAAAATGAGCTTCACTTTATTAACGGCATTTAGCACCAATAAATAAAATACTTTTTTAAATCTACCCCATTATTACTGCTCCTTCAAGATAAAAAACCGTCAAAATCAGGCGTTTCGTACGGTGAAAAAGTCTTGTCATTTTACCGCCTTTATAATGCGATACGTACTATCAGTACGTTTGTACATGGAGTCCCCGGATGCCGGTTGTAAAACAATACCATTACCCTAATATTTCCCAGCGGCGGATCATCAATTTCAATGCCTTTTTCACTGCCTGCTTTATAGGATGGTTCGCGACCCAAGCCGTCGTTTCTCTAACCCGTTTTTTCCCTTATTCCCATGTTCTGGAAATTCTTACTGCCGTTTTTCTTATAGCCCATCTCACTGGAAATATCTTCGGACGTCTTCTTTTCTGGAAAATCAGATTTTCCCGTGTACTTTACATTTTTTCAGAGCTTTTATTCTGCGGTTTCTCAGGGTTCATCTTGTACAAAACTTTTATGAACCCCGGAGCCTCACTTATATCGTTTTACATGAAATCCCCGGTACTCTTCACTCTTTTTCTCTCTGCAAGCCCTTTTGCCGCTGGCATTAAAAATACATATTTTTTAAAAGTTTCATGCGGTATCTTTTTTGATGAAAAAAAAGGCGCACCTGCATTCATTTTTCTCTCTTTTCTTGGTTATAGTTTGGGATTCATTGCCGCATTGTCTGCAATTTCATTCGCCGTCCCTGTCTGGGCAGCTGCAATCCCCCTTTCTGCGTGTTTTTTAAGTCTCTTTTTCATAAAAGCGATGTATACTCCTGTTCCTTTTTTTGCTCAGGAAATAATGTCCATTGACCAAAAAGAGAATCATGAGGTTATCAGCAGGATACGAGATGACCTTTTCTTTATGTATCTCAATTTTTCCTATGCTCTCACCTACACCTTCTTCGGTGCTCTCCTTCTCGAACGAGCATACGGAGACCTTCTTTATGTTAAACTCTCATTTCTTATTTGCGTACTTCTCTCACTATGCATAGGATACAGCCTTGCAGCCCTAGTGCGAAGGCCCTTTCTGCCGGCTATCTACAGTGAAATAATATTTCCGTTTGCTTTTCTTGCCTATTTTCTTACTATAAATGAATTCAGCGCCACATTATCTTTTATAAAAATACTTCTTCTTTCAGCTCCACTTATCATCGTGTTTGGGGCCACCTTACGTCACAGCATTCAGGCAGTACTTACAGACAATGATCAGACCGGAGCTTCCAAGGCTCTCAATATTTCAATTTTCATTCTTCCGGTACCAATTCTTACAAGCTTGTCATTCTGCCCTTTTACCGAAAGAGTCTTCGCTCTCTCATTTTATGTTCTAGCAGCAGCAGCCCTTATCATCCCTGGAATTTTTCTGGCTCAAAGAAAAACAGGGGAAATAAGGAAGGGAATGTACCTCGTTTTCTGCGCATTGAGCGTGCCCTTCTTTATAATTATTCATCTCTATTTTACTATACCTTTTTCAAACAAACCATTTATTGAAAGAGTTTCAGGCTATGAAGACCTGTTGAAAATAAACTTTACTGCCGATTACCTGGATCAAACGGCCAGTGTTTCATTATACAACATACCTGCTTTTACGGCAAATGACCTGACAATCCGCTCTTTTAAGCGAGAAATCGCATCGCTGGCGTTTTTTGCAGATCCTGATTCTGATAGCGTTCTTTTTATAGATGGAACTCATCGTTTTTTCAACAATCCTGTTGAATTATCATTTTTAAAAGCTGTCAGACTGGATTACTTCCCTTCAGAATGGGCTGGACTTATTCGGCTTTCTGAAACAGGATCGCGATCTATTCCAAATATAAAGGGTGAAGTTGTTGAATCATTGCGAACTTTGAAAAAAACTTTTTCGCTTATTGTTGATATACCCAACCAGTATGACCAATATACCAACGAGTTCAGATTTTCACGCGGTTATTATCAGCTTGTAAAAAGCAGGCTTGAAGGAAAAAGAATTTTTGCTCAAACCTTTGACATGAGCAAATGCGATAAAAAGTATTTTTACTCAGCAGTAACTGCATTTAAACAGGAATTTCCTCATGCAGTTATATTTTTATTCTCTGAACAAATCATCATAATCGGCTCTGATCGTGCAGAATCAATTGTGATAAATCAGGAAAGCATATCTCGAATCAAAAGAATGATCTCATCTGATCCTACAGTTTCACCTCTTTTCTTTAACGAAAATCACTGCCTTGCTTATCTTTTTTCCGCAGACCTCTCAGAAATCAGAATCCCAAAGATGAAAACTCGTGTCTTCAGTGAACTTCTTCTAAAGGACAAAGAAACAGGAAACATTCTTCCTGAGGATCTTCTCTCCCGATTCGAAACAAATCATACCCTTTCAACCGGATTGACTGCTGCAGCAGATCGTACTTTTGCTTTTTATTTTGAGCAAGGAATCAAAGCGTATGATAAGCAGTTCACTCTGCTCAAGCAGATTGAAAAAGATGAGGCAATTAAGGATTACGAAAGTGAAACAACCAAGCTATTAGAACTGCGTCGTCTCGGAGAATATGACAATGCACTACGGCAGTATATTTCAGGGATGATCGCTTTCAAAGAAGCATCTTTCAATGAATATGCACAGTTATTTGAAAAAAACAAGCAATGGGATGAAGCTGCAAAGATTTACAAAGCCATTCTCATTTTAAATCCGAACAATTTCAATGCGAACTATAGAATGAGCGTGATTTCACTTACTCTTCAGGATATTACCAGCTCTTTCGGATATCTGCAGACGGCGATGAAACTCCAGAGCGATAATCCTGGAGTAATGCATCAGATGGGTGTTCTACTTTTTTCCACACAGAAATACAATGAAGCACTGGAATATCTTCAGAAAGCTATTGCTCTGAAAAAGTATGATGCTGAAACATACTATTATATCGGGTTATGCTTTGAAGAGTTAAATCGAATACCGGAATCACTTGATTACTATCAGCAGGCATTAGTCAAGGATCCTCAAAATCAGGATATAACCGGCGCACTCGCGCGGTTGAAAGAAAAGAATCAGAAAATGCAGGATCAATGGAAAATACCAGAACAGAAAAATCAGAATGACGTTGAGAGAGGGGAAGATTTTCCTCTACCCATCAATAAATCTGCAATTGATGTCAGACTCAAAGATGATCCACAGGCACAGTAGGAGTACACCGTGAATTTTTCCCAGAGATATGTTGAACTTCTATCAAACCGACGCATAATCGTGCCAGCCGTACTTGTAACCGCGATGACAGCGGCATATCTTTCTTCTCTTGAAGCACGTCTTTCAACGGGACAGGTCAATATTATGGATATGCAGTTCAGCTTTTCAGCTGAACAGTTTAAATCATCCCTCATCCAGTGGCCTGATCAGAAAGTTCTTTTATACATCCAGTATCTTCAAATCGATCTGCTTTTTTCTCTTATCTGTGCACTAACTCTTTCCTCCGTAATGGGGGCAATGTGGAAGCATCTCCTATCTCTCTGCGGCGAGAATTTCCCTCAGAAAGTACTCTCCAGGTCATTCCCTTTTCTTTTTCTTTTACCATATCTGGCAGCAACAGCCGGACTTATTGAAGACCTTTTACTGTATTCAGCTGTGCGTATAGGAATGAAAGGATCAGGGATTATTATAGGTATTTCAATACTA
>Ga0364874_10289_pt1 | contig 17569 bp, 17 predicted proteins | sample ExccelAu500001D4_2_FD_206922 | JGI IMG/M metagenome (GOLD analysis project Ga0364874, IMG submission 206922) | Enriched cells from Trout Bog Lake Hypolimnion, Wisconsin, USA - BchlTB.Aug07.5000.01.D4 | ecosystem: Environmental > Aquatic > Freshwater > Lake > Hypolimnion/Profundal zone | place... | reverse complement strand
ACGTGAGCGGTTCGATGGCAGGTTCCATGATCGGAGGTTTCTGCATCAGCGCCCGCGAAGCGAGCGCGGCGATGGCCCTCATCACGGCGGCAACGGAATCGGAACACGAGATCATCGCCTTCTCGGCGCCGGGACCTGGCCGGTTCGGCGGCATGCATGGCGGTGGCGAACCAGGTATCACGCGTGTAAACCTCTCGCCCCGCATGCGCTTGGCGGACGTCATCCAGCGCATCGAAGCCATCCCAATGGGTGGCACCGACTGTGCGCTGCCCATGCTTTGGGCCGCTCGTAATAAGCTGAACGTGTCTGGCTTCATCACCTACACGGACAGCGAAACGTGGGCGGGCAACATCCACCCAGCGCAGGCTCTGCGCCAGTATCGCAGCGACTTCGTTGGCGACGCGAAGGCGGTCGTGGTGGGCATGACCTCCAACGGCTTCACCCTCGCCGACCCGAACGACCGCGGCATGCTGGATGTGGTCGGCTTCGACACCAGCGCGCCGGCAGTCATCGCGGACTTTGTCCGTGAATAACGGACGGTTCAAGGAAGCAGGGGAAACAGGGCAACAACGCGGGCGGAGGCGAGTGCTTCCGCCCGCACATTAAGCTCACCTTTCAAATCCCGTTGGCCGAGTAGTTTCAGGCGGCGGCCTGCAAAGCCGCATCAGGCTGGTGCAATTCCAGCACGGGATTCCATTCTGCGACGCGAACACAGGTGCCGGCCAGGACTTTCACAGGCCTGGCTGCGGCGGTTCAACTCCGCCTTCGCGTTCGCGGTCCTTGCGGACGGCCACCAGGGTTGCAAACTTTGACAGTGAAATCCCGGCTCTTAAACCAGCAGGTGCTAGTTTCCGGGTTGCGCCTTTGATCGTTTTCCGGGGCCACGTCTTGAAACGCGAACTCCAAAAGGCACGCCCGGTGCCTATCTCTATTGCTTCTTCTCTGCGTCCTCTGCGGCTCTGCGCGAGCATTGGTCCGGCTTCAAAAGCAAGAAACGGGTTGCGCGCAGAGCCGCCGAGGGCGCAGAGGAAAACGCTTGGGAACCACGGATGGTTACGGTTTAACCGGCGAGAACTCGGTGCGAAGCGAACCAGTTCGGTGCAACTCTGGATGGGGGCTCCAATTCGATCCATTTGAACAGTTACATGAAAAGATTAACAACCGAACAATTCAGGGAATATGCCGTGGACCCGCTTGCCGCTGACGAGAAGGTCCGCAAATGGTGCGGTGTGCCGGAGAACAGATATTTCACCGTGACAATGTGGCCCGAAGAACGAGCCGGGCAGGTGCGAGAAACAGGCGGTCTTCACCGCGCTGTTCGCGCGGCTAAAATCTCAAAATCAAACCAAGCACAAACCGTGTCGTAATCGCAGTCGAGCCAGCGCTCAAGCAGGTTTCATAAGCCCGCTGCGTCCGGGGCGGCACCGGAGACTGCGACGGGCCTTCGCCCCTCAAACTACGGCCTGGCGAGCCATTTCGGCCTGCAAGCATTAAAGTGATGCACCGGACTTTTAATCCGTTGAACGGGGAGCGTTACCCCGGCGGGCCACCAAATCATTGCCGGGTCGTCTAATGAGTAGGACATCGCCCTTTGAAGGCGACCGTGATGGTGCGAGTCCATCCCCGGCAGCCAATCACAGCCCGTTAGCTCAAAATCAGAGCGGCAGTCTTACAAACTGCGGACGTTGGAGAGTTACCAACACGGGCTACCAATTGCCTCGTTGCATAATCGAAGTGCGCCGGTCGCTGAAACCGGAGGTCTGGGTGCAATTCCCGGCGAGGCAGCCATCTTGCAGCGGCGAATTTGCACGTCAAGCCGTGGGGAAAGCGTCATATCCATCCGCGTTTGAACATCTCAGGCTACGACCCGGTAGCGCGCCCAGATGACGCCGCCGGGCATCAACTGGTGCGATAACAGGCGCAACTTTGCCGCTGCCTGGGCAGGCGCCGTGCCCGGGAGATCGAACATACTGGCAATTCCTGCTCCGCCGTCGGCCACTGGCACGGTGAGATGGCTGATTTCGTCCACAAGCCCGGCTTTCAGCATGGCGCCATTGAATTTACCGCCGCCTTGCAGCATCAACTTGCGCAGTTTAAAGGCGCGGCTCAGCTTTTGCAGCGCCAGTTTCAGGTCAATCTTGTTCTTGCCGCAAAACAGATAGGACACGCCGGCGGATTGAAGATGAGCCAGGTAACCATCGCTCACGCGATTCGTCACGAGCAGCACGACATGGTCGCCGCCGACCTCGTTTTTCTGAAACCGCAAGACGCCTTTGGCATCCGCGCCGATGCCGAAACTCCTGGCGCTCTTGTTGCCGATGAAATCCCGGCGCGGGATGCGGGTTTTCGCGCGCGGCAATTTTATTTTGGGACCGTCGAATTCGTCCATGGTGGTGGTGCCCACCAGCCACGCGCCGATGCCAAAACTGGCGGCGGTCGTTTCGAACAATTCACTTTCGTGTTGGTAGCCCGGCAGCTTGCCCCAGCGGTGGCCGATGATTTTGCCGTCGAGCGATGTGCACATGTGGCAGATCACATAAGGTTTCATAGATTTCAGCGATGCGATGCTTCGTGGAACATACGCAAAATCTCCGGCGTCGCGAGACAAAAAATGCAGCCGCGTCAATAAAGACCAAACACCAGCCTTCGCTGGTTGCCTGGCAATAAGCGGGGCTGCCGCGCCGAAGCAAGCGAAGGCGGGCACCATGCCTGCAAATGGCGCTTCGGCTCGGCAAGTCTCCAACAGCCGTGGCCATGTGCCAACATTTTATGAGCGACATATTGAACAAGACGATTGTGCTGGTGCTGAACCGCAACTGGCAGGCGATCAACATTCGCACGCCAGCGGAGGCGTTTTGCCAAATGGCCACCAACGCCGCCACCGCCCTCGATATCGAAGGCGAGAGCCATATCCGTCCCGTTGCTTGGGACGAGTGGATCACGCTGCCGGTGCGCGAGGGCGACCACGCCGTGCGCACCGCTCGCGGGGCCATTCGCGTGCCAACGGTCATTGTGGCGGTGAACTTTGCCAAGGTGCCCAAGAAGCGCCCGAAGCTCAGCGCCAAGAACATCCGCGAGCGCGACGGCAACCGTTGCCAGTACACCGGGCGCCTCTTGCACCCGACCGAAGGCAACCTTGACCACGTCGTGCCCCGGTCACGCGGTGGCGCGGACACTTGGGAGAACCTCGTCTGGGCCGCCCGGGACGTGAATCAGCTTAAGGCCGACCGCCTCCCGCACGAGGCCGGACTCAAGTTGCTCAGCGTGCCGCGCGCGCCGAAGGAAATGCCGGTGTCGGCCCTCATTCGCAACGCCCACGGTGTCGCCGAGTGGAAGCTGTTCCTCAATGAGTGAACCAACGGTAGACCGGCTATCAAAGCCTGCGCTTCTGAGTCAGGAAAGATATTGTTAGATGATTAAGAACTAGAAGCTCCAATTTGAATCGAGGTCGATATGAAATTCCCTGGACTAAAAAATCATCCAGAAGGGCTGTGGAAGGCTTGCGAAATAATGGAAAAATTGATGTTTCTTATTACCGCCGACCTTGGCCAGTGCTGAGCCAAACACCTGGGGGTCACGGCCCAACCAAGATTTGAAGGCGTTGTGGAGCAGGATTGGGGAGATTTGAATATTTGAATGCCGACCTGATCTTTCGCTTGACAGAAAACGTACACTCGCCAATTCTTCACGCATGCCAAAAAGCTTGATGTTTCTTGTGGTTGGTCTGCTGTTTGGAAACGGGACCATCTGCTTTGGTTCAATTTTGGACTGGTTCAATGCTCCGCCCCGTTACACTGCACAAGCTGAATTCTCTGTGAATTGGAATCAGGTGCCGGCAAAGGACCAAGATTCTAATCCGCAAAAGGCGAGACGGGAATTCAAAAACCGACTCGCCAACTTCAAAGTCAGCAAGCAGTTCGTCTCCATCCTGTGCGAGAGATGCAACATTCCCAGCACCCAGTCCGCTTCAATTACTGCCGACTTAGGAAGGTACTTGAACATCACACCAGCAGGAATGACAAACCACGCAAACCTCTATCGCATTCAGTACTCAGACACCAATTCAGATGTTGCGCTGAAAGCCGTGAACCTATTGTGCAACCGGCTCGTAAACGGGATCAATCGCCAAGCAAAAGCAACGAGCGTGGACAAAGCACTGAAATCCTACCAGGACAATGCGGAGAATCGGGACAAGGAAGAAAAGTTGCGAAATGAAATGGCTGATCTTATGCAGCGACAGGGACAGGAATATAGCGCTGAGAAACAAAAACGAATCGAGGAAATAAAAGAAGAATTGAACCAAAATGACCTTGACAAAATGGTGAGCGGTCTTGGGTTGCTCGTTAACGGGGTCAGCATTTTGGCAAATCCGGCCAAAATCGAAAAGGCAGGTTGGGTTAGGGAAGGCGATTGATCTGGCCGGCTCAAAGGACATCAGGGAAGATCGGCAGTTGCGTTGGGGCATGAACCCAGGCATTTCAGCCTCGCCAGGCGTGTCAACCAGCAGCCCAAGCCACCAAGCCCAAAAAACCTAACCGGTCTCACTCATCTTCCACGCGCATCAAAATTCGCATTGGTCCCCTGCATCCCATGCCCAATAGACCAGCACTGCCAACCGGCTGGCGAGATCCGCATTCCTGGGTGTTGTCACTGGACCGATGGCGCCTGCGCATCCAGCGCCAGATTGAGGCACAACACATTCACGCCCGGCTCGCCGAGGAAACCGAGGCTGGGGGCGTCGGTGTTCGCACGGATGAGCGCGCGCACCTGGTCCTCGCTCAAGCCGCGCGCCTTGGCCACGCGGGGCGTTTGCAGTTCGGCGTTGCGCAAGCTGATGTGCGGGTCCAGACCGCTGGCGGAGGCGGTGACGGCATCGGCGGGCACGACGGCATTGGTGGCCAGCCCGTTCTGCGCGCGGTAGTTCGCAAGGTTTTGCGCGATGGTGTCATGCAACTTTTGCGAAGTGGGGCCAAGGTTGCTGCCGCCGGAAGCCGTCGGGTCATAGGCCATGCCGTTGGCCCCGGCGTCGGAGGGGCGGGAAATGAAATACTTATCGCGGGTGAATTGCTGGCCGATCAGGCGCGAGCCGTGGACGCCCCCGCCCTGGTCCACGATCAAGCTGCCACTGGCTTGGTCGCGAAAAGCCAGTTGGCCAATGCCAAAGACGACGACGGGATAGACGCCGCAGCAGACGACGGCGAGCGCCAGCGTGACCAGGACGGCGGCGCGGAGTTCAGCAAATAGATTTTTCATAAAAAGTTCATTCAACCACAGATGGACACAGATGGACACAGATGGGGACGGAGCGCAGGCTTTCGTCCGCTTCAACATCCGAGCGCTTCTGGCGTTTGCGCATTGAAGCGGCCTGAAGGCCGCGCACCCGTGTGTTTTGCTTATCTGTGTTCATCTGTGTCCATCTGTGGTTTATTCATACAAATCTTAAATTCGTGATAAGCACATCAATGAGCTTGATGCCGACAAAGGGAATGATGACGCCGCCCAGGCCGTAGATGAGCAGGTTGCGCTGCAACACGGCCAGCGCGCCGATGGGCTGGAATTTCACGCCGCGCAGCGCCAGTGGAATCAAGGCGACGATGATGAGGGCGTTGAAGATGATGGCGCTCAAAATCGCGCTGTCCGGGCTGTGCAGGCGCATGAGGTTGAGCGGCGCGATGGCGGGGAAGGTGGCCATGAGCATGGCGGGAATGATGGCGAAGTATTTCGCCACATCGTTCGCGATGCTGAAGGTGGTGAGCGAGCCGCGGGTGATGAGCAGTTGCTTGCCGATTTCGATGATCTCGATGAGCTTGGTCGGGTTCGAGTCGAGGTCCACCATGTTGCCGGCCTCCTTGGCAGCCTGGGTGCCGGTGTTCATGGCCACGCCGACGTCGGCCTGGGCGAGCGCGGGCGCGTCGTTCGTGCCGTCGCCAATCATGGCCACCATGCGGCCGCCCGCCTGTTCCCGCCGGATGAGGGCGAGCTTGTCCTCCGGTTTGGCCTCGGCCAGAAAATCATCCACGCCCGCCTCGGCGGCGATGGCGGTGGCGGTGAGCTTGTTGTCGCCGGTGATCATGACGGTACGGATGCCCATTTTGCGAAGCTGGGCGAACCGTTCCTTGATGCCGCCCTTGACAATGTCCTTGAGGTGGATCACGCCCAGCACCACCGGACCTTCGGCGACCACGAGCGGCGTGCCGCCGGAGCGGGAAATGGTGTCCACCGTGTCGGAAACAATCTTGGGAAACAACCCACCTTCGCGGTCCACAAAGACGCGCATGGCCTCCGCGGCGCCCTTGCGGATGCGCCGCGCGGGCTGGCCGTCCACGGCGGCCAAATCCACGCCGCTCATGCGGGACTGCGCGGTGAAGGGCACAAACTGCGCGTGCGGCGAGGCGAGGTCACGCCCGCGCAAACCGAATTTTTCCTTGGCCAGCACGGCGATGCTGCGGCCTTCCGGCGTTTCGTCGGCCAGCGAGGCCAGTTGCGCGGCGTCGGCGAGCCGTTCGTTGGTGATGAGCGGCGCGGGGAGGAACTCGGTGGCCTGGCGGTTGCCGAGCGTGATGGTGCCGGTCTTGTCCAGCAGCAGCACGTCCACGTCGCCCGAGGCCTCCACCGCGCGGCCGCTCATGGCCAGCACGTTGTGTTGCAGCAAACGGTCCATGCCGGCGATGCCAATGGCGCTCAACAGGCCGCCGATCGTCGTGGGAATCAGACACACCAGCAGCGCGATCAGCACCGGCAAAGTGAAAGTGGCGGCGGAATAAATGCCGAGCGGCTTCAGCGTGATGCAGACGAGCAAGAAAATCAGGGTCAACGCCGAAAGCAAAATCGTCAGCGCGATTTCGTTCGGCGTCTTCTGGCGCGCGGCGCCTTCCACCAGCGCGATCATCCGGTCCAGGAAACCTTCGCCGGGATTGATGGAAACGCGGATTTGGATTTCATCGGACAACACCCGGGTGCCGCCGGTCACGGCGCTGCGGTCGCCGCCGCTTTCGCGGATGACGGGCGCGGATTCGCCGGTGATGGCGGATTCGTCCACCGTGGCCGCGCCCGCGATGACATCGCCATCGGCGGGAATGACTTCGCCGGCGCGCACCAGCACGACGTCGCCTTTGCGCAAGTCCGTGGCGCTGACCTCGCGGCCGATAGTGGCACGGGCGTCTCGCCCGTGAGATTCCACCCCGGTCCCAGCTTCATCGGAAACCCACGGGCGGGACGCCCGTGCCACTAAGCGGGCGGCGGTCTTTACCCGCGTGCCGCGCAGCGCCTGCGCCTGGGCTTTGCCGCGCCCTTCCGCCACGGCTTCGGCAAAATTGGCGAACAGCACGGTGAACCAAAGCCAGAGGGCGAGTTGCGCGATGAAGCCGCGATCCGTCGCGGCGGTGAAAATGCCGAGGGTGGTCAGGAGCGCGCCGACCAGGGTGACGAACATGACGGGGTTCTTGACCATCAGACGCGGGTCGAGCTTTTTGAAGGCGTCACCCACCGCCGGGCCGGCGATGTTCCAGTCAAAGAGAGAAGGGGCTTGGTGGGTCATAGGTGCGTGAAACGTGATGCGTGATGCGTGATCAAAACAGTTTGCCTTGGAGCATGAGGAAGTGCTCCACGATCGGGCCGAGGGTCAGCGCCGGCAGAAAGTTCAGCGCGCCGAGGAGCAGCACGGTGCCGAGGAGCAGCACGACGAACGTGGCGCCGGTCACGGGAAAAGTGCCCGGGCTGGCCGGGACGAGTTTCTTTTGCGCGAGCGAGCCGGCCAGGGCCATAATGGGAACGATCATGAGAAACCGCCCGATGAACATCGCCAGGCCGAGCGTGGTGTTGTACCACGGCGTGTTCGCGGACAACCCGGCGAAGGCGCTGCCGTTGTTGCCGGTGCAGGAGCTGTAGGCGTAGAGGATTTCGCTCAAGCCGTGCGGACCGGTGTTGTTCAAGCCCGCCAGACCCCACTGGCTGACCACCGCCCACGCGGTAAAGCCGAGGATGTCCACCGCCAGGACCAGCAGCGCCAACATGGCCATTTTCACCTCGAATGACTGGATTTTCTTGCCGGCGTATTCCGGCGTGCGGCCGACCATCAAGCCGGCAATGAACACCGCCAGCACGACGAACACCAACATGCCGTAAAGCCCCGCGCCCACGCCGCCGAAAATAATCTCGCCGAGCTGCATATTGAACAGCGGCACAAACCCGCCCAGCGGCGTGAAGGAGTCGTGCATGGCGTTGACCGCGCCGCACGAGGCGTCCGTGGTGATGGTGGCGAACAGGGCGGAATGGAAGATGCCAAAGCGAACCTCCTTGCCCTCCAGGTTGCCGTCTGCGACGGCCACGCCCAGTTGCTGGTGGATGGGATTGCCGGTCGCCTCCGCGTGCCACGCGATGAACACGCCCGCGAGAAACAAAATCATCATGGTGACCCAGACCGCCCAGCCATGCGCCTGGTTCCTGGTCATGCGCCCCAGATACCACGTCAGCCCGCTGCCGATGGCGAAGATGGACAACATTTGCAGGAAGTTGGAAAGCGGCGTGGGGTTTTCAAACGGATGCGCGGCGTTGGCGTTGGTGTTGCCGCCCCCGTTGGTACCGAGCATTTTGATCGCGACTTGCGAAGCCATTGGTCCCTGCGAAATGACCTGCTCCTCCACGGTTTGATTCACCATGACGGGCACGTTGGTCATGAGCGGCTGGCCTTTCGCGTCGAGCTGCGGCACGTCCACCATCACGGCCACGCCGTTGGCCAGCAGCGGCCGGCCTTGGGCATCCAGCTTGGGCGCCTGCACGATGACCGCCACATTGGTGGTCACCGGCTGGCCCTGGGCGTCGGTTTTTTGCACCTGAATGGCATAGGGTTCCAAGAGCTTCGCATGGGTATAGGGCTGGAAATTTTGAATCATGCCCTGCGACACCAAGACCACCGCAAAGACCAGGCAAATGGGCAGCAGCAGATAATAGGTGACGCGCACGAGGTCCACCCAGAAGTTGCCCAGCAGGCGCGTGGAATGCCGCGCCAGACCGCGCACCAGCGCCGCGGCGATGGCGATGCCGGTGGCCGCCGAGCCGAAGTTGTGGATCACCAGCGCGACCATTTGCGAGAGGTAGGACAGGGTGGATTCGCCGCTGTAGCTCTGCCAGTTGGTGTTGGTAGTGAAGCTGATGGCGGTGTTGAACGCGAGGTCGGGCGACAGCGCGCCAAAGCCCTGCGGATTGAGCGGCAGGAAATTCTGCAGCCGCAAAATCGCATAAGTGAACAGGCAGCTCACCAGGCTGAACAGCAGCATGGCCCAGGTGTATTGCCGCCAAGTCTGCTCCTGGCCGTCGCGGACGCCCATGACTTTGTAGGTCAGTCGTTCGAGCGGACTAATCACTGGATCGAGCCAGGTTTTGCCCTGGGCGTCAAGCACCTGCATCAGGTACAAACCCATCGGTTTGGTGATGAGCGCGAGCACGCCCACATAGAGCGCGAGTTGAAGCCAGCCGGAGGAGTTCATAGGCGTTAAAATTTCTCAGGATAAACCATCGCGACAAACAAATAAGCGAACAGCGCGAGGGCGATGAGGCCGACCATGATATTTTCCATAAAATGAATCAGAGTTTTCCGCACCAGTGGGCATACAGTTGCGCGGCCAGAAAAGTTCCGGCCATCACGGCGATAAAAACAAGGTCAGTCATAGCTATTCAATCCCGGAACCGGAAGGGGCCATGCCTGCCTTGGCTTTGAACCGCCAGCCCGTCAACCCCTCGGGTTCCGTCCTGCACAGTGACAGATCCAGGTGAAGGCGGGTAGTTAAGAGACGAGGCGGCAGCGTTAAGAAAGTGTTAAGACGCGGGGTGGGGACGGCTCGTCCCCACCGGCTGCGAGCACAAGTTTGTGGGGACGGGCCGTCCCCACCCCTCTTTTGATGCTACTTCACGAACGGCACGAGATCGCCCCATTTGCCGGGGGAAATGAGCGTGCTGACGGGCAGGTCCAGGAAGAGTCCGCCTTCGAGGATGTCCGGCTTGCTGTTGGAACCATGGTTCCAGAGGCCGCGCAAATAATAGCGCACTTCGCCGTCGCGGCTTTGGTAGAAGGGAATCTCCGCGACGATCTGCTGGCGCGTGCCGTCGAGGCCTTCGGTTTCGCCGGCGGTATATTCCACAAAGCCGCTGCGGTTGAAAGTCAGGCGCAGACCCGCGTAGCGGGCTAAGCGATAATCCGACTCGTCATACAAATGGTCAAAGCCGACATTGACGGTGGGACCCAAGGCCAGCGCCAGGGGCTGGCAGAAGGGACAGCCAGAATTGGTGGGGGCGCACGCCAGCGCGGTCCAGCGGAGCCACGACCAGGTGAAATCCGCGCGGAAACCCAGGCCCGCGTCGCTGCCGGGATGCGGGTTGTTGTCCGGTTTGGCCAGATCCGAGCTGGTAATTTCGGCGCTGGCATCCGGGATGAACCAGCCGTTCTTGCCGGCGCGCTCACGCAAGCCGTCGCCGTAGGCGTAAAATTTGGCGCTCAGCCAGTAGGAATCGTTGTTGTCGCCGTGGTTAATGTGTTCGTAGCCGCCGCGGAAATGCACGAAGAAATTGCCTGCGTTCTCGCCCACCAGCGGACTGGGCGTGAGGCTGCTGGTGATGGTGGCGGGATAAAAATTCGTGGGCGCCACCGGCGGCTGGGACGGCATCTCCACCACCGCCGTGTGTCCGGGCACGTTGGTTTCCGCCAGGGTGGTGGTTTCCGGCGCCTTAAGGGTGGTTTCGGCGGGCGGCAGGTTGGTGATTTCCGGCGCGGCCGAAACGTTGGTGGCGAGGACCACGCTGCTCACGGAAGCAGCCGGGATATTGGTGTCGGCGGCCGCATTCGTATTGTTGGCGCTGGCGGCGGCATTGGTCGCCAGCGGTTCGGACGGCAGCGGCTCGTGATTTTTCTTGGCGCAACCCGCCGCGTAAGCAATCAGGCCGGCGAGGGTGGCCGTCCGGGAGAGCATAATCGAGAACTTATTGGTTGTCACACCGGTCAATAAGAGCAGGTGGGTGGCGGAATATCAAGCAATCTCTTTGACTGGCAAGTTCCCGGCGCGCCCTCCCGGCCAGGCAGATTTCCCGTGTCCGCGCCCGCGAAAACCGCCCAAAAACCCGCGGCCGGAAACCCGCTCGGGGCCGGACTTGCCGATTTCAGGCCGCAGGTAAAAAACATAACAAGTTTGACTCCACTCAATCAGGAAACTAGATTCAAGCCGATGTTGGCCGCTGAAACCAAAACCACGGGTTCCCATTTTGAACGGGCTCCTGACGCCGAGTCCGCCTGTTCCTGGAAACAAATCATGGAACCGGTGGAGCCGTTCCTGGGCGCCGTGACGCAACAACTGATGCGTCAGGCCCGGGATTTTGACCCTAAAATCGTGCCTTACGCGGAACACGCGCTCAACCACGGCGGCAAACATTTGCGGCCGGCGCTGGTGGCGCTGGCGGCGGGCTGTTTCGGACGGCCCACCGAGGCGCAGGTCAAAGCGGCCGTCATCATCGAGATGATCCATCTGGCGACGCTCGTTCACGACGACGTGATGGACGAGGCCGAAATCCGCCGCGGCCATCCGACCGTAGCGGCCAAATGGGGGAACGAAATCGCCGTCCTGTTTGGCGACTGCCTGTTCGCGAACGCGTTGACCCTGGCCGCCAGTTTTCCGACCACGGAAGTTTGCCGGGCGGTTTCGGTGGCCACGAACACGGTGTGCTCGGGGGAAATTTTACAGACCCAGCAACGGCGGAATTTCGTCGCCGCCCGGCGCCATTATTTCCGGGTGATCGAAATGAAGACGGGCGAACTGTTCACGCTGGCCTGCGACTTGGCCGCGTTTTTAAGCGACGCGACGCCGGCGCAGCGCGTGGCCTTGCGCGCCTATGGCGCGGCGGTCGGCACGGCCTACCAGGTTTATGACGACTGTGTGGATTTGTTCAGCACCGAGGCCGAGGCGGGCAAATCGCTGGGCACGGATCTGGCCAAAGGCAAGCTGACCTGGCCGGTGTTGCTGGCTTGGGAACGGGCCTCCGCAGCCAATCGCAAGGTGCTGGAGCATTTGATTCAGAATTGGGATGCCAAGAACTTCCCGGCCGTCAACGCGTTGCTGGCAAAATACGACACCTTGGAGCCGTCCGTGCGGGAAATCCGGCGTTTTCTGGACCAGGCGCAGCGGGCGTTGCGGGGGTTGCCCGAGTCGTCGGGCCGGATGGGGCTGGCCGCTTTGGCGGATTTTTTAGCGCAACAAACCGGGACTTTGGTGGTTCAACCAGCATGTTGACTATGCCTGAACCCGCCACAGCCCCCGATGCCAATGTGCCCGCCGGCATGATGGAAGGTGATTTGGTGCGTCGCGCCCGCCGCGGCGACCTGACCGCCTATGATGAGTTGGTGAAACGCTATCAGGAGCGCATTTACGCGACGATTTACCACATGACGGCCAATCACGAGGATGCCAACGACCTGGCGCAGGAATCGTTCATCAAGGCCTTCTCGGCGTTGAAATCGTTCAAGGGCGGCTCCAGTTTTTACACCTGGCTGTACCGGATTGCCATCAACAAGACGATCAATTTCCTCAAACAACGGCGCAACAAGCATCATATCAGCCTGGACGACTTGGATTTCAACGCCGAGCACGACCCGGACCTGGTGGCGCTGATTTCCGAAAAGACTCCCCAGCGCGACATTAATTTGAGCGAGCTGCAAGAAAAATTGAACGAAGCGTTACTCCGGCTGTCTGAACCTCACAGAACGGTCGTGGTCCTGCATGATGTGCAGGGAGTTTCCCACGAAGAGATTGCCGAGATCGTGGGTTGCAACATCGGCACGGTGAGATCCCGGCTGTTTTATGCGCGCCAGCAGTTGCAGGGTTTTCTGGCGGATTACATAAAAGCGTAGTGTTTATTTAGAACCTGATGCCAGCATGAGCGACACCAACAACAATTTTGAAGACTTAAAGCGGCTGCTTAAGCTCAAGCGGCACGAAATCCCGCCGCCGGGCTATTTCACCCATTTTTCCGGCGACGTCGTGGCGCGCATTCGCGCGGGCGAAGCGGGCGGCGCGCAGAATATTCTGGAACGAATCCAGTCGGACTCGCCGTTCATGGCGGCTTTGCTGCAGCTCTTTGGAGCCCGGCCCGGGGTTTTCGGGGCGGTGGCCACCGGCCTCTGCCTGCTGTTGCTGGTGGGCGTGCTGTTCATGGACCGCTCCGAACCCGGTTCGGCACCCACCCCCGAGCTCTTTGCGCAGTCGGCGGCGGAGCCCAGCCCCATCCTGGCCGCCTCAACCCCCTTGGAGCCAGCCGACAACGGCATCACGGTCAGCACCAATCCGGTGTCCAGTTTGCAGCCGGCCAATACGCTGTTTGGCTCGCCGCAGAACCCGTTGTTTCAGTCCGCCGGGTTCACCCCCGCCGGACAGTAAGCGGTTGAAAATCTCCTTTTTGTGCGGTGTGCGCTTGTAACGCCACCGCACTTTTCATTTAATTCGTCAGTGCCAACCAAAGTCATTGCCGTTGCCAACCAAAAAGGCGGCGTGGGAAAGACCACCACCGCCGTCAATCTGGCCGCCTGCCTTGCCGCCGCAGGCCGGCGGGTGCTGCTGTTCGACCTGGATCCGCAGGCCAACGCCACCAGCGGCGTGGGGATCGAGAAAATTCCGGGCGCCAGCGCGTATCAGGTGCTGCTCGGCGACGGCAGCCTGTTGGACAAAATCAAGCCGACGGCCTTCGAGCGTTTGGAACTCATTCCCAGCGAGGTGGATCTGTGCGCCGCCGATTTGGAACTGGCCCGGCTGGAGCATCATCTGCACCGGGTCGCGCAATCGCTCCAGCCGGTGCGCGACAGCGGGCGCTTCGATCTGGTGCTGCTGGATTGTCCGCCGTCCTTGGGCATTTTGTCGCTGAACGCCTTCGCCGCCTGCGATGGCATTCTGGTGCCGCTGCAATGCGAGTATTACGCGCTGGAAGGCATCTCGATGATGAACCACGTGCTGGACCAGTTGCGAACCGCCGGCGTCAACCCGCGGCTGGACATCTTCGGCGTGGTGATGACCATGTTCGACGGCCGTACCAAGCTGTCCAACGAGGTGGTGGAGGAGGTCCGCAAACTGCTGGGCGCGAAAGTCTTTGAAACCGTCATCCCGCGCACGACGCGCCTGGCCGAGGCGCCCAGCTTCGGCAAACCCATCATTCACTATGACAAGTACAGCTCCGGCGCGGCCGCCTATCAGTTGTTGACGCAGGAAATCCTGGACCGCCTGGCGGCGGCGTAGCGTCAGGCATCCTTGCCTGACGTGGAGGGCGGCATCCCTGCCGCCCGGAACCGGCGTGGGAAGTTTTGGCGCGTAAGAGAATTCCAACGCGGCTTGGTTGGCATGAGGTTTTTTCCGCCGGGCTGGGAAGCCCGGCTCCACGGCCGGCAAGGATGCCCGCCGCCACAGTGACTCGCCAATTTGCGCGATGGACAAGGCCGGGCAAATCTGGCCAAAATGGCGCCATGCTAAAACGCACCTCACTGTTTTCCGCGCATCAGAAACTGGGCGCTAAACTGATTGACTTTGGCGGCTGGGAAATGCCCGTGCAATACACCAGCATCTCGGACGAGCATCTGGCCGTCCGCAAGGCCGCCGGCATTTTCGACATCTCGCACATGGGCGAAGTCACCGTCAGCGGTTCGGGCGCGGAGGCCTTTCTCAATCGCACGCTCACCAACGACGTGCGCAAACTCGCGCCGGGCCAGGGCCAGTACACCCTCATGTGCCACGAGCAGGGCGGCGTGATTGACGATTTGTACGCCTACCGGCTCGCGCCGGACGCCTTCTTTCTCATCATCAACGCCTCGCGCATTGCCACCGACGTGGCCTGGCTCCAGGCCCAGGCCGCGAAGTTCTCCGGCGGACAGTTGAATCTCACGGACGCCTCGCATCATTACGCCGCCATCGCGGTGCAAGGTCCCAAAGTGCGCTCCTTCATCAACGACTGCCTTCCTGGCGCCTCGGAGGCCGTCATCGCTGTCGCCGCCGTCAGTAAGCTGAAGAAGAACCAGCTTGCCGGATTTCCCTTTGAGAACAACAACCTCCTGGTGGCCTGCACCGGCTACACCGGCGAGGACGGTTTTGAAATCCTCGGCCCGGAAGCCGTCGCGGAACCGATCTGGAACAAACTCCTGGCCGTGGGCGCGACCGCGGGCATCAAGCCCTGCGGCCTGGGCGCGCGCGACACGCTGCGCACGGAAGTCTGCTATCCGCTTTACGGCCACGAACTGGATGAGCACACCACCCCCATCGAGGCCGGGGTCGGCTTTTTCGTGGCGCTGGACAAGGGCGAGTTCAATGGCCGGGCGGTGCTGGCCGCGCAAAAAGCCGAGGGCGTAAAGAAGAAACTCGTTGCCTTCAAGATGACTGACAAATCCGCCCCGCCCCGTCCGCATTATCCCATCTGGGTAAACGGCGCGAAAACGGGCATTGTCACCAGCGGGACGCAAAGTCCGTCTCTGAACGTGGGCATCGGGCTCGGTTACGTTCCGCCCGAAAGCGCCAAGGCGGGCACACCGCTCGAAATTGAAATTCGCGGCAAGTACTGCGCCGCCGTGGTGGTGCCCAAGCCGATTTACCAGCCGGCCAAGGCGTGATACGTGATACGTGATACGTGATACGTGATACGTGATGCGCGATACGTGATGCGTTGAAGGGTGAAGAAGCCGCCCAGTCTCAATCCCAAAGGGATTGCGTCCTCCAGCCCAGGGTTGCGAGGAACGAGCTACCCTGGGGGGGGGATGAACAGAAGATCAACAACCGCAACGCGGTTGCGGCCAGGGATGATATTGAAACAACCGCGATTGAGCTGCGGTTTAAAATGTTGGTTGAACGATGACTTATGGTTGATCACCTCCTAGCCGCCGCGATCCTGCTGGCCGGGTTCGCTGAGACAAATTTGTCCGCCCAGCCAACCATTGGCGGCTACGATCCCGACAGCGATTTCCCTAACGAGGAAATCCCGTCGCCGATCCAGATCACGCGCGCCACCAACGGCGTGTTCAAGGTGGAAAATCATTTTTATTTCACTGATGCGCACGATTGCAAATTCACCTGGCAACTGCGAAATTTCCCGTCGCCATTCCAGACCAACGCCCCGTTCACCGTGTTGCGCGAGGGCACCTTGGATTCGCCCGTGATTCCGCCGGGTGAAACTGGGCTGCTGAAACTCAAACCCGTTGCGTCAAAAAATGCCGATGCGCTGGCCTTGCGCGTGGCGGATCCGTCCGGGCGCGAATTGGGGACGTGGGTGTGGCCGCTGCGGCGGAGCGACACCTACCGGCTCACGCAGGAACCCGCCTTCCATCATGCCGTGCCGGCGGAAACCAACGGGATCATCACCATCACGGCGGGCGAATTGACCGCGACCTTCAGCCGGGACAACGGCCGGCTGCTCGGCGCGCGGCGCGGCGCGCAAACTTTCTCGCTCACCAACGGGCCGCGCCTCGCCGTGGGTGGCGCCACACTGCGGCAAATCCATTTTGACGACGACGGCCCCGACGCGTTTGTCTCCGCCAAGTATGACGGCGATTTGAAATCCGTCTTCTGGCGGGTCAACGGCAACGGCTGGATCAACTGCGATTACACTTATACCGCCGCCGGCACGAACGATTTCGCCGGCGTGCTGTTCGACTATCCGGAAAAACTGGCCGTTCATAAGCGCTGGCTGGGCCAGGGCCCGGAGCCGGCGGGGACAAACCAGCCGCGCGGCGCGGCCCTGGGCGTCTGGGAAAATGACTGCCACCCCGCCCGCAACGGCGGGCGCGACCGGACGGAGCCGGAGTTCAAGGGGTTTTTCAGCGGCGTAAACTGGCTGCAATTGGACACCGCTGAAGGGCAGATTACGATTCTCAATAACAACGCCGTGCCGTTTGTGCAGGTGCTCACGCCGGACCTTCCGCCCGCCAACCCGGCCGGTCAGGCCTTGGCGCCGGCGCCGCAATGCGGGCTGGGATTCTTGGACGCCCTTCCCGCCCCCGCCAGCGAGGTCGAGGAAACGCGCTGGAGCGGCCCGCCAGGCGAGTACACCGGTTCGGTGAACTTCTATTTTGGCCATTGAAGGCGCCGGATTTTTGCGCTATGCTGGCCCCATGGGTAAAAGCAAAATTCCCGCCACCGGCGAAGGCTATCTTGGCGAAGTCATGGTCCACAAAATCACGCGCGCCGTGGGCGTGGTGGAGAGCGTGACCGAAGGCCGCGACGGCTGGCCGCCGCAAATCGCGCTCAAGCTGCCGGACGGCTCCCTGAAAAAAGGCCGGCTCAGTGATTTCCGGGGCCCCAGCGCCACCGAACGGGCGGCGCTCAATCCGGCGTAACCCCGGCGGTGTTCAATGGCTCAAAAAACTGGATTTCCCGGGCAAAGCTCGCATCCGAATCCGAGGCGTGAATCAGGTTGAATAGAAACTGGTCATCGCCCGGCTGTTGAAATTTCAGCCGGTAGGGCGCGTTCGCTTCGGTGGCGCCCGGCCAGAAGTCGCCGCGAATGGTCCCTTTATCCGCCTGCCAGGGACGGGTGGCACCCACCGCTTGACGCACCTTCTGGA
>Ga0364874_10171_pt2 | contig 17615 bp, 12 predicted proteins | sample ExccelAu500001D4_2_FD_206922 | JGI IMG/M metagenome (GOLD analysis project Ga0364874, IMG submission 206922) | Enriched cells from Trout Bog Lake Hypolimnion, Wisconsin, USA - BchlTB.Aug07.5000.01.D4 | ecosystem: Environmental > Aquatic > Freshwater > Lake > Hypolimnion/Profundal zone | place... | reverse complement strand
GGCCAGAAGGGCGGCAACGAGCTGATGACAGCCGCCAGCGCGGTCAACAACCATGTTCTGCTTTGGTATGTTACCGGCAATGAAGCCTACGCTCGCAAGGCTATTGAGATTCTTGACGAGTTCTCGTCCACGGTTGTGGACTTCTTTGAGAACGACGCCATGCTGCTCTCCGGCTGGACCGGCGGAGATTTCTGCAACGCTGCCGAGATTCTGCGCACCACCTATCCCGCATGGCTCAGCGATTCACTCCTGCAATTCAAACGCATGATGCTTACTGTCTATGCGCCGCTGTTGCGCATGTATTATCCCGAGGCTAATGGCAACTGGGACGCAGCCATCATGTACACCATGCTCTCCATCGGCATATTCTGTGAAGACCGCAAGATGATGGAAGAGGCCTATCATCATTATCGTGTCGGCCCCGTCAACAGCGGCATTACACGTTACATTTATCCCAGCGGCCAATGCGAAGAAACCACCCGTGATCAGGGTCATGTGCAGCTTGGTCTTGGATATTTGGCGCGTACCTGCATCGTGGCCTGGAACCAGGGTGTGGACCTCTTCGCTGAAGCTGACAACCGGCTCGCCCTTGGCTACGAATACACCGCGCGCCTGCTTCTCGGCGAACCGGTTCCCGTCTACGGCAAGATCGTTGACAATCGCAGCCGCTTCAGTGACATCTACGAAAGTGTTCTCGAACACTACCGCTGCGTCAGGCACATTGACATGCCTTACACAGAGAAGGCTGCAATGCGAGCCCGTGAACACTCCCACGGCGTACTCACGTTCTTCAAAGGCGGTTCGACGCCTGCCAAACTGCTGCCCGCGCCTGTGCCTTCGAAGATCGCTGTCACTGCTGGTGCGCAGGCTAAGCCTTCTGCTCCTGTACCTGCGAATGCCATCACTATCGCGCCCGGTGAGTCCATTCAGGATGCGCTCGATAAGCTCAAGGTAAGCGGAGGCGGCACACTCAGTCTTGGCTCCGGTCTGCATACTTTGCCTGCCACGCTGCGCCTGCCCAGCGGAGTCTCAATTGTTGGCACCGGCATCGATTGCGAGCTCTTCCTCGACCCTGCGAAGAGCGAGTATGAGGCGGCAATCGTCAATGCTGACCCGGACCTGCACGATGTGGTGCTGCGCGACTTTGTTATCGACGGCGCGCAGACGCCGCAGCCTGGCCGCGATCCCAATGGCGACGTGCAGCATCGCCGCACGCAGCATGGTCCCATCCGCGCAGGCATTCAGTTTCTTGCCGACCAGAAAGCCGTTCTTCGCAACCTCCGCTTCGAGCACATCACCGTTCGCAACTGCATCTTCTCCGGCGTTTACATCTACAACGTCGAGAAACTCGACGTGGTGAACTGCGACTTCTCCGGCAGCGGCGGACTGTGCCCGCCCGGTATCGGCAAGAATCACAACCTCAAGCTCAATCACGCTAAGAGTGTGACCATCACCGGCTCCCGCCTCTGCGACTCCATGTTTGGCAGCGGCGTGGCCGTGAGCTTTGGACAGGATGTTGACATTCGCGACTGCGAGATCGCCCGCAATGCACTCGATGGTGTTTGCATTGCGGAGAGCAACAAGGTTACCGTCGAGGCCAGCATTGCCGAAGGCAACGGTGGCGCAGGCATAGCGCAGCCAACGTGGATGGAGCCCAGCCATGCCGTGTTTTTGCGGAACAACGTTCTGCGCAACAACGTGAATCCCGGCTAAGAAGAATCTTTTGCGCAGGCTATTCGTATCGCAGTTCTGAACTTTGCCGATAACCGATGAAGCAACCGGATCCCAGCATCGCCGGAGGACGACATGGCGAACAAGAGCAAGAAGCATCACAAGGACAGCAAATTGGAGCCCGCAGTAATCAAAGAGAAGGGCAAAGCCCCAGAGCCCAAGCCTGCATCCGAACCGTCACCGAAAGTGGTTGCTTCGCTGCACCTCGGCAAGGATTGCAACTATGAGAAAGAACTGAGCCTCCTGCAGACCGAGCTTGTGAAACTTCAAGAGTGGGTTCGCCACGAAGGGTTGCGTGTGGTGGTGCTGTTTGAGGGACGAGATGCTGCGGGCAAGGGGGGTGCCATCAAGCGGATTACGGAGTCGCTCAACCCGCGGGTTTGCAGAGTAGTGGCGCTGGCTACGCCGACTGAGCGGGAGAAGACGCAGTGGTATTTTCAGCGGTATGTGGCTCATTTGCCGGCGGCGGGGGAGATGGTGCTTTTTGACCGCAGTTGGTATAACCGGGCGGGTGTAGAACGAGTGATGGGTTTCTGTACCGAGCGGCAGTATCTGGAGTTCATGCAGAGCTGTCCGGAGTTTGAGCGGATGCTGCTGCGCTCCGGGATCATCCTGATCAAGTACTGGTTTTCAGTGAGCGACGCGGAGCAGGAGCGGCGCTTTCAGGACCGGATGAGCAAGCCGACGAAGCGCTGGAAGCTGAGCCCGATGGATCTGGAATCTCGCAAGCACTGGGCGGACTACTCGAAGGCCAAGGACGAGATGTTTGCGATTACTGATACGAAGCAGTGCCCGTGGTATGTGGTCAACGCCGAAGACAAGAAGTCCGCACGCCTGAACGTGATGCGTCATCTGCTTTCGATGATTCCCTATTGCGATCTGACTCCCGAGCCGCTGGCATTGCCCAAACTGGAGAAGTCAAAGTACGTTCGCCCGCCGATGAGCGAGCAGAATTTTATCCCGGAGGTTTACCGCTGAGGCATGTTCTGTAGGTATTGGGCTGGATTTGAGGGCATTTTGGCTTGAAAAGGGCGCGTTTACGACAGTCGAATTATTCGATTGCAGCGCTCGATTGACGAGCAGTGATTTATGGTTGTACCCAGCCCATGAAGCAAATTCTCACCCGCCTCGTTCTAACTCTTCCGGTCGTCTGGCTGGTGGTTTCGCTGGTTTTTCTGCTGATTCACCTAGTCCCCGGCGACCCGATTCTGCAGATGCTTGGCGATGGTGCAACTCCAACGGATATAAGCACTTTGCGCCACCAGTACGGGCTTGATCAGCCGCTTTGGGCGCAGTATGTCCACTATTGGACGGGGGTGGTGCATGGCGATCTGGGCAGTTCGATTCGCCTGCACTCGACGGTGGCGAGCCTGATCTGGGTGCGCTACCCTTACACGCTGGCGCTGACGCTGACGGCATTGGCGCTGGGCCTTGTTCTGGCGCTGCCGGCTGGAATTCTGGCAGCGGTTCGGCGCGGACGGTGGGTTGACCAGGTTCTTTCAGTCGTGAGCCTGTTTGGGCTTTCAGTGCCCGGCATTGCGTTGGGGCCGGTGCTGATCCTGGTGTTCTCTGTCCAACTGGGTTGGCTTCCAGTTTCGGGCGCGAACGCGGGCGGGACCAACTCAATCGACTGGCGCTACCTGATTCTGCCTTCCATTGCCATGGGCGCTTCACTGGCCGCGATTCTGACCCGCATGGTGCGGACGGCCATGCTGGAAGAACTTGGACAGGACTACATCCGCACCGCGCGCGCCAAAGGCCTGACGGAGACCGCCGTGGTGTGCCGCCACGCACTGCCCAATGCTCTGGTCCCCATTGTCACCGTGATTGGACTACAGTTTGGCGCGCTGCTGGCTGGAGCCATTGTTACCGAGACTATCTTCAGTTGGCCGGGATTGGGCCGGTTGGTGGTGAGCGCCATCTCAAACCGTGATTATGCGCTGGTGCAAGGCTGCCTGCTTTCAATCGGGTTGACGTATGTGCTGGTGAACCTGCTGACGGATGTTGTCTATCGCTGGATTAACCCCAGAATGCGGAGCTAGTACCTCGACTCTCTGCATTGCCAGTCACGCCCAAACAAGCGCGGTTGTGAACGGCAACAGGACAAAACTGGATTCAGAGTGGCAGAAGCCAGACCAATTGTGACCGAAACCGCCCAGTTTCGCCCGAAAACCGGCCCAAAAGGGGCTGATTCTGACCGTTTTCGTAGGGTGAGGTGTTACCAAGTAGTTAGCAGGTGGTTCTTGTAAGTGGTTTAAAAGTAATAATTTAATAAATCCGTGGAGCGCGCAAAACGGCCATTTTGCGCCAGGGGAGGGGGGTACGCGTTTTTGGCCTCTACGCTGGCTGCAGGCGGTGTTTCCCTGTTGATTATTGTGCGCCGTTGGGGGGTAATTATCTGCAATTGCTGGGTCAGGGGTCGGCCTACTGCTTCCTGCAAGGCGACCCGCTCAGCGCTTGCTGCCGAGGAAGGCTATGAGGTGCAGAGCGGCACGATCTCTGCTTCCAACTCTCCGTCGGCACTGATCGTGAGCAGCCCCACGGTGACCGGCAGTTCAAACCGGCGGGGGCCGCAGGAGCCGGGATTGAAGTAGAGCACGCCCTTCTTCCTGTAGAAGTTGGGCATGTGGGTGTGACCGAAGAGTACGGCGGCAAATTTGGCCGCGGCGGGGTCAAGGTGGAGCGTTTGCAGGTTGTGGAGCATGTAGATGTATTGGCCTGCGGCCAGGTAGACATCGGTTTCAGGAAGCTTGCCGCAGGGGCCTTCGCGGTCCACGTTGCCACGCACGGCGGTGACTGGTGCGATCTGCTGGAGTTCCTTGAGGACTGAGGGCTTGCCTACATCGCCGAGGTGCAGGATGCGGTCAACGCCGGCGAGGGCGGCGGGGAGTTCGGGACGGAAGAGGCCGTGGGTGTCGCTTACGATGCCGAGTTTCATTGCAGCCCTTCAACAATGAAAGTATACGATTGAGGGCGGTGGGAAACCTCGGGCCTCAACCGGCGTTTTCCCAGTAACGCAGGTGTTCCGGCAACTGGTTGGGCCGCCGCGGTGCGAAGATATGGGAGCCACCGATAGCAACTGAAAGTGATGAAGTGAAAGCAGCCGCATTGCTGATAGCGAACCAAGCCCTTCGTCATAGCCGACATCTTAGACCTGAAGGGAAATCCGTAGGAATTCGAACTATGGCCGGTCGAGGTTTGTGGTCTCCCATGTCTGAAAATCCAGGCATGGGGCACGCGCCCAGAGCCCGTCATAACCATGGACCTCAATCGTAGATCAATCCCAGGTCTCAGAATCGAGACCTGGGGCACCGAGTCATTATCGGAGGTTAGATGTTGGCCACCCGCCATGGTTCCGTCCTCGTGCGGGAACGATATTAGCGCAACGACCGCTCATTCGAAAGGACGCGATGAACAGCGCACAGCCACCTGGCCGGGTTGAGGGCTGCGGTCTCCCACTCATCCTCGATGGAACTGTGGATGAATGATTGCATGACAGCGTCGGCTCCTTCGACCTGAGTAAACTGGTTGCGGCTAAACGACCATGAAGCTCGGGAGGAAAGGAGCCGAGCATGATGATTATAGGCTGTGATTTTCATCCACGGTTTCAACAGATCTCCTTTTTGTGGGAGGAGACTGGCGAGTGCGGGCAGCGGCGCTTAATGCACACGGTGGAGGCCGAACAGTACTATCGCTCGCTTGGCGGGACGAAGGTGCGAGTGGGGATTGAGGCCACTGGGAGTTATGGCTGGTTTCGACGTTTGCTGAGCGAGTTGGGCCATGAGCTTCTGGTAGGCGATGCAACCCAGATTCGCGCCTCGAACCCGCGCCGGCAGAAGACCGACAAGCGGGATGCGGAGCATATTCTTGGTTTGCTGATTCAGGATCGTTTCCCCGCCATCTGGCAGCCGCCGGCAGAGAACGAACAACTGCGGCAGTTGCTGTTACATCGCAGCCGCCTGGTCAGGTTGCGCACGCGGGTGACCAACCAGTTGGACGGGATAGCCAAGAACGAAGGGCTGTTGGTTCCTGGCGGGTGGAGCGGGAAGCGGCGCATGGCCATTGAAGCATTACCGCTGCCGGGCTGGTATGGCGAGCGTCGCAAGGATCTGCTGGGGCTGCTGGACCGGATTGAGGAACGGATTGCGCCGCTGAACAAGGCGGTCAGCCAGGCAGCGGCCAACAACGTGGAGGCGTGCCTGTTGATGACGCATCCGGGCGTGGGACCGGTGGTTTCACTCGCCTTTGTGCTCGCGATCGGCAACTGGCAACGCTTTCCGCGCGGCAAGCAGGTGGGCAGTTATTTCGGCTTGATTCCTGCCGAGGAGTCGAGCGGAGACAAGCGGCGTTTGGGACACATCAGCAAGCAGGGCAACACGCTCGTGCGTTGGTTGCTGGTGGAGGCGGCGAGCACGGCGCAGAGGTACGACGCGAGCTGGCATCGGCAGTATGTGCGCCTGTCAATGACCAAGCATCACGGCGTGGCCAAGGTGGCTATCGCTCACAAGCTGGCGGTGAGGTTGTATTGGATGTTGCGCTCCGGGGAAGATTACCAGCACGTCAGGGAGCGCGGTTCTCATGCGAGGCAGTCCGAGTGCCCCGGTGGTCGCAGTAGGAGACCGATTGAATGATTGGACGCCTCGACTCTTCCCGCGAGGGGAGAGTTTGAACAGGAAATCATGGGGTAAGTCCGACCCGAATACATGGTTGATGGAACCTGATGTCCATCGAGAATGATTGGTTCAACACGCGAGCTTGGGTCGTTGATGCCGAAAGGCCGATTTTTTCAGGGATGGAACGAAGCTCAGAAAAGAACTCTGATCTTCGTTCCAAATGCGATTGTGGCAGTGGCCGGGACGGCGTCAAGGGTCAAGATGAACGCCAAAGTACGGCGCCCTTGACCCCGTCCCGGCCACCACAGGGAGACTTTGCGCGCAAATTAAAAAAACGCGCTTGACAGAAGCCGACGCTGTCATACATGGGGCACAGAGAGTTTGCGGGCATTTATGACCGGGCCACCTGCCGGCGGAGCCGCTGATCCATGACTGTACCCTCGACCCCGATGCCAAGCTGATGAGCATACTTCCCGCTCAACCGACGCGAGGCTTGGATGCAATATGCCCACCGGACATTATGCAGATACCCACCACGCCCCGGTCTGCACGCTCACGACCCCAGACGCAAGCAAGCCGCCCCGGAGGACGGCTGGCTGGTTGGCGGAGGCGGGTGTTTACTCGGCTTCAGGTAGAGCGAGTGCATGACACCCATCGGGATTGAAGACGTGCTTCACGAACCAGTCTTTCTGGTCGGTTGGAAGCCCTTCAACCGCTCTCACGAACTCAGCGTGCTTGGCGCGGCAGACGGTTTGCATCTGCACGGCGTAGTCGCTGTGTGGGTCATGTACCGAGGTAGAAGCGTAGGCAACGTATTTCGGCAGCATCTCCGGGGCAAGTAGAATCGCCTTTGATAAATAATGTGGGAGACGGTCACCAACCCGCCCCAGCGACTTCATATCGGCAACGGACTCGGAGTCACACAGACTGTCTCCGAGCGTCATCAAAGTCAAGTGCTGTTCGTCATCCTGTGGGATAAGTTTCAGCAGAGTGCTGGCGGCACTTTTGTTTCCCGGTTGAAGTTCAAAAGAACGCGCTCCAAAAACGACCTCGGCGCGGTAGCTAGTTCCGGCATTACGCTTTGCCTTAGCCAACTCTGGAAGCGAGTTAGCACGTACCATGTGAGCAATTGCTGCTACTTGGTCACATGGCACATTCGCGGCATCTTGCGCTTTCAAAGCCTGAAGTAGCACCACGAACAACAAGGCAAACAAAAAGCACGCTGGACGCATCTTCATCGGTCTCCTGTCATTCACCTGGTGGAGGTCCGGCTGGAAGCGGGTCTGCATTCACCCCGTTTGCTCCCGCATCCACGTCAATCGTGAAGTGTCGTTGAGGGGGGGATGCACTCATTCCGGTCGTATCCTCAAAGTCTCCGTATTGGCTTGTGCAAACAACCAGACACCCATTAGAAACAGCCCTTCCGTCATGACCAACGCCTGTAAAATTACCAATACCCGCTTGATGGATTAAATCTCCTTGGGCAAACCAAGCCCCGTGCTGTCCGGGATTCGCGCCGTTGGTCGGAAGGTCATTTGTTGGCTGAATACGTATCGCCAAGTGCCCGTTGTGCTCAGTCAGTGTTCCGCTATAAACACCCGAAGCAAGGGGGGCTCCAGAGCTTGAATCGGACGGAGTGGTTTTTATAAGGAATGTGCCAGAAGCAGAAAACGCCTTCCCATCAGCCCCCGTTCCCGTCACCGACACAGTTGCAGTAGCGTTATAGTTCCCTTGGTTTTTCACGCCGGTGAAGCCGTCATTGTAATTTCCATTTGAATCGCGAGAGCGGTCTTTAATCGTAATCGTCACGTGGCAAGTTGAATCGTCCTTCGTTCCACATGCATTCATTCCGGTTGGGTCAGTGTGGTTAAGCGGGTTGTTGTTCACATACGCATACATATTGAAGTTCTGCGGGTTTGCGATGTACGCCGCGAACTTCTGCTGAGCATCACGGTTGCCGTTCTGCCAATGAATCCACGGCAGCGGGTCTGGACTCATCCATCGCCCCATCGCACTGCTGTAGTACCTAGCCCCGAAGTAGTCGTTGCCAGATTCGGTATCTCGTTCTTTGCCGGTGAAGCGGGATGGCGAAAAACGTGGTGTTGATGCACAAACGGTGGAGGGCGTCGTAGATATAGATGCGCCGTCGCAGGTGCAGTTGTGCCTCATAAGCCCAGCTCCAGGCGGGTGCGGGGGTCGAGTTGATCGCGGAGGGCGTCGCCGAGGAAGTTGAATCCCAGCACCGCCGCGGCCACGGCGGCTGCGGGGAAGAGGACGAGGTGGGGCGAGTCGAAGAGGTGGAGGCGGGCATCGTTGAGCATCGATCCCCAACTGGGCGCGGGGGCGGGAATGCCGAGGCCGAGGAAGGAGAGGGTTGCCTCAGCGAGGATAACGCCGGCCATGCCGATGGCTGCCTGCACGAGAATGGGCTGCACGATGTTGGGGAGGATGTGGCGGAAGAAGATGCGAAGGCCGCCAGCGCCGAGGGCCCGCGCCGCGTCAACGTATTCGCGCTCGCGGACGGCCATAACCTGGGCGCGCACGAGGCGCGCATAGCCTGCCCAGCCGCCGATGGCCAGGGCGAGCACCAGGTTGGTGAATCCCGGACCGAGGAAGGCGGCAAAGGCGATGGCCAGTAGAATTCCAGGGAGGGCCTGAAAGGTGTTCATGGCAAAGGTTGTGAGGGCGGTATCGATCCACCCGCCGAGGTAACCGGCGAGGCCACCGACAGCCAGGCCAAGGGCGAGAGAGACAGTAACGACGCTTACGGAGACGGCCAGAGAGAGGCGCGCGCCCCACATGAGGCGGGAGAGAGTGTCGCGGCCCAGCTCGTCTGTTCCGGCCCAGTGCGCGGCGGAGGGGCCCTGGAGCCGGTGGAGGAGGTCAATGGCGGCGGGATTAGAGGGCGCAGCCCAGGGGGCGGCCAGTCCGCACAGAACAAAACCCGCCAGCAGCAGCACCCCGACAACGGCCAAGGGCTGGCGGCGTATGCGCTTCCCCAGCGAGCGGAGGGCACTTGTAGCAAGAAAAGACATAGGCAAGGATACAGCGACGGGGGATTCGGCCCCTAATTCGTTTTGCCTTGCCCATTCTTGAAGCAGGCAGGTGCGAAAAGGATGGACAAGGCGCTGCGCTGCAGTTACTTTTTTGCCGGAGTTATGTCGGTTACAGGGAGATCCCAGTGGCCTGCGAGAATCTCAAAGCGGCGCTGCTCTTGATTGCGGTAAGTTACCTGGTCAGGCCATAGCTGCTTGATGAGGGCCGCTTCATCAGGATCGGCTGTGGTGGCCACGGTTGAATTTTTGTAGACGATGGTGACGCGATAGTCCCAGCGGCCATCCTCAGTGGTGTGATAGGCAGGCGACTCGATTTTGACGGACAGCGAGCGGCCAGAGGCAACGCCCTTGAGAAGCAGCGGATAGTGGTTTTTGAGGAACAGATCAAGGAACTCCTGCTGATGTCCCCACTGAACCTTGTAGTAGTATTCGACCGCGTAAGGCTGTCCCAAGCCACCCTGAGGCGGCGCGCCCTGCGCCATGAGCGGCGCTGCGAGAGCTGTGGCAAAGACGGCTGCGAGAAAGGCAAGAAGAATCCGGCGCATACGACCTCCAATTATTGATTAGGGATATTGTACTGTTGCGGTTGCATTGCCCTGGGCGCGCGGGTGTGGGCTCAGAGCAACTGGGTGATTATGGGTGCGGTATTTGCTCAAAGAAATGCACTCTGGATGCCAGAAAGGATCTGCTTGGGAGTGATTTTGGCACGTTATTGGATGTTAAGGATGGGGCAACAAATTGATGGTATATTCCTCCGTAGCCAAAAGCCGGTGTTGGTGATGGGTGCGTAACTTCAATGTTGAGCGTGCTTCGCAACGTTGAATTGCGAAGGAGTGTGTGATGAAGCGTCTGCCGGGAGTGATTGTTTCTGCCATTCTTTTGATTCTTATCTCGCTGCTGCAACTGCTGATTGCGGTTGGCGTAGTGATTGCCGGAGTTGCTGCGCCTGCCGCGCAGAGCCTGCAAAGAGGGCAGGCGGGCGGGGCTGCACTGCCTGCCTGGATGCCTGCGGTGCTGTATGGAGCGGGCGCGTTTTATGCCGCGCTGGCGGTGTGGGGAATTTTGACGGCAGTGGGGCTGCTGCGGCTACGGCGCTGGGCGCGCTACTCGGTGCTTGTTATCGGTGGCGGATTGGCGCTGATTGCGCTGTTCTCACTGCTCTCTACCCTGGTGGTGATGGTTGTTTCATTGCCGCTCCCGGCTCATGAGAGCGCCGCACAGGGCGAGAACGCACAGGCGATAGCGAAGATTGTTATCGGGATCTCGGGATTGTTGTACACGGGTCTGCTGGCTTTGGGCGTTTGGTGGCTGGTGTACTTCAATCTCAAGAAGGTGCGCGAGCTGTTTGCGGGCGCGGCGGGGATGATGGTGGAGAGCCGGCGGCCTTTCCTGATAGCCATGATTGCAGTGCTGAGCCTGATTGGCGCGTGCGTTTGCCTGGCGATGGCTTTTCTGCCGATTCCGGGAGGATTTTTCGGAATGATTCTGCATGGGTGGGCGAAGGCTGTTTTTTGTCTCGCGTATACGCTTCTGCTGGCGGCCACCGGGGTGGGGCTTTGGCAACTGAAGGAGTGGGGACGGCGTTTGGCGCTGGTGGCGCAGGGATTGGGGCTGCTTCAGTACATTATTCTGCTGGCCCGGCCCTCGCTGATGGCACGTTACACGGAGGAGATTAACCGGACGATGGGGCTTACGCAGCCGCAGATGCCTGGGCAGTTTCAGAGCGCGATGTATACAGGCTCGCTAGCGCTGGGTTTTCTGGTTCTGCTGGCAGTTGTGTGGGTACTGCACCACTACCGCGGAGCCTTTGTGGCGCAGTCCGAGCCTCCCCAAATTGAGGCAGCTTCGCTGTAGGGGGACGGAGGCTGAGTCCGTCCCGCGTTCAACGGGCTGCCCAGATGCGTCTATGCGAGGTCAATGACCGGGTAGCAGGTGAATGGCTCGGTGATTACCTTCCAGTAGGGAATGTAAGTGAACTCCGGGTGGCCTTCGATGGTGAAGTGGAGGGGACGCCAGGGGTCCTGCTTGATCTGCTTGAGGATGTCCTGGTGGTGGCTGCCGCCGTGGACCTTCAGCGCGGCGCTATCAGAGCCGATGAGGGCGAGCAGGACGGGGCCGTACTCCAGGGCGAAACGCTCGTGGCCTTCAATCTTGTCGAGGCCGACGTAGCGGGTGAGTTTGAGTTCCATGGGCAGGGTGAAGCGAACGGTATCGCCGGTGGACCAGGCGCGGTCAAGGGTGACATAGGTACCGGGTTTGCCGGAGGCGGCGGGTTCGTTGTTGACGGTGATCTGCATGGAAGCGGCGGCCCAGGCGGGGACGCGAATTCTAATTTTTGCCTGCGCGGACTTAGAGGATGTTATCGCCAGTGTTACATCCGGAGACATGGGGAAGTTACCAGACATGGTAACTTGCATCTCCGCGCCGGCTTGCGACCACTTGATGGATGAAGGTTCGAAGAGGTTGACGTAGAGGCCGTCTGGCGCGGTGGAGAAGATGTACTCGGGGAGCGAGCCGAGGAGACGGGTTCCCTGCCCTTCGCAGCAGGAGTTCGTGCAGAGCGGAACAGGCAGGTCACCTTTCATGCCGATGAGGCGGGCGTGGTAGATGATGCCACGGCTGCCGACCTGGTTGGCGAGGCCGATGTTGTAGATGGACTTCTCAATTTCATTGGCGAACTTTTCCTGCTCGGGCTGCATGAGTTGGAAGCGCTGATTGAAGCGGGCCCAGAAGACGCTGCCGCAGGTTTCGCCGGTTTCGCAGAAGGGGAACTGGGCGTTGAGGCGGTAGGACTGGGGCGGGAATTCACCGAACTCCGTGATGGCGATGGAGCCGCCGACGTGCTCCCAGTTATCGTGGTAGAGGTCCCATGCGCCGTTCATGGCGTCGAGATAGCGCTTGTCGCCAGTGGCGCGATAGATATCAAGATAGGCTTCAAAGTCAGTTATCAGGTAGTTATGCGGGCGGTCATAGGGATATTGCCAGACTATGTCCTTATCGTGCTTTGCGAGGCCTTCAAGCCAGTAATTCTCCTGATAATAGCGCTGGATAACTTGAATATCTTCCGGCTTGCCGACGGGGGTGAAGAACATGCGGGTGTTGCCGACCATGCCCTGAATGCCCTGGGTTCCGCCGCGCATCATTTTTGGGAGGCCGGGTGACTTGTCAAACCAGTCATAGAATCCGCGCAGCAGGGGAAAGGCCTTTGGATTGCCGCTGAGCCCCGCCTCGATAAGGCCGTGAGTGACCCAGGCGCGGGTGTAGCCGCCGCGCTCTGAGAGCAGGATCATGTCTTCTGGATATGCCATGATGTAGCCGTTGGGGGCGCGGCACTCTTCAATGCCATCGACGATAGCGTTCATGGCGGTACGGAGTTCGGCGTGCTCGATCCAGCGGAGAGTGTTGGCGGCACCCATGAGGAAACGGCCCGCGGAGGAACCGGGCAGCGTTGTGTCCCAGAAGGCGATGGGCGGGCGGAGGCCGGGGCGAACGGGCTTGCCGGCGCGCTCGCGGAAGGGGCGCAGCATTTCATCGACGGAGAAGGAGCCGAGCAGATAGGTGATGTTGTCTTGCATGGCGCGGCGGAAGAGGCCGTCGTGGAGGCTGACGCCGGAGAGCGGGACGGTGGCGAGGTTGGGAACTGTGCGCCAGGCCGCAGATGGCGTTACGTTGGCGGGATTGTCAGTAACGATGCCCTCGCCCATGGGGCGCGGGGCACGGGTGATCTGGGCCAAGTCTTTGGGGTTGCCGAGAGCTGGATCGCCGGTGACGGGGCAGTGCTCGGCAACATCTTTGCCGCCGGAGACGACATCGATTTTGGCGAGGGCGAGGCGGAAGCCGACGCCATCTTCCGCGGGGCGCATGCGGGTGGCGGTGAAGCGAACGTAGCGGCCAGAGGTGCCAGCCGCGGCAAACTCATTGATCTGATCGTATGGATTGGCGAAGTCAGAGGCAGTCTGATCGAAGAGGAGTTTGGGATTGGAGAAGGAGGGCTCGCTGGAGGCCTCGATCTTGAAGCGCGTGGGGAATCCGTGGCCGTTGGCATGCAGGTCGCCGGGAGTGAAGGCGGGATAGAGGCGGATTGCGTCGATGGCGCGTGGAGCGCCGAGGTCGATCTGGAGCCATGTGCTGGCGGCCGGCTCATGCGCAACCTTTGAGACATAGGCCCGGTACCAGGTGGCGGGGTACGTAGCCATTTGGCCGACTGGCTTTGCGGTGGCGGAAGCGGCAAAGGCGGAGCGGGAACCGAGGGTTCCGAGAGCGGCAAGAGCTGCTCCGGCTTTTACAAATTCACGACGATCGATGGGCACGTTGGTTTCTCCAGAGGGGGCTTGGGCACGAGAGAGCAGGGCCGTTGGCGCGGACCCGCATACGTTTGCGCCTGACGCACGGACTATAGAGCGGCGTTGGGTGCGGTGTCAAACCAAACTGGCGTCCCGCTTAGGAGACGAAATGTGCGCATCAGGCACGCGGTATGGTGATTGCCTCGCCAGGGCGCTTGCTGGCGAATGAATGACCGTCTTTGAAGACCTGGAAGCCCGCAGCCGTGAGGTTGAGGTCATAGACGTGATCACGGAAACGATAGTTAGCGAGTTTTGCCGAGCCGAGCGTTGAATTGTAGTTAGGATGAATTACCAGCGAACCGTCTGGCTGCGGCACTATGCCAAAGACTCCGCCAATGACCGCCTGTGCGCCCGCGCCACTGGAGATTTGAAGAGGCCAGTCGATTTGATGAGGCTGGAGGGCGAGTTCGTCGCCGTAGATGGTTTGCGGAAAATAGGGAAAGCGCTCGACCCAGTGCGTGCAGCGGGAAAGTAACTGCCAGGCGCGGTCCGCCTCGCCGCACAGGTAGAGATTCTCAGCAATGCGGAGAGACTGGCCGACATATTGGCCGCCACCGCCCCAGTCGCAGTCTTCCATATCCCAGTGGTCCGTGTCGCTCAATGAGATGGAGTACATGCCATAGGGCGCGAGAAATTCTCCTTCGCGAATGCGCTGGGCCATGCGGGACTTTCTCTGGTTGGGGACGGCGCTGGTTCTGAGCATGTCATAAAGGTGATAACTCAAGACGGTGTGGCGCTGGCCATCGGGATACAAGTTACTGTACCAACCGGCTTCCTGATCCCAAAGGATGCTATTGAGGGCTTTCTCAATAGACACCGCGGCCGCCTGAAAGACATCCGCATCGCGGTCACTGCGAAGAGCGCACCACTGGGCGAGCTGGCGGAAATAATCCACACCAAGGGCGTTGATGGCACCCAGCATGTGCTCGTAGCCCCTGGTGCGGATTTCGAGCATCTTGCCCGTGCCTTCGCCGATGTCGATGAGACCATTTGCACCGATGTAATGAGCGAGAAACTCTTTGCCTGCCTGCTTGAGATAGTCGAGGACGGTATAACTTGCGACTAACTTGTCGAGGGCGGCGGAGTCGCCGGTGAGGCGGATGTAATCGCAGATGATATCCATGAGCGCGAATGGTGACTGCGCATACCATCCACGCGAATCGCCATTCCAGCCGAGATAGGTGGAGTTAAGTGCACCGCCGGAGCGCAGGAATGCGGTGACCATGCCGAGCAGTCCCTGGGGGTCAAGTTGAGCAAGGAGGCGGCTGGAGAAAGATGTGTCCCATGCGACGGCAGCTCCGCGGCCATAACCGAGGTCGTAGAAGGGCTCTACGCAGAAGTTTGACCGCATACGCCGGCAGAAAAGGACACTGAGGATGGATCGCTTGTAGAACTCGTCAAGCAGGGGGTTGTCGGTGTGTACCTGCGGCAGTCGAGAAGAGGCCCACTCAAGCTGCTGAAGGTTTGCGGCATTGCTCTTTTCAACTTTGGCAGAGAGGTTGGCACTATGGAAGCCGGGTGTGGCCTGCTGTGCGCGGGACCTGAGCAGGAGCGCGAATGTGGCGGTGCGCTTGCTTTCGGGCGGAATCTCGATATGCCAGCCATCCGGACCGGAGGCACCAATGTCAGAGACAACTTCAGCAGCAAAGTCGCCCTCTTCACGCACAAATGCAGGCTGACGGGCGCTCTGGCTGGCGCGGGGCTGGTCAGGAATGATGGTGAGGGAGAGCGGCTTGCCGGTGCAGTTGAAGAGATCAAGCTGCTGGTAGATTTCATCTTCAAAAGCTGAGAGGAGTGTTCGGCACTCCACACGGAAGGAGATCAACTTGCCTGCCATGCGGCGGTTGAAGACTCCGGTGCGGACATAACAGTGGGGCCACCAGTGGGCGTGCTGCGAAAGCAGGATGGAGCTGGCTTGAGTCTCTGTGTACACGGGACCGAGCTGGTTTGCCGAGGTGGGCTCTTGATTCAGGTAGAGCGGGTCAGCAAACTCATCCTGAATGTCTTGAATGAGGGTGCCGGTGTCTTCTTCTCTGAAGGCAAGATTGAAGAAGCCGCTCTCGGAGAGTCCGAGGGGTGGGAACCGCTGAGTATCCGAGAGGTTGAGGGGAGGATAGATCATCGCCTTGAGGCCAGTGACTGTGCCAGGACGGAAGGAGACCGAACCGCGGCCATTGAAGAGACGCAGCGCCCTGCCCTGGAGGGCGATGCGGGGCCGGGACATGGAGAGCGCCCCAGGGGAAAGGAAGAAGGGAGCATTGGCTCCAGAGGGCGGGGCGATTCGGAAGGAACTGGCGAAGGGCGGGAGAGCTTTGCCGGGCTCCGGGGTGTCTTGCAGGATGGCTTGCGGGAGTGTGTCTTGAGCATGCAGTGGTGCAGCCAGCGTGGTGGTTGCCAATCCAGTTCCTGCGAGGCGGACGAAGTTCCTTCTGGAGATCTTGCTCATGATGTTCTCCGAAATTCACGGTAACGATACCATCCCATAGCCTGGATGGACAACCAGCAGGGCAAGTTTCGGGAATGGTGCAATCAGGGCCGGCGCTTTATTGAACTTGAGAGCAGAAACCCGTCGAGCGCGCCGGGGGGGCTGGACACTTTTTCGCCCAAAAGTACAAGGGGTTTTGCATTCGTACGTTAACCAGCGCGTTTCCTTTTTGTCCCGGCTCCTCGCACTGCCAGTCCTCAACAGCTTTCACTGCTCTTTCATCCAGTCCCATGCCGGCGCCGTGAACCACCGTCACATCATGGATGTATCCCGAGGTGTCAACAACAAAGGATAGATCGATTCTTTGATTTTTACCGGCCGCAAGCGCGGCCTCGGTAGTGGGGACACGGAGTTGCTGCAGGCAAAACATCGGATACCGAATATAGTCGACTCCCGGGGCCCCTTTACCTCCATCGAAAACCGGTCCTTCCAATGGGTGTTTCACTACGAATTTGACATCGAAATTCATCCTGTAATTGACAGGTTTCCAGTCTTTCAACGCCGAAGAGATGAAAAACATGGTGGATTTGACCAGGTTGACGGCCTCTTCATCCAAGCCCATGCCGAGCCCGCTCAGCACCTTGATGTCGCTTGGACTGCCCCGCTTGTCGACAAGCAGGGACAGACGGACGGTTCCTTCGAGACCGGCTTTCCGGGCCTCTTCGCTGTAGTGGGGAAATCGCAAGCGAGGTTTCGGGGGGACGACATTGGCGTCGCTACTGTCATAGACATGTTCGTCTTCGACTTCGGTCCTGCGGGACGAAGAATTGCCGCTTGCCGCTGGTGACTCTTCCGACTCATTGACGGGCGACGGTGGCCTGTACTCGGCCGTCCCGGGAATTGCGGAACAGGCCAGCTTCCTTGACGCGATCTCATCCAGATCCGCGGGATAGGTCCGCCACTGGCCGCTGTATTTCCCGAATGGAACGGTGACGAAACTGCTGATATCCCCGTACCAACGGCCTAGAGTCGCACCCGGAGACTGCGCCGCATAGTCGGCTGCGCTTTTGGGACTACCGTCGCTCCAGGGGCCCCAGGTTGCGGGGTGATCTGCTCGTTCGTTGAGGCTCCTGTACAGAGCTGCATACAGATAGGCTGTGCCGTTAAATTCGTAGCCATTCAGCTGGTCTGCCCTGGAAATCGGTTTTATCTTCAGTTGGAAAACAACTTCCTTGTACTGCACGGTGACGCCGCCGAGGAATTGCTCATGACCCGTATGAAGGTAGTAAGAGTCGCCGCATTTTGTGAGGAGCTTCTCCCAGATCTGCCGGGCCTTGACCCGCGCTTCGGCGTCGACGGGATTTGGCTTCTGAGCCATCACGCAGGCCGATGGAAGAAGCAGGAGTTGCACAGCAACGAGGCAAGGCAGGATGCGCCTCTGCAAGGC
>Ga0364874_10589_pt2 | contig 17906 bp, 12 predicted proteins | sample ExccelAu500001D4_2_FD_206922 | JGI IMG/M metagenome (GOLD analysis project Ga0364874, IMG submission 206922) | Enriched cells from Trout Bog Lake Hypolimnion, Wisconsin, USA - BchlTB.Aug07.5000.01.D4 | ecosystem: Environmental > Aquatic > Freshwater > Lake > Hypolimnion/Profundal zone | place... | reverse complement strand
CATAATAGCCGGCGTTCGGCCGCATATACCAATCGTATATCTGCCACATCATGCTCGGCCAGGCCGCATTGACCTTCCAGAGATGCGTGCCGGAATTAAATGGCCGCCCTTTGTTGGCAGCCTCGTAGATGGCCCTGTAATTTGAGCCGATATAGAGATCGGCAAGTTGGAGATATTCCGACAGATCAGGCATGGGGGAGAAGTGTTTCCCGATTTCGTTGTGAATCGAACCATAGAACTTGCTGGTGGCGTCGTGAAAACCGAAGATTTTATTAAGGGGAAAATCCTCATCGTTTGACTGCTCCCAATCAGGAATAGCCTTGACCACTGAGTTGATCGGCATCGGGCATGGCATCCCGACTTCGTTTTTACAGGCAAGCCCATGATCATATTTCTGGAACCACATTTTGATCGGAATCCATGAGTAAGGGCCGCCTGATTGCATGTGAACTGGCGGAGCCCAAGACGCGTCGTGAGCGCTGGAAACCACCCAAGGGCGCGTCCCATCCATTGACAGGAGGAGTTTGTTTTGCATCGGTTCGGCCCAGCTTTGCTGGGGCACACTTTCATTACCCTCCCACAACAACAGGCTGGGGATGGCTTCGGAGGCGATCTACCGTATCGATCATGTTTGGGAGCATCACCTTTGTATCGACTGTTTGTCCAGTGGGTGAGGTGCTCGAAAAATCTTCCCAAACCAGAAGACCATCCCGGTCACAGGCGTCAAAAAAAGCGTCTGGCGGCATGATTCCACAACCGTTCACCCGAACCACGGTGTGGTTCCCTGCGGCCATCAGGCGGATTTCGTCGCGATAGCGTTGGGCACTCCAACTCAGCATCGTGTCGGGAATCCAGGCACCGCCCGTCAACCGTATGGTGCGCCCATTGCACAGAAAAGCCCGGCCACCGCTCGGCAGGATGTAGCTGCCGACGGTGCGCACGCCAAGCAATGAGGAAGCGCTCCCCGATGTCTTGCCATCAACCGTGGCGGTGACGCTGAGCTTATAGAGGGGATGATCGCCGTAGGTGACCGGCCACCAAACGTGAGGCTTCTGAATGACCAGCTCGTGATGATCAACGGGACGAAGGACGAATTCATGCCGTCCGGGGACCGCATTGATACTCGTCTCCGTCTCGATCACGGGTGCCTCAAAGCCAATCGGTTCAATGCGGACCTTGAGTTTCGTGGGAACGTTGGAAGCGGTAGCATTATCGAGATAGCCTCGCACCGTGATGGGGGCGTCGGCATTGGACTGCCACTGCGGATCGACGAAACCCGCCGGATCGCGCACGGTAATGGGGCCGGTCGCCTCAACCCAGACATGTTGCCAGATGCCGATATTGCGATCCCGCACGCTTGGCGTCCAATCCCAGCCAATGGTCTGATACATCGTGACATTCTTTAAGATTTGAGCGTCGCCTGCGTTGGGGCCAAAGTCGCCGCGCACTCCGTCGAGTTGTTCGTAGAGCGGATCTCCCGGCACATCCAGTGGGTGAATGCGCACGGCGAGTGTGTTGATCCCGCCGATGCCGTCAAGATGGAGCCAGATGACTTTTCCCTGATTGTCGTTAGAGAGCCGGAACGAAGTGCGGAACCAGTAGGGACGATCGAACGGATTAGAATGATCGGGCAGCTGGCTGAACTTGAGCAGATCGTAACGCTTGTTCTCAACCTCGTTGACATCGGGAATCTTCATCATGTTGGTTCCGATGATTGGATCGGGATAGATCCCATTGCGGACCAGCGTTGCGAGCGGCGTGGTTGGGACGCTGGTCGGATACCAGTCCAACGTTTTGAAATCGGACAAAGAAAACTTCTCGCCGTGATTGCCGACGAGCGCTTCCTCTTTCATATACCACCCGTCGTGCAGAACGATGGCATTGGAAGAGACCACACAAAGAGGTTCAGCATCCACGGGCGGAAACGATACCGCCGGATTATTATCCACGTCCGACCCGAAAGCCAGCGGCGCAAGCAGGAGTGCGGTGATGAGGTGGATGGCGATTTTCATGAGAAAGCCAAGAGGGCAGTGAATGTGAAAGCGATAAGAGATAGTAAAATCTTGTTCATGTTTAGTTGTCACCTTGGTTCATATTGAACTTGTTTGTCGTTCTGGACTGTTGCGCTGGCTGGCTTGGGTAATCATTGGGCCATGCCTTTGTTCGCCGTTCTCGTGAGGGCGGAAACAAACCAGTAGGTGCCTGATTCAACCGCCAGCACCACGTTCTCGCCATCCATACGAAGAAATCTAACGCCGGAAACTTTTGCCAGCGGCTTGCCGCCTTCGGTTATTCTTTCAGCACTTTGATCAGGCAAATTAATTGTGGCCGTGGTGTTCGCGGGAATTTCCACCTTCAACTCAAAAGAATCTTTCGTGCGCCGCCAATCGCTCATAATCCGACCGTGGATGGAATCGTAGTGCGCCTTGACCCAGTGGATCGGTTCGTGCGCAGCGTTCCTGCCAGGCGTGGGCGGATGCGGATAAATAATGATTTTATCATAGCCCGGCCCATCGGACTGGATGCCCGCCAAGTCGTTGATCATCCATTCGCACACCGCGCCGAAGGAATAGTGCGCAAAGGAATTCATCGAGGCGTTTTGCTTGCCATCCATGCCGCCGAAACCGTGGACTTTCGTATAGCTGTCCCAATGTTCCCAAATCGTCGTCGCGCCTTGGTCCACTTCGTAGCCCCACGACGGAAATTTGCGGCTCTGAAAATGTTTCACCGCCAGATCGTTTTCACCCACGCTCGTCAGCACCGGCAGCAATGGCCGCGTGCCCAGAAAGCCCGTCGTCATGCCGGAATTTTCCGCCGTCTCGCCGGCGCGCAATTTGTCGGCCAGAAGTTTGCCCGACTTCACGCGCAAATCAGCGGGCAACAAATTCATATAGAGCGCCAGCGCGTAGGCGGTTTCGGTGTCCACCGCGAGCGAACCGTCCGAATGAACATATTTCTCATTGAATGCGGACTTGATGCGGTTGAACAATTCACCATATTCCGCCGCTTCACTTTGTTTGCCGATGGCCGCCGCCATTTGCGACATGAGGTTGGCCGAATAGGCGAAATAGACCGTGTCCACAAAATCCAGCGGCGTTTTCTTGCCGAAGGAGAGCCAGTCGCCCCAGTCGTTGCCGTGGACTATGCCGAGATAATTCGTGCTCGTGCTTTTTCGCCAGTCCATAAACTTCACCATGTATGGCCAACAACGTTCGATGATGCGCGTGTCGCCATAAGCCTGCCAGATGGTCCAGGGGCAGACCACGCCGGCGTCGCACCACCCTGTGCCGAAGTTCCAATGGTGCTGGAAAGGATACGGACAATAGTCTGGAAACGTGCCGTTGGGTCGCTGCGCTTCCATCACCTCGCGCAGCCACTTCGTGTAAAACGCGGCCACATCGGCGTTGAGCGTCGCACAATGGACGTAAATTTGTGCGTCGCCCATCCAGCCGAAACGTTCGTCGCGCTGTGGACAGTCCGTCGGCAAATCCAGAAAATTGGCGCGCTGCGTCCAGACCACATTATTAAACAACTGGTTTGCCATCGGGTCGCTGCACTCGAAGCCGCTCGTCAAGGGCGTATCGCTGTGCAGCACGATGCCGGTGATTGCGTCCTTGTCCGGCTGGTCAGGGTAGCCGGTGACCTCGACGTATTGAAATCCGTGGAATGTGAAGCGCGGCGTCCACGTCTCGCCATTTTTGTCGCCACGCAGCGTGTAACGGTCGATAGCGCGCGCCTTGCGATAGTTATCATTCATCAAGCGACCGTCGGGATAAAGCATTTCGCCGTAGCGCAGTTGAACCGTTGTTCCTGCTGGTCCTTTCACATTAAGCCGCACCACGCCGGCAAAATTCTGGCCAAGGTTGAAAATGTAAACGCCGTTCGTTGGCGACGTGATCGCCACCGGTTTTATTTCCTGAATCGGGCGCACCGGCAAACCGGGAAAGGCTTCGAGCTTCGCGGGACGCTTAAAGCCGAGATCCACGGGATGACCTTTTATTTTAATTTTGTCGCCGGGTTGCTCGCCGTTGGCCCATTCGTAGAATGTGGCCGGGACGCTGCCATTTTCGGTGGCGAGAATCGCCGACTCCCAATTCGCATCGTTGAAGTTTGGTTTCGTCCAGCCCGGCAATTCCTTGCGGGCATCGTAAGTTTCGCCCATCAATAAATCGCCTTCGCGAATGGGGCCATCGCCGGTGACTTTCCAAGATTTGTCGGTCGTAATAATTTCGCGGGCACCATCGGTAAATTCGATTTCTAGTTGCGCCATCAATGCAGGTGTTTTGCCGTAAGTGTAGCGCCCGATTTTTTCCGCGCCGATGCCGGTGAGCAAACCGAAGCCGATGTAGCCGGAATACCAGCCGTCGCCCACCCACGCGCCAAGGGCGTTGTCTCCGTGCTTCACAAGCGCCGTCACATCGTAAGTATTGTAGTAAGCGCGCTGATGATAATCTGTCCAGCCGGGCGCAAACCGGGCGTCGCCGACGCGCTGGCCGTTCAAATAAAGCTCGTAGATGCCGAGCGCAGTGGAATAAATCGTGGCACGCTTGACGGTTTTATCAGCGGTAAATTCCTTGCGATACTGCCGTGCCGGCGGCAGACAAAGATTTTTGGTGTCTTTCCAGACCGGTGTGGTGTCGCGGAACGAAATGTAATCGGCCTTCCAATCCTCCGGCTGAAGCAATCCCATTGTCCATGACGCCGGTTCGCTCCACTGGGCTTTGCCATCCTTATCCCAGACGCACACTTTCCATAAACAATGTTGGCGTGACGCGGGCGGCTTGCCGGCATAGGCGATGTTTACCGTTTCGCTGCTGAATATTTTGCCACTGTCCCAGAGGTCGCCCGTGTTCGCTTGAAGCACCTTCTCACTCGAAGCAACGAGAATCTGGTAGGCCGTCTGTCGCTCCCCGCGACGAGCGGATTCCATCATCCAACTCAACCGCGGTTGCATCTCGTCTAAGCCTAGCGGACTGGAGAGGTATTCGCACCGCAGGTTCGCCAGTTCGGCCGCCTGCAACAAGGCCAGCGGCGTCGGCAGCAGGGCGGCGAAGATAATTAAAAATGTTCTAATCATGGCACAGTTTTTCGGTCAGATTTGTTTCTCAAGTCTTTGGAGGTTGCCAGCGCGATGACGCGGCCTTGGGGCGACGAGTAACCGGTCTGGGGAACCGCAGTTGATGGGGAAAGAGTCACCGTTTTGTTTGCCGGCCAGAAGGTGGATGCCGTCACCAACGTCGTTATAAAATTCAAAATATTCAATGAATCACTTGTTAAATCTGTTCAGAGCGGCGGATATAATTCCAGATTGCTGATCTGCGGCGGCTTGTCGGATTCCAAAATTTTAAGGCGAAAGATCTGGGCGGTCACCGGCCGGAAATCTTTCACGTTGCCATCACGGTTCAGCTTCAGTCCGGTAAGAATCGGCTTCCATTCTTTACCGTCTTTGTATTCAAGCGTGGCGTTTTTGATTGGCTCCAGAATAAGCGACACGAGCAGCGTGGCGACCGTCACCGGTTTTCCTGCATCAACTTCCAGCCAGCCTATTTTCCCGGAATTGCGCCAGTAGCTTCGTCCGTCAGTGTCAACGGCTGCGGCGGCGGATTTCTGATCCGTAGAGGCCTTTACCGGTTTGTTCAACACCACCGAGACATAATCGGTCTGCGGTTCACCGGTGACCTTCAAGGCCACCACGTTGGCCACGGCATCGGGTGCCTTGGCGGGCAACTGGACGATGATCCGGCCTTGCTCGCGACTCGTTTTTAACAGTTCACGTTTCCCGGGACCCAATAACGTTGCCTCGGTCACCTCATTGTTCAGGGGCACCCTCAGTTTTCCGTCGGCGGGCCAGTCGAAGATTTGCAGATAAACCGTATCGCCTTTGCGGGTGGAGTAGCCCCACGGCAGGAAGACAAAGGGGCCGGCCGTCGAACCATAAATGGATTCCCCGTAGGTCTTCATCCATTGCCCGACTTCGCGCAGACGCTGCGCGGACTCTTCCGGGAATACGCCCTCGGACGTAGGCCCCACGTTCATCAGAACGACGCCTCCCATGCTCCACGCGTTGACCATGTAGCGAAGCAAATCGGGCAGCGACTTGGTCCTGGCGCGGGAATTGAAGCCCCATGATCCGTTTAGAGTGCCGCAGAGTTCCCAATCACCTTGAGGCTGGAGAGCTGGCAAATGCTGCTCAAAGGTGGAAAAATCCCCTTTCACTCCCGGCAGCCGCGGATCGACGATTATTTGCGGCTGCATCTTGAGATTTTCAACAACCTGCGCCGTTTCCTCGGGAGTGATTTTCTCGGCACTTTCACGATCAAACCACATTACGGCGTTTGTCCCATAATTAATCAATAGCTCCTTCAACTGCGGCATGGCAACCGTCCTGACATACTCGCGGAAGTCACCATCCTGAAATGAAGGATCCCAATGCGGGCAACCGGCTCCGCCACCCTTGTGCCCCCAGTCAGAGACAAAGGAGTAATAAGTGCCGAAACGGATGCCGTGTTTTGGGCAGGCTTCCGCCAGCTCCTTGACCACGTCACGCTTGAACGGCGTGGCATCTACGACATTATAGGGGCTGGCCTGGGACTTAAACATGGCGAAACCGTCATGATGCTTGGCGGTAACCACAAGGTATTTCATCCCGGCTTCATGCGCGAGCGACATCCACTCATCGGCGTTGAACTTAATCGGGTTGAACTGTGTGGCGTATTTCGAGTATTCAGCAAAGGGTTGCTTTTTATTCCGCATATGCCATTCCCCATCAGCAGGAATGCTGTAGATGCCCCAATGAATAAACATGCCGAACTTGGCTTCGCGCCACCATGCCATGCGTTGGTCGTGTTGTGGCGCAGTCTCCCCGGGCAACCAACTCACCGGCGCATCGTCAGCACGAACGATTGTGGAGAGCGTTAAAACAACGACTGCTGCGATTAATGTTATATTCATTTTTCTATATAGGTCTTATATTAACGTCGGCAAAGTTATGAAAGCCGGTTGCTTCCTAAATGATATGGTTTAGACGGGCGTCTTTAGTCTCCACTGAAACAGTGACAAGCAACGACTGAGAAATGCGCATGTGTGATTATGCAGCCAACCTTCTTGGATTCATTGATAAAGCCAGAATTCATTGTAAAGAGCAGTAGCCGTGGTTGCCGTGCCTGAAAAAACTGGAACAATTTTTGGATTGGACATGGTCTGCGCTGCACGCGGGCAAATAAATTGTGATCGGGGATTTTGGCATGAATTCCCGCCAGCGGCATCAACAGCAAGGCTGAGAGCGTTAGAAAGGAGGTCTTGATCATGGTGGGGTCTTTCGGTCAGATTTGTTTCTCAAGTCTTTGGAGGTTGCCAGCGCGATGACGCGGCCTTGGTTGCCCACCGCGCAATAAAAATGATAGACTACGCCGCCAGACTTGATGACCCAGGGCTTGTGGGCATAGGTCTTGTCCCAAGGCTCTGAAGGCTGAATGAGATGTGGTCCGGTCCACTTGGTCCAGTGAACCAGATCGGTTGAACAAGCAAAGGTGTCGAACGCCCCCGGTTGCCAGAAAGCTCCGAAGTAGAACATCACCCAGAGATCGCCCATTCGCACAATCTGCGGATCACCGCTGATGCCGCGTTGCTGGTCTTCGCCATTGGCCACGACCGGTTCCGTGCCGTAGCGCTTCCAGTGGATCATGTCATCGGACACGGCCATGCCGATCCGCTCGTAGCCGCCTTTGAATTTTCCATTGTAATACATCACGAACGACGCCCCGAGCGTCTTGGCCTTGTCCCAGATGATCTGACTCTTGTAGAGCGTCTGTTTCTCGAACGGACGCACATCGGGCTGCTCACGGCTTAAGACCGGGTTTTCCGCGATGCGAGTCCATTCGCGCACTTCACTGGGCGTTCTTGTCCACGCAATGCCGATGGCCAGTGGATCAGTCTCGTAGCCTTGCAACGCCCCGCCGATGTAGGACATCCAATACTTGCCGTCGAAGGTTTTCAGTTCGCTGGTGCCGCCCCATGTCGGATCGCACAGTGCAATGCCGCCGTCCGCCTGCCAGCGATCCCAGCCGTCAGGCCGGAAGCTCATGATTTTTCCCAGCTTCTGCCAGTGCAACAGGTCGGCACTGCGGGCGAGAAAGGTCTCGTAGCCGACTTTCTTTGTGTTCCCGACATAAACCATATACCACAGCCCATTTTGACGAAAAATACTTGCGCAATCCACCACCTGATTTGTTTCTCCGCGAATTACGACGCCATATTTGAAGGGCGTTTTTACCTCACCATAGACTTGCCGCATTCGCTCGATGGGGACGGCATTGCTGACTTGGTCGGCACCAAGGTTTATGGGTGGTTTAAGTTCGTTTGACCGGCCAGTGAGAGTGATCAGATCGATAAAAAGCAAAAAGAGAAGAAATCGCTTCATCACTTTTACAGCAAGGCTGCTGTAGCTTTGTTTTATCATGTTCTATTTGACTGTTTAAAATTACTACTTCTGAAATTCACCAACTTTCCGGTTTGCATCGTCAAAGTAAACTAGCCACCTAAAATCTAAAAAATCATTTTAAACTTAAAGTCGATGGCCGCGTTTCAATTTGTGCCGCGCCGACAATGTCAGCGTCTAAAACCCACACTTGGCCATTGCGGTGGGCGGACGCGGCTTTGCCATTCACAAAGACGCGTGATTGTTCGCCGGCGGGAAGTTGAACCTGCGCCGTCATGCCCGGCGGTAGGGTTAGCAAGAGCTTGAAGTTGTCGCCCTGTTCACAATGAACCATCACCGGCCCTAGCGGGGTTGGGACTTTTCCCTCCGCATTTTTGAGCGTGCCTAGATTTGGGCGGATGATGGCGCGACTCCAGCCCGGAGCCAGCGGCTGAACTCCCAACACAAACCTCGGGAGAAGGTTGGCGGGCGCAGCACCCCACGCATGGTTCCAATCTTGATTCGTCTTGTAGCACTGGCCCCATGCTTCCCAAGTGATGGTTGTGCCGCTGTCGAGCATGTGCTTCCAACTGCGGTCGCCGGGCGCAGTGATCAACCTGAGCGCGTTTGAGCCGCAACCGTTCTCAAACAGTCCTTCCAGTAGGTATTGCGCGGCATATACGGAACAGGCCATGCCCCGTTCACCCAGCCATTCCGCAATGCGCGGGAGTTTTTCAGGAGGAACTAATCCGAAGACCAACGGAAATAAATTTGCGTGCAGCGAGGCGTGGTCAGTGCCCACGCCATCGCGATACAAACCGCGAACGGGATCAAACAGTTTTTTCTGAAATGCCTGCCGTCCGATTCGTTCACGTGCAGCAAAGTTCCTTGCGTCGGCATCTTGGTGCAACGCGCGAGCAAGTTCCGCCATCATGGAAAGACTGCGCAGGTGAAAAGCATTCACCACGGTATTTACCGGCCTGAACACATACCCATCACGCTCGCCAACGGGCCAGTCCACGATGTCGTCGTGTTGGATTTGTTGTTGATTGCTGATGAACAGGCTGTCGGCACCCTCACGGGTCAGGTTCAGTTTGGATTTCAACGCGGCGTAACGCGGGGCCAGCCAGTTGGTGTCACCGGTTTGCATCCAATCAGCGTGGGCCATGAAGATCATGTGCGCAGCCCATTCCGTCGGCCAGGTTGGCAGCTTCAGCAATCGGTCAAATGAGTCCCGTGCCATCTGCACATGACCCACGGTGTAATACTGGCCGAGTTGATTGAGATAAGCGTCCGCTTCGTAGCAGATCCGCTCGCGGTCTCCATCCACATAAACGCCAGCAAAGGTCGTGGCCTTGATTGAATAGCGGCTTAGTTCCCAGATGTGGTTAAGCGTTTCGTCGGATGAATGAAACGCTGCCGCCTGGTCATCCCAGTCGCTGGCGAAAGCCGCGCGCCGACGGATTTGATCCGGGCGCAGATCTCCCGGCCAGTCATAAATCTCTACCCAGCGGAAAGGCATCAGAACGCCCCAAGCCGCCGGGGTGAGGACAGCGGACGGCTGCGTGGTATTTTTCACATCAGCCGGCGGTGCCAAAATCAGCGGTTGGCCACCGTTAAGTTGAGTAATAATTCGTGCATAACGGACACTGCCGGACGGATGCTGATTAACGCGACCGTTGGTAATTGCTTCGCCCAAGTCAACGGTTATTGATCCCGTGGCATTAGTCGGCGGCAGAATTTGGAGATTACCAAAAGCAACGCGCCCAAAATCAACCAAGGTGACATTCGGTGCGACTTTGGTAATTTGCGACGGTGATTGTTCCACGATGCACACAGGGGCGCTGTGTCCAGTGACCACCAACGCGAGCGAGATTTGGATAACCAATACGCCTGTAAAACAAGGCTGGCATTTGCGCCCAAGCTGGCAAAAACTTTTCTTCATAAAAAATTCAGGGTGCGATAAAGCGGAAATTAAAACGTCCTTCCGGAGCAACATCGCCGTCGGAATAGAAATCCATAATATCGCAAGGTTGCGGCAGATTATCGGCCCATTTGAAATCAAACGAGGATTTTTGATTCAAACCTAATATGGCCCTTGGAATCGCCATCTGGAGTTCGTTGCCCGCGATACGAATTTCGATGCGTCCAGCCAGCTTCCAGTTCCAGCCGCCGGCGTTACGCTCGACACAACCGGCTTCCCGGTTAATGATGAAATCGTAACCGTGCCACCCCGTGCGGTAATTCTGATCGGTGTCGAGCAATAACCAGAGACCAGCCGCATTTGTGGACGGTGTGATTGGCTCACGCGTGCGGACGTAGAAATAAAGGTTTTGTTCATCGCCGGTCACCTTCATAGAGATTAAATCATTCCGCCCGGTGTGATTTGTTATGGGCTTACCCGCCACATCAAAATAATCGCGCGGTTTGGTCTCATTCGAATGATCCCTGAATTCTGGCTCCACCAGTTTCCATTGGTCAAAACTGCCAGCGATTGAAATTGTTTGAGGCGCACCGCCCACCGGCAAAGAAGGAACACCCTTGTAACGCCGGATATTCGCTACCATCTGGTAATAGTAGTTATCCGCGAACCCACCGCGCATCGGTTCGACATCACGGCTGTATTCCGGCCCGAACTGATCAATGAACTTCACCCGTCCGACTGATTTTCCAGCGGCGGGATCATCAAAGCGAGACGTATTCCATTCGTTCCAGCCGGTAATCATCACAAAAGGAGGATCAAGCGCCAGCGCCCTGTTCCACTGTTCTTGAAAATTCAGCCCTAGATTGATGGCTCCGGGGGAGGTGTCCAAGTGACCATTGTGAAAACTACGCCCGCGTGCGTTATCGTTGCTCATGTCGGTCACCTTACCATCCTTCACGCGCAAGTTTTGAGCGATGGAAACGTTGATCATTTCAGCTTTATTCCGGTTGGTAGTAAAACCGTAAGGTTGCGGATACGCATCCTCCCAATGCCACGCATATGGCGTGTTGACCATCGTAAACGGCCAATGCGCCCGGCGAAGAGTAAAAAATTTACGCACTGCTGGCGATGCTTCTTTGGGATCACAAATCAATAGCGGTTTTCCTTGCCACCTATACCAGAGATTTGAATAGAGTCCCGGCTTGTAAAGCTTGTCGTAGAGTTCCTGTGCCGTCTCGCCAGCTTTGGTGTTAACCATGAAACAGATCTGCGGCGTGCGCTCACCCTGCCGCCGCATGGCTGCAAAGACCTCGCAGAGGGCCGTATATTCCTCTTTGAGGGTGTTGCCATTGGTCGTGTCGAAAATCAGTGTGTCCACTCCGGCGTCGGCAAGCAATTGTGCATGCCGCCGCAACACCCAAGCATCGTCGCTCAGGTAATAGCCAAAGAGTGGTTGTCCCCAGAAATGGGGAGTATGAAACCCACCCCACAGCGGCGAATGAGGTTCGTTTCCGGCATTTGGATTCTCGGTTAAGATTTTGGCAATATCATAAATGACCGGGCGATGATGGTGGTTAAGAAAATAAAAAATTCCGACCTGCCGGTTCATTCGGGGTTGTCCAACTTCCGCAGCCAGTGGAAGTGTCCGGCCAAGCGAGTCGGTTGCCGGCCAAGAAACGCCAGGATTACCAACCAGACTTTGCAATAATTCGCCTGCGGTAAGAGTTCCTTTCAACAACTCGGCGATGGCGAACAATCTGACCGTTCGTTTCAACATTCGAGTAAGACGCAGCCACTGCGTCGGTTGTATCCTTTTGCTTCTGCCTCCGAAAATATATCTGGTAGCTTCATGGTTAAAGCGCTTTGAAAACCATGAAGGAGCCGAGCGCTGCGCCGCCCTCACGCCCGTAAACATCAAGGCTGATGGTGCCTGAACTAAAGCTCTGACTGGGGCCAATCGCCTGCCACATCCAGTTTGTTCCGCTGATTGGCAATGACCAAAGGTGCTGGGCGCCATTGCTCCAAAGACATTGCCGTTGGCGGGCTTGAACATGATGCCATAGGTGCTGGCATCAAAAATGGCCGCTTTGCGATAAAGGTGCAAAATCGAAGGCGGAGGGTTAATGAAATGACCCGAGAGGTCATACTTCGGCATGAACGACCGGTCACTCGGCAGCGCTTCCCACCTCAAATAGTAATATAGACTGGAATAACTGATACCACCGGAACTAAGCCGGCTGATGCCCATCGGGGCTCCGGGGGCGGGGTCGGTATATCCATTTTCGATCCCATTGCTATCCGCGTTTACGCTGACCGTTCTGGGTGCGTAGTGCGATTCATTATTCAGCGAGTCTTGGCTCGGGCCGGTGATATTGGTCAGGGTGGTTTCGTCAAAAGTGTAGATTCCGCTGTTGGGATCCGTATTACCATAGGGGTCAATCATTGACACGGATACCATCGTCAAACCATCCACTGGATCATCTGCAAGAAAGCTATTGGCAATAGAACCACTCCCGTTGGTGGTTGATACATTATTGAAAATAAATCCCCAGTAGTTGTTGGTGGTAAGTTGGACAATATTCCACGTCAATGTAGAAGGAACCGGTCGGGCAACATATACCTGAGAATTGCTGTTAACATCAAATCGGGAATAGAGGGCCAGCGGCACACCGTCCCGGTCGAAGCCCAACTGCGGCTGGTTGTTAAGCAACCCGTATTTCTGAGGAATATCATCCACGATGGGCATGGTGGTATACTGTGTAATCGGCAAAGTTAACGTCCGCCCAAAAGCATGTGTCCAATTCTTCATATCCATTGTGCGCGCATAGGACAACCGGAAATTTCTGTCATCACTATTGCCGGAACCAGATCGCCAGACATAAAGAGCGTGCAGGTATCCTCCTTTCACATAATAATTGGGATAAGGGCATCAGGTTGATTGTTTCCAGTCTGAATTCTATTGGATGGAATTTACGTTGGTACCCTTGAAAGACTTCACGTGCCAGTCAAAGTAAAGCCGGTTGCGGACGCCGCCATGCACGGGGCCTGGCGGCGTAACGCCACCCCAAACGTTCGGCCAAAGCTGAGCGTCCACATCGGACATGGCAAAGACATCCGTAATCGGTCCGAATTTGGAAACATTTGCAAGCTTCATGACTGGATAAGTGCCGGGATACCCGAATGGGTATGTGTTTCCCGGAACATTAACCACACTATTGGAATACGGAACCGTGACCATATAATTCACATTCAGCATGGCAGCCGTCGGGGCTTGCTGTGAAAACTGGCCGTAGCCGGGACAGAACATGGCCGGTAGATAGCCGATTTCTGTGATGCCCAGCGACGAAGGCGCCTTGCCGCCCAAATATGTAGATAAATACCAAGGCATTTCCATGAGCATGGTCAGCGTGCGGTAATAACCAGACATTTGGCCGGTAGAGCAGGGGCCGGGCAACTGGTCATTATTATCACCCGCATACATGGCCATCGCCACGCCGACCTGTTTGAGATTAGAAGCGCACTGGATACTTAGCGCCTTTTGCTTTGCTTTGGCCAACGCCGGCAATAGCATCGCCGCGAGAATCGCAATGATGGCAATCACCACCAACAGTTCGATCAAGGTAAAAGCTGCGCGGACGCCAAACAGCTTGTTCGTTTTCTGCCGGACTAGGGCGGTGAGTGAATTTTGGTTAGATGGCATATGATTTGTCAAATCGGGCTTTATGATTGAAAAGATTTTACATGTAGACGGAAAATCTGCCTATTGGCCATCTGGCCAGTATACGAACCCCTAGAATTTTTTAAAAATTGAAAAGTAAAGTGTAAAACTTGAACTAATTTGATGAAAGCAAGTCTCTGCATGAAAACTAAGTGTCGGTTTCACTTGTCAGATCTGCTCTGGTGTCCTAACAACCAGATCGTGAGACTGATTTAAGCAGTAAAGTGGTTGACACATTTTAAATGTGACTGTTAGGAAGCGAAACTCGTTTAAGCCCGTATGAAAAAAACAAATTTGTTATTCATCAGTCTAGTCGCAGTTATTTCGGCTGCTCAAAGCAGCCTATCAGCGGCTCCTTACGCGAATACCACGGCGACCAACACGGCGGTCATCCCCGTTCCCCGAATGGACAAGTTGCAAAAATGGACGGCAGATTTCCAAGCACGATTGCATTACGCGGAAAAAGCCAATGCCGTTGCACCTTCAGAAGTCATTTTCGATGGCGATTCCATCACCGATTTTTTTCGTAGCCGAGGCAAGGAGGTTTGGCAGACTTACGAAGCCAATTATCATGCTATAGATTTCGGAATTTCCGGGGATAGCACGCAGAATGTGCTCTATCGCTTGGAACATGGGCAAGCAAAGGGGATGCATCCTAGGCTGATATTTCTGATGATCGGACACAACAACGTCATGCACAACACCCCGGAACAGATTTTTGATGGCGTTGCCGCAATCATTAAGAAATACCAGAAAGTCTGCCCTGGTTCCCAGATTGTTCTTCAGGCTACTTTTCCAAGCAAGGAACCAGGAAGCAAGTGGCGGAATTCCATTGCGGATCTGGATAAATTACTCCCGAAACTCGCCGAGCCAGGCAAGGTGCTTTATGTTGACTTTGGTGACAAGTTTTTAAGTCCTGATGGCACCATCAGCAAGGAAGTCATGCCGGATGGAACGCATCCCGCCACTCAAGGCTATAAAATCTGGGCGGCTGCAATCCAGCCGATTCTTGACCGCTATTGCAGCCCCGGCACGACCGCGGCCAAAGACTGAACCCATTGGCAGATTTTCCATGACTGTTAATTTATAATACTGATGATTGTATGCCATGAAGTATGTTTAGCGCATGCTTGTTAAAATTTCTCGGGCGTGTTCTCAAAATTAGGAATCTCTGCAAAAGTCCTGAAACTTGTTTTTGAATAAAGCGTCTGTGAGGTATGCAAACGCCGACCAATCCCCAGCTTGGACTTTTGGATAGCCTGATGATTGCGACGACCACGAATGATTTTCTGGAGCGGCTCGACCGGACGTTGGATTGGAAGCCGTTGGAAAAGGCGTTGCAGGCGATGTATCCGGCGACCACAGGGCATCCGCCCTGTGCGCCGTTGGTGCTTTTCAAGATGAGTCTGCTCCAGCACTGCTATGGTTTGTCCGATCCTCAGTGTGAGGCACTGGTCAATGACCGCTTGAGTTGGCGACGCTTCGTGGGGCTGGGCCTGCAGGACGCCGTGCCGGATGAAACGACGCTGGTGCGCTTTCGCCAGCGGTTGCGCGAACATGGCCTGCACGAAAATTTGCTGGCCTTGGTCAACCGGCAATTGCAGGCCAAAGGTTTGATTCTGAAAACCTGCACGCTGGTGGACGCGACGCTGTTGCAAGCCGCGCGCCGTGCGCCCGCTAAAAATGATCGAACCGGCGGCGATGACGACGCGGGTTACACCGTCAAAAAAGGCCAGCCGCATTACGGCTACAAGGCGCACGTTGCGGTGGATGAAACCCACACGCTGATCCGGCAGGTGACGTTGACGGCGGCCAACGTGCATGACAGTCAGGGATTTAAAAACGTTGTCCAAGGCGACGAGGCAATGGTGATGGCCGACAAAGCTTATTGGAGTAAGTCCCGCAGCGAATGGTGCGGGGAACACGGTGTGGCCAATGGGATTTTGCGCAAACCCAGCCGAGGACAGAAGCTGCGCCCGGCGACTATCCGGGCGAACCGATTGTTTAGTTCGATCCGGTGTAAGATTGAAACCGTCTTTGCCTGGTGGAAGCGAAGCGCAAGTTATCGGCGAGTGCGGTATGTGGGCCAAGCGGCCAACCGGCTGGAACTGGAGTTCAAAAGTATCTGTTGGAACCTGAAACGGCTGGCCAATTTGAGCACGGCATGAACTGGAGCCTGCAAAACGTCCGCCGTCGGGTTGAAATCGGTCAAAAACCGAGCGCGGAACCGCTCGCAACGGACACGGCCAATACAAATTTATCTTTGTAAAATGCACAGACATCAATTCAGACAGTCAAAATCGCGTTTCGCAGAGGTTCCAAATTATTTACGGACGCAGTAACACCTTGATTGCGCAGCGTTCATCCATCGCGCGGTAACCCTCCGCTACTGGTTCGAGAGGCAGAGTCAGGTCGAACACTTTTTTGGGTTAATCTTCCCGTTCAAAACAAGGTCTGCATCTGGAGGCCAGCCTCCACACTGTTTTACAGCTTTTGAGCCTCACGCTCTTTAAAAAATGCCCATTTCACAGGCTCTTTCTTAACTTCCACCACCATCCCAGTCAACCGACCCTGAAAATCACCAATGTTTACTGGGTTTCTAAACCGGACAGTAGTAATGGAAACAATTTTATTGGCAGCGAATTACATCTTGAGCGCCCGTTGCCGATAGGCTTCATCGGGCCGACCAGCAATGCGGGCGATGTTTTCTTCCGAGAAGAAAACCGGCCCGCCCAATTGCGCGGCTCCAACAAATATCTTGGCCGTTTTCTCGGCCATCAGCATCGCGGCTAGAACGGATTGCCAGGTTGCGCCCAGCGTGATGATGCCGTGGTTCTGCATCAGAATGACGCGCGGCTGGCGCTGGTGTTTTTTCACAAACGCCTCGGTCTCGCTGCGGATGGTCTGCGCCAGCTTCAGGCCGGGATCGGTGTAAGGCACAAACACGGAGGCGACGCTGCAGCAGACGATTTCATCGGGGAACATCCGGTGAACGGCAAAATCGCACGCTCGCGGTGAACAGAGGATTTGGTTGACGGCCGTGGCGTGGGTGTGGCCGATAAACTTGATGCCGGGCAGCGAAAGCAAATAGGCGTGGAACACCGCTTCGACGGACGGCTTCTTCGCTTTCGGGTCAACGCGTGAAGCGAGCAGTGCGTCGTCCACCTGCTGGTCGGTCAGGCTCGCTTGTTCCAGCAACGGCAGCAGCGCGGATAACCGGCACTCGACCACGTCAGCTTCTTTCAGCGTGCCGAGGCAGGTGCCGCTGGCTTTGACGAGGAAGGTTTCTTCGCCCAGCCGCGTCGAAGTGTTGCCTTCGCCGAGCATGGCGAGGCCGCGTTCCTCACGACCGAGTTCGTGAGAGAGGGTCAGCAAGTCTTGGAGGATTTGATTTGGCATGATGGTTATAGTTGATTGAAATTATTTGGTAGAAAAAGCGGCGGTTAATTCCGCTATGAATGCCACCGGCATCCGGTAGCGATAGATGCGCTCCATCGTGCGCATGATCTCATCACGCGGATGAAGAAACGAGCGCGCTGGGGTTGAAGTCGTATTCATAAAATTAATCAGCCAATGATTAACTTCATTGTTTGCTCTTCAAATACGTGCCAAAACCGATGACGATGGTGGAAAGGACAAGGGTGACGATGCCACCGCCGATGAGCAGATGCGCCTTCTTGCTGGAACCTTTCCATTCGTGAAAAATCCAACCCCACATCGTGCTAAAAATAATGATGCTGGCCATGTGCAGCGTCCATGAGGCGAAACTGAATTTGCCCATTTGCGTCTCGCCCATCGTGTAGAAGAAGAACTGGAAATACCAGCATGTCCCGGCCAGCGCAGAGAAC
>Ga0364874_10597_pt1 | contig 18141 bp, 19 predicted proteins | sample ExccelAu500001D4_2_FD_206922 | JGI IMG/M metagenome (GOLD analysis project Ga0364874, IMG submission 206922) | Enriched cells from Trout Bog Lake Hypolimnion, Wisconsin, USA - BchlTB.Aug07.5000.01.D4 | ecosystem: Environmental > Aquatic > Freshwater > Lake > Hypolimnion/Profundal zone | place... | reverse complement strand
TCCACAACCAGAAATTAATCTGCGTGCAGATAAGTCAGTCAAGTATGAATATGTAGCGCAAGTGCTGGCAGCATCGCGCCGCGCACGTTTGACGAAATTAGGTTTTGTAACCGAACCGAATTAAGTCAACTCAATGGTTTTTTACGGGAACGCACTTCTCTTCATAAGTCTTGGTGCCATCGCCTAGATTCGCGCCCAAGATACCGCCCTTAATCGTTTCTACTTTTTTGAGTGCTCCAGTAGATCGATTGATCGTCATCTGTGTAAAGACTGAACCAGCAGGGTAAGCGATGTTACCAATCATCTCTGGATCAAAGTGCGCCTCAATCAAAATTGCGATACTAGAGTCAGTAATTACAACACTCTTAACTTCCTGATGACCGCCTGAATCTGACTGATCTAAATCGCGGTCGTCTAAGTAGACTTTGGCTTTCTTGGATGCCGAAGCTGGAGCAATCCTCATTGCATATTGCTCCGAGTAATCCTTCTCCCATCGCTGACAACTATAAAGAATTGGCTCAATAGCGAAACTCAGAGACGAGTATGTCGTCAGAGTAAAAAAGAGGATGAAGAGTTTTCTAATCAAGATCTTGATGGTGAAAAGAATCAATCGATTGGTGCCCGAGGCCGGAATCGAACCGGCACGACTTTTTTGAGTCGGCAGATTTTAAATCTGCTGTGTCTACCGATTTCACCACTCGGGCCCGCACTAACAGTAACTGCCGCGCTATTTAAATCAAGACAAGCAAAATTTTAGCATGCAAGCGCAAATTGACCCCCAGAAGTGGCAGGGATAAAGGCCCGCGCCTGAAGTTGACTGATTTTTTAGCAAAACCACTAAACTAATCCTCATGAAATTTGCCCTCAAATCCCTCAAGATACCTTCTGTCATCCGGATTGGACCGTGGATTATGGGTGCAGGCGTGTTATTTACAGCTATCGCAGCACTGGTTTACCTTCTTTCTGCTCATACCGCGCCCTCTGGCAAACGCATCATCAAAAGCCTCGGGGATAACGTTGTTATCACCTTTGATGAAAGCGATATCCCGCATATCAAGGCCCAAAGTCCTTCAGACGCCCTTTTTGCTTTAGGTTATTTGCATGCCAGCGAACGCTCTTGGCAATTAGAAATGAATCGACGCATAGCCAGCGGACGCCTTTCTGAAATCTTAGGAAGCGATACTGTTCCCATTGATCGCTTTATCCGCACCCTTGGCATCAAACATGCGGCCGAACAACAGTTTGATCGTTATCCGATTGCCGCTAAACGCCTACTTCAAGCCTATGCCGATGGAGTCAATGCTGGTAATGCACAGCTGGGCTGGGCACTTCCTGTCGAATATTTTCTAACTGGCTCTAAACCAGGCCATTGGTCCCCAACTGATAGCGTAGCGTGGATGCTGATGATGGCCTATGACTTAGGCGGAAACTGGCAAAAGGAATTGCAACGCCTTGAGCTGTCTGAATTTTTAAGCACTAAAGAAGTCTGGGATGTTGTAGAACCTTACACCGCTGATGAGCTCGTGAGCAATATGGATTTTGCAAAGATGTATCGGGATATGAATGTCTTTAACCCCACGCCATCTATCCGAGGCACTAGATCTCAAAACCTTCCCTCAACCGAGCTTGCGGTAACAGATCTTGGTGGAAGCAAAGATGGCCTTGGGTCAAATAATTGGGCAATCAGCGGTAAACATACAGTAAGCGGTAAGCCACTTCTGGCAAATGATCCCCATCTTGGCCTCTCTACCCCTGCTGCTTGGTATTTTGCCCATCTGGACGCCCCCGGTCTCAATGTTATTGGCGCTACCCTTCCAGGGATCCCTGCTGTAGTTCTCGGTCACACCGAAAAATATGCCTGGAGCTACACAAATACCGGCCCAGATGTTCAAGATCTATACATAGAGCAATTGGATCCCAAAAACCCAGGAATGTATCGCGGGCCAGATGGTCCGCTACCCTTTAAGGTTCGCCAAGAGATTATTGATATCAAGGACGCCCCACCCCTCCGGTTTTTAGTTAAAGAAACGCGTCATGGCCCAGTGATCTCAGACTCATATGCGCGTGCTAAAAGAGCCATTGATACCGATAAGTTCGCCTTGGCACTGCGTTGGACTGCGTTTGATCTCAAAAACCAATCTGTTGCAGCCTTACTGGAAATGAATCAGTCTGCTGATCTTGACAGTTTTAAACAGACTCTTCGTAAAAATTATGCCCCCATGCAAAACGTTGTTATGGCCGATACTGAAGGGAATATTTCCTACCAAGCTGCTGGTGTTGCGCCTCAAAGAACCCTTCATCAAGGCCTCTATGGCGTTGCTCCTGCCCCTGGCTGGGACAAGCAGTATGACTGGACTGGATACGTTCCTTACGACCATTTACCCACCAGCAATAACCCGGAGCAAGGTTGGATTGCTACCGCCAATCAAAAAATTATTGCTGAAAATGATCCCAATCCTTTAACGGCTGACTGGGAAGCGCCAACCCGTTATGACCGCATTGTGGATCTGATTAAATCCAAATCAATACATGATTTAGATTCAATGAAAACCATGCAGGCTGACACCCTATCTTTGGGGGCAACACCACTGCTTGAACTCTTCCTTTCCAGCAAACCGACTCATCCACTAGGGCCCCAAGCTCTTGAGTTAATTAAAGACTTCGATGGGAATATGAAGATGGATAGTGCAGCCGCCTTAATCTTCAATGCCTGGGCTGATCAACTGACTCAAAATATTTTTTCACGTCTTAGCTATTTATTTACCGAGAACTACGGCTCCCGTAATTTTAGAGTCCCATTAATTCGTTTAGTGAAAGATCCCAATAGCACATGGTGCGACAACCCAGCAACTCCAGCAATTGAGAGTTGCGCAGAATCCTCTAATGACGCCTTTAATAAAGCGCTGGACCAACTCAGCGCGCAATTTGGAAGCAACCCCAAAAACTGGGTTTGGCAAAATGCCCACGTGGCAGTTTCTGAGCATAGACCCTTTAGCAAGGTACCCGTCTTGGGGAGTCTTTTTAACCTCACGCAACCCATTCCGGGAGATAGCTTCACTATCAACATAGGCCGCTTGGAATTATTACGTGCGCCGAATCCTTTTGAGACTAAGCAGGCTGCCAGTCTTCGTACTATTTACGATCTGTCTGACCTTGAAAAATCCCTATTTATTTACCAAGCCGGCCAATCTGGCTGGGTCCAAAGCAAGCTTTATCGCAATATGGGGCCGTTATGGGCTAAAGATGAGTACCTACCCCTCCAAATGAAGCCAGACACCATCACCCGGCAACTAGACCTTCACTTTAAGTAATCACGTCTTCAGGAAGTTTAGAATGAGAACTAAATACCCTGAAATGATTTAATTCCTTCTAATTCCTTTATTTAATTTAATAGCGCCATGAAAAAATTCACTACCTTAGTACTTCTTACCTCCTCCCTTGTTGCCCTGCCTGTGAGCAATTGTTTAGCCGCTTGGCAAGAGCTTGGTGCAAATGAACGCATGTCCGTTTATGTAGATGTGGATACCCTAAAAGCAGATGGAGATAAGGCGCAGATTTTGTCGATGTTGGACTTTAAAAAACCAGGTCAAAATCCAAAATCCAAAGAGACGGTCAATTCCATTGTTGGTATCAATGAGTATAACTGCAGCAATGTGACCTATCGCCCTATCGAATATAAAGAATTCGCAGGAAACAAAGGGAACGGTAAAGTCGTTTCAGACAACAAAACACCGGATAGTCAATATGAAGCTGTTGTGAATGATTCATGGACAGCGGGTGTATTTAATGTGGCTTGCCGTAAAAAGTAAGTTCTTCAGCTTAGGAAGTAGACCAAGCCTTGTGGCTTGGTTTTTTCTTTTGGGTGCCCCATTTTTATTAAATGGATGTGCCGCCCCCTTCTTTGTGGCGCTTGGCAGTAGCACTACGGCTGCCGCAAGTTCCGTGGGTACAGCGGCAACTGCTGCTGCCATTGCCAATCCCTCTACTGCCGCCAGTCTGGCATCATCCATGACTACTGGCAAATCCCCGCTTGAGCATGCGGCCTCAGCTGCCACTAAAAAAGACTGTAATTTCTTCCATGTAATAGGGCCTAGGCCAATTTGCGAGGATATTCCCATCCCCACTGTTTGGGACCACAGCACACCTTATCCTGGGCCAGCAGATGCAATTGAGCAAAATACTGTACAAAGCACAGATTAACGCTTCACTAAATAGAAGCTAAAACCCCCATCTACCGTCAGCAGTCTAAAATCGCTCTATAAGAGTATTTATACCCAGAAATCTGAAATATTGAAGCCATGACCCCAGAAAACTATTACCTCACCCTAACCTGCCCCAATAAGCCAGGAATTGTTGCCGCCGTCTCTACATACATTTTTCAAGCGGGTGGCGATATTGAGGAAGCGCAACAATTTGATGACAAGGCCTCAAAACGCTTTTTCATGCGCGTGAGCTTTAGTTGCCCAGTGGATGCCAAGACATTAAAGGCAGGGTTTGAAGAGATTGCCAAACAGTATGAGTTAACTTGGCAATTGCGCGCAGTAAAAGATCTAAAGCGCGTCTTAATCATGGCTTCCAAGCTTGACCATTGCTTAGTAGATCTCCTGTATCGCTGGCGGATTGGCGAATTACCAATGATCATTTGCGCAATTGTATCGAACCATCCGCGCGAAGTGTATTCCACAATTGACTTTGCCGATATTCCCTTTTATTACCTGCCAATTACCCCAGAAACTAAAGCCGCTCAAGAAACTAAGCTCCTTGAAATTATCGAAGAGTCTAAAGTCGATATGGTTGTTCTGGCTAGATATATGCAAATCCTATCTGATGATCTTTCAACAAAATTGTCTGGTCGCTGCATCAACGTTCACCACTCTTTCTTGCCCAGCTTTAAAGGTGCAAAACCTTATCATCAAGCACATGCACGCGGCATTAAATTGATTGGAGCGACGGCCCACTTTGTGACCAGTGATCTGGATGAAGGCCCCATCATCGAACAGGACGTAACACGAGTCACACACGGTGATGCCCCTGAAGATTTGGTTCGCAAAGGTCGAGACTTAGAACGCACAGTTCTGTCTCGCGCGCTACGTTGCTACTTGCAGGATCGCGTGTTAATTAACGGCGCAACTGCCGTTGTTTTCTCAGACTAATAGTAAATAAGTAAACAGATGAGGCTAAGCGCATGATCTCCGGTCTTGTTCAAATCTTGCTTTTTCAAAGCTTGGGAGAGCTAGTATCAAAATTCGCTTTGCCCACTCTGCCCGGTCCAGTCATAGGATTGGTGCTTCTCGTTATTTGGCTGGTATTACGCAAAGGAATTAATGAGGATTTGGCAATGGTGGCCGATGGCTTTAGCCGCTACTTAGGCTTGCTCTTTGTGCCCGCTGCTGTGGGTGTAGTCTTGTTTCTCCCGCAATTAAAAGCCAATGCGCTAGCGATTGTGAGCGCCTTGATTGGAAGCGTCATTCTGACGATTGCGGTAAGCGCATTTGTGGTCAGATTGATGAGCAATGTTTTGAGCAGCAAGGCTAGTGATGAGTGAAAAACATTCCATTGTAGAAATCTGGGTTTACCTTTCGGGTAGCCCGCTCTTTGCACTTTTCCTGACCTTGGCCGCCTATCAAGCTGGGCTTTGGATTTATAAAATCTCTAAACAAAATCCTTTGGCCAATCCAGTTGCTATTGCCATTTTGCTGGTAGCTTGCATTATTCAGTTTATTGAAATGCCCTATTCCACCTACTTTGAGGGTGCTCAATTTATCCACTTTTTATTAGGTTCTGCTACCGTTTCTTTAGCGATTCCTATTTACCGTGGCTTGGCAAGTCTAAAAGGACGCTCACTTCCATTACTGGTTTCATTAATTGCTGGCAGTTTGGTTTCCATCTTTAGTGCAGTCAACATTGCCCGCCTATTTGGGGCTGATGCCAGCATTACTGGGGCAATGTATCCAAAATCTGTAACAGCACCTATCGCCATGGGCATTGCTGAGCGCATTGGTGTTTCGCCTACGCTAACAGCTATTTTTGCAGTGAGCACAGGCATTTTAGGTGCAATTCTGGCCCCCTTTATTCTGAATGCCCTTGGCATGAAGGCATGGTGGCAAAGGGGTTTTGCCATTGGTATTGGCGCCCACGGTATCGGCACATCTCGTGCCTTTAGTATCCACCCTGAGGCAGGGACTTACGCCAGCTTAGCAATGGGAATGAATGGGGTTATTAGCGCGGTAGCCATCCCCATCATTTACCACCTCTTTAATTGATTTCTCTAAAAATCAACCATTAAGCGATCTAGGTAGAAGAGTTTGGCAAGCAATTCATATAAAAGCGCTTTACCTCTTGGTCGCAACTCACATCTTTGGGTTGGATAGGACGTTCCAGAGTAATCCCCTCAATTGAGGTGCAGCGACTTAGCGCCACATAAACCTGTCCAGAAGCAAATGCGCCTGAAGAAAGATCAACCTTCACCTTCTCCAAGGTTTTTCCCTGGCTTTTGTGAATCGTTACCGCCCAAGCAAGCATTAGGGGAATCTGTACAAACGTTCCAATAATTTGCGGGGAAATTTTTCCGGTCATCATGTCATGATCGTAACGATAAGACTCCCACTGATGTCCTTTGACTTCAACCGTATTGGCATACGGCCCGTTTTGAACCATGACTTTAACGGTATCAGGAAGAAGTTCACGAACCACTCCAATCGTTCCGTTTACCCAACGTTTTGGAAAAGTACTATCCGTTGCCGTGAACATCACACGAGCACCCACCTTCAAAGCTAGATTGTTAGGTGATGGCAGATTACGTTCGTCCACATTGAACTTGCCAGTCGTTTGGCCTACATAGACTTTGGCATCCGTAGTGATTGCACGCAATCCGGCGTAATTGATCTGATCAGCCCTTGCATTGGTCGTTGTTAGGGTGATGGTTTGTTCATCTAACTCTTGATCTTTTTGAAAGCACTGAACATTAAGAATCTCTAACGCCTCTTCAATACCCTGATTGATACGAACGCGGTTTAGGAGTCCTGCAAAATGAACGTCTTTTTGGCGAAAGATTTTTGATAGCTCTACCATGGTCACATCCTTACGATGCAAGGCCATGGCGCAAAAGAAATACGGACCCTCATATCCCCGCCCCGCCAAGACTTCCATATCAGCATTCGAAACCACTGGTGGTAACTGAAATAAGTCTCCGACAAACATTACCTGAATACCCCCAAAAGGCTGACCCTTATGAGGCCCATTGGCCCTTAAGAATAAGTCCATAGCATCAACTACATCTGTACGAACCATGGATACCTCATCAATGATGAGCAGGCGGATATCTTTATAAAGACGCTTGTCTTTTAATGGCTTGATGTCCTCTTCAGGAAAGATCAAGCGTGGAGGCAATCTAAAGAAGGAATGAATAGTCACCCCTTTAACTTGCAAGGCAGCTACCCCTGTAGGCGCTACAACTACAACGTTTCCAGGGATATTTTCACGAAGATAGCCGATCAGGGTTGTTTTACCTGTTCCAGCCTTTCCACTAACAAAGATATAGGGATCGTGACGCTCAATGGCGTCGATAACAGCCTGGTAATCCGGGGTGATTTCGATTTCTAAGGATTCAATTACTGCGGGAGTAGTCATCCCCCTATTGTTTCATGGAGCGAGAACTTTAGTGAATAGTATTCTCGGCCACTTTCCAGCCTCCACCTAGAGCAACATAGAGGGCAACGGTATCTTGATATCTTTGGGCCAATGCTTGTAAGTAGGCAATGCTCGCCTGATGATATTGAACGTCGGCCACTAAAACGCTTAAGTAATCCACCAATCCAGCGTTATAGCTAATTTGCTGCAATTTCAAGGCATCTGCAGCATAACGTCTCGCATCTGATTGCCCCTGCAAAGCCTGAGCATCATGCTCAAGCGCAGTAAGGCAATCGGCTACCTGTGAAAATGCTGTCAATACAGTTTGTCGATAACTAGCTTGGGTTTGTTGATAGGCATCTATAGCGGCCTGCTTTGCATAATAAAGACTACCGCCAGCAAATATAGGGATATTGATACTCGGTCCAATCGTCCAAAACTGTTGGCTAGGCCCCGATAAACTGGCAAAGGAGTTATTAGCGACACCATAGCCCGCATTTAAGGAAATACTGGGGTACATATTTGCAGTTGCCACACCCACATCAGCGCTTGCTACATGCATTTGCGCCTCAGCAGCCAAAATATCTGGTCTAGCTCCGACTAGTTCCGATGGAAGGCTAACGGGAATATCTGATGGCAAGGTAAGACTTTCCAAGGTGATATCAGAAAGATTTACATGGGAAGGATCCACCCCTTCCAATACTGCTAACAAATGCTCTGCCTGACTGACGCGTTGACGCAATGGCGCAATGGAAGCCTCGTTGCCGGCAATCAGGGTTTGAATACTTAACACTGTCGCATAGGCAGCCGTACCACCAGTTACCTGAGCTTGCGCAACTTTTAGTTGATCCTTTTCAAGAGCAATTAATTCTTCTGTGGATTTTATTTGCTCAAGATAGGCTGCTCGGGCGATACTGGTATTGACCACATTAGCGGACAATATTAAATAAGCAGCATCAGTCGAGTATTTTTGAAAATCTACCTGCGCACGTAAAGCCTCAACTTGACGTCTTTCACCGCCAAACACATCTAAGACATAGCTGACATTTGCGCTGGCGGTCGATAAATTAAAGATAGATCCAGAGTTAGGCAATCCAGATTCGATAGGGGCTATAGAATTACGTGAGGCCCCTAGTCTTGCCGATACCTGTGGAAAGAAAATCCCATATCCTGCCCGCAATAAATCCTGGCTTTGCAAAAGATTTGCATCGGATGCCTGCAGGGATGCATTTTGCTTAAGCGCCTCATCAACGATCGCATTTAATGAGGCTGCTTTAAACATTTCCCACCAGCGAGAGTCACTGATTGTTCCCGAGACAAGATTTTGAGACTTTCCATCAGCCGTCAGAGCCCCTTTAGGTAAACCATTCTTTAAATAAGCAGCATTTTGGGGCGCCGATGGGGAGACGAAATCTGGGCCAACAGCGCAAGCAACAAGGCCAGCGCTGATCAAGAGAAAAACAAGGATACGTTTTTTACTTAGCACCACGTTTACCTATATACACATCGACCAATTGACCTGGATATATCGTCACATTCTTTGGCTGATCAAAGCTAAAAATCACTGGAAGAACCCGAACATCCACCCGCTCTGTTCTTTGATTAGATAATTCAATCTTGGGCGAAACATTGGGCTGAAAGCGCACAATTTTTAAAGGAATTTTTAAAGTCGACCCTCGAAGAAACATATAGGCCTCGATATCTCCAGCTGAAGGAAGTCTTTGTAACAGCACCTCATCAACATAGCAACGAACCGCCATAGCCTGACCAACAGCACCCATTACCAAAATAGGATCATTCTGCTGAGTATAGGTGTCATAGACGCCCTGAGCAGAAACATAACTTCCAACAGCAGTATTAATGGAGATAATTTTTCCAGCTGTTAGTGCGTTGATATGGTATTTGGCTAGCAGACTTGCCGCAGTTTCATATTGCTTTTGACTGACCTCTAAATTTGCCTTAGCAAGGCCAACGGCATCTTTAGCACTATCTAACGCATCTTTACTCACCGCCCTTGGATCAATATCAGCAGCTGCTTTTTGCTTTTGATAAGCATCTTCTGACGTTTTTAAAGATGCGCGAGCCGCGCCGATTTGTGCTTTCGCCTGCTGGGTAGTAGCTTTTTGTACTGAGTCATCAATTGTCAGCAAAAGTGTGTTCGCATTAACCTCTTGACCCTCTTTTACCAAGATCTGATTTACAGTGCCAGCAACTTCTGGATAAATATTGATATTTGAACCGCTTGCCTGCAAGGTTTCAATAATGCCTTCAGCATAAATGCCATTTTCATAAGGATTAGATGCCGGTGTGAAAGCCGGAGGCAAAGGATTTTGTTTCCTACCCCAGTAATAGGCAGTACTGATTGCAAGTAACACTCCAAAAATAGCCAGGCCTATGATGAGTCTATTTTTCATGAGCAACTCTTTCTATTCCAATCACTTTTCCATCTTCCATTTTCATTATCGCATCAGCATATTCAAATATGCGACTATCGTGGGTCACAATAATGATGCATCGATTCGGATTTAAAACTTCAGTTTTAACAAACTCAAGAATTTTTCTACCAGTATCGCCATCTAGAGATGCCGTTGGTTCATCAAAAATCAGAATGTCAGGCTGAGCCGCTATCGCCCTAGCGATTGCAACCCGCTGCTGCTCACCGCCACTTAACTTCATTGGGGGAAGATCCGCTTTATTCTTCAGACCCACAATATCCAAATACTTCCGAGCGGTATCGATGGCCTCAGACCAATCTACTCTTCTGAGAATTAAAGGAATCGCTACATTCTCAGCTGTAGTCAGGCGGGGAAAGAGATGGAAGTCTTGAAATACAAAGCCAATTTTATTTAAGCGAAAATCCGCCAGCTCATTTGAGGACAGCATCCATAAATCTTTTTCGCTGACGAAAACTTCACCAGCATTAGGCTTCAGTATTCCAGAGATCATGCTGAGTAATGTCGTCTTTCCACTGCCAGATGGCCCAACGATAAACAGCATCTCACCTGCCAGAGCTTCAAAACTGACATCTCTTACTGCAAATGTTTTGGACTCACCCTCACCAAACCATTTGTCTAAATGACTGGCTTTTAAGGCGACCCTACCGACCTCACCGACCTTACTCATCTAACCCCTAAAAATATCAAATGGTTGAATTTGTAATACTTTTCTAATGCTGATGTAACTCGAAAAAATGGCAATGATCACAACTAATACAAAAGCAAGACTCAAATTTGTATAAGTCACTTGAGCCGCATAATCAGGCATTCTGAGTTTGGCCAAAATCATGGCAGTAGTGGCTAATCCAACCCCTATGCCATAACCTAGTAGGCAAGTAAAAGTAGATTGAATCATGATCATCATTACTAGCTCTCGACCTTTGGCACCAATGGCTTTAAGGGCACCAAACTTGTCTAAGTTCTCAATCACAAAGCTATAAAAAGTCTGCCCGGAAATAGAGAGTCCCACTATAAAACTAATGACGGTCATGATGAGGACATTCATACCCAGACCCGTTTTAAACTTGTAAAAATCCGAAATCTTTTTTGTGAACTGTGAGAGAGTTAAAGCTTCATAACCCAACGCTTTGATTTGACTTTGAATATAGGGAATATCCGCAGCTGACTTAGGCTCGACTAAAACAAATGACATCGTAAAGCGCGATGAAGGAATGTAAGTTCTAGCTCGGTTGTAGGTCGTATAAAGAGTTGGCACTCCAAATAAACCGGATTGAGGAACCTGTGCAATACCTACAATTCGACCACGATGATCATTGATTTCAAACTCGGTACCCATTTCAGGGTTCTCAAGCTTGTCATATTCCGCATCTTTAACAACTAAAAAGCCATTTTCAGCGAAGATATCTTCTATCTTGCCTTGAAGCAAAAAAGGTCGGCCAAATAAGGTGGCATCATCCAGACCAATGACATTGACACCTTGATACGTGCCATCATGTAATTTCACCATAGCGCCACCAAAGTAAATGGGCTCAGCGTGTTTTACCCCATTAATGCTTTTTGCAAAATCAAGCACATAATCGGGCATGGGAATACTGCTTGAAACATTATTGACCGCAGGATCGAGCACCCATATTTGAGCGCCTACATTTTCAACTGAGGAAGATGCTCTTAAAAGGATGCCCGAGAACATCGACATCATCATGACCATTAAGAAAACGGCAAAAGTGATGCCCGTTAACAGGGCAAAAAACTTGCCCCGATCATTTATCAGGAGCTTTAACGCCAGTTTAAAGATACCGCCCATTTATAAATTCCTACGCATACCTACATCTTAACTTCATTGTGTTATTTATTACTATTTTTGAGGCTTTGGAATTGGTGACCAAACAGGTCTTGTATCTGCATTAGATTGAATGACTACGAGATAGCGCCCAGGAGTGCTTGTTGGAATGCGATCCTTACGGAGCACCCAATAATTAAGCCCTTTTTCAACTCCTGCATCGTAGTCAAAATCCAAAAGGCCATAACGATCAATAAACGTATTCACAGCAGCTGGAATGCGAATACACCCCTTAGACCTAGGAACCCCCAAAAGGTTTTCTGCCAAATCGGGATCAGTGGAATGCATTTGCAAGCGCATCATCATCTTTTCGCCATTTCCCCAGCCACGCTCCTCCTCTACCCAGCCAAAGTCATAAACCCTAAAGCCCTTTTCCCCATAACCCTTAAATCCAAATTCATTCTTGGTGCCCTCAGCACGAAAATCAGGGTTATCTAAGGAATGATTAAAAACTCCTAAAGGCGTTAAAAAATGGTCGAAGGTTCCTGGTAATCCTGTTGAGACTGGGGCCGCTCCAATCAACTGCCAACCACTATTACTATCACCCCAAAAAATCATCACAGCTTGAATATTAGGATTGCGATCGACCAGAACAATATATTGAGGGCTATCGGGTAAATAGCCTGAAATGCGTAGATTTTCATTCAAAGCATAGGTATAAGAAGTCACCATTTCTTGAGGCAAGCTTAGATGTCTGGTAACCGTCTTCGCAAATTCGACCCTTAAGTCGTTTGGCGATAATTCCACCGAACTTGCACAGGCAAGGGGTACAGAAAAAGTGAGCCATAAGCACATCAAAAAGCGAAGAATCAATAAATCAAAAATCGATTTATCTTTATTTTCTGTAGAACGAATAATGGTGTAATTGACCATTACCCATTGTTTCATGAAGAGTGCAAAAAACTCCAAATCTAATTCACGAAACTGTAAATATTTAAGCTAATATTGTCAGGATAGAGAGGTAAAAAATGACTAATTTGATTAAAGTCTTCAAGAAAAATGATAGTGGTGTCGCTGCTGTTGAATTTGCGCTGATTCTTCCGCTATTAATGTGGGTGTTGTTTGGCATCGTTAATTATGGAATATTGCTCTACGATCAAGCCGTGATTACCAACGCTGCACGTGAGGGAGCTAGATGGGGTAGCATTAATACAAGCGCAGCCATTGCTTGCGGGCCTAGTTCTGTAACTGGTAGCGCAGACCCATGCGAAGTAGCCAATAGCTATACCAATGCCAATCTGATTACTTTCGGCTCAAATACAAGCTCTTTGACATCTGCATCAGGCGCTGGGACATCTGGCACTACTGTTACCGTAACAGTTACCTATACCTTTACAGCAATTGGGTGGCTTCTCTATAGCAATACTAATAACTTAAGCGCAACCTCAGTGATGTATCACGAATAACCCGTTCAGTTAGCCCAATAGTCATTTAACATCACTGAAGCAATTTCACCTTACCCGAGCTCAAATTAATGTTTTGACATGGATCGGGAGAGGTAGATGCAGTCATATTTCCCTTTAGATCCATCGAATTGGCATACAAACTTCCCATGATGGTGAAAGATGTTGGTGAACCCCTAAATATAAAATTGGTATTTGGTAGCTGAGTCTTTCCAGTGAGGCTAATATTGTTACCCGCTCCAGCCACATCGATCGTATAAAGGGTATTTGTAAGGGTCAAGGGCTGGTATATAACCATTCCGCCACCCACCGTTCCACAGGTTGAAGAACCATCACTACTGTTTAAGGTGACTGATCCACTGAGATTAATAGGCTGACCGATCGGTAAGCAATCCATCTGCCCCAATCACATCCAATCACAAACATACCTAAAGAAATGACAATACTGATAAAAATCCAGCGAATATATTGGGTTGGTTGATTGACTGAATCGACTGCTGAAATTGAAGACGCCATATACATTAAAACTAAGGCATTACCCACCAGAAAAAATAACCAAATAAAAATCCCCCCGCTACTGAAAACGCCATAGAGGGTGGTTAATTGTTGGTCTAGACCCCATCCAAGTGAGCTAAGCGCCCCAAAGGAAGAGTAAGGTGCGCCTGGAGATAAAAATAAGCGATCTGCAAAGGGCAAGGCGTCCCAAATTTTCTGCCCCGAAAAAATATCACCGTGATAGTAAGAGCACATCAAAAATAAACTGACTATTTCTAACGCAAAAAGAAATAATGCTGGTCGGAGAAAATGGTTGCTGGGATTTTCTTTGGCAAGAATCCACAACAACAACAGTGTTGCTGGAAAACTCATGAAAAAATACGCTTCGTGAATCAATACTAGAAATGGCGCAATTAGCAATAACACGCCCAGAAATACCCCAATCCAAAAAGCTTTGAAATCTTCTTTTACCTCCTGAATTTGAAGGTATATAAGACACAAAATCGCAAAAAATATCAAGAATAAATTTTCTTTGCGGGTATAAAAATCAGAGCTTATTCCCATGTGAAAAATACCACCCTGAATTAATAGGCCGGCCAACAGTAAATTGCTATTGCGCACTTTTGATTTGAGATATACCCATATAAAGCAGGCAACATAGATAACAAAAGAGCAAAAAACCAATATATATAAGGGCCTAATGACTGAACTATCGCCAAATAACCGGAGCAACACCTCTCCTACTAGGCCACGGCGGATAAAGCCTGCGTGGTAATTGATCAACCAATCTGATATCGGCCATACATTAAAACGTGGCTCCGAGAAGTCGCCCATCATCCAGAAATACGAAACAATGATTGGCCACTCTATTAGCAAGGCAATCAGGGCAAACTTCAACAGGGAGATCTTATGGTTTTTGATCATTAAATTGCGCAAAGTTAAATGTATGCCCAAGAGATTCACACTGATAAGTGCCTTCAGTTTGAATAATATGATTGCCTGATAAGCGTCTCTCTTTAATATTCAGTTTTCCACTTGATTGATCTAGGGTGCCTTTACGGCTAAAACTTAAATCCCCTAGAGATTCGCACTTTTCCATCTGGAAATGCAGCATTGGATCAACGCCTAAGGTAGCTTTTGGGTGGGGACATTGATAGTATTTTCCAGTAAGGGCTGGCTGGACAAATTGATAGAGAGTATTTCCCCAAATTTCCAGCATAAACGGATCATGGCCATAGTACGTTTCCTGCACATCCCCCGACAAAGCCATCAGACGCTGTGTTGAATTCCCATTGCATAACCAATAAGTAGGTAGATCAACCTTATTACATGCCGCTAATAAAACTAGACTCATTAACACAGTCACTCGCAAGAGTGCTCTTTGAATAAATATTCGAATCCCATTGGCTGATGAAGTCATTGCTAATGCCCGTCTCGAGAAACAAAGTTAACGGGCACATAGATTACTGCTGCATCATCTTGATAAATTCTTTTCCACTGGGGATTTGAATCAAAATATTTCATCGCTAATGAATTTGGTCTTAATAGCACCCAAGTGATATTAAATTCCTTAACAAGAGAATCCAAGACCTTTGGATCCCCCTTATCTACCCCATTTATATAGGGGCCCAATATTTTTTCATCATAAAGATCGACTCGGCCATCGATAAAAACAGGAATTTTCTGACTAATTAAATAGCCTCCAAAATCATAAGAATTTAAGACTGGGCCAGTAACACCCTCTTTCATTGCAAAATCTACCGCATCAACTGGAAAAGCCAGTTTAGAAGGCTCGTGATGGCGAGCTTGGCCAAGGGTAGCGGCAACTACAACAAGCAATGCTCCAGCAGTCACAATACTTCGCTTGCTAGCTTTGCAGCTAAGCCTAGCAAAAAAGAAATCCACCGAAGATGGCTTTAGCTTGATTTTGTTAGCGTAATGTTGCCCAAATGACTGAGCTAACAACATCGGCGCGATTAAAGCGAAGATCGAAGCATAGCGATCATGCATGAGAGCCTGCTGGAGCAGGCCCACCAAAATCAACGCCCGCACTAAAGACAGACTAAAAAAACCCAGGAGTGCCAAACATAAATAGACCAACAAAATCAACTCTAGGGGATTAAATCTTGTGAATTGACTGGGCATCCACTCAACAATTGAATCTAAATGTTGTAGCCCCATTAACTGAAAAGGAAAAAGAAGTCCCTTAATTCCCAGTGGAGAAATCAGGGATGCCAATACTGCCAATATCCAAAAAACCCCCCATGTCTTAGCGAGCTTTAAGCGTATCTTTGCAGGACTTGAAATGATGGCATCTAAAGCCAAAGGCATGGTGATCAGCAAGCCAAAGATAAAACTGCCATGCAAATTTGCCCAAAGAGTCATTAACCCCAATAAATACAAAGGCGGGCCTTGATGATTCTCAATAGCGCTAACAAGTCGCGTTACCCATAAAACCAAAATGGGCCAAACCAAAACATGGGGACGAATTAATAAATGGCTAGATAAACCGGCATACGCTAAAGCCGTAAATAAGATTGCATATATAGGGGGAATTCTTTGAAGTAAGAACCGTAATAGCACAGCTAACGAGACCGCAAGACACAGGCCAAGGACAAATACCAAGCCAGTCCAGCCAAAGCAGCGATACACAATTGCAAACAGAACTTCCGATAACCACTCATGGGCAACCCATGACGTACCGGGCAAGGTATAGGAGAAGAAATCTTGATAAGGGATAGCGTGATGGTCCCAAATCCACTGCCCTACCGTTAGATGCATATAGGTATCGGGGTCAGCAGAAGTTTGCCAGCTTGTCAGAACCAACAAACCAAGGCATGCCACAATGCCAACTAAAAGTGGCCAAGGCCCTCCATAAAACGAATTGAGTTTCTCGTTATCTTTGGGTTGCAGTGAGATCGGGCTACTCATACGACCATCATAAACAAGCAATTGAATCGCTTGTAGATGTTTATGGGGGAATTTGCTGCTTTGCCACCCCTTTGGGGTTGGCTGCCATCACTATGATGGGGAACCATCAATATTTGATGGGGCGAACGACGGGGCTCGAACCCGCGACAACCAGAATCACAATCTGGGACTCTACCAACTGAGCTACGTCCGCCATATTAGATCCAAGATTATAGCTTTTGTCCCAAAAACCTGTCAAAAAACACTATCTAGACACTTTCAAACTCAAAGGCAGCCCAATCCCCTAGGGTTAAGCTGGCATCTAAGAAAAAATCAGCAATGGCTGCTTTGCTTTGTACTTTGGCTAAAGCATGGTGATCTGAGAGGCGCTGACGCCAATAACGTGAGCCTGCACGACCATGGGCCAGACCCAAAATATGACGGGTAAAGGCTCCGATATAGAAAGGTTTGCCCTTTTCTCGGCATTCATCAAACCACGCCTGAACTTGCTTAACCAAAGCAATCTGAATGCGGTGCCACTCCGTCTCGCTAAATAAATATCCAGCAGCTTCACCATCGGTATTGATCAGGTCATCCCAGCCCAGTAACATCGCTGGAAAATGATAGGCAGCCCTACCAACCATAAAGCCATCAAAATCATCCCAATGGCCTGCAATTTGATCATTGCTTTCCAGGCCGCCATTCAATAGAACCTTTAGGTCGGGAAACTGCTTTTGCGCATCCAGCCTTAACTTAGCGGCGACCTCATAGCGTAAAGGAGGTTTACTGCGATTCTCTTTGGGGGATAGACCCTTAAGGACTGCATTACGCGCATGGATAGTGACCTGACTTGCTCCAGCATCAGCAACGGACAATATAAAGTTCAGGGCAAATTGATAATCCTGCTCAGAATTGGCAGCATCCATATTATCCAAGCCAAGACGGTGCTTTACAGAAACAGGGATTCCCGAGGCCTGCTTCATGGCGCGTACACAATCGGCAACCAATTGCGGCTCTGACATTAAGCAAGCGCCGAATGCGCCCCGCTGCACTCGCTCTGATGGGCAGCCGCAATTCAGATCAACTTCATCGTAACCCCACTGCTCAGCCAAAATGGCTGCTTTAGCCAGATCAGAGGGCTCACTACCGCCTAATTGCAAAACAACTGGATGCTGATCCGCAGAGTAATCCAAATGACGTGGAACATCACCATGCATTAGCGCGCCAGTTGTGACCATCTCCGTATAAAGGACAGCCTCCTTAGTCAATGTGCGATGAAAAGATCTGCAATGGCGATCTGTCCACTCCATCATTGGTGCAACCGCTAATCTTTTCTTATTTTTATTTTCCACAGACACTTTTAATTAATCATTCATTAATCATTTATTGATTGATTGATATTTTAATT
>Ga0364874_10596_pt1 | contig 18213 bp, 14 predicted proteins | sample ExccelAu500001D4_2_FD_206922 | JGI IMG/M metagenome (GOLD analysis project Ga0364874, IMG submission 206922) | Enriched cells from Trout Bog Lake Hypolimnion, Wisconsin, USA - BchlTB.Aug07.5000.01.D4 | ecosystem: Environmental > Aquatic > Freshwater > Lake > Hypolimnion/Profundal zone | place... | reverse complement strand
TGCGCTAGGCGAATGCCCTCGAACCTTTCACGTCGAGTTGTTCGGCAATCTGCGAGTGGCGGCGTTTGATATATTTGACAATTTTACCATGTTCCGGCGGATGCTCTGGCAGTTCACCGAATCCATCCGCACGGGCCTCCCTGCTATTCCACCGGCACGCACACTCGAAATCATGCAATTGCTCATCGCCGGACGCGTGTCCCGCGCGGAAAACCGGGAGGTTCATTTGAATGAGTTCACAATATAAAAACCTGTTTGAGCTGAAAGGCAAAACCGCCGTGGTCACCGGTGCCGTGGGTATTTTGGGCCAGCGCTTTTGTCGCGGACTCGCCGAATTCGGCGCGCAGGTGGCCGTGGTGGATTTGGAGCCGGACCGCTGTGCCAGCTTTGCCGAACAATTGCAGTGCGATTACGGCACAGCAGCGTTGGGCGTGGCGTGCGATGTTGCCGATCCGGCCTCCGTTGCGAACATGGTGGAGCAAGTAGTCAATTGCTTTGGCAGCATCCAGGTGCTGCACAACAACGCGGCTTCCAAGTCCGCCGATCTGGATGCGTTTTTTGCCAGCACGGAAAATTACTCCTTGGCTGAGTGGCGAAAAATCATGGCGGTGAATGTCGACGGAATGTTTCTCGTCGCCCAGACCGTTGGCAGCCAGATGCAACGTCAGGGAAAAGGTGGCAGTATTATCCAGACCGCCTCGATTTACGGCCTCGTGTCCTCCGACAAACGAATTTACGAAGGTTCGTTTTACCTTGGTCGCCAGATCAGCAACCCAGCCGTTTATTCCACATCCAAAGCCGCCGTGGTCGGGCTAACGCGCTTTCTGGCTGCGAATTGGGGCGATACTGGCATCCGCGTCAATGCCTTGGTACCGGGCGGCGTGGAAAGTGGACAAAATGAAACGTTTAAGTCGCGCTATTCTGCTCGAGTGCCGCTCGGCCGGATGGCTCAAGCCGATGAAATGGTTGGCGCGCTGGTCTATCTCGCCTCGGACGCCTCCAGCTATGTTACCGGCCATTGCCTCGTGGTGGATGGCGGACTAAGTGCCTGGTGATTTTTCTATCAACTGATGCCAAATAACCGCAAGGTCACGATTGTCATGTATCATTATGTTCGCGAGTTGGAACATTCTCGCTTTCCCTGCATCAAAGGACTCTCAATCGAACGCTTTCGACGCCAACTTAATTATATCCAAGATCATTACACGCCCGTTACCGTTGAATCCGTGCTGGCCACATTGCAAGCCCCAGACCAAGAGTTGCCGACCAATGCCATCCTGCTTACTTTTGACGACGGCTATCATGACCATTTTGGGAATGTGTTTCCTTTATTAGCTGAACGGAAAATCCAAGGCTGTTTTTTTCCCCCGGCCCAAGCCGTCTTGGAACACAAAGTTTTGGAAGTTAACAAAATTCATTTTGTCCTGGCCGCCACCCAAAACCCCAGCCGCCTGCTAGAACGTATCAGTGAACTACTCGATGAGTTCCGCGAACAATATAACTTCAAAACCAAGGAAGAACGTCTGCACCACTTGGAAGCAAACCATCGTTTCGACCCCCGCGAAGTGACCGTCATCAAGCGTCTGTTGCAGCGGGAACTGCCTCCGCCCGTCCGCACTGAAATTGTCCGGCGGCTGTTTACGGAATATGTAACCGACGACGAAACGGCGTTTGCGCACGAACTCTATATGTCACTCGATCAAATTGCCTGTCTGCGCCAGTACGGAATGCACATCGGCAGTCATGGTTTTAGTCATGTTTGGCTGGATCAGCTTTCTCCGACCGATCAGGCAATGGAAGTGGATCGTTCATTGCAGTTTCTTCAAAAACTTGGTGTCGCGCCCGATGAGTGGACAATGTGTTACCCTTACGGCGGGTATAATGAATCTCTGCTGCAGATTCTGCGCAAACGCCAGTGTCAGTTAGGATTTTCCGTCGAAGCGCACGTGTCCGATCTAGACGCCGATGATCGGTTGATTTTGCCACGGGTGGACACCAATGATCTGCCCAGTTAGCTCATCGCATGAAGACCATGATGCAAATACTTGAGCAGCTCACGCCGCTAAACCGGGCGGTTTGTTCGTTGGGGTATGATCAGGCCGTGGACTATCTGTGCAATGTGCTTCCGTTTCGGGTCATTTCGGTGCCACAATCCCGCCAGCACAACGGGTGGGTGATTCCGCCTTCTTGGGATGTTGAGGTAGCGCGGATTATCAAAGATGGCCGCACCGTTTATGATGGCACCGACCATCCGCTGGGCGTGATCGGGCTGTCGACAAGTTTTTCCGGCAGCGTGAGTCGCGAGGAACTTAGGCATCATTTATATTATGATCACCGCCATGATGATGCCATTCCCTTTCATTACCGGCAATTTTTCCGTAGTTGGAGTCGTGACTGGGGGTTCTGTCTGCCAAAGCAGATCTATGACAAGCTTGATGCGGGAACATATCAGGTGGAAATTCGCACCAAAGAATCGCCCGGCACGCTCAAAATTCTCGAATATAAACACCGGGGCGCTTGGGATTTCACCATCGTGTTGGGCGGCAATTTAGATCATACCGGGGTGGCAAACGATGGCTTGACCGGATGTGTCGTCGGCTTGGAGGTCATGCACCGGCTGCGAGAACGAAAAACCAAATTCTCTTATGTCTTGGTGCTATCACCGGGGATCATCGGGTCCGAGTTTTATCTTGCCGGACTGAGCACGGCCAACCGTGAACAGATTTTAGAAGGGATTTTTCTCGAAATGCTCGGCACCGAAAACTGGCTGGCTGTTCAAGAATCTAGGCGAGGCATGGTCAGTAGTCTATTTGCCCTAAAAGACAGCCTCTTAAGTCTAGGTTTGCCATATTCCATAGGCCCATTCGAGAACGCCTTGGTAAATGACGAGTATATCTGGGAAAACTATCGCATTCCAATGCTTTCCCTCTCGCGTTTTCCTTATCCCGAATATCATTCAAGTAAGGACAGTCTAGCAATTATTAAGGAAGACTCGCTGCATGAAGCGGTTGAAGTTCTGCTGGCTATGGTGAATAGCTTGGAGACTTCGCCCATGGTCATAAAAAAGTTTGACGGCAACGTTTGCCTTTCTAACCCACAATATGACCTCTATGTTGATTATGGACAAATAGCCTTGGGCGACACCCATTCGGACAAACGTCTGCGTAAACGACGGCTGATGGATTTAGTGCCAGCCTTGGATCGCCCCATCAGCGCCAAAGCAGTCGCAGACCATGTCGGACTTTCGGAAACCGAAACGCTCCAGTATTTGGAACTATGGGAAACTAAGGGTTTGATTGATCTGCTATAAACTAACAAACAATCTTGTATGAATCGGAAGCCAATGAACATCTTAGTTACTGGCGGTGCCGGATATATTGGGTCAACTCTGGTGCCTATGCTGCTCGGCGGCGGGCAGCGCGTCAGGGTGTTAGATATATTGTTGCATGGCGGCGAATCGTTACTTGGGGTCTGGGGGCATCCCAACTTTGAATTTATTCACGGGGATATTTGTGACCGAAACACAGTGAAAACTGCTGTCTCAGGCATGGATGCGGTCGTCCATCTCGCCGCCATAGTCGGTGATCCAGCTTGTTCGCGTCAACCAGATCTGGCGCGGGCGATCAATCAGGATGCCTCCCTGATGATGATTGAAGAAAGCCGCCGAGCGGCGGTTGAACGATTTATATTTGCTTCAACTTGTAGCAACTATGGCAAAATGACGGAGCCCAATCAGTTTGTTGATGAAGCATCAGAATTACGCCCGGTTTCACTTTATGCGGAAACCAAGGTAGCAGTAGAATCCAATTTATTGAAGAATAAGAATATTTTCGGATGGTGTCCCACCCCGTTGCGGTTTGCGACTATTTTTGGGGTCTCACCACGAATGCGTTTCGACCTTACAGTAAACGAATTCACTGCGGAATTGTTGACCAAAAAACGGCTAGTAGTTTTTGGCGAGCAATTTTGGCGGCCTTATGTCCATGTGCAGGATGCCGCGCGCAGCATCCAACTGGTGCTAGGATCACCTGCGGCAAAAGTCGCCGGCCTAGTATTCAACGTTGGGGCAACCGAGCAGAATTTCCAAAAACAGCAGTTGGTCGAGCTGATTCAACCTCATGTGCCAGAAGCCGTGGTTCAATTTGTGCATAAATCTGAAGATCCTCGAGATTATCGAGTCTCGTTTCAACGCATCCAAGAACAACTGGGCTTTCACATCACACGCTCCGTTCCGCAGGGAATCACAGAGATTGTTCAGCTCGTGCGCAATGGCCTTATCCAGAATCCCAAAGACGAAAAATATCGCAATTGAATATGACTGCAACCATTTCGCCAGCCACGCTCTCGTCGACAGGCTTTGTGCCATTAATCGTTCCTCAAATTGGTGGGAGCGAATGGAAATATGTTAAGGAATGCCTAGATACCAACTGGGTTTCCTCGGCGGGTGGCTATGTTGACCTGTTTGAAACAATAATGGCCGAAAAAGCCGGAACCAAATATGCCGTTGCCACCGTTAATGGCACGGCGGCCTTGCATATCGCTTTATTACTTGTCGGGGTGGAACCAGAAGATGAAGTGTTGGTGTCAACTCTTTCTTTCATTGCGCCTGCCAACGCTGTCCGCTATGCGGGAGCCTGGCCCATGTTCATTGATGCCGAACTGAAGCATTGGCAGATGGATGCCAGCCAAGTCGTTTATTTTCTAGAACAAGGTTGTTACTACAAGCAAGGAGTTTTGCGAAACCGTCGCACTCATAGGCGTATCAAGGCCATTCTTCCCGTGCATATCCTAGGCCATCCGGTAAATTTGGATCCAATCCTCGCAGTAGCCGAAAAGTATGAGTTGCCCGTAATTGAAGATGCGACCGAGGGTTTGGGTGCCAAATATCGAGGACGGAGTGTCGGCGGAATTGGTCAAGTTGGCTGCTTTAGCTTCAATGGCAACAAGATCATCACTACAGGCGGTGGCGGCATGCTAGTCACCAATAATGCCGATTGGGCTGGTCGGGCAAAGTATTTGACTACACAGGCCAAAGATGATCCGATTGAATATGTACATAATACTATCGGATATAATTACCGTCTCACTAATATTCTTGCCGCAATGGGGTGCGCCCAAATGGAGCAGTTAGACTCTTTTATTAATGCCAAACGGAGGATTGCCCAGCGGTACCAGGCCAGCCTTGGAAAATTACCCGGAATTAGTCTCCCAGAAGAAGCAGACTGGGCGCGTGGCACATTTTGGATGTATACCGTGTTAGTGGAGCCTGTGGCGACCAACACTGATTCAAGAAAATTACTCAAGCACCTAGGCGCGTGGCACATTCAATCTCGCCCGCTGTGGCAACCTCTGCACCAATCGCCAGCCCACCGTGAAAATGATGTTACATCTTGTCCAGTCGCAGAAAAATTATATTCGTCTGCTCTAAGTCTTCCCTGCTCGGTGGGACTGTCGCCCGCTGACCAGAACTCAGTTATTGAAGCTATCCGCGATTACGTTACCACCCGTTGAACTAGAGCCACCGATTAGGCTAATGTAAAATACTTTTGTTATAGTAATTTTTGCCGCTGGCATTTGAACGTTTTTTAAGCATGTCTCAGTTGGATCATTATCACATTAAAAAATTATTTATCCTGCTGTTCTATATTACCATGCCAGCAGAATGTCTAGCCGAGGTTCTCAGCAACTTATGGACGCACCCAGACCGAATCCCTATCTTATGTGTAGCCCCCAACAGCGCGCTGCTGGCTTTTGCCGAAGACAGAATTATTATCACTAATAACGATGGAGGGTACATTAACTGCACTCTCCGACGTAGCCTGGATAATGGCGTGACATGGACACTACCACAAACCATTGTAACTGATGGCACGAATACATTCAGTTGTGGCGCGGCCGTGGTGGATGTCGCCACCGGAAAAATTTTCTTCTTTACTGGCTGGAGTTTGTTTGGCGATGGCGAGAATGCTATTGATAACGGAACCGCTGTAAACACCAAGCACATATTTGTTCTAACCAGCAGTGATAACGGAACCAATTGGAGCACTCCGGTAGATATTTCAGCGAGCGTCAAACACCGAGGCTGGAACTGGTGCGACCCCGGCCCGGCTACCGGACTGCAATTAGACAATGGCCGACTCATTGTGCCGTTTTATTATTCGACCGGGCTAAGTTATTACCCATCCGTGATGTATTCAGATGATCATGGAGCGACTTGGCAATCCTCCAATGGCGCAACGAACAATGTGCCCGGTTATAATGAATGCAGCGTGGCGGCTTTAACTAATGGAGTGCTAATGATGATCGCCCGCAATAACACTGCCAACCCGGGCAAGATGGGAATTGCCACTTCATCCGATTTGGGTTTGACCTGGTCGGCCATGACCAACAGTGGCACATTGAATGACCCGGGGTGCGAAGGCTGCCTGATTCGCTACACTAAACCTCCGTACTATGGCAAGGCTCGACTCCTGTTTTCCAATCCACCTCAGTCCATTTCCGGCGACCGGTCGCAACTGGCCGTTCGAGTAAGTTACGACGAGGGCAACAGTTGGACCGTGGCCAAACCCTGCTTTCTGACCTTGTCGGCCTACTCAGCCTTAACCATCTTATCCAATGGCAACTGGGCAATTCTAGGAGAAAATGGTACAAACAGTTATTTTGATCATATTACTTTTATTAGTGACACCTTATCCAATTTGACCAGTGGCGTCGATCAGCTCGACCCGCTTACAAACTTGCCTCCCGTATTAACGATCACGGCCTCCGGCCCCAATGTGGTGGTCGCGTGGCCAACTTCCTTGACTAATGCTTTGTTGCTACAGAATAATAAATTGACCAGCAATGGATGGGTGTTGACGGGCAAAACCAATATCGCACAGGTTGGTACCGGCCAATACCAACTGCGATTTACGCCCACCAATTCCAGCCGCTTTTTCCGGCTCACTAGTCCGTAAATCCTCTTGAACGACCAGGCTGCTATGCAAGTTGTTAAATAGAGTGAAACCTCAATGCTGATTTGGAGTCCAAACCAATATTGAACGACTGCCGACAAAATTCCGTTTCAGGGAACTTGGGCAACACCGTGAATCGGGATCATTGTAGCCGGACAACTTTGACAACAAACTCAAACCGGATGCCGACAAATGAATGGTTTCGCCTGCCGGCAACGAGTAGCGTTGATGCCTTTGCTCAAGCGCAAATTCAATTATATCGCCACGACCCCGGCCTACAGAATTATTTCCTGCCGCTGCAATTAAACTTCAGCCGCCACCCAGCTTCCTCCGTCAGGCCACAGTCATTGATCCGGCGACTTCACGCCGCTTCGTGCCAGACAAGTTATGAGATTTTCCGTCGGCTCGGCCGCAGAAAATACCGCGCAGATGTGCTGTTTTGTCCGATGCCGTATTTTCAGCGTCCTTTGGAAAACCAGTTTCTGATGCGCATGTTCATCGGACTGGCTGAAACCGACGCCACAGTGCTATGTCTCTTGCCAAACGACGCCCTGTGTCGCATCGAAATGATGACTTGGTTGCAAGCACAAGGCCGCACGCGACAAGTGACTTTTTTAGATCCTGTGGCGGGAGCAAATCCGTTGGCGGCAAAAATATTATCCCGCGCCGGCCGAATCAGAGGAACCGCCGTCTTTAATGAAATCGGTGAGATTTTGCGCCCTGTTGGCCAGGCCCCCACGCCCGATTCAGCCCCGAGTTTTGTTTCCACGGCGACGCATGTAGAGGCGTGGCGATATTTGGAACCGGACGTCGAATTTGGTGCGGTCGTGACGCGTTGTCACTGGCAAACGCTGTGTAGTGCGGTCAGTCGAACCGCGCAACAACGCGGCAAGCCAGTCATTACCTTCCAGCAAGGGGTGATTGGGCACACGCTAGATGTGCCAGTGACGGCTTCTAAATATATCGCCTTCGGCCATGCCTCCACCCGATTTTTAGCGCGGATGAATCGCTCTTTTTTTCAAGCGGTCGAGGCGCCCGAACCGGCCGTGGAATTTATTTCCGGCGGCAGCTTGTTTGACTGCATTATTCGGTTGCCGGCGCAGTTCTCGAAACATACGCTCTTGATCATTGATGAACCGGTCGGTACGGATGATTTTTTTGGAATCGGTCGGCAGCGTGAAGCCATTCTCCAGTTGGCCGAGCAAGTCTTGCGCTCTTTACCGTCGGCGCGAATTTTAATTCGACCACATCCTTATTGGACTAGTTTGGGATTAGATGCGTGGAAGGCGCTGGCACAAACACACCCTGATCGATGCGAACTTTCTCACGCAGCATGGACTTTGGAAGAAGATTTAAACCGTTCATCCGTCGTACTGGGAATCTTCAGTGGGGCACTCACCATTGCTGCAGCCGCTGGATTGCCCACTTTTTTTATGGCAGCAAGCGACGGCTTTGCCACGGAGGATCTAGCGTGTTTCAACAAGGGGCAAACATGTCGGACCGAGGATGCTCTTCTGCGCATCAGTCGCGTGCTGACTAGCGCCACAGCCTATGCCGCAGCCAGCGCCACTGCCTTGGAAAATGCCCGGAATTACTACGCTGATGGAGCAAACTTACAGTTCAACCCGCCGTTCTTTGACCGACTCTTCCAACCGGTGGTATCTACGGCTACGCCTGACTCACAATGCGATTTGTTTTCGTCAGCGCCATGAGCGGCTATCCTTGGGGTGGCTCCGAAGAACTTTGGAGTCAATCCGCTGTGCGATTGCACGAACTCGGCCATGAAGTAGTCGCTTCCGTGGCCGGCTGGCCGAAACTTTCCCACCGCGTCACCGCTTTGCCTCAGCGTGGCATCAAACTTCAGGTGCGGCGATCCGGACAAAGTTCGACGATGCGGCGGATTTTCAAATATGCTCGGCGCATGGTGCAAATGGAGGCCAGAGATTTGCATTGGATTCGATTGCAGAAACCTGATCTGGTGGTTATTTCTCAAGGCGGTATATTAGATGGCTTGGATTGGTTGCAGTTTTGCCTGTCGGCTCGCCTGCCGTTTGTGGTCATCTGCCAATGCAATGCGGAGGCTTGGTGGCCGACAGACAGCGAGGCGACCCAAATGTTGGCAGCGTTTCAGGCCGCCAAACAGTTATTTTTCGTCTCCCAAGCCAACCTCGCTTTGCTCGACCGGCAGTTGGGCGGAACTCTGTCCAACGCGATGGTGGTGCGAAATCCATTCAACGTCCCCCCCCGACCATCCCTTAGCGTGGCCGACCGAAACGGGTGTTTGGCGTTTAGCCTGCGTGGCTCGATTGGATCCATTTGCCAAAGGGCACGACCTATTATTTCAGGTACTTGCACGACCGGCTTGGCGGAAGCGTTCGGTAGAAGTGAACCTATTTGGAACCGGCCCGTGCGAACAGGGTCTTCGGCGTCTGGTTGGGCATTTACAATTGCACCAAGTTCATTTTCTTGGCCACGCAGATGAAGTCGCCAAAATCTGGGCACAACACCATATGCTGGTGCTTCCCTCTCGATTTGAGGGTCTGCCTTTGGCCCTGGTCGAAGCGATGTGGTGCGGTCGCCCTGCCTTGGTGACTGCGGTAGCGGGAAATGCGGAGTTATGTCTTGATAACGAAACGGGGTTTGTTGCGCCGGCCTCGTCTGCTGATTTATTGGCCGAAACAATGGAGCGAGCATGGGATCGCCGTTTAAAATGGTCCGAAATGGGACGGGCCGCCCGATTGCGAGTAGAACAAATCATTCCCAAAGACCCCGTTGCGGATTTTTGCCAGCAATTGATCGCCAGCACTACAACTACCAAAACTCAGAACGTAAATTAAATCATAATACCCATGAAAACCTTATATCGAAATATTCTTGGCGTCCGATTTTTTGTCGGTCCCACCTCGAAAGCCGTCGAGTTGGGCGCTCATCCAGGCCTAGTGGTCGTGCCCGCTGCGCCCGCATTAATGGAACTGGCCCGCGACAATGATTACCGGCAAGCCTTGGTCGAAGCGGATTTGGTCATTACCGATAGCGGCTTCCTAGTATTGCTTTGGAATCTCATGACGTTTGACTCCATTTGCCGGGTATCAGGCTTGGCGTATCTGAAACAGTTGCTTGCGCGGCCGGAGTTTCTTGAATCAGGAACAGTTCTTTGGATCATGCCTTCGCCCGAAGCCATGCTTAAAAATCTATTATGGCTGAAGTCGGCAGGTTATCCGGCCCGCGAGCAGGATTGCTATGTGGCACCTAAGTATTTGCCGGAGGCCATTGCTGACGAGGGCTTGGTGCACTTGGTCAATGAACGCAATCCCCGCCACATCATTATTTGTCTTGGTGGCGGCGTACAGGAAAAACTTGGACTTTATCTGAAAAATCGCAGCCAGGCTCGACCGGCAATTCATTGCATTGGGGCAGCGATTGGATTTTTGAGTGGTGATCAGGTCCGAATTCCCAGCTGGGCTGACCGGTGGATCCTCGGCTGGCTCTTCCGCTGTGCTGCGAATCCTCGGCGCTTTGTTCCGCGTTACGCCAAGGCACTGCAACTACCGTTTGTCCTTTGGCGATGTCGCGATCGGATGCCACATCCTTCATTTAAAACCTCCGCGCATTGAATATTCACCGGGCCTTGCTGACCGTGACTTTGTGCTCTGTAAACTTTGAAACCTGACGCTGTCCCCAGCAATTGCATGATCGCCTCACGAACCAAAGGGATTGCCAAGCTGGGGATCACCTGTCAATGCATCCTGACCGCCTTGGTCTTTTGGCTGTGGCTGCCGTTGACCCAGCGCCATTGGGAATTCTGGGAGTTGAACCTTTCCCAATACGTTTCGTGTGTCGTGGTCCTAATCTTGGGCATCATCTTTGCCTATGCCACGGCCACCCGCAGAACCTGGTTTGCGCAGCTTTCCTTTTATGTCTGTCACCGGCTGGCGATCCGGCAAACGTTTTTCGCGACCGGGTTCCTCTTGTTTTGGTTGGTTGGAAAAAAAGATCAGACCATCTCCCGTCAGTTTTTATTCACGTTCGTGCCCGTCCTTTATGGCCTGTTGTTAGCGACGCAGCGGCTTTTACCAACGCTTTTGCAGAAATTAAGCTACGGAGGCATCCGCAACCAGCGAGTGCTGGTGGCGGGATGTTGCCAGAAAATTGTCAAGTTGCAGGCTTGGCTAAACAGCAAGATCCGGGTGGGCTATTCCATTTCTGGACTTATCAGCCTCGATAAAAATGTCGAAACCATTGGTGGCCACCGGGTGTTGGGGATGATGGAAGATCTCGAACGGATTATTGTGGAATATGACATCACGCACGTTGTGCTCGGTGAGTTTTTGATGTTCCGGCATTGTATCGTCCATTATACCGAAGTTTGCGAACGCCATGGCGTGAGATTGTTGGTGATTTGTGATTTTGAGAGTTCACTACGTCACCCAGTTACCATGTTTGAAGACGAAGGTATCCGCTTTATCGGCCTGCGGGACGAACCTTTGGAGGATCCTTTTGGCCGGTTCGCTAAACGGTGTCTGGATATTGCCGTGGCCTTGCCGCTCGTTTGTTTTGTCTTGCCGTTCACCACTCTCTTTGTTAGCTGGCTGCAAAAACGTTCCTCGCCCGGGCCGATCTTCTACCGTCAGATTCGGTCAGGATTGAATAATATTCCTTTTGCAATCTACAAATATCGCACCATGCATGTGGCTAATCCCGATCTTACCCGACAGGCATCTAAGGGAGATGCTCGTATTTATCCCGGCGGGCAATGGTTGCGGAAACTCAGCCTTGACGAACTGCCCCAGTTTATCAACGTCCTGCGTGGTGAAATGAGTGTGGTCGGGCCGCGCCCACATTTGCTCCAACATGACGAGGATTTTGCTCACGCCCTATCCAACTATCCGGTGCGGCGGAATGTGAAACCGGGCATCACCGGGCTAGCCCAAGTGCGAGGATTTCGCGGTGAAACCAAGACTCGCGCCGATATCATCAAACGCGTTGAGAGTGACATTCATTATCTGGAAAACTGGTCATTTTTTATGGACTGCTGGATCATTTTACGAACCGCGCTGCAAGTTGTCATTCCGCCACGGACTGCCTTATAGCAGGTGCTCGCAAAATACTGTAGACTTATAGTGACAGTGAACCCACTGAACACAGAATCCCATCCAGATGGATTTATTGTCATCGAAACATTAAGGTTGTGGCACACATATTGCCAACAGAAGTGGCGTATGATCTCAAAAACTATTCTGCGGACACTACTTTGTGCACAATCTGACTTATTCAGATTGTGGTTACGGAACCCGCTGGCCCTCGGCAGTTCTGCGGTGGCCCATCTCTTTACTAAGCTTGTATTTAAAGCAAACACCTGTAAACTCCTTGCTCGCAACTTATGGGCAGCGGGATTGCTTGGCGTCATTCCAGTCAATGCTACCACAATCGCTTTCACTTTGGACGAACCGTGTAAAACCAGTGCCGGCGTATACGCCGCTAATGGAGCGTTAGTCCGCACGTTATGGAGCAACGCCCGCTATTACAAGGCAGGAAACTATTCAGTGGTCTGGGATGACCTAGATGATAATACCAACAAGGTTCCCAGCGGTTCGTACACGGTTAAAGTGCTACAACATAACACCGCCTACGTCTGGGATGGCGTTTTAGGAAATACTTCAACAAGGCTTTCAGGCAATAGTGTCCATTGCGCCTTCTACACCATGCATGACATGTCTATATCTGGCACAAACGGTTTCTATGTCACAGGCTACAATGAAGGCAAATTCGACTTTGTCCGGTTTGCCACCACCGACCCGCAAACCGTGCTTGCCGGTTGGAACCCTGGCGGGGTTAACAATGCTGCCGGTATTTATGACAGTTGCTGGAACTTTGTAGCTTCTGATAGCTGTTGGGTCTATTTCGCCGCCCCGCTTTCCACCAGCCCGACCAACAGTTTAGTAAGGAATTATAAGGGATTCGTGATTGCCTCGCAGATTAGCATGACGACTGCGAATTGCTTTACTAATGGCGTGGCCATCACCAACGGAGACGGCTCCTATCCCAATGGCATTTATGTTGGTACGCAAGGCGGCCTCAGCGGGCTGGCGGTTGAGCAAAATGACAATCTGCTCGCGGTGGCGGTGGCCCCAGACAATCTGGTGTATTTGATGGATAAGCGAAGCGGAACCCAGATCGGCAGCGTCGCCGTGGCTAACCCCGGCCGGTTGTGCTTCAGCCCGAATAACGACTTGTGGGTCATTTCCGGAACAACCGTGGTCTGTTTTACAAACATTAATTCTAGTCCGGCGGCGGCACTGACAATATCCGGGTTAATAGCTCCGTTGGCCATTGCCGTGTCCCCAGTGAATCCAAATCTAATTTTGGTTGCCGATGGCGGCACCAGTCAGCAAATTAAAGCCTTTGATCGAGCAGGTGCGGCCTTGTGGACTTATGGTCTCGCTGGCGGGTATCAGGCTAACGGCCCGGCGGTAACCACGAACAAATTTTGGTTTCTCTGGGATATTGAAATGATTCCCGGAACCTTTTTGTGTTTCGCTCCTGACGGCTCGTTCTGGGTTGGCGACGGCGGCAATCATCGGTATCTGCACTTTTCAGAATCGCGGAGCTACCTCGATCAGATTATGTATCAGCCGCATAGCTACGTCGCCTGCACCGACCAAAACAATCCGGCCCGCGTCTTCAATGAATTTCTCGAGTTTGCCGTGGACTACACGAAACCGCTCTCCAACGGTTGGACCTTGGTGAACAACTGGATGGGCAATGCTGATGCCTGCCATATCGCAGCTAGTTATTACGACGGCATTCGCGAGGTCACCACTTTGACGAACGGCCACACTTATGCCTTGGTATTAAATGAATGTCGCGGAACTCAAACTTTTGAAATCTGTGAACTGGCCGCCGGCGGCATCCGCTTCACCGGCATTTTCCCCGACGGAACGAACAGTTACAACTGGCTCTCCTATGGCCCGAACGGTGATATTTATAAAATTGTTCCAGGCGATGCCAAGTGGTATAAGTTGTCGTTGACTGGTTTTGATGAGAGTAACAATCCGGTTTATGGTCTCCCCAGCCTAATCGCCTCGGCTCCCAATGGCAGCACCGATCCAGTGCCCCGCTGTTGTGGCATGGGCTTTGTAAGGACTACCCTAACTACCAACAACATTCTGATATCTTTCGATCAATCGTTGAACATTGGTTTTCATCTCGGAGGAGTGCGTTTGGGAGATACTAATTGGCTTTGGAAGGCCAGCCCAGCCGGGAGCTTGAACAACGACGGACATTATGAAGTCAGCAGCGGCACCTACGTTGGAAATTCAGTTCAAGCCGTGGACCGGCAAGTGATTTATGGCTATCACGGCGAATTTTTCCGCGGTCAGGGCGAGGCTAGTCAACATTTTCATTATCTGGACGACGGTTTGTTTTTGGGCCAGTTTGGCGAAGCCAACATCGGTCACGTCGCTACTGGCGGGGTGGTGCCCGGCTTTGCCGGAAACGGGCACAGCCCCAGTTTTATCAAATCGAGCAATGGTGATTATTATGTATGGGTCAATGACGAATCCGCGCACGGGCCAATACTTTGGCAACTTGTCAATGCCAGAAATATTCGGGAACTCACCGGCAGCGGCCCGCTGGGAAGTGGAATCACGCTGACCAATCCAGCCTGCGATTTTCCCACCGCCGTGACCGGGATGGCTGCCAACCAAGGAGGACTATTAACTTGGCAGCCCGTCGCCGGTGCCAGTTCCTACAATGTGCGTTATTCGCTTAAGAACGGCGGCCCTTATCAAATGTTGGTCGGCAGCACGCCCACCACCAATTTATTAATCAACGGATTGGCTAATGACAGCACGTATTACTGTAGTGTTACCGCTATTGTCAGCGGTAAAGAACTCACCCCATCTGCTCAAGTTGAAATTCGGCCGTTCGACCAGACTAAGCAGGTTATTGCCGTTGGGCGGATGGATGATAGTAATATCTATGGTTTAGCAATCAATGTCTCATCCACTAATATTAATTCGCAAATGCCATCATTAATTGGGACTTACCGTTATGCCGCCGTGCGCGACATGCTTGAGACCGATAATTATGGGTTTGGCAGCATGATGAACACAGACCTAGGTAGCCGGGGATATTTGATTTATGATTATAATGGCCCAGGAAACAATCTGTTAAACCTAGCCTCGGGCTTTACCCTCACAGCGAGCTCAGGATGGCAAGACATGGGCTATGCTTCGCGAGTGTTTTCTGTGGATGGCGTGCTGGGCGCCAACAGCCCAGCCTACGCCTTGAACGCCAATCCCATCGGAACCATTAACGTGCATGCCCCTGATAACAATTACCATTTTCTAACAGTCTTTAGTCCGGCCAAATTTTGCGATTCACGGGCTTTCACCCTATCTCTCACCTCCACGAATGGCGACAGTGCGGCCTATTCAGTCAACGATGGCATCGGGTATCAGCATGTTTTCCAATTTTTGTTCAAAGGTGATGTGACGCTGCAAGCGGGTAATCCAGGTGGCAGCGGGGCCATGGTTCAAGCCCTGTTCGTGGATGACTTGAAGCAGACGAATATGACGTCGTGGCTGATGCCGCCCACCGGCTTTCGTGTAAACGAGCCTTGAACCGCAGTTTTCAATCAGTGGTAGATTTTTTGGAATGCGATTGACCTGCGTTTTGTTCAATGGAAGCCGATTTATTGGATAGACTTAGGCATCGCCTTATGTGAGTTGCTGCCTACAGGTGTCAACGTTTATTTACTGCGCCCAGAATCCAATTCAAAAATGCTCGCTTCCGCCTCCGCCAATTTAATGCAGTCAGGTAAACGTCGCCGATTGATGGAATGGGGGCGGCTGCTGGCGAGCTATTCTTGTGTGCAGGCGCTCGCCCAAGGGGTAGGCTTTCTGGCGGGCATCATGGTAGTCCGCACGCTGCCCAAACAAGATTACGCCTGCTTTGTTATTGTTAATACGATTGGCCCAGTCATGAATATGTTGTCCGACAACGGTGTCACAAATAGTCTTTCCGCCATCGGCGGTAAGTTTTGGCAGGATGACACCAAGTTGGGCAGCTTGGTCAGGACAGCGATGGTTTTACGGCGGCAGTTGGTACTACTCAGTTCCATCGCGGTGACGCCAGTGCTCATCTGGATGTTGGCGCGCAACCATGCCCGAGCAGTCACCATCGACTGGCTGGTCGTCATCACCTTGGCCGGAGTTTTTTTTCAACTGAATGTCGGCGTCCTCAACACCGTGGTGAATTTGCGGCAGCAGGTTGGCCGAATGCAAGCCCTAGTTTTTGTGGGTGCGCTCCCCAGACTGGCCCTGATTGCCCTGCTCGCGGCGATGGGTTGGCTCAATGCCCCACTGGCCGTTGCTGCCGGCACGGTGGCTTTCGCCGTTCAGTTTTGGCTGCTGAAGAGGTGGGTCCAACCGCAAATTTCATCCAGCGCCCCACCCTGTGCAGAATTTCGCCGGGATATTCTGGCGATCGTAAAAAAGCAGGCTCCGCTAACGATCTATTTTTGCCTGCAAAGCCAGATTGGCATCTGGCTGATCAGCATCTTTGGCAATGTTCACCGTGTGGCTGAAGTGGGCGCGCTGGGGAGAATCGGCATGATTTTCAGCATCCTGGTCATGACTATTTCGGGCCTCATCGTGCCACGCTTTGCCCGGTGTCAGGAACCCACTCGGTTGGGCCACCTCTATGTTTTCATCATTCTTGGATTCACCGGGGTGGTTCTGCTGGGCACCGTGCTAGCATGGCTGTTTCCAGCCCCATTGCTCTGGCTGCTGGGGGGGCAGTATGCTCAACTGGCTGATTTGGTTGGGCTTGCTGTACTGGCGGCGGGGGCCTCAGCATTAGGTGGTCTGCTTTATTCTCTAAACGTCAATCGCGGCTGGATTCCCCCGGCCTCACTGGTGATTCCCGTTGAAATAACCAATCAATTGATTCTTTGCCTGGCTTTCGATCTTTCGTCGGTACAGGGCATACTTTTGATTGGCATACTGGCCCCCATTTTGCCGAGCTTGATCAACATCTGTGTCGGCATGAAACAGCTTAAACTAATGAATAAAAAGCCGCTGGTCCGCACCTGATTTGTCGCCAGCAGCGGCGGGCAGCTTGAGCTGACCGTTAAAGCACTGCCGGAGCAAGCGGCACTGCTCCTCTTGGATTTTGGGATGAAACTGTCTGTGCTCCTTTGTACCCGCAACCCGCGGACTGATTATCTGCGGCGCGTTTTGGCCGCGCTCCGGGCGCAAGACTTGCCGCAGGAACAGTGGGAACTGCTCTTGCTCGACAATGCCTCCCAAAATCGGTTGTCGGAGCTTTGGGATTTATCCTGGCATCCCCAGGCCAGACACTTGCACGAGGCGCAATTGGGTAAAACCGCAGTGATGTTATCCGGCATTCGTCAGGCTCAGGGCAACATCCTAATCATTGTGGACGACGACAATATTCTGGATCAGAGCTATCTGACAAACGCGCTAGAAAAAATGGCCTCGCATCCCCATGTTGGCGTGTGGAGTGGAACCAACCAGCCGGAATTTGAAGTGCTTCCAGCCCCTTGGAAGCATGCTTTCATGCCCTACCTTGCCATCAATTTTGAAACGGCCGACCGAATTTCTACCGACCTTGAATCGGCACCGCTACCCATTGGGGCCGGCATGGTCTTTCGTCGTGAAGTGGCCTTGGAATATTGGCGGTGGATGACCGCCATCACGCCCAAACGCACAGTGGCGCTGCACCGCTGCGGCACAGGCTTATTTGCTGGCGAGGAAGACACCGAAGTCGGCATCGTGGCCATCAAAAGCGGGTTTGCCTGCGGCCGAACCCCGGATTTGCGGTTGACACATCTGATGCCGCCACACCGGCTGGCAACCTGTTACCTTTTCCGCCTCGTCAGGGATATTTCGTATTCCCACAGTTTGATTTTTCACCAGCACGGCCTGCAACGTGGGCATTTCACGGCACGCGAATTGATTTCTCAGATGGCCCGTGGAGTCGGGCTGATCACGCTCGGCCTAGTTGGTGGCAACGCCGACCGATTGGGGCGCGGGTTGGTCGGAATTTTCACGCTCTGTGGCCTTGGCCTCGCCCGGCGGAGCCGACAGTTTTAGCGGACGCGGCAAGCCGGCAGCATCTCTCTGTAGAATTAGGCAATGAATTCTCACATAATCGCTTCCACTTATGATGTATTCGACACGCTGTTGACCCGGCGCGTGTGCGAACCAAAAGCGGTTTTCTATTGGGTCGGCCG
>Ga0364874_10588_pt2 | contig 18288 bp, 19 predicted proteins | sample ExccelAu500001D4_2_FD_206922 | JGI IMG/M metagenome (GOLD analysis project Ga0364874, IMG submission 206922) | Enriched cells from Trout Bog Lake Hypolimnion, Wisconsin, USA - BchlTB.Aug07.5000.01.D4 | ecosystem: Environmental > Aquatic > Freshwater > Lake > Hypolimnion/Profundal zone | place... | reverse complement strand
CGAATTGATGACGACCGACTGGCAGGAAGTGGTCAACGACCCGCAAATCCACATCGTCATCGAACTGGTCGGTGGCACCGGCATTGCCAAAACCATGGTGCTGGCCGCGCTCGCGCAGGGCAAAACCGTCGTCACCGCCAACAAGGCACTGCTTTCCGCGCACGGCAAGGAGCTGTTCGCCGCCGCCGCGAAATCCGGCGCGAATTTGTATTACGAAGCCAGCGTTTGTGGTGGCATTCCCATCATCAAGGCGCTGCGCGAAGGTTTTGTGGCGAATCAATTTCCGGCGATTTACGGCATTGTCAACGGCACGTGCAATTACATTTTGTCGCGCATGAAGGCGGAAGGCGCGGATTTCGCCGCCGTGCTGGCCGATGCGCAAAAACACGGTTACGCCGAGACGCCGCCGGACTTGGACATTGATGGCTACGACGCGCAACACAAGATCGGCATTCTCGCCTCGCTCGCGCACGGCTTCTGGGTGGATCACCACGAGATTCACACCGAAGGCATCCGCGATGTTTCCAAAATTGATATGCAGTTTGCCGAGAAACTCGGCTACACCATCAAACTGCTCGGTATCGCCAAGCAAATTTCCGGCCAAAAATCCGGCGTGCAGGTTTCCGTTTATCCGACGCTGATTCCGAACGCGCACGTTCTCGCCAATGTCAACGGCGTGTTTAACGCGTGCTTCGTGCGCGGCGACATCGTCGGCGACACGCTATTCTACGGACGCGGTGCCGGCAAAGATGCCACCGCCAATCATGCCGAGGTTCACTTGCTGCATAGAAACGACAGCTTGCCGTGAAACGGCGGATGGGACAATTTAATTTTGAAGCTGGGAATTGTGTCGCGCGACCCTCAAAAACCCGCCACCACCGGTTGCCGGTGGAATTGGAGAGGGATGTTTCGCGCGAAGACCGCGAAGGCGGCGAAGGTGCTGGCGCACGGCTAAATATTTCCTCAAAAACCCGCCACCACCGATTGCCGGTGGTTTGCCGGTTCAGCTAATCGGGTTTGGCGTCATTGGGCAACCTCCAAACGTGCGATGTCTTTGTCAATAGAGTCGTCTTTGTCATAGTGATAGATGCGAACCTGCAATCCATCGTGAATAATGCCTATTTGGTGGAAACCATTTTGTCGGCTGCTACCCCCATATCTAAACTGAATACCATTTACAAAAAATGCCTCAACGTCTTTTGAGGCAGCTGAGTGATGAAACTGGGTCACGATTCCTTCGGCAATCTCACACTGCGACTGCTGCATCGCTGACTTGATATTTGAATAATTCCGGTAAGTGCCAACAAACATAAATAACGGGAAAAAACTCCAGACACACAAAAAAAGTGCAAGAAAGACCAAGTAAACAAATGGACGCCAGCCGACATGTTTGACACCCCGCTGATGAAACCAAAACATTCCAATGGCGAATGGGATGAAAATAAAACACGTAACTAAATCAGACCATTGATGAAATCCGGTCTGCGTTATGTCAAAAACAACCTTGTATTGCATAGTGGTTTGAATGATTCCTCACCGTCAAGAAATCAATGCCAACGCAAAAGAAAGCCGACAAAGGTTGGCCCGGCAACTAAACACCAACCACCCGCTATGCCGAGGATAATTTCCAAAAAATATAAATCGAAGGGTCGGTTAATCATCGCTTGGCTGGAATCCAACGGACTGTAGCGAACTGGAACATCATCTCCGATATTGAATCGTTTGTTGCTGGATGCAAGCCGACTCGTGAATACAACCTTTTGGCCGCTTGAATCGTTGAATGCCACAATCGGCGCATACATTTTGCTTTTATTCCCTTGTTCCTCTTTGAAGCCAGTCAATTTGCCATTCGTAGTAGCCCAACCTTCATACTTGGACTTCTTGCGTAGATAGAGAGCGGATGCCAAGACAAGGATTATAAAGCCAGAAAGGCTGACGACCGATGGTAACAATGGAAATAGTTTGGTGGTCATAGTGCGATGGCTAACCAGTCTTTAATAAATTTGCAGTCTATTCCAGCGGCTGAGTTGCCGCCACCGGTTGCCGGTGATTTCACGCCCAACCGCCGCGCAAGTCAAGCTTCCGCCTTCGCGGCCTTCGCGCGACTCTCAAAACCCCACCACCACCGGTTGCCGGTGGTTTCCGGATCAATTTTCTAGTTAGGCCATGTTTTTTTACTCAATAACTTTCTCCAACACCTCACGTTTTTGTTTCCAGTCGTTATCCCAATAATCAATGGAACGCTTCAACAAAACTTTGACCTTTGCCTTTATCGTATCACCTTCGGGCAACTTTTCGTTCCCAATTGGCGCAAGCTTGAGAATCGCCCGAGAAAAATGGCAGCTTGAATAAAGCCCATCATGCACGTTTAAAAATACCAAATGTGAAGAGCCTCGTGCAAACAGGGACTCCGCCCCCATGTCAAAGAGCGACATGGGAACTGTCTGCATGGGTTTCAAATCTCCTTTCAGACATTGGTAAACAAAACATTGTTGCTGGCTGCAACAATCTGGCCCTGTGGAACGAAGCTGACCCTCGATCCTAATTACCGCAATCGTGTCGGCTTGCTCTATGGCTTTGTTCAAGCCAGGGTAAGCGCCCATCAACACAGCGGAACAGATAGATGTCGAAACAACCAACACGAGGACAGCAAATAGAAGAGTCTTTTTCATAAGCGTAGTAGGTGATTGAAGAATTTCAGTCAATCCATGTGGCTTAGTTGCCGCCACCGGTTGCCGGTGATTTCACGCCCAACCGCCGCGCAAGTCAAGCTTCCGCCTTCGCGGCCTGCGCGCGACCCTCAAAAACCCGCCACCACCGGTTGCCGGTGGTCACCAATCCCAACGGGATTGAATCATTCAGCCCAAGGTTGCGCGGGAGCGCTACCATGGGTTCACGTCCGATAATTGTTTCTACCCGGAACGGGTTGCATCACCTCCCGCCAAAACAGATGAAACCCCGTTGGGGTAAAATTCATTTGGGGATAATTACCCGGCGTAGGTGCTGCGCACCAACACCGGGCTGAATGCTGAAATCCCTTTGGGATTTTTCAGAACCGTGGTTCCGTTCGCCCACTTCGCCGCCTTCGCGCCCTTCGCGCGACTCCCAAAACCCGCCACCACCGGCAAAAGCAAAAACGGCACCAGCGTTAGCCGGTGCCGTTTAATTTTTGCGAAATCCACTGCCGCCGGTGCGTAAAACCCCGGCTAATTTTGGACTGGAGGCGGTTATCCGTTCAGCGTCCAACCTTCGCGATATTGGCGGCTCAACAGCGCATTGGCTTCGGGGCTGTTCGTCACGCGACCGGCGGCACCGTCGTAGTCCAGCTTTTTGCCGACACGGTAAGCGACGAGGCCGAGCAGCATTTGCTCGATCATGTTGCCGCTGTATTCAAAGTCGCAGGCGGTCTTGCGGCTAGGATTCCTGCAGGCGTCGAACCATTCCTTCTGGAAACCACCAACCGGCGGCAGCACTTCGGCTTTCGGGCGCGGCTTGTAATAGGTCATGTCCGCCTCGTTGCCCACCGGCAGAATGACGCGGGTTTCAAAATCCGCCACGAGGAAGCCTTTCGTGCCTTTGAACATCGCGCCGTGGCTGATTTTTTTCAGGTCAACATATTCCTTGGGCGAGCTGGGCATGGCGCCGCCTTGATACCAACCGATGCGCACCGGGCCGCGCCAGTCATTGGCGGGATGCTCGAAGTGGGATTCGCATTTGATGGGCGTGATGGCGTCGTTGAAAGGGTCGCCATGCGCCTCGACCGCGCTTGGCAGCTTGGCGTCAACAGCGTTCCAGAGCAAATCCATGGTGTGGCTGCCCATGTCGCCGATCTGCCCGGCACCGAAGTCCCAAAACATATTCCAGGACAAACAATTCGCGCCGGGGCCGCCTTTGAAATAGCCGGGATTGTAGGGATGCGCGTGCGACGGTCCGAGCCAAAGGTCGTAGTGGAGATTCTTGGGCGGCGCGCCGGCGTCCGGCAGATAGCCGGCGGTGGTGGGTTTGCCGTCCGGGCCTTTGAAAGTAACGAGGCCTTTTTCGGGATCGTAGCTGGCATCGGCGGGTTTGACCTGGCGGTTGCCCCAGGCGTAAGCGGCGGAGAGTTCGCCGATGGCACCGTCGCGAATCAGTTCGCGGACGCGGTTGAAATTTTGAAAAGCATGGCGCTGCATGCCGACTTGGGTGGCGAGCTTGGCTTTCCGCGACAGCCAGTTGGCGCGCACCGTCCGCGCTTCCTCGACGCTGATGGCGAGCGGTTTCTCACAGTAAACATGGAGGTCGCGGTTCAACGCCCAGTTCGAGATGAAAGCGTGCGTGTGATCCGCCGTGCAGATAACGATGCCGTCGAGGCCAAGCTGCTTGTGGTCGTCGAGCAATTTCCGCCAGTCCACATACGTCTTCGCGTTGGGAAATTTTTTCAGGCCGAACGCCAGATGGTCTTCGTTCACGTCGCAGAGCGCGACGACGTTTTCCGTGGCGAGCGAACCAAAGTGCGCTTCGCCGCGACCCCACGAACCGATGAGAGCGAGGTTCAGCTTGTTGCTCGGCGCATCGGCACCGAATAGTTTGAAGTTGGTCAAAACCAACGGCGCGGCGGCCGCGGCGAGACTGGTGGTGGTAAGGAATTTTCGGCGGTTCATGGTTATTATGTTGAGGGTGTTGATGAGTGGACGGAAATATTAAAAGAAAGTTACACGTCGCAGATTTTTACCGCCTGCCGCAGCGACGCCAACGGGTCGGGCCGTTTCGGAATAAATTCCTGGGCGACGTAGCCTTTGTAACCGGTCGCGAGAATCGCCTGCATGATGCGCGCCCAGTTCAGTTCCTGCGTTTCGTCAATCTCCGCGCGCCCCGGCACGCCACCGGTGTGGTAGTGGCCGAAATATTGGTGATTTTCCTTGATGGTGTCGCACACATCGCCATCCATAATCTGCATGTGGTATATGTCGTAAAGTAGCTTGAAATTCTCCGAGCCGACGCGCTTCACCAGTTCCGCGCCCCACGCAACGTGGTCGCACTGGTAATCCTTGTGGTTGCGCTTGCTGTTCAGCAGTTCCATGCATAGCGTCACCTTCAATTTTTCCGCCAGCGGCAAAATCTTTTTCAAACCTTCGGCGCAGTTCGCCAAACCTTTTTCATCGTCCAAACCGGCGCGGTTACCGGAAAAACAAATCAGCCGCTCGTAACCGGCGTCCGCCGTTTCCTGAAGCCGCTGCGTATAGGCAGTCACGAGTTTGTCGTGATGTTCGACGCGATTCCACGCCTTGGGAATGCCGCCGAGGCCGTCAATCACCGGATTGGAAACCATCGAGCAAACCAGGCCGTATTTTTTGAGCGTTGGGAAATCAACGGGCTGAATCAGATCGAGCGCGACGAGGCCCATGTCCTTGCCGGCGGCGCAGAGGTCGTCCAGCTTGACTTTGCTGTAACACCACCGGCAGGCGCTGTGGTTGATGTTGCCCTTGAGTTTGGCCGGCGCGGCGTCTTCCGCACGGGCCATTTGGGACAGCAACGGCGAGGCGGCGGCGGCGAGCGTGGCGGACTGGATGAATTTGCGGCGGTTCATGGGAGATTTTTGGTGAATGTTACCAACCAGATGGAAACGGTTTTTACAGGTTACAGTTTCTTTTGCAACGCATGGCCGAAAAATTCAAATCGGTAACGCCGGTTACTTCAAAGTCTTTTTCAGGAACGTCAGTCCTTTGCTGGCGATGTCGTTCCGGCGCGGTTCAATTTTCCGCCAAATCGCCGCCGCGCGCGCAATCACCTTCACGTCTTGCGTGAACGATTCGATCACCACCCCGCCTTGATAGCGGATATCTTTCAGCGCCTTGGCCACGCCGCGCCAATCCACATTGTCGTTGCCGGGCGTGCCGCGGTCGCTCGCGCTCGCATGGATGTGGCCGACGTGCTTTCCGGCGCGCCGGATGGCGTCCGCCGGATTCTTCTCCTCGATGTTCATGTGGAACGTGTCGAGCAACAATTTCAGCGCCGGGCTTTTTACCTCGCGAATCATCCGCAACCCCTGCTCCACCGTGTTCAGAAAATCCGTTTCAAACCGGTTGAGCGGCTCCATGCAAATCACCTTGCCGTGCGCTTCGGCGTAGGCGCAAATCGTCTTGATATGCACGCGCACCGTGCGCCATTGCCGCTGGTATTCCGCTGCCGGCACCGCGTCCGCCCGACCGGTGGCCGAATAAAGCGGCCCCATGACGATGTCCGTGCCGAGCACATCCGCGATATCCACCAGCCGTTTCATGTAAACCACCGTCGCCTGCTGTTGCGCCTTGGTGCCGCGCAAATCGCGACTCGGCGGAAAACAGGCGCAGACCGAAGTGCAAATCAGCCCGTGCCGGTCAAGTTCCGCTTTCACGAATGCCGGATCAATGTCCGCCGGATTTTCCACCGCGATTTCCACGCCGTCAAAGCCCCACGCTTTGAATTGCCGGAACAGCCGAGTGCTTTGGTTGGTGAACGGGGAGGTGAAGAGAAAAGTGTTGATGCCGAATTTCATATTAAGTTCAATGGATAAAAGTTGCCTTTTGCGTTTGGTGACGGGAATTAATTTCGATATTGTAGCGACCAGATTCCACACGACAACTTGAAAAAATAAAAAACCACCGGCAAAGACCACCAGCGCCGTTTGAAAATTTTATGAAAACCCTCGCCACCTTGATGCTCATTTCACTCATCGGTTTCGCCGCCACCACCGGTCGCGCGGAAGACAAACGGATTGTGATGATTGCCGGCAAGCCGAGCCACGCCCCCGGCGAACACGAATTCCGCGCCGGGCTGTTGCTGTTTCAAAAATGTCTCGCCGGTTTTCCCGGCATCCAAGTCGAAGTCTATTCCAACGGCTGGCCGGCCGATGACGCGGTGCTGAAAGGCGCAGCGGCGGTGGTGATTTACAGCGACGGCGGTGCCGGCCATCCGGCGTTGCAGGCCGACCGGTTGCAGCAGCTCGGCGCGCTGGTGAAACAAGGCGTCGGTCTCGCCTGCATTCATTACGCCGTCGAGCCGACGATTGAAAAAGGGCAAAAGGAATTTCTCGACTGGATCGGCGGCTGTTTCGAAATCCACCGGTCGGTGAATCCCGTGTGGTCGGCGGATTTCAAAACCCTGCCGGATCATCCCATCGCGCGCGGGCTGAAACCGTTCAGCATGCGCGACGAATGGTATTTCAATATGCGCTTCCGCGACGGCATGACCGGCGTGAAAGTGATTCTCACCGCCGTGCCCCCGCCGGAAACGATGAAACGGCACGACGGCCCGCATGAAGGCAATCCCGACGTGCGCGCGGCGGTGGAAAAAGGCGAAACCCAAGCCGTCGCATGGGCGAGTGAGCGACCCGGTGGCGGGCGCGGTTTCGGCTTCACCGGTGGCCATTACCACCGCAACTGGGCCGATGATAATTTCCGCAAAGTGGTGCTGAATGGCATCCTCTGGATTGCGAAAGTTGAAGTGCCACCGGACGGCGTGGCATCCACCGTCACCGCCGCCGACCTCGAACAAAACCTCGACCTCAAAAGCGGCAAGCGCAAAGTCAAAGCCGTTCCCGCCGTGCCCGCGCCGGCCCCGGTGGCCAAGTGACCGAAATTATTTCGCGTAACCGGGCTTGGGTTTGCCGTTGGCGTCCAGCTTATCGCACGCCCAGAGCAAACCGCGCGTGACGAGATCCAGATAGCGGTCGTCCGCCACCGTCTCGTTGTTATGGCCGATGGTGGTGGAGAACACGCGCGTTTTGCCGCGATAAAGATTTTCCCACGCCACCACGAAATCATTCGTGCGCGCCGGTGAACCGTCCTTGTTTTTGAGCACTTGGAAGCCGTGCGCCAGCGCGTGCGCCGTGTCAAACACCTGCACGTTGTTGTAATGCTCCTCGTGAATCGTCGTCCAATCCGCCAGCCCCACCGTGATGGGACTCGTCTTATCGGTGAATTTGATTTCAATCGGGGCTTGCGCGCCGTGGCCGCTGGATTGCAGGCCGAGATATTCAAACCAATGGGCATTGTCCGCACCGGCCGCCACCGGTTTCTTGAAATCGCCGATGCGGTAACAGTGCATGGCGCAATGCAGGTTCACGCCGGGAATGCCGTCCTGATGCGGCTTCAACACGCCTTGAATGACCGCTGGATCACTGATGCCCGCCGCACATTCATCGTGAATCACCACGTCGTAACCCTTGGCGTAATCGGGATTGCCGTAGATGGGCAGCTTCGGATGCGTATTGCCATCAGCGGAATAAACCACATCCACGATGACATTCGCCCGCGCCTCCAGGCCATGCTTGAGAATCACCTGTTGATTCGCGTAATCGTGGCAGCAACCACCGGTGACAAGCAATACCTTGAGCGGTTTGGTGGTTTCCTGCGCCAAGCCCGCCGCCGTGGACAGCGCCAGCACGCCGACGACGATAAACCGGTGACAATAATTTTTCAGAGAGTTTTTTGGCATAATTTTTATTTGGGAAATGATTCCGCATCATAACGGCTCGCCGCGATAATGCAATCCCGGCACTTTTTTCCGCGAACCCGCCCCGCCACCGGTTGCCGGTGGAAAAGGAGTGAGATGTTTCGCGCGAAGACCGCGAAGGCGGCGAAGGTGCTGGCGCACGGCTAAATATTTCCTCAAAAACCCGCCACCACCGTTAGCCGGTGGTCAACGAGGAAAATCATGCAAAATGGTTTAATCAGATGTAGCCTATCCTGATGCGGCAATGGATTCATCGTCACTATATTTGCTTCCACTCGGAAATTTTTTTCCATTCATCAGTGCCGGCGGAATACGAAGTCATTGCCTTGATGATCTCCTCCGCCTTGAAGCTGTCGCGCTTGGCTCGGAAATGATGCTTCAAATCTCCATCCTGATACTCCAAATCAAAACCAACCTTCTTGTCACCGCTACTCTGAATGTAGGTCATGTTCGATGTCCCAAGAATCAGAAACGCGCTGTTCTTGTCGGTGTCGAGGGTTGAAATCGCCTGCCGAATATCAGCCTCAGTAGGATTCTGAATTTTCTTGTCTCCGCAAATGTCCAATGTGTAGCTCATGGTCTTGGTGTGTGGTGTGGTGTTTGTGGATTGCGCGCCGACGGTGACGACTCCTGCCAGCAATAGTAACGGAATGATATGTTGTATTTTCATGGTGATTGTCTTGCCGCCTAACAGCTTTTATTTGGTCTTTTACAGTCAATCCCAGCGGCTGGGTTACCGCCACCGGTTGCCGGTGATTTCACGCCCAACCGCCGCGCAAGTCAAGCTTCCGCCTTCGCGCCCTTCGCGCGACGCTCAAAAACCCGCCACCACCGGTTGCCGGTGGCAATGGCGTTTTTACCCCATTTTTGAGGTTTTTTACCGGCCTAGCGGTGGTTTTGGCCTCGGGAAATGCCGCTTCGGCCTCGGGAAAAGTCATTTTCCCCGATGGAAAAGTCGCTTCGGCATCGAGCAAAACCATTTTCCTTGATGGAAAAATCGTTTCCCTTGATGGAAAAATGGCTTCGGCATCGAGCAAAACCATTTTCCTCGATGGAAAAGTCATTTTTCTCGATGGAAAAATGGCTTCGGCCTCAAGCAAAACCATTTTGCTTGATGGAAAAATCGTTTTCCTCGATGGAAATGCGGCTTCGGCCTCGGCGGAAATGGCTTCGCCAAGGGGCAAAATGATTTCTGTCGGCAAAATTAACACTTTTCTTTGACGATTTGACCGGCTGCCACCGGCGACCGGTGGCGCGGTTTTTAGCCCATTGGTTCCGCTCCCGCGCGACCGGTTATTTTCTTTGGTTTTAAGTGTTTTTTTCGATGGAAATTTAATTGCACTAATGGTGATTTTTAATCCCGCCGATACTTTTTTGATCGGCACAAAATTGGCAAAGCTGATGCTAATTTTTAAATCAACCACGGATCAGGCTTCGGGAACGGTCACATGGGTTCCGGTCGGGGATGTGGGAAACTACGGGTAAACCAACCAACGAAAGGATCGTATGAAACAGCAGCATGTCTTGCGGGATTATCCCAAGATGGCGGACGGTAATCTGGGCGAATTCGGGCTGGGGGTCGGCGGGCCGTTGAGCGGTAATCCGCTCTTTGCCAGCTTGAGCGCGCTGGGCGGTAAAATCACCGCCAAGGCCACGGAGTTCAACACAGCGGTGGCCATTGCCGCCACCGGCAGTGCCACCGATACGGCGCACAAAAACACGGTGCGCGGACAGTTGATAGTTTTGCTCAACACCGGCGCGGACGGGGTGGATGCCATCGCGCAGGGCAACGTGGAGACCTTGACGGCCTCGGGCTATCATCTCTCCAGCGCGAGCGGCACCGCACCGGCACCGGTCGGCACGGTGAGCATCGCCAGTTTGTCGAATGTGGCCAGCGGCAAGCTGGGGTTGAACCTCGCCATCACCGGCAACGTATGGGCGGTGGTGGTGGAAAGCCAGACCGCGCCGAACGTGTGGACCAAGGTGGCGGTGTTCACCGATTTGAATAACACGGTGATGACCGGCCTGACGCCGGGCGCCAGCTATACCTTCCGGGTCTGCGCCATGGCGGCGGCCAATCAGGTGAGCGAATGGAGCGTGCCGATCACCGGCATCTGCACCTGACCGAAAACGACCAAACCAACGGCGCGGGGAAAATTCCCCGCGCCGTTGGCGTTTCTGAAAATTGTCAGTAGTGTGTGTAGCCTATCCTGATGTTAGGCCACGGCTTCATTTCTTTTTATCCTTCATTTCGTTTGCTATTTGGGCGGCAACTATCTGATTCGTGCTGGCTAGTCCGTCAATCAATGCTCGCAACTTCAACCGCTGCGCATTGGTGAACTCGCTCGAAGCGTAGATGTAGTAATAATGCGCAATCGGAAACGACAACATCTGGACTGCCTGTTGGTCTTGGCCGGAATCAATCAGGCTGATAGTCCGTGCGCTTACGCTGGCCATGAGCGCGTCAGAACTCTCCCCACTCTCGACCAACATCTGGACGGCCTCATCGGCTATGTGCTTGTGATAACTCCGATTCCCGGCGTAAAACCCAACCGCCAATCCAACCAGTAAGAAAGTGACTGATGCGACGAATGTTTTCATAGCGTGAAGTGGCCTAACGAAAAAAGCTGAGCCACCGCCGACTCGTGACGTGGATTGCAACCGCAGCGCCAACGGCGGTTGGCTCCGGCGACTGGTTAGGCCGCTTTCTTGCGTCGTAAAACCTTCTTTGTTGTCCAGTGTATCTTACCATGATGATGCAATGTAATCTGGTGCGCTCCGCCTGCTAAATCCGAACCAAGCTCCGTGCTCATCCCTGAACGATGGTCATAAAGCCCAAGCCCAACTCGGTCATCAGACGTGATGGCTAGACCGGCGACAATCTTGCCAGTCCCATCGGAAAGGTTGACGTGAAGGCCGCCTTCGGGATCGGCTGAGATCTGGATGGAGCGATCCTTGTCACCAAATATACAAATCGAAGAGTGAACCGGGTCATCCGTCACACCCATATAAATCCGCGTCTTGCCTTTCGAGTCCGTAAGGCTAATCGAACGGGCAACGATGTCTTTGGCTTTTGATGTGCGTTTTGGCATAGCGCGTTCTAGCGGCCTAACAGATAATGGACGGCTCGTTAAGTAGCCTATCCTTTTTCTTGGTTTTAGCGTAAGCTGGACTGAAGCCGCTGTCTATCCCGTTTTGACGATTGAAATCTCCTTTGCCACCGGTTGCCGGTGATTTCACGTCCAACCGCCGCGCAAGTCAAGCTTCCGTCTTCGCGGCCTTCGCGCGACATTTGATTTTTATTTTGCTCCGTCAACGCCGCCGCGGTAATGCAGCACTTTCACCTTTTCCATCGTCACGAGGCCGCCGCCCATCATCCGGTCCAGCGTGGGCAGGAAGGCATTGATTTTCTCCTCGCTATCCACGATTTCGATGACCAGCGGTAAATCCACCGAGAGCCGCAGAATTTTCGCCGTGTGCAACCGGCTCGTCCGGCCAAAACCCATCGGCCCGCGCAGCACCGTCGCCCCGGCGAGATGCTGTTCGCGCGCGGCCAGCACGATGGCTTCGTAAAGCGGCCGGTGTTCCCAGCGGTCGCTTTCGCCGAGGAAGATGCGGAGGAGAACGGCGTCGGTGGGAATTTGCATAAAAACTTTCTTTAACCACGGATGGACACAGATGGACACAGAGGCAAAGGGCAGAGACCGCCGCTAAACCAATTTTTGATATCCGTGTTCATCCGTGTTTATCTGTGGTTGAATTTTATTTGGTTGAGTTGAACAGGGAGCCGAGCAGCCAGCCGAGCCACACGGCGATCAGGCACAGCCCGACGGATAACATCACGTTGCCACCGGCATAAAGAAATTCGCGCTCGCGCAGCAGATTCAGCGTTTGCAGGCTGAACGAGGAGAACGTCGTGTAGCCGCCGCAGACGCCAATCATGATAAATTGCGTGGCGAAGACGCGCGACGGCGTGTCCAGCCGGCCTTCGGGAATCGCCAGCGCGCCAATGACGCCGATGATGAACGAGCCGACGACGTTGATGACGAGCGTGCCCCACGGAAAGGTGGCGCCGAATTTGTCGGAGACGAGGCCATTGACCCAGAAGCGCGCCACGCTGCCGAGCGCGCCGCCGAGGGCGACCCAAAGATACGCGAACATAAATTCGGAGGGATTTTGCCTTTGCCGGTGGGGCAGCGCAACGGAAATGCGCTGGTCAAGTTTTCTGCCGCACGTCCACGTGCATCCGCGCGAGCTTTTGATACAGCTGGCCGCGCCGGCGCACCGGCCACCAGTCGTAGAGATAAATCTGCATCGGCCGCCACATCGCCACCCAACCAGCGATGGTCAGGCTTTCGCGCGCGATGCTGCGGAATGTGGCCGAGCCATCGCCACCGAGAGCGTGGCTCGCCGTCAGGCACACGGACAAAAACGCCAGCCCAATCAATAGACTTTTCTGGCCGTCGCTCAAGAGCCGGCGCAGCTCCATCCGGTTCAGCCGCGCCCGGTAGGCGAAATAATGATGCACGCCTTGCTCCACCACCAGTTGCGGATTTTCCACCGGCAACTCCGCCAGATGCACCACCAGCGATACCGGTTCGTCCAGCGGAAATTCGCCGACCCAGCCGAGGATGAATTCTTCTGCGTCGCTGTCCAAATCCTTTTCCGGGAACGGCGCGGGATCCATCGTGTTGAACAACTGGCCGATTTCGCGCAGGTTCAGTTCGATCTTGTGCGCCGGATGTTTTGGTTTTTCGCTCATGGACTTGATTCAATTAACCACGGAATCGGTCGGAAAGCCAAGTGTGTTGCCAATTAATCTTCAACTTAACTTCCGGTTAAAACTGCAGGAATCGCAATGCCTGTCTTGACTCGCCGCCGCCGCGAATTATCATGCGGCTTCGTTTTTATTCTAAATTTAATAAACCAACTATGAGCAAAATCGTTGATATCCAGGCGCGCCAAGTCCTCGACTCGCGCGGAAACCCCACTGTGGAAGCTGATGTGAAATTGTGCTGCGGCACGATTGGACGCGCGGCTGTGCCGTCCGGTGCCAGCACCGGCGAAAACGAAGCCATCGAACTCCGCGACGGCGACAAAAAAGTTTACCTCGGCAAAGGCGTGACCAAGGCCGTTGCCAACGTGAACGGCGCAATCAAGAAAGCGCTTGTCGGCCATTGCATCTGCGATCAGGTCGGCATTGACGCCGCCATGATCAAACTCGACGGCACGGAAACCAAATCCAAGCTCGGCGCGAACGCCATTCTCGCCGTCTCGCTCGCCGCCGCGAAAGCCGCCGCGCAGTCCAAAGGCCTGCCGCTCTACCGCTACATCGGCGGCACGAACGCGAAAGTTCTCCCCGTGCCGATGGCGAACGTCATCAACGGTGGCGCGCACTCCGATGCACCGATTGACTTCCAGGAATTCATGATCATGCCGCACGGCCTGCCGACGTTCAGCGAAGGTCTGCGCGCCATCACCGAGACGTTTCACGCGCTCAAGGCCGTGCTGAAGAAAAAAGGTTGCAGCACCGCCGTCGGCGACGAAGGTGGTTTTGCGCCCAAGCTCGGCAGCGTCGAGGAGGCGATTGAAACCATTTTGCAGGCGATCAAAGACGCCGGTTACAAACCGGGCAAGGACATCAATCTCACGCTCGACCCGGCGGCGTCGGAATTTTACGACGGCAATTCCAAATACACGTTCAAGAAAAGCACCGGCGAAACCATCACCGGCGACGACCTCGTGGAATTTTACGCGAAGCTCGTGGCGAAGTATCCGATTGTCAGCATCGAAGACGGCTGCGGCGAAAGCGACTGGACGACGTGGAAAAAACTCACCGATAAAATCGGCGACAAAGTCCAGCTCGTCGGCGACGATCTGTTCGTCACGAATGTGAAGTTCCTGCAAAAAGGCATTGATACCGGCACGGCCAACTCGATTCTCGTCAAAGTGAACCAGATTGGTTCGCTCACCGAGACGCTCGACGCCGTGCAGCTCGCGCAATTCCACGGCTACACCGCCGTCCTCTCGCATCGCTCCGGCGAAACCGAAGACGCGACCATCGCCGACATCGCGGTGGCGACGAACTGCGGCCAGATCAAGACCGGTTCCTTGAGCCGCTCGGATCGTCTGGCGAAATACAACCAGCTCCTCCGCATTGAGCAGCAGCTCGGCAAGAACGCGGTTTACGCGGGCTTGAGCGCGCTGAAGAAGAGCAAGTAAGTCTGCGGACGGCCACCGGCCGAAAATTCAAACCCGGAAGTTGGGCAACCAGCTTCCGGGTTTTTATTGAAATACGACTTACAAATTATTTCTGCCGCCGTTATACAAAGCCGATAGCACTATTCGTTCGGCGCATTGGCATTCTGGCTGGCATTCTCGATTTCTTGAACAGATTGTTTCTTTCCTTTTTTCTTATTTCCATTTTTCTTCAAGGTTTTGGGATCCACCTTGCCAGCAGCCGGATTAAGCTGGTCGAGCACCGTTTGCAAACGCTGACGGGCGGCCAGCGCATCGGCGTCTTTCGTGTCAGCGGAAACCAGCGGTTCCGCGAACGGTGCCTTTTTCATGTCCATCAGCTCGCCAGATTGATTCAATTTCCAATTCAGCTCGCGATCATACCAGTTATGACCCAGCAAAACAAAAATCCAGTCTCGCAACCAGTCGCCGCTGGTTTGGCCGTAAAACATCGGCGTGAAGGGTTTGCCATCAATCGTCACGCCTGCCGGCAATTTGGCTCCGGCCAATTCCGCCAGCGTCGGGAAAAAATCACAGAAGCTGATGAGATTGGTGGCCACCTTGCCGGCGGGCGTGGTGCCGGGCCAACTGATGCACATGGGGACGAGCGCGCCACCTTCCAGCATGGTGGCCTTGCAGCCAGAAAGGCGTTTGCCGCCAATGGTGCAAAATTCTGGATATTGCGGGGCGGTTCCATTGTCGCTGGAAAAAATGAGGATGGTTTTCTCGCGCAGCTTAAGCCGGTCAAGGTCGGCCATCAATTTACCGACTAGTTTATCCATGTAGGCGACGTTGTCCTGGTATAATGGAATCGCACCATGCTTCAACCGTTTGTTGGCCGGCGAACTGTCGGGCGTGGGCAGAATCGACGCGTGAATATGCGACATGGAATAGTAGAGATAGAACGGTTGATCCTGGTGGCGAGCGATAAAATCCACGACAAACTCATGCATCCGGTCAGGAAGATATTCGCCGTCCCGCAGCGGAATCTCCTTGCCGTTGAGCGTGTATGTTTTGGCTTTGGGCTGGGTGTTCCAATATAGACCACTGCCTTTGAAGCGCAGATATTCGTCGAACCCCCAATCGCCCGGCTGTAATGGCAGCTGATTCCACTTACCCACTTGTGCCGTCACATAACCCGCCGACTTGAGCACGGTGGGCATCATGATTTCATTGGCCGGACTCAAACGCTCACCGGTCTGGTTGCTGGTCATCCCGGTGCGAAAGGCGTAACGCCCCGTCATCAGCAAGGCCCGCGACGGCCCGCAGAGCGGTGAGGAATAGCAATGTTCAAAACGGATGCCACTGTCGGCGAGCCTGTCAATGTTCGGCGTCTGGAAATGATCCGCGCCATAACAACTCACGCTCCCAATGCCCAGATCATCGGCGAGGATAAAAATGATGTTTGGCTTTGAGGAAGGGGTTGCAGCAAACAGGCCCCCGGCCATAAAAACCAATGCCGCCACCAAAGGGATTTTTCTCATGATAAGTCACGAGACGAAGTATTGAGGCTGTAAGTTACAGCGACCAACAATCCATCCGCCACCTTGGCCACCGCTTGACACAGCTTGCCACGCAAAAACTCTGTGCTAGATTTCCGCCGTGAGCCATTTCTTCCAGCCTAACCTCAAGCGTCAAGGCCGCATTGCCCGCGGCGTCATCGGCACGGTTTGCCTTATCGCGGGCATCATCCTAGTGGACTATAACCTCTGGCTGGGTCTGCTCTTTGTCATCGCCGGTCTCTTCGCCATTTACGAAGCGCTCGCCGGCTGGTGCCTCGCCCGCGCCTGCGGCATCAAGACGAAGATTTGATTCTTCGCGGAATTATTTTCCCGCGTTCAGACTCGCACCGAGCAACGAAATATTTTCCAGTTTGAACGGCGCTTCAAACGTCTGCATTTTGTCGTAAACCTCCGCCACCAACCGGCCGTTCGCCGGGAAATTCGTTTTGCATTCGTAGGTAAAACTATAGGAGTCCCCACCACCACCGTAGCCGTTCTGACGGAGTTCGGTTTTGTTGCCAGCCACAACCAGAGTCAAGGACTTCAGACCATCGGGATTCGTCTTCAACCGCAGCGATATTTGCTGCGAACCATTTTTCTGCCAGCCATCCTTGATGGACTCAATCCGCGCGTCCAGATTTGTGCCCGTCGCGCCTGCCGTCAATTCACCCAAGCCGAGGTCCATTTCCTTGGTGCCACCGGCCACGCGATATTGCACGGCGCCGGAAAGTTCCTTCAACCCTTTCACACTGCTGCCGGGCAAATTCATTTTGAATTCCAGAATCGCCGCCGTTTTGTCTTTGGCGAGATTGGGAAAATGCACCTTGCGATCCCATTCCGAATCCGGCAGCAGACTGGTGCCATCGTCCGCCGTCGCCACATTGAGCGCGGTCTTGTCCGTGACCGATTGCACCGCGCCGGGAAATTCCACCAGCAGCGCCAAGGAGTATTCATCCTTGTAATAATTCAGCGGCCGAAGATCGCGCTTTTGATCCGCGCCCATGACCAACCGGACACCGACCACCTTGACGCTCTTAATTCCACCGGTTGCCGGCGCGGCGGTGACGATCACCTCGCTGTCCCCGTCGTTCGCCCGATTCCTAGGCACGCCAACTTTTAGATTTTTCTGCGTCTCGGCGTATTCTTTTTTCGCCGCCGCCACTTCGGTCGCGTAATCGAACAGCGGCTTCACCGCGCCGGTAATCGTTGCGCTCACCGGCGCTTTCTCGCCGTAAATAAGCTGGTTCACTTCGTCTTCCATCGCCGGCTTTTCTTTCACGTCGTCGAAACCCGTGCCGCCGTGTTTCTGGCACCAGACATCATCGTTGACGAGCTTATCCATGACCGCCACCATTTTCGCGCCGTCAAACGTGATGGCCAGATTGCCCGCCGCATCCTTTGTGAAATTAGAACTCTGGCTGACTTTTCCCGGCAAGTGAAATACCACCGCGTGCTTCATATTTCCCAAAAATCCCGCCAGCATCGGCTTGGCCTGCTGAAACTGAATCCGGTCTTGTTTGATTTTCTTGGCCGCTTCCACCGGCGACAAATTCTTGGCCGACTTGGCTTTCTTCTTGATTGTCAGGCCCTCGGACTTGTCGATTTTGTTCGTGCTCAAAGTGAGTTGCGTTGTGCCGTCCGCCATCTGTTGCCAGTTAAACTCCAGCATCGTCTGGTTCGGGATGTTCAGCTGGGAGAGGTTTTTGAAATATGCCGTGCCGCGAAAATAGAGCCGGCCGTCATCCTGCGTCTTGAACGTGACATTGCGCCACGCGTCAATGCCGGTGGCTTTTTCCAGCACCTCGCGCACCGCGTTGGTCAACGCCTTGCCGGGATCCTCATTTTCGTTGCCCATGTTGAGGTTCACCGCCTGAAAGGTGCATTCGTGCACCACCTTGCCAGAGCCGTCCGGGTTGATGGTGAAATCTTCCTTGGTGTCAAAGCAGCCAGTTGTAAGCAGCAACAAGCCGAGGCCGGTGGACAAAGTGATTTTCTTGGCGATGGAAGACGAAGTGAACCAGCTTATTTACGGCGAGAAAGCGCCGGTGAGCGCAACGATTACCGGCGCGGTGAAGCC